>Ga0302319_10027293_pt1 | contig 10009 bp, 10 predicted proteins | sample Bog_T0_2_FD_203319 | JGI IMG/M metagenome (GOLD analysis project Ga0302319, IMG submission 203319) | Peat permafrost microbial communities from Stordalen Mire near Abisko, Sweden - Bog_T0_2 | ecosystem: Environmental > Terrestrial > Soil > Wetlands > Peat | place: Sweden: Abisko, Stordalen Mire...
ATAAACCGTGCCCGCCGGTTTGCCCTGGAATATGACCCGATGCGCCAGGAGTACGTGCCGCCATGTGACCCAGTCTTCATCGTTCTTTCCCGGGTCCATCGCCCGGACCGGCGTCGGTGACATATTGTTCGATCGCCGGTATTCCGCAAAGGTCGATCCGTCATTCGCCACCAGGGTTGCCGACTGCACGTCTGGCGAGTTCCCCAGCGCCTGCAGCGTGGTTGCCGCGCTCTGTGGATCGTCGAAGGTCAGCGCCGAGACGCTATTCGTCCCCACAATCTGCGCCGACGTCTCCAAATTGCGCACCAGGTTTCTCCGGAATGAAATCAGATCGTAGAAAAAGAACGCCAGCACCGCCAGCACCAGCACTGTGGCGCTCACCACCACATTCATCCACATCAGCTTCGCAGAAATCGAAGAGGCGCCTGGTTTCATCGTGCCCCTCCGTTGTCCGGCCCGCCTGTCACGCGCAGCGCCACCTTCAGCAACTCCGAGCTCAACCCGACCCCGCCACGATTCGCCGCCCCCAGATTGACGGAAAAACGGACGTGATCCTCCACCAGCAGGAACTGGATCATCCCTCCCCGCTCCAGAAAATCCGGCGCATCGGAAACCGTCAGGATCGGCTTGCCTGCCGTGGCCGCCAGAAAGGCGTCCTCATACTCGCTCTCCCCGGCACCGATAAACAGGATTGAACAGGCTGCGGCTTCTTCCGGCCGCTCCACCCCACGCACCGCGAGCTGCCGTCCATTGATCCGCTCCCCTGCGGCCAGACGCCCGATCGTCTCCTCGGACGGATCCTGCCCGGCCACGCAGACCAGGATCGGGCTCCGGCTGTCGCCTTCCGGCCAGCGTACGAATTTTCCGAAGTTGTAGAGATAGGCCGCCTGCACATCGTCGCGGGACGGCTTTTGCGCCGCTGTCTGCGATGGGATCGCAGCAGCAGCAGCCAGAACCGCGCATGCCAGCCACCCCCACCCGGATGGCCTCTGGGCCCATCGCGTCCGCAACTGTAACCTGGCCATCCTCTCTGGCAAACGCACCCACCCGATGCAGAATTGAAACGAGGTCAACCGCTCCCCAGGGAAGCCGGTAGAGAAAACCGCAGCGCGGTTATCCGATGCAGCTCACGCTCGTCGGGTTGTCAGGATTGGCAGACAAGATTTACGCCGCGCTCTCCGGCTGCTTTTCCACCTGCGGCGCAAACTTCGCCAGCGTGTCCACCAGCTTCGCAGGCTCGCCTTTTCTCACGAAGGCCTGGGCATACGGCGCGATATCAGCAGGCAAATCGTACACGTCCGACAGCACGATAATCGGCGCATCCGGAAACCGGCGCTTCGTGGCCTCCGCCGCCGCCACCGCAGTCAATTGCCCCGTCAGCCGATAATCCATTACGACGAGATCGACGCCGCCCCGCGGAAAATCGATCTGGTCGGCGGTCACCAACGCCGGGAACGCTTCGTACCCCGCCGCGTCGACGATCCACCCATAAATCCGCAGATGCATGGGATCGTCGTCGATGATCAGTACTTTCGACCTGCTATCCAAGCCGTCTCCGCTCAACCCCTGCAATCAGCACACCCCTGAGTCTGTCGCGCAGAACAAGCCCGCGTTCCGCATCTCCCTGCTCAGGAGCATTCCGGCCATCCTACTTCGGCGGCTGCGCTTGGCACAATAGCAAAAAGGCGGCACCGCCCTCGGCGCACCTTTGTCCCGAGCACTCTGGCTCATTTCGGGGTTAGCGGAAATTCTGTGCGTAGCTGTCGTCGGGAAATCCCAGACCCCGCGCCTGATCGCGCAGACCGAGCGCGTCGGTCTTGCTCATCGGGCCGCCCAGCGTCACCATCCATGGAGCCTCGCCCTTCAGCGCAAATACCCGCGGCTCGAGTTGCGGGTAACGGCGCGCCAGCAACCTCGCCTTCTGCTGCGCCTCCGTCTCAGAATCATAGGTGTACACGATGACGCGCCAACCCGCGCCAGGGGCGGCCGCCGTGCTGGCGGGTGCCGGCTTTTCGTCCGCGCTGGCCGGCTGGGTCACCACGATGGCCGGTGCTGCACTCACCGCCGGTTTGCTGCTCGGCGATGCTTTCGCTTGCGTCGCCGGCTCCAGATGCATCATTCCGTATACGGTGAACACCGTGACCAGAACCACTGCAATCGCGGCTGCAATCACATAGTGCGCGCGCCACTTTCCCTCAGCTTCCTCTTCCGCCGCCCTCCGCGCTGCTTCCGCGGCCGCGCGTTCGCTGGGCAGCATGAATGGCTCGGCGAACAGTCCCGCCTGCGGCTGAGCCTCGGCCATCTTCATCGCCACGACTCGCGTCGGAGCCTCGCCTGCCCGAACCGGACCCTGGGGCTGGGGGTGAGCCTGGGGCTGGGCGTGAGTCTGTGCAGGAGCCTGCACCTTCGCCTTCCTCTTCTTCTCCTGCGCCGGTTGCTTCGGGGATTCCCGGTCCGCCGCAGGCGCCGCCCCAACCTCCTGCACTTTCTCCTTCGACTCCGCCGGACCGGCCGCCACCTTCAGCGCCGCCTTCGAGAATGGCTCGACGCGTGCCGGATCCCGTGCAATCTCCGGCATCAGTTCCAAACGCGTCCCCGCCAATGCCGCTACTTCCGTCGCTCCCGCCATGCCCGTCAGCGCTCGCCGCACCGCCCGCGCCATCGGCTCCGGCAGCAGTTGCAGCACTGGATCGTTCTCTCCCGAAGGAAACCTGCCTGTCACCGCGTGCGTCGCCATTCTTGCCGCGCACCGCACATCCTCCGCAGCCGCCGCGCCGAAGGCGGACCCTCCCATCTGCACACAGTCGCTGCGCACCTTAATCGTTTCTCCGATGGCGAGGATGCTCGCTGCCTCGATATGCTTGTGAACCAGTCCCCGCGCATGCACCGCCGTCAAAGCCGCCAGCGTCGCATCCAGCACCTGCCGGCCTTCCGCCGCGCTCAGCGTCCGCTCTCGCAGCACATCGGCCAGGTTTTCTTCCGTCATTTCCATCGCCGCGACCACCACCGGCGTGTCATCCAGCTGCGCAATCCGCGCCTCGCGGATTGCCACTACATTGGTGTGGCGGATTTCCGAAGCAGCCCGCAGTCGCGACAGGAGCTCTTCCTCATCGTTCAGGGCTTCTGTGATGCTCAGCATGATCGGCAAGCCCTCCTCACCGATAGCCTCGAACCACGCCGTTCGTCCCTCCGGCCGCACCAGCCGCCCCATCAGCCAGTGCCCATCGAGCTCACGGCCCTCCAGGTCGCCCCACAGCATCACGCGATTCATGCCTGCTGTCGCCATCGCCTCTCTTCCTCCTGCGTTCGCGGCGTTCTAAACTTCCCGCTTGAGCCACCTTCGCCCTTTAGTGCATAGTAAACAGCCTCTTACGTCGAAATTGTTCTCCTTTTTGCCGACGTGAACAAGAGTTGGCACGTGCCTTCGCTGCTAATTCCTGTTGCCTCTGTGACTCAGTCGATTTCCCGGAAGCACCAGTCTACGGGTCGCGGCCTGTGCAAAAACCATAGCGACTCAGTTACCGTCGAACATGGCGCTTTCCGCCTGCTGGTCGGGTCTCACGCGCCGGTGCTAGGCTCGAACTCGGCATGTCACAACCTTCCGCGGTCCCGCCAACTCCACCAGTTCCGAACCCCGTCCGCCTCTGGTGTCCCGTCTGCGCTCGTTCTGTCGATGACCCGCTTGTCTGCGGAGACTGCTCCGCCGTCATCTGCCGCGTCTGCGGAACCCCACTCGAATCCCCCGATGAGCTCGCCTTCGGCTAGAAGCTCAGCCTCCCCAGCCCAGCGATATCAGGAACGCCCGGTCTGCACGCGTCAGCGTCGCGCCCGCCAGCAGATCCGGCCGGTTCCGCAGGGTCTTCTCCAGTGCCCGCTGCCGGCGCCATTTTCGGATTGCGGCATGATCCCCTTCGGTCAGCACAGCCGGCACCGCGGCCCCGCGAAATTCCGCAGGCCGCGTGTAATGCGGGTAGTCCAGCAAACCTCCCGACCCATGCGTGGACTGCGGTGTTCCCCCACGGTCTGGAGTGTCACGATGCGCCAGCCCGAAGCTCTCGAATTCGCTCGATGCCTCGTTCCCCAGCACTCCCGGTACCAGCCGCGTCGCCGCGTCCACAACGATCGCCGCCGCCAGCTCTCCTCCCGACAGCACATAGTCGCCCACCGATAACTCCCGATCGCACAGCAGTTCGGAGACCCGCTCGTCGACGCCTTCATAGCGACCGCAGATCAGTACCACCCGTTTCACGCCTGCCAGCTCTCGCGCCATGCCCTGCGAAAAACGCTGCCCCTGCGCGGAAAGCAGAATTACCTGCTCACAGCTTCTGTCTCGTTCTGCCTTCACTGCAATGCTCAGCGACTCCAATGCCTCCGCCAATGGCTCCGGCTTCAGAACCATCCCTTCCCCGCCCCCGAATGGCCGGTCATCGACCGTCCTGTGCCGGTCGTGTGCGAATGCCCGCAGATCGTGGACCTCGACCCCGGCCAGCCCTGCGGCGATAGCCCGCCGCAGCACCCCGTGGCTCAGGATGCTCGCAAAGAACTCCGGAAAAATCGTGATCAGATCGAACCGCATCGTCTTCGGCTGGCTAACCCGCACCGTAACCACAGCCCCGCAGTGCATCTCATTCTGTCATGCTGGCGCCTTCGCACTTGTGTGCGCGCCAGCATTGGCAACCGTACATCTACTGTTGCTATAATCCGCCCCGCAGGAGTTTTGCCGGTTTTCTGGCATACTCATACAGCGGTCCAAACTGACTCGGAGCCCGGAGGGCAATTCTGATGCAGGACGAATACAAGTTTTACGCAAGCGCGGACGGAGAATTCGAGCCCGAAGCCGACGACGACATGGAAGAATTGGAAAACGGATTTGGCGAAGATGAAGAAGAAGAGGAAGTCTCCACTACCATCTCCTCCGATGACGATGATCTCGAAGATGACGATGAGGGCCTCGCTGCGCCGGAGCCCGAACCCGTCGCTCCTCCTCCCGCCCGAAAACCGGCGAACAAAGCCGTGAAGAAGGCGGCAACGAAGGCGCCGGCGAAAAAAGCCGCGAAGAAGGCTCCCCCTAAGAAGGCTGCGAAGAAAGCTCCCGCGAAGAAGAGCGTTAAAAAGGCCGCTAAGAAAGCTCCCGCAAAGAAGAGCGCAAAGAAAGCTGCGAAGAAAGCTCCCGCGAAGAAGAGCGTTAAAAAGGCCGCTAAGAAAGTTCCCGCAAAGAAGAGCGCAAAGAAAGCCGCGAAGAAGTTTTCAAAAAAGAAGTCCCGGCGCTAACGATAGAAAGTTTTTTGGCTGGCCCCGGGTCTTGATTTTGAGACCCGGGATCCCCCTCCCGTGGCCTGGCCGTTGGTCGGTCGTTGCCATCAACATCTGAGCATGTTTTGCTTACCGCTTGTCGCTCGAATTTGGCTTGCAGCTCAGTTGCTTTTTTGCCAATCTCTTTTCCCTCGGTGAGCCCAGTGTCCTGATCTCTGCTCCGAGCCTCTCCCCTGCGAGCTCTCGCTTCTCTTCCTCGCTCATCCGAGCGTTGATGTCCAGCAGGCCTTCGGGCAGGCGCATCTCCAGCTGCCGATTCGTCAGATCCACCCTTGTCAGGTATTTGCTGACGAAAGGAATCAACAACTCGCCTCCCTTTTCGTGACTGCCCAGCCTTCGTACCACCAGCAGTTCCGTATTCGACGATCCTCGATCCACGTCCGCAATCTCGCCCACCACGGCGCCATCTCGATTCAGATCGATCACCCGGCAACCGATCAGATCGCTCACGTAGACTGCGCCCCCCTCCAGCGGCGCCCGCTCTTCTGCTGGAATCGCGACCTCAAAACCGCGCAGAGCTTCAGCATCGTTGATTGAATCCACGCCCTGGAACTTCATCACCAGCCGGCTGCGCAGGAACCAGAAGTTCTCCAGGTGCACTTCACGCGGCCGGGAGCCAACGCGCTGCGGTGGGATCAGAAAAAGGCGTGATCGCTCGTGAAATCGCTCCGGGAAATCCGTCAGGACCTCGGCAACCAACTCGCCGCGCCGTCCATGCGATCGAATGAGTCGAGCCACCAGCACCCAGGCGGGTACAGGCCGAACATGCAAGTGGCCCGCATCCGAATTGGCTGGTTTACTCGCAGACGGAGTACTGGCTTCCGCCCCACTGCCAAAGGGCGAATCGGACCCGGAACTTCCCTCAGGTTCACGTGAACTGGTTGGACGGGGGGACGCCATTCCTTCCGGCTCTCGCTACTCCTCGCTGACGGGAGCTCCCTGGTGGTCCTCTTCGAGAATATCCAGCGTGTATCGATGATGGTGCTTCATACTGACAGCTCCCAAAATCGTCCTCACTGAACGCGCGGTGCGGCCCTGTTTCCCGATCACTTTTCCCACATCCGTGGGCGCGACCCGCAGCCGCAACACCGTGCTCTCGTCCCTTTCCACCGCTTCAACAACTACCGCCTCGGGAACATCCACCAACGCTCGTGCAATCTGGGTAACCAATTCCTGCATGTCATCGGGTTTGTTTGTTGTCTGCTTCATCCTGCCCCCATCTTGGGAAGACGCACTCTTTCTTTCTTCCGGGGCTATCGCGGATACTACCGTAAGGCTGCGACGGACAAAAGAACAATCCGCAGACTTTCTTGCCCCGGAGACTACAAAAGTAACTTTTGGGGAGGTATCTGGAGCAGGCGAACTGGGTGACCCCTCCGTGATGCGGCCCGACTCAGGCCGCCGTTGAAGCTTTACCCTTTCCCTCCGTGCCAGTCGCCGTGGGGGATGGCTGACCAGCCGCGGATGGACCGGAACGGAGTAGCTTCGCCACTCGGTCCGACGGTTGTGCTCCTTTGCCCTTCCAGTAATCAATCCGTTCCAGCTTCAAATCTACGGAAGCCGGGTTGGTCCGGGGATTGTAGGTGCCCACCACCTCCACCGAACGCCCGTTACGCGCACGGTCCTTCTCTATGACCACCACACGGTAATACGGTTGTTTGCGCGCGCCGACGCGCGCCAGACGAATCATCAACACAATTGAACGTTCCTTTCAGCCATAACAAAATGTCGGGTTTGGATTCATGCCCGAATCGCGGCACGTTTCGCGTCCAGCTTCTTAATATAGCAGGGACTTCGCCACGCGGAACCCACCCAACGACGAATGTCAGACGCCTCATCCGACAGTTTGTCCCATCGTGAAACATCGTGTAATTCAGAGGCAACGCTGGGTTTACAGAGGCACACTGCGCGCTAACCCGTCTCACGATTAACTTGCCTCGGGCTGCATGCTCAGCGCGGTGGTCGCCCTCTCTCCACGCTCCACCGAGCGCTGAAAGTAGGCCAGACAGAGCTTCAGCCCCGTCTTCAAATCGATCTTCGGCTCCCATCCCAGCAACCGCTTTGCTTTTGTGATGTCCGGCTGACGCTGGATGGGATCGTCCTGCGGCAGAGGCTCGAATCGAATCCTGCTCGCCGATCCGGTCACCACAAGAATCTCCCGCGCACACTCAAGTATTGTCCATTCCACTGGATTGCCTATGTTCACCGGCAAGTGCTCGCTCGAGCCCGCAAGCCGGATAATGCCCTCGATCTCGTCGGACACGTAACAAAAGCTGCGTGTTTGCGTCCCATCGCCATAGATGGTCAGGTCTTCGCCGTGCAGTGCCTGCGTCATCAGATTGGAAATGACGCGCCCATCGCTGCTCTGCAGCCGCGGCCCATAGGTATTGAAAATTCGCACCAGTCGCGTATCTACACCGTGGTAGCGATGGTAGGCCATCACCAGAGCCTCGGAAAACCGCTTGGCCTCGTCATAGACCGAACGCGGCCCCACCGGATTCACATGTCCCCAGTAGCTCTCCGTTTGCGGGTGCACCGTCGGATCGCCGTAACACTCCGACGTAGACGCATGCAGAAACCCTGCACCATACTTCTTGGCAATTTCGAGCGCGTTCCTCGTTCCTTCCGAACCCACGCGCAGGGTCTCCACGCCGATGCGCATGTAATCGATCGGGCTGGCCGGTGACGCAAAGTTGAAAACGAATCCCACCCGGCCGCAATCGAACGGCTCGCAGATGTCGCGCTCGATCAGCTCAAACCGGCTCTCGCCCTGCAAATGTTCGAGGTTGGCCAGTCTCCCCGTGCTCAGGTTGTCGACCCCGACGACGCTGTGTCCCGCGGCAAGCAGCGCATCGCACAGATGCGAACCGAGAAAACCCGCTGCTCCCGTCACCAGAACCCGCGCAGGTATGGCGTTGTGATTCCTATTCAAAATCGGGCTTTCCCTCGTGCCAAAGATTGGACTTCATCCTGTCGTCTCTGTCGGAATTCAGCGAGTACCATGGCGGGGCACTCATCCCGGCGCCCGGTTTGTCTTGTGGTTCCCTCGATGTTAGCATCACGCAGGTGCGTTTTCTTCGCTTTTGCCCCATCCATCCAAGCGGCGGCCTGAACCCAACTCCCACTGCCGTCCGTGCAAGGGCTCCGCGCGCCATTGCGAACCATGGACATTCCAGGCGCCCCATCGCATCTGATCGGGGCCGCGTCCAGTCACGATGCTGAAGCGAATCCTGAAGATGATCGTGGCCCAGGGGGCCAGCGTCGCCGTCATCCTGATCACCCAGGTCCTGCTTCCCCCTATTTTTCTTCATTCCTATGGCATCGCCCGCTATGGCGAGTGGCTCGTGCTGTCCGCCACCATTTCGTACCTCGGCACTTTGAATTTCGGAATCACCACCTACGCCAGTAACGAACTCACCATCCTCCATCAGCGCGGCGATTCCCTGCAGTACCGCCGTCTCCAGGCCAGCAGCCTCGCGCTCATCCTCGCGCTGATGGCTGTCGGCGTGGCAGTCACGGCAGGCGTGAGCCTGTTGCCGCTCAATACCCTGCTGCACCTGCGAACCATCAGTCACACCGATGCCAGGCTGACGGCCCTTTTCCTCGGTTTGCAGATGGTCGCCCATATCCTCGGTGGCTACTACAACAACCTCTTCATGGTGATTCAGGAAGCCCATCGGGGAACTATGTGGTGGAACGTCCGCCGACTCGGGGCCACGCTGATTGCCGCTGTACTCGCTCTGTTTCACCTGTCTTTCGCGGCCAACGCGCTCGGCCAGTTCGTCGCGGTCCTGCTCGTTGCTTTGGCGACTATCGTCGATCTCCGCATTCGCATGAAGGGCATGCCCCTGGGAATTCGCGACGCCGACTGGGCAACCGCCAAAGCCGCCCTGAAGCCCAGCGGGATGTTCGCTATGGTCTTTATGCAGACCTTTCTTCTATTTCAGGTTCCCGTCATTGTTCTCCAGCGCTTCCTTGGCCCGGAGGTTGTAGTCCTTTTCATCATCAGCAGAACCGTCCTGGCGACGGCGCGCCAGATCCTCTCCGTGATTACCAGTGCCATCGCTCCGGAAATCACGCTTAGTTTCGGGAGCGGCGACCTCAGAAAACTGCTCGACATCTTCCACTATTCCGAGCGGGTGGTCTTTTCTCTCATTCCGGTCGCCAATCTCGGTACCTATCTGTTCTCGCCGCTTCTGCTCAGCGTTTGGCTTCACAAGCCCGGCTTGTTCGAGCAATCCACCTACGTCCTGATGGCGATTATCTCGGCAGTGATGAGCATGCGCGAGCACAAGCAATATTTCCAGTTCTCCACCAATACTCACTACCGGCTCGCACACATCGTTTTTTGGGGAAACCTGCTCATGATTGCCGTGAGTATTCCCATGACCATCCGCTTTGGCCTTCACGGTTTCATGTACACCTGGCTTGTTTCGGAATTCACGCAGATGGCCCTGCTGTACCGCGAAAACCGGAAGCTCTTCGCTGACGATCCGTCGATTACCATCGGCCCGGTCCTCAAGTTGACCGCCTTTATGGGTTTCTCCCTCCCTCTGTGCATGCTTCTTCTGGACTACGCCCGGCAGCACTCGCTCCTCATCCTCAGCCTCCTCGCCGCCGGCGGCACCCTGGTGCTTTTTCTGGCTTCCTATTTCGTCTTTGGGTTAGATATCGTGCAGGCAAAGTTTCTTGCCAG
>Ga0302319_10027296_pt1 | contig 10008 bp, 5 predicted proteins | sample Bog_T0_2_FD_203319 | JGI IMG/M metagenome (GOLD analysis project Ga0302319, IMG submission 203319) | Peat permafrost microbial communities from Stordalen Mire near Abisko, Sweden - Bog_T0_2 | ecosystem: Environmental > Terrestrial > Soil > Wetlands > Peat | place: Sweden: Abisko, Stordalen Mire...
GGCTAAAATTTTTTCGCCCCTGCACGGCGGCTACCTTTGCCCCGCATATGTCCTTCGATGAAAATGCCGTGGAAAACGTCCTGGAGACCCGATACGCCAGTGCCGAGATGGCCCGGATCTGGTCTCCCTCCTTCAAGTTCGGAACCTGGCGAAAGCTGTGGATCTGGCTCGCCGAATCGGAGAAGGAGCTGGGACTCCCCATCACGGAGGAACAGCTCCAGGAACTGCGCGCCACCGCGAGCCGCATCGACTACGGGGCCGCCGCCCGCTACGAGAAGAAGCTTCGCCACGACGTGATGGCCCATGTGCACGCCTGGGGCGACATCGCCCCCAGGGCGAAGGGAATCATCCACCTGGGCGCCACCAGCCAGTTCGTTGGTTGCAACACGGATCTCATCCAGATGCGCGAGGCGTTGCGCATCCTGAAGAAGCGGTTGGCCCGAGCGATCTCGGCCCTCGCCAAATTCTCCGAGGAGAACAAATCCCTCCCCACCCTCGGCTTCACCCACTTCCAGCCGGCCCAGCCCACCACCGTGGGGAAGCGCGCCTGCACCTGGCTCCAGGATCTGGTGATGGACTACCACGAGGTCTCCCGCCTGATCGGGTGGCTCCCGTTCCGCGGCGTGAAGGGGACGACGGGCACCCAGGCCTCGTTCATGGAACTCTTTTCCGGCGACGAGGACCGCATCGAAGCCCTGGACCGCAAGGTCGCCGACAAGGCGGGTTTTCCCAACCTGTTGACGATTTCCGGCCAGACCTACACCCGCCACATCGACAGCCGGGTCCTGCACGTCCTGGGGGAGATCGCGGTGAGCGTGGCCCGGATGGGCAACGACATCCGCCTGCTCCAGCACCTGAAGGAGGTGGAAGAACCCTTCGAGAAGGATCAGATCGGCTCCAGCGCCATGGCCTACAAGCGGAACCCCATGCGCGCCGAACGCCTGGGCGCCCTTTCGCGCGTGGTGCTCGCGCAGCAGCAGGTGATGGATTCCACCGCCAGCGCCCAGTGGTTCGAACGCACCCTGGACGATTCCGCCGCCAAGCGCATCTGCGTTTCGCAGGCGTTTTTGGCGGCGGACGCCTGCCTGGTGATCGTGGAGAACATCGCCTCCGGCTTGGTGGTCCACCCGAAGATGATCGAAGCCAGGCTCCTCTCGGAACTCCCCTTCATGGCCACCGAGAACATCCTGATGCAGGCGGTGAAGAAGGGCGGCGACCGGCAGGAACTGCACGAGCGCATCCGCGTTCACAGCATGGCCGCGGGCCTGGTGGTCAAGGGCGAAGGGAAACCCAACGACCTGCTGGACCGGCTGGCGGCCGACCCCTCCTTCGGACTGGACCGCTCCCAGTTGGACGCGTTGCTGGACCCCGCCCTCTACATCGGCCGCGCGCCGTCGCTGGTGGACCGGTTCCTGGCCCAGGAGGTGCGGCCCATCCTGGAGGCGGAGAAGGCTTCCCTGGCGGAAGGCGCGGTGGACCTCAAGGTCTGAGGATCCGTGAAGCGCATGCCGCTACGGGACGGTCTTCACGGAGTCCGGGGGCCAATTCCACAGGGCAACGTTCGCGGCCGTTGCGACCGGCAATTGGGACAGGGGGTACTTCATGATGCGGGCGTTTCCGGCGGCGTAGAGGGTGTCCCCGATGCCAGCGAAATTCCAGACGGTGGTTCCACCGCACAGGTTGTTGTTGTCCCAGCACCAGCCGTCGGCCATGGGAAGGAATTTCCCCAGGGAATCGTCGAAGACAAATCCCGACGCAGGCCAGAATCCACCCACGAAGAGATGGTTGGCATAACTCACCACCGTGTAGATGTTGAGGGGAATGTCCTTGCACCCAGTCTGCCCGTTCAGGCAGTTTTGGTATCGCTGATATGTGCCAGCAGACGCGTTCAGCATGGCCATCTGGCCCGAGTACCATCCTATCCAGATATTGCCGTTGTAACTCGCGATCCCGCGCGGGTGGCTGTCGGAATCATTCGGCCCACCCCAAGATGGGTGTTTGAGTGAAGGGAGCTGCTTCCAGGACGGCTCTCCCCAGACACGGTACCAGGGATCATTTTCATAGGTTGGCGCCCAGAGAGTATCCCCCACCACGCAAAGCCTGTATGGGGTCCATCCGGAATAGCCATCCGACCAGTCTTGCCAGCCAGTGTCATTCAGAATTTTGATTTGTGAGCCAGCCGCATTTTCTCGAGTCGCCAACACGGACCCGTGATACCATGCTATGGCGTAAACATCCGAAGTATCCATGTTCGGAAGTCCCAAGTCGGTCCAGATCCCTTGACTCGGTGAATACGAGAAGACCCTACCTGGCCTCAATGTGCCTAGAAAAAGGTTTGATCCATCCGTTGCAAACGTGAAAATAGCTCCGCCCTGCTGAGGAGTGGCAATTGGATTCCATCCAGAGGAATACGCGGAGGAACCCCACAACTTGCCTTTTCCATCAAGGACGAAAAGCCGACTTCCGACGGCGATGATGTTGGCAAATTGGCCTGTCCCGTTTGGATCGGCGGAAACCAACCCGGCATCTCGCCAGCCGTGTAGGACACCAGAGTTCGGGTCGGTGGAATGCGAACAGGCAGCCAGCCCGGCCCAAAGAAGCCATAGAGACCAGCGCATCATGGTGTCACCGTGATGCCCGGGTCGGGAGCGAAATTCGCTCCCAGTTGGGCAAAGGCCGGGTCGTTCGATGAGTCCCATGCGCTCCAATCGGGGTAGTAGAATCCCAGGACTGCCCCATCCGGAGTGGGCCACACCCCGGATGGGGGCACAGCTTCGCCCGTGCAGGTCAATCGGAAATCCCAGTTTCCGCCACCGTTGTCCTGCGAACTGATGGAGCAGCCGGGGGTCCAGTAGAGCTCTGCGGTCGGTACCAGTCCCCGCTCGGCATGGATGGGGAAATGAACGGTGAAATGGTCCAGGATTCCAGTGCCGGTGTTGGTGAGGCGGAATCGCGGCTTGACGATGTTGGTCTCCCCCGGGGATTCGTTCTTTGCCTCGATTCGAACGGACAAGGGGATCGAATCCTGCTTCGCTCCGGTATCCGTCTGTGCCGTTCCGCCATCCAGACTCGGCTTGTTGCCCCAGATCACCTTGCCCGTCGAATCCGTCAGCACCACCCATGGATTTGCCTGCCAGATCCCGTCTATTCCCTCATGGGATGGATCCTTGGAATGGTCCCACGGACTCCAATCGGTGAGGTTGAGGCCCCATTGCCCGGCATCGACCACCTGTCCGGGGTAGAGCCTGTGCTTGTCGAACAATGCATCCACAGCCCAAATCCCCTGACCAAGGGGTCGCAAGGAGAGGTCGGTTTCCGGATTGTACCAGGCCTGTAGGACCGGCGTCTTGTCCAAGGGAAGTCGGAAATACCAGGTCGCCTTGAAATCGAAGAACGATGTGTTGCCGCGGTCGTAGATGCGGATCGAAGGTTTGCTGGAATTGGATGCACCCACCGCCTGTTCCTGGGTGAAAACCTCCACCGAAGGGGCTTGGATGAACAGCCCCTGGCCGCCGTCCGAGAGGTCGCGCCCCCACAGCAGCCGACCATTCCGATCATAGGCTGCGATCTTGGAATTGAGCCGCGCACCTCCCCAATTTCTGTCCTCCGAAGGATCCTTGACCAACGGCCAATCCGACCAGTCGGAGTACCGCAGAGTGATTTGCGCGACATCGCTCGCGGGCCAGATTCCTCCTGGCTGGACGGTTGCCTGGGGGTCCTGGATCACCAGACGCCAAAGGTCCCCTTGTATCTGCTCGATGTGTCCGGGAAAGCCCGCCGGAGCGTCCAGTACAGGCTGCCGGGCTGGATCGGCCCGGAACACGTAGACGATCCGCACTCCGGTGATGGGGATCCGCCCCGAATTGACCAATGCGATCCGCGGCTTGGAGACGTTCGTCTGCGAGCCACGAGCTTCCATATGCCAGACCTGGACGGCTCCCGCCGGCGTGGGGTGCAGGACACTGTCCGGAAGGGAAGCCTGCCCGACCAGGATCGCCGCGGTGTCCGATCCTATGCCAGGCTGGATCAAGCCCACGGTCAGGGATGGAATCCCGGGTGGCAGCTGAATCCCAGTCTGGAGAATTTGCCCGTTCCAGGATTTGGCCAGAATCTTCAGGCTGTCGCCGACTCGAGCGATCTGAGGTCGCACGGTCCATCCCGGTGGCACAAGGGTCGTCGTGCCTTGCGCGGTGGTGATCTGGAGCCCATCCGCACGGGTCAGGACGGCGGCGAGGCGGGGTTGCGCATCTCCAGGTCCAATGGCCAGAAATCCCGTGGTTCCCGTATCCTGCGAAACACCCGTGAACTGGAAATCTCCTGTCACAGGTACCGACCGGTAAGCCATTTTCCCCACGGAAGGGAGTTCCACGGTATCCGTGGTGTCGGACATCCGCAGGGCGATTCCTGTTCCTGCCAACAGGTCTTCGCATCCCAGATCCAAGGCACAGTAGATGTCGTGGCCCAGCCAAGGGGCTCCGCGCAGAGAGAACCGAGAGGCAAAGACCCATCCGGTTTGGGAGGTGTCCTGGGCCAACTCATAGCCCAAAAGTCCCCTGCCTGGAGCGGATGTGATGGCATAGGGGTAAAGGGTGTCGGAAAAGTTGACCGGGACTGTCCCATGCGGGGCGATGGTGTCCGGAAAGCGTCCAAGAGTCATGGCACGGCGAAGAGCATAACTGCGAGGTGCGGAGAAAGAACCTGGGTGACTTGCAGGATCCCAAGTACTTCCAGTGATCAAGGCCTGTTGGCTCTGGGTTTGAACCGCGATATCGGAATTGGCGAGCCAGCCATCGCGGTAGGTGTCCAGAAACTGCATGATCGGCATATTGAGGCCCACGTCTTGAACCCAAGAATCGATCGGCTGCCCCAGTATGTCCGCCAGTCCGTAGCATTCCGCCGACTGGGTTTGGGCGTCCATGTCGCACAACCCTCGGGTTTGTTGAGCGAGTTCTGCGTGGATCACATCCCCCATGCCGCTTACAGTACTGTATAGGGGCTGGAGATGCAAATCTTGGCCATCAGGAAGTTTGGGGTATTGGAGCGAGAGACGACGAATATTGTCAGAGTTTATCCCAAGGTGCGCTCCCACGGCACGATCGTGGAAAAGTCTATTGTAGGCATAGTCGATCTGGTGGTTCACGGAAGTGACCGTCACGGGGTCGCCTATGGGTGGGTCAACCTTGAATTTCAGTTGATGGGTCTTCAGCCAATTGCCGGTGATTTCGACATCCAGCCGAGAGGTCAACCCCACCAATCCGGCGATGGAGGGGACCACATCCAAATACAGAGGGGTCATCAAGGCGACTCCTATCCCTTGCAAAGTGCCGGAGGGCGAATCCCAGTCGTTCTGGTAGAACCAGTACCCCAGTCCGGCCACGGCCGAGAGTTGCGCAGAGGCATCTTGTTCCAACCTGCCCAAAAGCGTCGGGTCCACGGAGATGTTGGCTAGCTCGATGTCGGTTCGCGCCGAATCCTGAAGCAATCGCCCGATCGAGGAAGAAAATTCCGGCGGGATGTCGCTCAGGGGACTGACTTCCACGGATCCAAAATGCGGCGAGTTCACCGTGACAACCTTCCGGATATGGTTTGCCGGATTGGCCGCCCCCGTTGGCATCGGATTTCCGAAGGGATCGGAGCCCCCTGCATTGGCCAGCATCTCCCTTGTGCTGATCCCCCCTTGGCTGTGGCAAACAAGGTCCAACTTCTTGCTGGTGTCTGTCATCCAGCTTGTTCCGTATTGCCGGGTCAAGACATCGGCAATTCGATTGTATAAGCTCCATGATTCACCAGGCTGACCGGGAAAGACTGGGCCACCATCCGACCACCACGGCAAGGGTTGGATCCAGCTTGCGGAGTCCGGGACCCACCGATACCCATTGAAGAAGTAGATCCCGTTCTGGTTGATGGAATCTCCTTTTTGCAATCGCTGCATCCGTGAAATCACATCCGGACCTGTTCCACTTCCATAGGCATCGGGCGTAGTACGTACAAGCCCGGCGCCAAAACTCGCTGGCGATTCCAGCAGGTCAGCCTTCACTTCGGAAGAACTGACGATTCGAGCAAAGGTGTAGATGTATTCCTTCATTTCCACGCCATCGATCCATTGGGAAGCCGCCCCCGTCGGAGTTGCAGATGTGAATGGAGTTGAAAGCAAACGTGTTTCATCTCCAGCGGTGATCCAGATCCGCAAAGACCCATTCACAGTCATTCCATCATAGGAATCAATGGTCAGAATTGGTGGGTGTTGCTGCACGAAGGATGACCAAAGCGAGGGTGTGGTGTCATTGTATCCAAGTGCCCATGCAGTGCTAAACAATTGAATCAGATTTTGGAATTCCGACGATGACCCGTCGCTACACATTCCGCTGAATCTCGGACGGGCAAGTGCTGTGAGATTCCAGATTCCTGGGACAGCGGTGGTAGCCACTTCCATGGTGTCCCAAGAGGAAACTCCACCCACCATGGAGACCGTCGAAGCAGAACAAGCTGGTGCCTGGACGCCCCAAGTTTCCGTGTAAGGCACATCAAGCCCATGAACAAACAACACGGGAGTCGAAAGTTTGGAGGAACCTCCCGGATATGGCGGCAAGGTGACCGTCAATCCCTTCCAGGAATCGAGAACCGCTTGGACGGGAAAATGCTTCCAGCCATTGATGGACCCAATTTCACGATATCCATAATCATTGAAGGAGAACCAAGCCCCCCGCATGGACCAATCCGTAGTATCCACGCGCACGGGCGGATTGTCTTGGTACTGGTGCCAAGTATACGTCGGCGTCCTGAAACTCCCGCAGCCACCGTCATAAGAAACTTCTCCCTTTTGACCAAAATCGTCTTGCTCCTGGAACAAGGTATCGCCGGTATAGGTTACCCCATTCCCGCATGTAATGTGGTAAGGCACATAAAAGTACGCTTGATAGTTTTCCCCATCTCAAACCCAAGCGCAGGCACCGCCGACATAATCGTAGGCGATTCCTCCTGTGACTGAGTCTTGGTCAATATGAATGGACATGGGACTTAGGCAAGTATTCACAATTGGAATACTTGTGGAATCGACAAGCGTGCCATTCTCCGTGTAGTGATGCCCATATTGCTGAGGCCAGGAATAACTTATACTGGCAAGAAATAATCCCAGCCGAAGGACTGTTCTCAACTTGTAGCCCCGTGGGCCTGACGAATAGACGAGGGAATTGTCTTTCATTTGTTTTCCTGCATGGAGGGAGGATTTTGTTGACAACAGTAGTGTATATCCGGTCGCTCCATTTTCAAAGGGTGAACTTGCCCGCAGCCATTTCAAAAGGAATTCTCACCTCCAAATCGGCATGTGGACTGAACATGTCGGTTCCTACGAAGTACGGATTCCGCTGATGGCATGCTCCCGTCCAGACGAAATTCGCCAAACGAGTTGGATACGCCCTTCGATGGAGCTCTCCTTCATGGCCCCCGAGAACATCCTGATGCAGGCGGTGAAGAAGGGCGGCGACCGGCAGGAACTGCACGAGCGCATCCGGCGGCACAGCATGGCCGCCGGCCTGGTCGTGAAGACGGAAGGAAAGCCGAACGACCTGCTGGACCGCCTGGCCGCGGACCCGGCCTTCGGACTGGACCGCGCGCAGTTGGACACCGTCCTGGACCCCAAGCTCTACATCGGGCGCGCGCCGTCCCTCGTGGATCGGTTCCTGGCACAGGAGGTCCAGCCCATCCTGGAAGCGGAGGAGTCCGCGCTCGCGGAAAGCGCTGTAGACCTCAAGGTCTGAGGCAGGATTTCCCGGACTCTCAGACTCCGCGTTCCAAGGCCTCGATGCGCACTTCCAACGGGGGGTGGGTCGAGAAAATCGAGACCCAGGATTTCCCGTTGATCTTGAAGGTGGCCAGCTCCCCGGCGCGCGGATCCAGGGTTTCGTGGACGCTCTGCAGCTTGCGCAGGGCGGAGATCATCTTGTCGCGGCCCGCCAGGCGGGCGCCACCGGCGTCGGCGCGGAACTCGCGGCGGCGCGAGAACCAGGCCGTGACGGTGCTCGCCAAGATGCCCAGCACCACCTGCATCACCATGGTGACCGCCATCTGGATCATCCATTCCATGCCCGATGGTCCGCGGTTGTCCTCGCGGTCGCGGCCGGACATGGCTTGTCCCACGGCCCAACCGATGATCTGCGCCAGGAACATCACGAAGGCGTTCACCACGCCCTGGAGGAGGGCCATGGTCACCATGTCGCCGTTGCCCACGTGCGTCAGTTCGTGGCCCAGGACCCCTTCGATCTCGGCGTGGTTCATGGTGCGCAGGATTCCGGTGGACACCGCCACCAGCGATCGGCTCTTGGAAGGCCCCGTTGCGAAGGCGTTGACCTCGGGGGAGTCGTAGACGCCCACCTCCGGCATGGGGAGGGCCGCGTCCCGCGAAAGGCGGGTCACGGTCGCGTGGAGCCAGTCGAGATCCGGGTCGCGCGTGTTGCCGTCCACCAGTTGGATGCCCAGGCTCCGCTTGGCCATCCAGCGCGAAAGTTGCAGCGAGATGAAGGATCCCACCATGCCCCAGATCAGGCACATGACCAGCAATCCGCCCATGCCGCCGCGCATGATCCCGGGGAAGAACAGCCCCACGATGTTCACGACGATGGTGATCGCCACCATGATCAGGATGTTGGTGGCGAGGAACAGGAAGATGCGCTTGGCCATGGATGGACTCCTCGCGGCCGATGGGCAAAAGACGATCTGCCCGCGTTGCCGACGGCCAGTATGGATACTCGCCCGAGACGGATTGGTCAAATGCGCCGCCTTCCACTCCCCCTGCCGTGGAGAATCTGGCATTCGAGACAAATTCTCGTACTTTGGGGGACGATGGGAGTGGCCGTCGAGAACGCCCTGATCCAGGCCAAGGGTCTGGCCTTCCGGTTTCCGAAGGGCACCGTGGCGCTTTCGGACGTCGATTTTTCCGTGGCCGCCGGGGAATTCGTGTCCCTGGTGGGGCCTTCCGGGTGCGGTAAATCCACGCTCCTGCGCCTGGTCGCGGGGCTCCTCCCCGCGATGTCCGGATCCCTCACCGTGGGAGGTGCCGACCCCAAGGCCTCGCGCGGCGGGGAGCACCGGTGCGGGTTCGTGTTCCAGTCCCCAACCCTTCTCCCCTGGCGTACCGTGGAAGCCAATCTCACCCTGCCCCTGGAACTGGAGAAGGTGTCCCGCTCCCACTCGCGTGAGGTGGCCGCCGATTGGCTTTCCCGGGTGGGCCTTTCCGAATTCGCCAAGTCCTACCCAGCCCAGCTTTCCGGAGGAATGCGCATGCGGGTCTCCATCGCCCGGGCCCTGGCGAGCCGCCCCCAGATCCTCCTGATGGACGAACCTTTCGCCGCCCTGGACGACATCACCCGCGGCCGTCTCCAGGAGGAGCTCCTCGCGCTGCGCGAGCGCGAAGGATTCACCACCCTGTTCGTCACCCACAACGTCTCCGAGGCGGTCTTCCTCTCCGACCGGGTCCTTGTCCTTTCGGCCCGACCGGGAAGGGTGATCGGAACCGTCTCCGTCCCCTTCGGCACGCGGCGCGACCCCGACCTGCGCGGCGAACCCGAATTCGCCCACCTGGTGCGTGGCGCCACCCATCTGCTCCGCGAGGCCGGATCTTGAGGCGGCTCCTTCCCCTCCTCCCGCCCTTCGCCTTCCTGGTCCTTTTCCTGGTCGCCTGGCAAGTCGCGGTGCGATTGCTGCAGGTGCCCGCCTTCCTGGTCCCCTCGCCGATTTCCGTCTTCGCCGAGGCCTGGAACTCCCGGGCGGACCTGGTCCCCGCGAGCCTGACCACCCTGGCCGGCGCACTGGCGGGGTTCGCGGCCGCGCTCGTCGGGGGGACGCTGGGGGCTTTGCTGTTCTCGCAGGCGCGGTGGATCCGATCGAGCCTCTATCCCTACGCGATCTTCCTGCAGACCGTGCCCATCGTGGCCATCGCCCCGCTGGTCGTCATCTGGTGCGGACCGGGATTCGCGAGCATCGTGCTCGTCTCCTTCGTGCTCAGCGTCTTCC
>Ga0302319_10027297_pt1 | contig 10007 bp, 11 predicted proteins | sample Bog_T0_2_FD_203319 | JGI IMG/M metagenome (GOLD analysis project Ga0302319, IMG submission 203319) | Peat permafrost microbial communities from Stordalen Mire near Abisko, Sweden - Bog_T0_2 | ecosystem: Environmental > Terrestrial > Soil > Wetlands > Peat | place: Sweden: Abisko, Stordalen Mire...
ACTCCTCCCAGCCGGATCGGCAGCCCTTCCAGGCGAAACTCCGTCTCCACCCTGGTATAGATTCCCACCGGAAACCGCTCGTCGGTGCGGATGCGGCAACCGCCCGCGCTCATGTCCACTATGCGCCCTGTAAGCTGTGACCCGACGTTGATGAGAAGAATCACGGCTGAGGTGTCCACCTCGTGCCGCGACTGCGTTCGGCGTTCCCGCTTGCCCCGGACCGCAGGCGGCTTAACGGCCTCCTGCAACGCAGGCGGCGGAAGCGGTTCAGAATCTGCAAAAGACGAGCCAGCGAGCAAAATTGACTCCGAAATAGGTGTGACCGGGTCGGGATCGAAAACCGGCCGTAGCTCAGGCTTCTTCAACTCGATTTCCGGCGGAGTGGAGATAGGTTCAACCAGCTGGGTGAGAGCTTCAGATTGGATCGTCGCCGCCTGCACACATGCCGCTGCCCGCTCTTGCTCGGCCTTAGCTTTAGACGCTTCCTTTTCCGCCTTGGCGTCAATTGCGGTCTGCAACTCGCACAGCACTTCCATTAGCTCATCCATGCGCCGCGGAATCATACCGACGAATTGGACTCCGATCAAACTCGCGCCATTCGCCCACTCGGTGACGCCGCCAAACCGAAACGCAATTCCGCGAATCTTGAAGGAAACTTCCACGCGAACATGGCTGCCTGACGGAAGCCGCTCCCGGGTGCTGATCCGGCAGCCGCTCACACTCAACTCGACAATGCGGCACTTCAGGCGGGCATTGCGCTCCACCAGCAGAACCACAGCTTCTTCGTCGACTCCGCAACGCGGCATGATCCGGCGATCAACGTCTCCCGGTGCCTCTCTCTCGGCCTTTTCTTCCGCTTCCATGGCTGGCCCCGCCAAGACCACCGCAAAAAATCGATTCAGTGTCCCGCCGTCAGCTCCCAGGGGCGCGAGGGCGCCGCTTGCGCAGCCTCTCGGCCCTTCAATCGATCATATTGGTGCGAGTCGCTGGTGGTTCCCAGCGACTCGTTGTACAGGCTGATCGCGCCCGTCAGTTGTTTCAGCTCCTCGCTGAATAGATGTATCGCCTGCAATTGGCTGGCCGACGCCGGAAGCTCAAATTGAGAAGTCTTAATGAATTTCTGGTAGCCACGATCCAGCAAAATCGCCACTTCCCCATTCACCAGCGCTCCCGGTCGCTCGGCAAACGCTGCCGCCACCTCCCCGGCCTCGTCCTTCGAAGCTTGAGCGGGAACCAGCACTGCCCCAGCCCCATACTTGCTCACCAACACCCCGCCTGCGACCGGGGCGAACGGTTGAACATCAAAAGAATGGGTGCGCAGAATCTTGAGCGTCTGATCGAAGTTCGGATTGCGGGACTTTTTCGTCACTTTGGCTTTCCAGTCTGCGAGGATGGTTGATGTAACTATCGGCTGAACTGTGCGCTTGGCTTAATCCCCTCGCATACTCAATCTCGCATAACGGGAGCAGTCGCTGCAATTTCCTATGGAACTAAACCTCGAACTTAACCGGCCCGGATCGACCCTGCCGCAGCGTATCGGCTCCACGCCGCTCGTCCGGCTGGACCGCCCGGTCTCCGGCCTGGACGGCATTACCCTGCTCGCCAAAGCGGAATGGGCCAACCCCGGAGGCAGCGTCAAGGACCGTGCCGCAGCCTCCATGGTTCAGGACGCCCGCGACCGGGGACTTCTCGTACCCGGCAAAACCCTGCTCGACGCCACCAGCGGCAACACCGGCATTGCCTTGGCCATGCTTGGCGCGGCGCTTGGTTTCCCGGTTTTGCTCTGCATGCCCTCCAACGTTTCGCCAGAGCGAAAGCGAATTCTCAAGGCGTACGGAGCAGCCGTGGAATGGACCAATGCCGACCTGGGTTCGGACGGAGCCATTCGACGGGCTCGAGAACTGGCCGGCAACGACCCCCGGCGTTTCTGCTATATCGATCAATATTCGAATGACGCCAACTGGCTTGCGCACTATCGAACCACCGGCCCGGAGATTTGGACTGAGACCTCAGGGCAGATAACTCATTTCGTAGCCGGGCTGGGAACCAGCGGGACCTTCATGGGGACCTCGCGCCGGCTGAAGGAGTTCAACCCCGCCATCCAGGCCATCAGCTTCCAGCCCGACTCGCCTTTCCACGGGCTCGAGGGATTGAAGCACATGGGCTCGTCCCTGGTCCCGGCCATCTACAACCCCCACCTGGCCGACCGTCAGCTTGAAGTGGAGACTGAGGCGGCATACGCCATGGCCAAACGGCTGGCGCGCGAAGAGGGCCTGCTGGTAGGCATCTCCGCCGCCGCCGCCGTGGTCGCCAGCCTCTCGGTAGCCGAGGAAGAAGCAGCCGCCGCCCGCCGGGCCGTGATCGTGACCGTGCTGCCAGACTCCGCGGACAAGTACCTTTCGGAACATTTTTGGGAGGAGGATGGATGGGCGTACTCCATTTGACTCGCGCCATTTATGAAGCCATCCGCGCGCACGGCGAGGAGACCTACCCCCACGAGTGCTGCGGCGCGCTGCTCGGCAAGTCCACATCCGATGGCTGGCAGGTTCAGGCCGCCGTGCGAGCCGGAAACACTCGCACCGACTCGGCCCACAACCGCTATCACATTGCTCCCCTCGAGCTTGTCAAAATCGAGCGCGACGCCCGGCGTCAGGGTTTGGGCATTGCCGGTTTTTACCATTCCCACCCCGATCACCCCGCGCAATGGTCGGCAACCGACTTTGCCGAGGCCCATTGGCTGGGCTGCTCTTACGTCATCACCGCCGTGGCTCAGGGCAAAGCCACCGTCACCAATTCCTTCCTGCTCGCCGGCGCCACCGAGGATGACAAACGCTTCGAGCCGGACACGATCAAGGTGGACGAGGAAAGCACCAGCCCGGATGGAGCCGACAACACCCACAACTGACTCGTGTTCAGGCCGCCACACAAACCAGGGCAGATCGGCCGGCAAATCAAATCACAATTCAATCCTTGCTGATTTCCCGCAATGAACTGAAATCATTCTTTGCACACAGAGATTGGAAGATTTGATTAGAATGAATGGGAGGGTCTTGGAACCAATGCGAACTCTGCGACGCTGTTGAAGCTTGTCACCCCGGCGACCGAGCGCATTTCCGTCATCCAATCCGCACCCATCGTCATCTACTCCACTTGAGACGAGGAACTCTGCAAATGACCATCTTCATCCCCACTCCATTGCGCCTCTTCGCGGGCGGCAACGACGCCGTTGAAGTGACCGCGGCCACAGTTGCCGAGGCCCTCGATGCTCTGACCCAGGCGCACCCCGATCTGCGCAAGCACCTGTTCAGCGGCGAAGGCAAGCTGCGCTCCTTTGTTAACCTTTATTTGAACGACGAGGACGTGCGCTACCTTCCCGCAAAAGAAGCAACACCCGTCACCGCCGCGGACACGCTATCGATTATCCCCTCGATAGCGGGCGGAAAATAGCCGTCCAAGCTGTCGCCGAAGAACGAATCGGTCTTGTTCACTTCTTCACTTTTTCACTCGTTCACTGTTCACTTTCCACTGTTCACTGTTCTCCGGAGAATCATGGCCACCATCTCTTCACCGCCCGCGCTTCCCGAACTCACCACCGACGACCTCTCCCGATATTCGCGCCACCTCATCCTGCCCGAAGTGGGCATGGAGGGCCAGCAGAAACTCAAAGCCGCGCGCGTTCTCTGTGTCGGCACTGGCGGACTGGGCTCGCCACTGGCTCTTTACCTTACCGCGGCCGGCATCGGCACTCTGGGCCTGGTCGACTTCGACGTAGTGGACGCAAGCAACCTGCAGCGCCAGATCATCCACTCCACAAAAGACATTGGCCGCTCCAAACTCGACTCGGCTGAAGAGAAGCTCAAGGCCCTGAACCCGGCCATCAATATCGTCAAGCACAACACCATGCTCTCCAGCGGCAACGCCCTCGACATCCTCAAGGACTACGACATTGTGGCCGACGGCACGGACAACTTTCCCACCCGCTACCTGGTCAATGACGCATGCGTTCTGCTGCGCAAGCCAAACGCATACGGCTCCATCTTCCGCTTTGAAGGCCAGGCCAGTGTTTTTGCCACCGAACATGGCCCGTGCTACCGCTGCCTGTACCCTGAACCGCCGCCGCCTGGCCTGGTGCCCAGTTGTGCCGAAGGTGGAGTGCTGGGCATTCTTCCCGGCCTGGTCGGCGTAATCCAGGCTACCGAGGTCATCAAGCTCATCCTCGGCAAAGGCGAACCGCTCATTGGCCGCCTGCTGCTGGTAGACGCCCTGAACATGCGCTTCCGCGAACTGAAGCTTCGCAAGAATCCCGACTGCCTCGTCTGCGGAACCCACCCCACCGTGACCGCACTGATCGACTATCAACAGTTCTGCGGCATCGCGCCCGAGACCCCCCAGGAGAAGATTGTGAAGAATGGAATCCCGCAGCTTACCGTCAAAGAACTCAAGCGGCGGATCGATGCAGGTGAGGACGTGCAATTAATCGACGTTCGCGAGCCCTACGAGTACCAGATTGCCCAGATCGGCGGAAAGCTGATCCCTCAGAACGATGTGCCCAACCGCCTCGCCGAAATCGATCGCGACCGCGAGGTGATCGTTCACTGCCGCTCGGGCGCACGTTCGCAGCGCATTGCCGAGTTCCTCCAGCAGGCCGGCTACCCCAACGTGGTCAACCTGGCCGGCGGCATCCTAGCCTGGTCCGACGAAATCGACCCCTCTGTGCAAAAATACTGAACATCTGATCAACAAGCTTGACGAATCATCCCAGAAGTGGGATAAACAATGACAAGGGAACCGGTTCCGGGCGAGAAGCCGCTCTATTGGATTGGATCATCGATTAAGGATATCGCCCGATTCCCGCCCGAGGTGCAACGCACAGTGGGGTTTGCCCTCAGCGCCGCCCAGTTTGGCGGCAAACACCCGTCTGCAAAACCCTGGAGGGGCGAGGGGCCGGGCGTACTGGAAGTCGTGAAAGATTACGATGGGGACACATACAGGGCAATCTACACCGTTCGCTTCGCCAATGCTGTTTACGTGCTGCACGCGTTTCAGAAGAAGTCGCCGCATGGCATTGCGACACGGAAATCCGACATTGCCTTGGTCAAAGAACGTTTGAAGGTCGCGCAACGGGACTATGAGGAACGGCATGGCTAAACTCGAAGCCGATCAGGTAATCCGAAGCAGTGGCAATGTGTTTGCCGATCTGGGCCTGCCCGACGCGGCGGAACTTCAGACCAAGGCCCGCCTCTGTGCCGCTCTCATCCGCATTGTCGAACGTCAGCGGCTCACCCAGGCGCAGGTAGCATTCACGCTCGGCATAAACCAGCCAAAGGTTTCTGCTCTTCTCAACTACAAGCTGGAAGGCTTCACCGTAGAACGTCTGATGCACTTTCTTGTAGCGCTTGGTCACGACGTTGAGATACTCGTCAAGGCCAAGCCAAGCTCCCGATCCGCCCGCATTGCCGTGAAAGCCGCTTGAACCGCGTCACAAGCAAGGAGCAAGCCATGATCACCGTCACGTTTCTGTATCCATACACGCCGGGTAACCGCTTCGACGCCGATTACTATATCGACGTACATATGCCCCTGGCCATACGGGTGCTGGGGCCGGCCCTCAAAGCTGTAACGGCTGAGATCGGAATCAGCGCCGCGATGCCGGATCAGCCGGCGCCGTTCTTCGCCATGGCAACATTTACCTTCGAGTCCGTGCAGGCCTTCACCCAAGCTGTGATGCCCCATTACATGGAGCTTCAAAGCGACATCCCAAACTACACCGATGTCGAGCCGTTGGTTCAGATCAGCGATCTCAGGATCTCGCGGTAGATGAGACAGGCTCAGGATGCAGAACTGCTGAGTGACTGACGTTAGGCGTCTGTGTCTGACGCCGCTGCGGGCTGGCCAACTGCAGGATCGGGCTTGAACTCTTCAAATATCCTGAGGGACATTAGATCCTTACCAATAACTTCATCGACTAAGCCAAGCCAGTACGCATCCGTAGCGGTTAGCCTGTTCTCTCCCTCCTGAAGGGCATGGCAAAGCGCAACGAAGAACGACCAAATTGGCTGAAGCATCGGCCTGACGTTCTCAACCAGTAACTCAACTCGCTCAGCCTCATCAACGATCAATTCAATCTCAGCCAGGGTTTCGGCAGGAACCATCCATCTCCCGAAGGTCGTGCACCACCTTTTCAGCCGCTCGCTCCCATAGTTGGTCATGTATTCCGTGAGCAAATAGAAGTCTTCGACTAGACGCTCGATCCCGCCTTCTGAAAAGGTCCAAGTTGGGTCCTTGCGATTACTTTTCAACTCGAGAGTAATTAGCGCTCTAAGGTGTTCTGCCTCCAAATCAACAAGTGTCCTTGGGCCTGGCCTCTTTCCATACTGCTTCATCACGCTGTCTAGTAAATCCTCATATCTGCCATATCGATCTTTTGCCTTGGCCCAGACTTTGTTTGCTTCTCTTGAGAGTTTCGCTCCAATGATCTCAATGAAACAATCGAGCTCGCTGAGTGCAGGGCTATTCTTGTCTTTGCGAATCTTGTCGAATTCTGACCTGGCAAAAATATACCGAAATGTAAAGCGGTCCTCTGTCTTTCTTGCCAATTCCATCGCGTACCTGTCGTTTCCGGACTTCGGCGAAGTCGTGAGCATCGACGTGTACTCAAGTGTCAAAGGATTGCGCTCGAAGGTGCGGACCCCGTGGTAGAGAATCGTGGCATTGGGATAAGCGACCGCGTAGTCTCCTGACGAGAGCAGGTCCGCGGCTGCGCTTCCGGCATTCACTGTCGCTGCAGTGATGATCTTGCACGGAGAATAGGTGCCTTGGCTGGGCGATCTTAACAGATTGAGAATAGTCTCCATGCTGCTGATGAGCCCGCCTGGGCTGTCTATATAAACGCTAATCGGTGTCTTTGCAGAGTGATGGAGCCGAATTATCTCCGGCGTGAGCCTTGTAATAAGTTCATCATTGATTACTCCGCTGACGTAGATCGCTCTGGTCGGGTCGAGGCGGAAATTCTCGTTCGGGACGATCAATGGGGTAGACACTCCTCCGCCTCGCGCCGACTCAGTACCGCGCGCCTCACATCCTCAAGAAATGCTGTGAGGTCCGTCCCGTACCTCTCGTAAACTCTCTCTGCTGCATCGCTGATCTCCCGTTCCTCCTGGGACACAACGAGGCTCTCCTCTGCGCTCGTCGGAACGGCGGCCTTCGGTAGGCTCTTGAAAAACTTGGCTGTCGTGGTCATGTCGCCATCCTTTGCTGTATATCCGATGCCCTTTGGACGGAGCTGGTTGCAGGCTCGGACCGTCGAATGGGCCCTTAGAACTGCCATGCGCGTGCATTCATCGACCTGTTACCTGATACCCTTACTTTAAACTGTTGGGAAACGCTACAGTCAAGAAGTTTTCTTCAACCGCAGCCGCCGGTAACCAGCTTTGGGAATATTCCTTCGATCCGCAACGCTCCTAATGCGTCATCTCCACCGGCCCGGGCCGCACCGGCTCGCCGCTCTTGCCGTTCTCTTCCAGCTTGCCGAAGATCATCTTCCCGCTGGCGGTTTGCAGCACGCTGGTTACTGAAATCTCGACCGCCTTGCCAATCATGCGCCTGGCGTGATCCACCACCACCATGGTCCCATCGTCGAGATAGCCCACCCCCTGGTTGTACTCCTTGCCTTCCTTCAGGATCAGCACATTCATCTTCTCGCCGGGAAGCACAACCGGCTTCAGCGCATTGGCCAGGTCGTTGATGTTCAGCACTTCCACATGATGAAGATGGGCCACCTTGTTCAGGTTGAAGTCGTTGGTCACCACCTTCGCCTCCCATTTCTTGGCCAGTTCCAGCAGCTTCAGGTCCACCTCGCGAATCGATGGAAAATCGTCGGGGACAATCTGCACCTGAATGTTGGTGCTCGACTGCATCCGCTGCAGCATGTCCAAGCCGCGGCGGCCGCGCTGCCGCTTTGACCCATCGGTCGAGTCGGCGACAATCTGCAGCTCTCGCAGTACAAACTCCGGCACCACCATCATCCCGTCGATGAAGCCCGCCTCGGCAATGTCGGCGATGCGGCCGTCGATGATGACGCTGGTATCCAGCACCTTGGCGGTCCGGCGGGTTGGCTTTTCGCCGCTGAAGATGGTTCCAAGCGCTGCAGGATTGAGCAGGTCGCCCTTGTTGGCCCCCACCAGCAACCCCACATAGGTCATCAGCAGCAGCACGAAGATTTGCAGCACCGCCGACGTTGCCCCGGAGAGCGGCGCGCTGCGCAGCACCAGGCAGAACAGCGCTGCGCCGAAGATGCCCAGCACGCTCCCGGCAACCGCGCCGATCAGCCGCCGCAAACTCAGCGCCCGCACCCGCAACTCAAACACGATCACAGCGCCGGCCGCCCCGGCCCCCGCGCCCGCACTCACCCATCCTGACAAGCCGAAGGGATGAAGGAAATAACAGACCCCGGCAAGAAGGGCCACAAAAAGAAGACGAACAAGAACGAGATCCATAAGATGCCAACTTCCACAGACAAAAGGCATAAACCCTCAGCCTGGGTACAAGAGCCGAGTATGCCCACTTCCGCATGGAATCGTCAAGGGGGGGAAGAGAAGGGAATAGGGATTGGGGAATAGGGAACAGCCTCCTCTCCCGTTAGGGAGAAGGTGAAAATAGTCTCTTCTCCCGTTAGGGAGGAGGTGAAAACAGCCTCCTCTCCCGTTAGGGAGAAGGTGAAAATAGCCCCGGGTGAAACCCGTGGTCCGAATGGCCCACATCGATCCCCGTCCTGTTGGGACGGGATGAAACGGACGATTCGTTTCAGGGCACGACTTTACAGGTTGCGGAAAGACCTATAGCTTTGAAAGGGCACGACTTCAGTCGTGCCGCAAGTGCCATGGAACCAACGTGGGCTTTAGATGGGATGAGACGGCTGGTCTCGCGGGCAGCTAAGCTGTTCGCAACGCACTCGAGGTGCTAAAAGGAGACCAGCCAATGAAGAAGGTTAGCAAACAAATGCGAAACATGGAAGTGGCCGAAAAACCCGAGATGACCCTGGGCCTGGATATGGGCGACCGGTACAGCCACTACTGCCTGTTGAATCCGCAAGGCGACGTGGTCGAGGAAGGGCGCATGCAAAGCACCGAAGCCGCGCTCAGGCGCCATTTCGAGGACGAGCCGGAGATGCGCATCGCCCTGGAATGCGGCACGCATTCGCCCTGGGTCAGCCGTCTGCTCACCGCTCTCGGCCACCAGGTGATCGTGGCCAACGCCCGCAAGATCCCGGCCATCACCGGCAGCGAATCGAAGAACGACCGCAACGATGCCGAGAAGCTGGCCCGCTTTGCCGCCTACGACCCCAAGCTGCTCTCGCCGCTCCAGCATCGCAGCTCCGAGCGCCAGCTTGACCTGAACCTGATCCATGCGCGCGCCACGCTGGTGCGCGCCCGGACCATGATCGTCAACGCCTTGCGCGGCCTGGTCAAAAGCGCCGGCGGCCGTCTGCCGGCCTGCTCGACCGAGTCGCTTCCGGCCCGCGCGCCAGCGGCGATTCCGCCCGCCCTGGCCGCGGTCGCCACCCCGCTGGTCCAGCAGATCGCGCTGCTGAACGCGCAGATCGAGGGCATGGACAAGCAGGTGGAGAAGCTGGGGGCCAAGTATCCGGAGATCGAACTACTGCGCACCGTGCCCGGCGTGGGGCCGATCGTGGCCGCCGCCTACGTGCTGACTCTGGACCGGCCCGATACAGCCAGCAACCGCTCCGCCGGCGCCTTCGTTGGCCTCCGTCCCGGCCAAAGCCAATCCGGCGACTCGGACCCGCAACGACGTATCTCGAAAACCGGCGACAGTTGTCTGCGCAGTCTGCTGGTGCAGTCGGCGCAATACATCCTCGGCCGATTCGGTCCCGACTCCGAGCTGCGCCGCTGGGGATTGAAACTGGCGGCCACCGGCGGCAAGCGCGGCAAAAAGCGAGCTATCGTCGCGGTAGCCCGCAAACTGGCGGTCGTGCTGCACGCCATGTGGCG
>Ga0302319_10027299_pt1 | contig 10007 bp, 6 predicted proteins | sample Bog_T0_2_FD_203319 | JGI IMG/M metagenome (GOLD analysis project Ga0302319, IMG submission 203319) | Peat permafrost microbial communities from Stordalen Mire near Abisko, Sweden - Bog_T0_2 | ecosystem: Environmental > Terrestrial > Soil > Wetlands > Peat | place: Sweden: Abisko, Stordalen Mire...
GTCATTGAACGGCGTCACTATTCCACATTCGCGGCCGAATCCGCAGATGACGCCGTTGATGTAATTGATTTCGCATTCGCGCCCCTTTTCCAGGTCCTGCAACATGCTCGCTTTCAGCTTCACGTGCTGTCCCCAGATCTTCCGGTAAAGCGGCATTTTGGCGGGAATGTCCGCGGCGCTGGTCAGCTTGAAAAACTCGAGGTCTTCGCCCTGCATCTCCACCAGCCGGACGCCGCGCGCGTGCGCCACAGCGATGCACTCGTCGGCGATGAACGCCAGACACGTCATGGCCTTGGGATTTCCGAGCACGTCGCCAAAGGTGCAGCCGAGCGCCGCCGACATGCCGCTGAAGGTCGCGTTCATCAGGACCTTGGTGAACTTAATCCCCATGAGGTTGCTGCGTATCTCGGTCGCGCCGACGCATTCGAGATATTCTCTCGCCACATCAAGCCGCGGACGGACGACGCCGTCGATCTCGCCGATTTCGAAGGCGAACTTCTCGACAGCGGCGTAGCTGGAAGTGAGCGACGAAACGCCCGGCTTCAGCCACGTCGCGCCGAAGCCAACCGCGCCGCCGATCGTGCGCTCGCGCCCGACGATCGATGCGACCGAATCTTCCGGGATGCCGTTCTGGAGAGTGCAGACGACGCTGTCGCGGCCGAGATGCGGCAGAAGCTGCGGCAGTACGGTGCGATTGTTGGTCTGCTTGGTCAACAGGAACACGAGATCGTATTGTCCCGTCATCTCATCCGGGGTGTACGCCGTCACGGGGACGTGCAGATCGATCGTGCCGGTAATCGTTGCGCCGAAATCGTTCAGCGCGTCGACGTTGTCCTTGTACGAATCGAACAAATCGATCCGCTTGCCGCCTTTGGTGATAAGCGCGCCAATGATCGTGCCGAGGGATCCGATACCGACAATAGCCGCCCTCATCGTGAGCTCTCCACCAATTCGATTCGAGGCGGTCGCATCTGAGTCGACCGCACGCACGCCGCAGACAGGATTCGGACACGCGGAATGACGAGCGTCGCCCCCGGAGCCGTGGTCGCGCGGCTACGCCGCTGACCTCGCGCATCCGGCGGGGCTCCTTTGGCGAACGTCAGGAATCTCGCGCGGCACGGCGGCAGGCGATCGCCCGCCGCCGCGTTTTTCGTTTACGGACGGTCCATCTTGCAGGTCGTCGGCAGGACGGTGTCGACCGCATTGACGACGCCGACGGTCTTCCAGCCCCAGCCTGTTCCTTCTTCGTCGAATTTCACGCCGGGATCGAGCGGGCCGAAGCTGCCGATGTAGAGGTTCGAAAAGAACTGATGATCGTCCTTGCGCATCCAGGCGTCACCGCCGTCGAAAGCCTCGACCTTGACGCCCTCGAGTTGCGCGGCGACCGACTTCGCGTCATCGACCTTCGCGAGGTCGATCGCCTTGGCGAGCGTATGCATGACGTTGACGACTTTCGGATACCAGAGACCCATCCCCTCCTTGGCGCGGAACGCCGTCTCGAACTTCTGCGCTTCCTCGGGGGCCGAATTGGCGAACCCTTCACCGACCACGAAAACGCGATGCGCCAACCCGGTCTGCTTGATCGCGGTCGGGCCCCCGACGAGGCTCGCGTAGTAGGTGTACCAGTCGGTTTGCAGCCCGGCGTCAGCCGCCGACTTGAGGAGGAGCGACAGGTCCTGACCCCAATTGCCGGTGATCACGCTGTCCGCGCCGGAGGCCTTGATCTTGGCGATGTAGGGGGAGAAATCCGTGACCTTCAGCAACGGAACCAGTTCGTCGCCGACGATCTGGATGTCGGGGCGCTTCTCCTTGAGCATCGCGAGCGCCCGGGCGCCCACGGCCTGACCGAAGGAATAGTCCTGGTTGATCAGGTAGACCTTCTTGATGTTCGGCCGGCCCATCATGAAAGTCGTCAACGCCGCCATCCTCATGTCGACGCTCGCGTCAAAGCGAAAGTGCCAGTAGGAGCACTTGTCGTTGGTCATGACGGGATCGATCGCGCCGTAATTGAGGTAGATGATTTCCTTGCCAGGATTGCGTTGGTCGAACTTGGTCAGCCAGTCTTCCAGCGCTATGCCGTTCGAGGAGCCGTTGCCCTGCACGACGATGCGGATCCCCAGATCGGCGGCTTTCTGCGCTTGAATCAGGGTTTCCTGCGGATTTCCCTTGTTGTCGAGGGGGACGATCTCGAGCTTCTTGCCGTTCACCCCGCCGGCGGCGTTGATCTCATCGGCCAGGTAGTTGTAGGTCTTCAGGCCGCCTTCGCCGACAGAGGCGCCGCCGCCCGACAGCGGATCGATGTAGCCGATCTTGATCGTGTCCTGCGCCAAGGCGGGCGCAGCCGACAGGCCCAACGCCAGCGCGAAGCCGACTATTCCTGATTTCATCGCTTCCTCCCCTTAGGTCCTCTCGACCGTTGCGGCGGAAGCCGCGAAGCTTTCCGCAATGATCCGACCGATCCCGCCACCGCCCGAAGCCGCGGATGCGCAGACATTGCACACACCAATTTCGGGCATAGTAACGTGGAGATTGGATAGACGCAGGGTGGGCGGCTAAAATGAATGTGAACGGCAGCTATGCGGCTTGGATTTAAATGTTGAGTTCATACACAAGATGCCGACGTGAGACCGGTTTGACGCAATTGGACTGAGGCGATGCGTCACCAATCCCCGCGCCGGAAACGACGGATCCCGCCTCGCTGCGCTTTAGCTCTGAACCGAAGATCGCTCGTGCGGGGGACCGCCGGCAGACGCGCGAACTCGAGCGCCTGCAGGTCGGAAGCCTTCCCCGCCGCAAGCCGCCAACCGAGCTGCTGCTCGAAACGGCGAGGTTCGACCGTCACGCTGGCATAGGCGCGCGCAGGCGCGCCCGCATAATGGGTGCGGCGCTTGGACCGTTGCCATATCGGGCGACGTTGTTATTCAGGTCTTCGCCTGTGAGGACGGGAATCTCTCTTGAGCCAGCCGATCAGCGGCGCGGCGACGGCGCAATCGTCGTGCGGCGAGCCGACGCGCAGATTGGCGAATCCGCGGGGGACGATGTCGAAGCGCTATTCCGCCCTCTCCCTGGCCGTCGAAGGCCTGCGCGGTCACACCGGCTGGGCCCCGGTCTGGCGCCACCCTCGCCCGCAACCCGCCTATGACGCCGTGATCATCGGCGGCGGCGGACATGGGCTCGCCACCGCCTATTACCTCGCCAAGCTGCACGGAATCCGTCGCGTCGCAGTGCTGGAAAAGGGCTGGCTCGGCAGCGGCAACACCGGCCGCAACACCACGGTGGTGCGCTCGAATTATTTCTACCCCGAGAGTGTCGCGCTCTACGACCTCGCGCTGCGCCTCTACGAGGGCCTGAGCCACGACCTCAACTACAACATCATGCTGTCGCAGCGCGGCATCATCAACGTCGCGCATTCCGACGCCGAGATGGAGATCTGCGCGCGCCTCGCCAACGCCATGCAAATCAACGGCGTCGACGCCGAGTTGTTCGGTCCCGAACAGGTCCGAGGCGTCGCCCCGGCGATGAACTTCGACCCGCGGTCGCGCTATCCCGTATTCGGCGGCGTCTGGCACAAGCGCGGCGGCACCGCACGGCACGACGGCGTCGCCTGGGGCTACGCGCGCGCCGCCGACGCGCTCGGCGTCGACATCATCCAGAATTGCACCGTCGAGGATTTCCTGATCGAGGGCGGCGTCTGCAAGGGGGTGATCACAGCCGCCGGGACGATCCGCGCCGAGCGGGTCGGGCTCGCCGCCGCCTCCCATTCGGCGACGCTCGCCGCCAAAGCGGGATTCGAACTGCCCACTCGCATCTACACGCTTCAGGCGATGGTCAGCGAACCCGTCAAGCCGGCGCTCGACACCGTGGTTCTGACGCTCGGCACGGGAACCTATGTCAGCCAGTCGGATAAGGGCGAGTTCGTCTTCGGCGGCGGCCTCGACCGCATCACCTCGTTTGCGCAGCGCGGCAATTCGCCCGTGCACGAATCCGTCGTGGCCGGATTGCTCGACGCCTTTCCCGGCCTCGGCCAGCTCAAACTGATGCGGCAATGGGCGGGAATCGTCGACGTCGTGCCGGACAGCTCGCCGCTCATCGGACCCTCGCCTGTGCCTGGCCTGTTCCTCAATTGCGGCTGGGGCACCGGCGGTTTCAAGGCCATTCCCGCCGGCGGCTGGCTGCTCGCCCACCTCATCGCCAAAGGCGAGCACCATCCGATCAGTCGGCCCTTCGATCTCGACCGCTTCGCGCGCGGCGCATTGATCGACGAAGCGGCCGGCTCCGGCATCGCGCATTAGAGGTCGGTCATTCAATGCAACTCTTCCCCTGCCCCTTCTGCGGAACGCGCGACGAGACGGAGTTTCACTTCCTCGGCGAAGCCGACTCGCCTCGCCCTGCCGGCGGCGGCACGGCTTCGCTCGCCGAGTGGACGCGCTATCTCTATTTCCAGCGCAACTTGAAAGGCCGCGTCGCGGAAATCTGGAGCCATGCGCCCTGCGGCGAAACATTCCGCATGGAGCGCGACAATGTCACCCACGTCGTTTACGCCAGCGCCTCGCTGCGCAGGGAGAGCGCGCCATGAGCCGCCGCCTTCCCACCGGCGGCGCGATCGACCGCGCCCGCCCGATCCCCTTCACTTTCGATGGCCGCGCCTACGTCGGCTACGCCGGCGACACGCTCGCTTCGGCGCTGTTGGGCGCCGGGGTCGCCGTCGTCGGCCGCAGCTTCAAATATCACCGCCCGCGCGGCGTCTGGGGACATTGGGTCGAGGAGCCCAACGCCTTCGTCGACCTCACGCGCGACGGTCGTCGCGAGCCGAACGCGCGCGCGACCACGACGTTTCTCGAAGAGGGCGTCGCGCTCGCGGCGCACTCGGTCAACGCCGCGCCCGACGCCGAGCGCGACCGGGCCGCCGTCTTCGACGTCTTCGCGCCATTCATGCCCTCCGGCTTCTATTACAAGACCTTCCTCTGGCCGAGCTGGAAGGTCTTCGAACCGGCGATCCGCGCCATGGCCGGCCTCGGCCGCATCGACCCGCAATGGCGGCCCGCAGCCCCGATCGCGCCGCGCAATCGGCGCTGCGAGGTTCTGATCGTCGGCGCGGGCCCCTGTGGCCTGGCGGCGGCGCGCGCGGCGGCGGAAGCTGGGATGGGCGTGCTCGTCGTCGACGACCGACCTGCGCCTGGCGGCAGCCTGCTGTTTCGCGGCGGCGCGCCGGACGGCGTTGCGGCGAGCGCCTGGATCGCCGAGACGGTCGCGGCGATCGAAGCCGCCGGCGGAGCCTTCCTCGCCAATGCCACCGCCTACGGCGTCTACGACCACAACCTGGTTTGCGCGTTCCAGCGCGGAACCGTGGGCGGCGGCGATGCGCTCTGGCGCATTCGGCCGCGCCACATCGTCGTCGCCGCCGGCGCCATCGAACGCCCATTGTTATTCGACCACAACGATCGGCCGGGTATTCTCTCGGCTGAGGCCGGGCTTGCCCACCTCCAGCAGTACGGCGTGCTGGTCGGCGAGCGCGTCGTCGTCGCCGCCAACAACGACAGCGCCTATGTAGTCGCCGCCGCGCTGCGCCAGGCCGGCGCGGCAGTGACGATCGTCGATTGCCGCGCGACCGCGGCGGGCATGGAGGCGGCCGCGGCGGCGGGCATTGAGGTGCGTGGCGGCGAACGCGTGGCGCGCGCCGACGGCCGCGGCGCCGTTCGCGCGGTGCGGCTGGCGAGCGGCGCGACGATCGAAGCGGACGCGCTGCTGGTCTCCGGCGGCTTCGACCCCACCGTCCAACTCTATTGCCAGGCCAAGGGCCGCACCGTCTGGGACGAACGGCTGCTCGCCTTCATTCCGGGTGGCGCGGTGGACGGGCTCACCGTGGTCGGGGGCGCCAACGGCGTCTTCTCGCTCGCCGGCGCACTCGCTCAAGGGCGCGCGGCGATCGCCGCGTCGCGTGGCGACGGCGCCGCCAAGAGCGCGCTCGACCAACGCGAAAACGCGCTCGCGGCCGCGCCCGCGTGGCCGGACGTGAAAGCCGGCGGACGGGCCTGGATCGATTTGCAGAGCGACGTGACGGTGAAGGATGTCGCCCTCGCCACGCGCGAATCCTATCTCTCGATCGAGCATGTCAAGCGCTACACCACGCTCAGCATGGCGACCGACCAGGGCAAGACCTCGTCGGTAAACGGCGCCGCGACGCTAGCCCTCGCCACTGGCCGCGAAATCGCGGCGATCGGAACGACCACCTACCGGCCGCCGTTCACCCCCGTGCCGATGCCGGCGCTGGCCGGATTGAGGGCACGCGAGTTGTTGAACCCGGTCCGGCGCTTGCCGTTGGAGGCGCGTCACCGGGCCCACGGCGCCGTCTTCGACGATTACGGCGGCTGGCTGCGCCCCGCGTTCTATGGCGAGGCCGGCGCGAAGGCCGCCGCGGTCGAGCGCGAGGCGGGCTTGGCGCGCGACGCCGTAGCGATCTTCGACGGCTCGCCACTGGGCAAGATCGAGGTGATCGGCCTGGACGCGGCTGTCTTCCTCGACTTCAACAGCTACATGACGATGTCGACCCTGCAGCCGGGGCGAATCCGCTACGGCATATTTCTGCAAGAAAACGGCGTCGTCTTCGACGACGGCGTGATCGCTCGTCTCAGCGCGGAGCGCTTCGTCGTTTCCTGCTCGACTTCGCACGTGGCGGCCGTCCACGCGCGCCTGGAGGGCTGGCGGCAGGACCAATTCGACCCGTCGCGTGTCTACGTCCACAACGCCACCGCGCATTGGACGACGCTGACCGTCTCCGGCCCGCTGTCGCGCGAATTGATCGGTCGGCTCGAACTCGGCGTCGATCTCGCCGACACAGCGCTGCCGCACATGGCGCTCGCCGATGGCCGTTTCGCCGGCGACGCGGCGCGGGTGGGGCGCGTCAGCTTCACCGGCGATCGCTCGTACGAAATCTCCGTGCGCGCGACGCGCGCCGAGGCGCTGCTCGACCACCTGCTCGAAGCCGGACGCGATCTCGGCGTCGGCCTCCTCGGCGTCGAGGCGCTGATGGTTCTGCGAGCAGAGAAGGGCTTCTTCGTTGTCGGCAAGGACACCGACGGCACGACGATGCCGCACGACCTCGGCTTCGGCGGCCCGCGCGAGAAACGCGCCGGAGACTTCATCGGCAAGCGGTCGCTGTTCACCGAAGTCGCCAGCGCACCGGAACGCCGCCAATGGGTCGGCTTCGAGCCGACCCAAGGGCGGGAGCCGCTACCGTGCGGCGCCCATGTCGTCGACCTCGTCGGGCCGCGCCCGCGCTCGACCGGCTTCGTCACCTCGAGCTACGCCAGCCCGACGCTTCGGCGGCCGATCGCGCTCGGCCTGGTCGAACGCGGCGCGGCGCGGATCGGCGAACAGGTCACGTTGCAGCACCTCGGACGACGCTTGACGGCGCGCATTGCGCCGCCCTGCGCGTTCGACCCCAAGGGGGAGCGGCTCCATGCTTGACCGCGGCCGTTTCTGGACCCCAGCGCCCGCCGAGGGGCTGGCGCAATTCGCAGCGCGCGGCGTCGAGGCCAAGGTCGTCGCCAGTCTTTCGCAGGCGCTGCTGAGCGGCCCGCAACGCTTCGGCGCCGGGCGCCTCGCTGGAATCGCGGCGCCGGTCGGGTTCTCAGGCGTCGCAACCGGGCCAAGCTACGCCGTCGCAATCGCGCGCGACCGTTCGTTGATCGTCTCGCAGCGCACGATCGCGCTGGCCGAGGGCTGGGACGCTGAGAGCGCGACGGCCGTCACCCGCATGGACGACGCGTTCCTCGTGTTCGATCTCGAAGGGCCGGGGCTGGCGGATCTCTTGTCGAAGGCGACGACGCTCGACTTCGCCGACGCCTCGCCCTCCGCGGCGCTGACGTTCGCGGGCCTGCCGTGTCTCGCCTACCGCTACGCGCGCTCCGGCGTTGTGCGCCTGCACGTTGAGCGGCCGTTGGCCTGCGCGCTGGCCGAGTGGATGCGGCTCGCGTAAAGCGTGACGCGTTGAAGTCGAATCGTATGCGTCATCGCGAGCAATGACAGCCGAGAGTCGCGCAACTCAAAGGCAACGTGATCATGCGATGCCGAAGCCCTCATGGTGAGGAGCAGGCGCAGCCTGCGTCTCGAACCACGAGGGCGTCACGCGGCCCGCTGCCGAGCCTTCCGCGACACAGCGCTCCCTCGTGGTTCGAGACGGCCGCTGCGCGGCCTCCTCACCACGAGGGAGCTTGTGGCTGTCGCAGACGGCGCACTGCGCCGCGGCCCTGCGACCGCGGCGCCGTTCTCAAGTCACGCGTCTACTGAACAATCGGCGCGTATTTCCCTGCGTGCCACTGATTGATGTCGTAGCGCGGATCTTGGATGTCGCCCTTGCTGTCGAACTTGATCGGGCCGAGAACCGTGTCGACGGCCTTCCCGTCTTCCAGCGCCTTGGCGACCTTGACTGGGTCGTCCGAGCCGGCGCGCTTGATTCCCTCGACGATTGCCTGGACGACGCCGTAGCTGAACAGAGTGAAGCCCTCCGGTTCGTAATTCTGCGCCTTGAACTGTTCGAGCGCCTTGGCCGCCATCGGCGAGCGGCGCGGGTCAGTCGGGAAAGTGAACAATGTTCCTTCGCCGGCCGGACCGGCGATGGCCCAGAATTCAGCCGTCGCAAGGCTGTCGCCCATGATCAGATTGAGCTTGTAGCCCAGGTCGGCAGCCTGCCGGAGCATCAGACCGGCTTCGGTGTGATAACCGCCGAAGTAGACTACGTCGGCGCCGAGATTCTTCAGTTTGGCGACGATGGCGCTGTAGTCCTTCTCGCCGGGATTGATGCCCTCGAAGTCCACCTCCTTCACGCGCGCTTCGTTCAGCTTGTCCTTGACGACGGTGGCGAGACCTTTGCCATAGGCGGACTTGTCGTGCAGGATCGCGATTATCTTGCCCTTGTATTTCTCGGCGATCCAAGGGGCGATGAAGGCGCCTTGCGCGTCGTCGCGGCCGTAGAGGCGCATGATGGTCGGATGTCCCTTCTCGGTGAGGGCCGGGTTCGACGACGCCGGGCTCATCATCAGCACATTGTTGTCGGCGTAGACGTCAGACGCGGGGATCGAGGATCCCGAGCAGGCGTGGCCGGCGACGAACTTGATCTCCTGACCGACGATCAGATTGGCCACGGCGACCGCTTGTTTCGGATCGCAGGCGTCGTCCTCTACGACGATCTTGATCTTGCGGCCGTTGACGCCGCCGGCGTCGTTGATCGCCGCGGCGGCGGCTTCCCCGCCGCGCTTCTGCTGTTCGCCGATCGTCGCGACTGGACCGGTCATGGGACCGACCACCGCGATTGTGATGTCTTGAGCCTTGACCGGCGCGGCGGCCAACGTCAACGCGAGCCCTGTCAGTGACAGGATCAACGCTCTATGCATGTTCCCCCTCCATACAGCCTTGCAGCCTCGTGCGAACTCGCGCGTGCTCCTTGTTGAAGCGCGCACGACGCCCGTTCCTCCCGTCAAGTCCCGTCTAGACGAAATTTTCCTCGCTTCGCGCTTCCGCGGCTCGTCTCTATCGATAGACCTATGTCCGCTTCGGGTCGAGTTCAGGGAGTGTCTCCGACGACGTCAAGGTCCGGAGGGGCCGCAACGCCCAGGTGTTCGCCTGGACGCCCTAGCCGTCGCGGGGGCCGCGCCAAGAGCAAGACGGGTTTTCAATGCGGGCTGGCAAAGCGGCGCGCAGCGCGGGACAAAAGCGCCAATGCCTAAATCATTGAAATAACATCGTCGTTTTGAAATCGACCGGCACCGCCGCCCAATCGAAACGAAATCTGGAAAGGAGTCGCCGCCGCGGTGTCCGCGGCTGCGAGCGAGCGGAGACGCATTTACGGGGAGCCTTCGGCGGGCGGGCGTTGTTCTTGGTCGCTGCTCGGCGGCGCGTCGGTCGGCAAAGGCGCTGCGGGGATGAGTTCCAACGTCTGCGATCCGCCGAACCCTTCGAACGTGGCCGACCGCGGTCCGAGGGAGCGAAGCGTCCAACCCAGGGCGGTC
>Ga0302319_10027300_pt1 | contig 10006 bp, 5 predicted proteins | sample Bog_T0_2_FD_203319 | JGI IMG/M metagenome (GOLD analysis project Ga0302319, IMG submission 203319) | Peat permafrost microbial communities from Stordalen Mire near Abisko, Sweden - Bog_T0_2 | ecosystem: Environmental > Terrestrial > Soil > Wetlands > Peat | place: Sweden: Abisko, Stordalen Mire...
GCGCGCGCAAAGGCGAAGGCGTGAACCAGGTATTCGATTTCCTCGCCGGCGCGATGGCCAAACCCTCCCCCCGCGAATTGCCGGTTCTGCAGGACGTGCCCAAGTGCCGGCAATGGGCCGGCCATGTAGGCAGCCGCTCCTTGTACCGCGCTCCCGCGCCGCCCAAATGGACGCGCAGGCTGGATGCGGTATTTCTGCACCCCATCGCCGGTCCGCTGCTTTTCCTGGCCGTGGTCATCGCCATCTTCCAGACCATCTTTAATGTCGCCGATCCGTCGAAAGACGCGGTCGATTGGCTGATTCAGCATTCCGGCAACTGGCTGGCGGCGATTCTGCCCAATTCGCTCTTCAAATCGCTGCTGCTCGATGGCGTATGGAAGGGCGTGGGTTCGGTCATCGTTTTCCTGCCGCAGGTGCTGCTGCTGTTCTTGTTCATCGGCATTCTGGAGGACTCGGGCTACCTGGCGCGCGCGGCCCTGATTGCCGACCGCACCATGGCCAAGGTCGGGCTGCAGGGGAAATCTTTCATCCCCCTGCTTTCGGCTTACGCCTGCGCGGTGCCGGCCATCATGTCGACGCGCACCATCGAGAATAAACGCGACCGCATCGCCACGATCTTGATCGCGCCGTTCATGACCTGCTCGGCGCGGCTGCCGGTTTACACGCTGGTGATTGCGGCCTTCATTCCGCGGCGCAACCTTTTGGGCTGGGTGCTCTCGGCGCGCGCCGCCGCCATGCTGGGCCTTTATCTGCTGGGATTCCTGGCCGCGGTGGTTACGGCGCGTCTGCTGAAATCTTCGGTGTTGAAGAGCGGGCGTACGCCGTTCCTGCTGGAGATGCCCTCCTACCGCTGGCCCACCGTCAGTTCCCTGGGTTTGCGCCTGCTGGAGCGGACCAAGGTCTTCCTATACCGCGCCGGCACGATCATCCTGCTGGTGACCGTAGTCTTGTGGATCATGTCGAACCTGCCGTATTCCAATGGCAAGCCGCCGGACATCGCCAACAGCTTAACGGGCACCATCGGACGCACCATCGAGCCGGTAATCAAGCCTCTGGGCTTCAACTGGAAAATCGGCGTTGGGCTCATCACCGCCGTGGCGGCGCGCGAGACGATCATCGCCACGCTGGGGACCATTTACGGGACGGACCCGGAATCGAACAAGATGGGCTTGCAGGAAGCGCTGCACCGCGACCTCACTCCGGGTGGCGCTGTGGCGCTGCTGATCTTCTTCGCTTTCGCCATGCAGTGTATTTCCACCATTGCGGTAGTGCGCCGCGAAACCGGCGGATGGAAGTGGCCCATCCTGCAATTCAGTTATATGACCGCGCTGGCGTACGTGGGCGCGCTAGCCGCCGCGCATCTGATTCACTGACAGACCGCAACGCTCACCGCGCAAAAACAACTTCACATAAAGTGCATGGCAGCTTGCTGGTGGTGGGGCGGACCCCCCTGGTCGGGGTGCCCTCTGGGCCAGGTCCCCCTGGACCCGCTCTTCTCTCGATGAATCAGTCGTCCGCAATCGCGAGTAGGCCGACCGGGGGTCGGCCGCGGACCAGGGGCGGACCAGGGGGTCCGCCCCACGAATTATGCAGCTACTCTCTCGCGCGACTGCTTAGCGGCCGCCCGTCTGATTGACCGACATCTCTTCCATCGCTTCCTGGAACACGCCGGCGAAGAATTCGCGCGCGCTCGGGGAGCAGCCGATGTGCAGGCGGTCGGCGCCATCCTCCACAAACCCCAGGTATCCGCTCCATCCCAGATCGTTAAGCACGAAGCGCAGACACTCCAGTTCACCCGCCGGCAATCGCGACGTGTCCAGGTCAAAGACCTGGCCGGAGGAGTGGGCGAGAGCTTCGTGTTGCGGCGACTGGCGGGTCGCATCCTCGGGTTCGACCAGCGAGGTGACGGGCAGGGGCTGGAACGGTTCGCCGGTGGCATTCAGTTCCTGGTAGAGCCGGCGCGTCTCAAAAGCCATGTACGTCAAGGCGCCGAGAGCCGCGGGCGCCGCCGAGAAATTATCCTGAGCGGAGGAATGGAGCGGCGAGATCTGCAGCTTGAAGCCGAGGTACTCTGCGTCTTCGGGAGCCTTGACCAGGCGCGCACCCAGGTTCGCGCGAATGTCGTCCTCGGTACGGTAGATCAGGTCGTCGCGCTTGAGCCAGGCGGAGAGGCGGTGCGGTGCCCGCGGGCCGGTACCGAACTGATTCTTGTATTCCTCTTGCAATTCCGCGAACCCCGAAGCGTCGCGGCGGTAGAGATCGAGCAACTGTTCGGCCCGTTGGATGCGGAAATAGTACGTGGGCGAATAATCGCGCAGCATCTGCTGCTGGATGGCCTGATACAGTTCGCGGTTCCAGGTGGGGCTGCAGGAAAAAAACATCCGCGGCACGGTGATCTCGTCTTTGGGGATGCCGCGCGCCCGGCTGGTCAGTTCCAGCATTTGGCTGACACAGCCGGTGCCGCAGTGGTACGCGAAGATGGCCCAATCGCCGCCGCCGAATTTGCGCTCGATGGTGGCCAGATACTTGGCCGCCGCGGGAATGGCGCGGTCGGGCGACAGGCGATCGTCGCGCACGGTGACGGTGTACGGCTCCTTGTGGGTGACGGTCTTGAACTTGGGTTTCTTGCTCTTGCTCGCGACCGGCACTTTTTCGCGGGTGACTTTATACCGCGTGGCATGCACCACTTTCAGGCCCATGTCATGCGCCGTGGCTTCGGCGATCTGCATGATACCCTTGGGCCCGGAGGGGCTCTCGGCCTTGGGGTCGCCCCAGCTTTCCAGAAATGCGATGGCCTCAATGACCGCGGCGGGGAATCCGCTGCTCTGCGCCGCGGCGCGAATGATGGACTGCAGTTTGCCGTCGGTGATGCGTTTGGCGCCGGCCAGCGCCTGCTGCTCGCGCATGATGCCGAAGGTCTGCGACTGGATCATGAGATCCGTACGCGCCTGCAGAACGTCCGTCGACAGATCGTCGCGCTCCACTCCCACACCGGCGACGCGATGCGACGGAACGAAATATCCGGGCGACCCGGCCTGCCCCAAAAACGCGAGACTCAGAAAGAAGAGGACCGCGAATTTCATCCGTTCCCTTCAGTGTATGACTCTTTGGACGCGCGCGGAAACATTTTGGTGTCGTTCTTGATTTATGCAGAATTGAGCCTACCAGCCGGTTTGCGCCATACGCCGCAGAATCTCGCTGCTGTAGGAGTTCATGCGGTTGGGCGTGCGGCGGAGCGGAGAGGGAATCAACGCCGCCAAACGGGCCGCCTGCTCGCGGCTGACACGCGCCGCGGGGGTGTTATACCAGGAGAGGGCGGCCGCTTCGGCGCCATAGATGCCCGGTCCCCATTCGATCACGTTGAGATACAGCTCCAGAATGCGCTTCTTCGAAAGCAACAGCTCCGCGGCGGGCGCCAGGGTGAACTCCACGGCTTTGCGGAGCAAAGACCGGTTGGTGGTAAGGAAAAGATTCTTGACGAGCTGTTGGGTGATGGTGGAGCCGCCGCGGCCCAGCCGGCCCTGCTCCACATCCTGGTCGACCACCTTCTGCACCTCCTTCCAGTCGATGCCGTGGTGCTGATAAAAGCGTCCATCCTCGGCGGAGATCACGGCGTGCTGGAGTTCGGGCGAGATGCGGTCCAGGGGCGCCAGGAACTGCCGTTTCCGATAGGGCTTGTGAGCGAGCCACGCTTCCACCCGGCGTTGTGCTTGCACGGCGGTAGTAGGAGGATAGATCCAGCGTAACGCTACCAGTTCCGCCAGGCACAGAGCATAGAAACCGGCCACCAGCAGGAACACCGCACGCAGCAGAGTACGAAAGATACGCCTTCCCGCAAAATGAGCCACGCTACGATGTTAGCCTAAGGGCGGACGCTGCCATGACACGTCTCGACACCTTTCTGGCGTACGCCGAATCCAACCGGGTCACGGTGTGCGTGGCCGCCGCGACCATGGTGGTACTCACCGCCTGGGGAGACTGGTTTGTGCCCAACACGTCCTTGGGATTCCTTTACCTGATCCCCGTCCTGCTGGCGGCGCCGGCGCTCCGCGGATACCAAATCCTGTCGATGGCGCTGTTGTGCGGGTATCTGCGCGAAGCCTTCGATCCTTTGCAAGGCGAGGTGGGCCCCGGACAACTGCATCTGCCCTTCGTATTGAATCCGCTGCTTTGGGTGGCGGGCTCCTACCCACGCCTGGTGGTGGCCGCCAGCGGCTTTGCCGCCACCGGCTTCTTCGTCGCGGAGTTAAACCGGCGGCGGCGGCTATTGATGGAACACCTGGCGGAACGCGAGGCGCAAATGACGCTCCGCAGGGAAGCCGAACTGCAGGTCCGAACGCTGATCGAGACCAGCCCACTGGCGATCCTGACCCTGAACCATGAAGGGCGAGTGGCTCTGGCCAACGAATCGGCGGGCCAGCTCCTGGCCTTCGAAGGGGCTCCCTTGCAAGGCGAAGACGTCACGGCGTACCTGCCGATCCTGGGCCGCATGCTGCACAGCCACCACTCGGGCAGCAATATCCGCACCAACGTGGAGTGCCGCGGGATGCGGCGCAACGGCGACGTATTCCTGGCGCACGTCTGGCTCTCCACGTATCGAACGTCGGAGGGGCCGGCTTTGGCCGCGGTGGTTTGGGACGCTTCCGAGAACCTGCGCGACCGCGAAGGCGCCGGCTTGGATTCGATGATGGCCACCTCGCGCATCCTCATCGGGGCCGTGTCTCACGAGATTCGCAATTTGGCGGCCGCGGCCAACTCGGCCTACACGGAGCTGGCGAACCAACAGCCCCTGGTGCAGAACGAACAATATCAGGCGCTCGGCAGCCTGATTCAAGGACTGGAGAAGATCGCGTCCACGGGCTTGCGGATGGCCGCCAATCGCGAGGCGGTGGTGGCGGATCTGGGCACGGTGTTAGACGAAGCGCGTATTGTGATCGAACCGACGCTCCGCGAAGCCGGCATCACGGCGAAGTGGGAACTGGGCGCCGGGCTTCCGCTGGTGCGGGCCGATCACCACGCCCTGTTGCAGGCCTTCATCAACCTGGCGCGCAACAGCGTGGAAGCGCTGGAGAAGAGCCCGCATAAAGAGATGCACATTGCAGCCGCGGTGGAACGGGACCTGGTAGTGGTCCGTTTCCGCGACACGGGTCCGGGTGTGACCCACCCCGCGGAACTGTTCCAGCCATTTCAACCGGGAGCGCATTCGTTCGGCCTCGGGTTGTACATCACCAGGGCCATCCTGCACTCGCACGGCGGCGGCTTGCGTTACGAACCTTCTGAGACGGGCAGTTGCTTTACGGTGGAGCTCTGGCCCGTGGAAAATGTGGTGGAGGGTTGACCTTGATCAAACAGGAAGTTACTCGCATCCTTCTGGTGGACGACCACGCGCTCTTTCGCGAGAGCGTGGCTCGGGTCCTCTCGATGGAACCTCAGTTGGAGGTGGCGCATTGCCAGAGTATCGCCGCCGCCCTGCAACTGCTCGCCCGGCAAACCTTCGAACTGGTGCTTCTGGATCACGATCTGGGAGGCGAACGGGCGTCGCAGTTTCTTCCAGCCGCTCGCCAGGCCGGGTTTGTGGGCAAGGTGCTGGTGGTAACCGCGTGGGTCAGCGAGACCGAAGCGCGGAGACTGGTGCAGCAAGGTGTTGCCGGTATTTTTCTCAAGCAGGCGGCCTTAGAGGAACTGACCGCGAGCATTCGCACGGTGATGGCCGGCGGCACGTGGATGGATCCTTCGCTGGCAGGAACGGAAGAGAGCGCCAAGGCCAACGAACCGACCACGCCGATATTCAACGATCGCCAGAGGAAGGTGCTGCGCATGGTGCTGGAAGGCCTTTCCAACAAGGAAATCGCCTGGCATCTGCAAATTTCGGAAAGTTATGTGAAGGCTATTCTGCAGGGCCTGTTTCAGAAAACCGGAGTCCGCACCAGAGGCCAACTGGTTCGTGTGGCGTTTGAACAGTACGAGGATCAGCTTTAGATGGCATTCGCATTGTCCGAAAGATACATTCCACCCGGCGGCGCGATGGCGGTACCGTAGACCCATACAAGGCCGGACCTCAGACCCGGCAAAACCGAGGCATAGGGGTGAGTGTCGCTGTCGGGCATGCACTGCCAAAACGGGGCTTTGGGCGTAATTTTGGTTTGGCGCGCGCCGCGGCTTGCGGACTAGGAAGGCAGCCGCGGCCGCGCCGGATCCGCGTATTGCGAAGGCGAGCGGCTAAAATGGTAGCGTGCTCACTATCCATCGTCAAATCCCTGAAATCCTGGAAAAACTGCACATCGAACCGGTGAATTCCGGCGTCTGCGATGGCGATTGGGTGGCGAATCCATCCGGTGGTGAACTGGAGTCTCTGAATCCCGCCACCGGGGAATCCCTCGCTAAAATCCTGTTGGCCGGACCGGAGGATTACGAGCGGGTCATGGCTCGGGCCAGCGAGACTTTTCTGGATTGGCGGATGATGCCGGCTCCGCGGCGCGGCGAGATCGTCCGCGAGATCGGCAACGAACTGCGCGCCTCCAAAGAAGCTCTGGCCGCGCTGGTCACGCTGGAGATGGGAAAAATCCTGGCGGAAGGGCGCGGCGAGGTCCAGGAGATGATCGACATCGCCGATTTCGCCGTGGGGCTCTCGCGCCAACTCTACGGGCTCACCATGCATAGCGAACGGCCCGGACACCGCATGTACGAGCAGTGGCACCCGTTGGGAATCGTTGGCGTGATCAGCGCCTTTAACTTTCCAGTAGCCGTGTGGGCGTGGAACGCCATGATCGCGGCGGTGTGCGGCGATTGCGTGCTGTGGCGGCCTTCGTCGGAGACCCCGCTGACGGCTATCGCGGTGCAGAAAATCTGCAACCGCGTGCTCGACCGGCACGGACTCAAAGGCATTTTCAACCTGGTGATCGGCCGCAGCGACCCCATCGGCGAAACGCTGATTCACGACCGGCGGATACCGCTGGTCAGCTTCACCGGATCGACGGCCGTGGGACGGCACGTGGCGGAAGCGATCGCCGGGCGGCTGGGCAGAAACATTCTGGAACTCGGCGGGAACAACGGCATCATCGCCCTGGACGACGCCAACCCCGACCTGTTGCTGCGCGCCGTGCTGTTCGGCGCGGTGGGAACGGCGGGCCAGCGATGCACGACCACGCGGCGATTGTTTCTGCAGCGCGGAATTTCGCAAAGGATGACCGCGGCGCTGGTGAACGCTTACCGGCAGGTGAAGATCGGAGATCCATTGCAGGAAGGGACTCTCATGGGCCCGCTGGTAAACCGCCGCGCGGTGGACGACATGATGGATGGCATCGCCCGCATCCGCGAGCAGGGCGGCGAGATTCTGGTGGGAGGCGAGCGAATTACGGGATGCTATGTGGAGCCCACACTGGTGCGCGCGCGGCCGGACATGCCAATTCTGAAAGAGGAAATTTTCGCGCCCATCTTATATCTGGTGGAGTTTGACGACCTCGACCAGGCGATCCATTGGCACAATGACGTGCCCCAGGGGCTCTCTTCCTCGATCTTCACCGCTAACCTGATGTCGGCGGAAGCGTTCTTGAGCCATCGCGGCAGCGATTGTGGAATCGCCAACGTGAACATCGGCACCAGCGGCGCGGAAATCGGCGGCGCGTTTGGCGGCGAAAAAGAGACCGGCGGCGGGCGGGAATCGGGCAGCGACGCCTGGAAAGCATACATGCGGCGGCAGACCAACACCATCAATTGGTCGACCCAATTGCCGCTGGCCCAGGGAATTCGGTTTTGATGGCTGCTCGGTGGCGCAGGCATTCTTGCGCAATGCCACTCTGCATCATTCGTGGGGCGGAACCCCCAGCAGGCCGACCGGGGGGCGGCGGACCCATAGGGGACCCATAGGTTACCCCCCAGGGGTAGGCCCGCCCAACAATTTGTGCAGAATACAGCTTTGGGGAAACTACTGGATGGCGATGGTGACGTTGTCCTGGCTGGAAGTGCCGCCCACAAATAGGAAGAGTGGCACGTGGTTGCCAAAATCGACCAGGTCCGGCCCGGGCACGAACGCGTTGATCTGTATCAGCCCGGCAACGTAGCCGGGGGCGGCGCCCGCATATTGTATGGTGGCGTTGACGCCGCGGATGGTAATGGTGACGGGCAGTTGCGGCGACGGCCATGGCGGCAGATTCGGCGTTACGGCGCCATCGGAATTGCTCGACATCAGGCCCACGCCGGTGGCGTAAAAAGTAACGATCGTGCCGCGCGGCGCGGGGTCGGTAACGGAGTTGTAGCCGCCATCCTGATAGTTGATGGACGCCGCCTCGCTGGGGTTGGTGAGATCGTTGGCGAGAAAGATGGCGGGAACGGCGGGCTCCACAGGCATGGGAATAGGGCCGGCGGAATAGGAGCCGCGCTGCACTGTCATGTCGGTGACGGGCGATTTGATTTCATACGGGACGACAGCATTGATCTGGCCGTTGGAGACGTACAACAAGGGAGAGGGGACACCGTCAAACAGCACCTGCACACCGCCAAGATTCGTGGTGACCGTGCCGGCTGCCCCCAACTGCAGGCCCACCGCGGGGGCGGGGCCCAGACCCACGCCGAAGAGGCTGACGATTTCGCCCGGCGCCACGGCGCCGGTTGGGTACGGCGAGGTATTCCCCGCCAAAAAGCTGGCCGCGTTTAAGACGCAGGAGACCACCAGGGAGGGCTGCAGCGTAAGATCGACGCGCGCCACGAAGGAGTCGGAATCGCCGCCTCCGTAAACCGTCTGCGCCGCGCCGGGAGTGGCGAAGAAAACCAGCGAGGCGACGTCGCCAACCACATAGGCTACGCTGTGCAGCGCGTCCAGCGCCAGGGCGTAAGCCTGATCGTAGCCCATGCCGCTGAGCCCCGTGGTCAGGAGCAGCTTGGCGCCCGAGGAATCCAGTTCGGCCAGAAAAGGTCGCGTGCCGATGTGGCAATCGGGCACGGGGCTCCCGGCTTTGGGGAAATCGGCGGAGTCGCTGTAACCCGCGAGGTAGATGTTGCCGGAGTTATCGAGCGCGATGGCCGCGGCGGCATCGTAGCTGGAGCCTCCGAGGTAGGTGTACCAGACGAGGGCTCCCTGGGAAGAAAACTTGGCGACGAAGGCATCGCCATCGGGGAACGGCGACGAGAGGTCGGGAACCGGGCCGGCATAGCTGGTTTGATAGGTTCCTTTGGCCGCACCGGCGAGAAAGGCAGCGGATTCCGTAGCGCCTGCCACGTAGGCATTGCCGCTGCCATCCACCACGATTGCGTTTCCCTGATCGGCGGAGACGCCACCTAGGTAAGTGGAGTACACCAGGATGGCGCCTTTCGGATCGAGCTTGGCGACGAAGGCGTCGCCGTACCAACTCGTGATGTAGATCAGCCGGCCGCCGAATGTCTTCTGCGCCGCGTTGTTGGACAGCGGGAAGTCGGCGGACCCGGTGGCGCCGGTGATGTACGCCTGACCTCCGGAATCCACCGCGATGGCGTAGGCGGCATCCTCATTGGATCCGCCCAGAAACGTAGCGTAAGGGGCGGTGGAACCGTCGGCGGAAAGTTTCAGCACGAAGGCGTCGAGGCTGCCCGCATTAGCCGCTTGCACCACGCCTGTGGTGGTGACGAATCCAGACACGGCGGAGCCGGTGACATACACATTGCCTGGTGTATCGAGCGCCACGGCGGTCGGGCTGGCGGAGAAGGTGCTGGTCCAAAGGATCTGCGTCAAAGTGGCATTGAGCTTGGCGACGAAGCCGGTGCCGTTGGGAGTGGAATAAGCGCCTGCTGTGGGAGTGAGCGCACCGGCGGGCATGGTTCCGGCGATGACCGCGTTACCGGAAACATCCGCCGCAACAGCGTTGATGGCGACCCCGGAAAAAAGGATGGATGCCAGTTTGTGCCCGGTAGAATCCAGCTTGACGACGAAGCCGCCGCCAATGGTGGAGATGAGCGGGTTGCCGCCGAAAGCGCCGATTACGGTGGCCGCGGGAAAATCAGTGGAATCGGTACTGCCGGCGAGGAACACGTTCCC
>Ga0302319_10027301_pt1 | contig 10006 bp, 6 predicted proteins | sample Bog_T0_2_FD_203319 | JGI IMG/M metagenome (GOLD analysis project Ga0302319, IMG submission 203319) | Peat permafrost microbial communities from Stordalen Mire near Abisko, Sweden - Bog_T0_2 | ecosystem: Environmental > Terrestrial > Soil > Wetlands > Peat | place: Sweden: Abisko, Stordalen Mire...
TGGCTGCAATCGGGTCAAAGGCAGCGGAGGCTTGAATGTTATACAGGATCCCATACACCGTTGCCGTTACGCCGGTGGGGATATTAACAGCCGCATAGGTGCTGGATCCGCCAAGGATTAAAAGAGTGTTCTCATCCGACATGCCGGCGGCGTTGAAGTCGTTGGGATTGAGATCACCTGCATAGAACAGGCAGGGGCTGCACAACGAAGGTGGAACTGAGTTGGGATTATACTTTGGCACCGGAAGAACTTCGGATGGGTCGCCTTTCAGATGCTGTGACGAAGCGGGCTTTTTGGTGTTCGCTGCCACCGCTGTCATGCTGAGCGCTAACAGTAACGCTACTGCGGAAAGCGTTGTTTTCACTATATTCCTCCTCTGGGTTTTTCTCTGCTGGGCTTTCTCTGCCAAGACACAAAACCGATTCCGCCCGAGAGCGGAACCGTGGGCGGAGTCTATACTCGCAAAGCCTCTGCACGCAATGAGAAGAAAGTACCTGTCACGGCAAATGGTGCGCGGAACAAGGCTTTTGCTGGAAGATGCACGCGGACGGCAGCTTCATCCCCACTCTGCGCCGCTCGCAGGTCGCGACAAAACTTACCGAAAGAGCTTGACATGTCCTGAGGCTCGGACTAATCTCCGGCCAGTTATTCTGTCTCCTTCCCCGGGAACCCGTCCTCAATAATTGTTTCAGGAGGAACCACCGTGACCCAGCCCTCGAAGCATCAGGCAACCAAGCCTTCGCGACATACTCCGTCGTCGCTTCCCGCAAAGTTGGAAAAACATCTTTCTGCCTACGCCATCGCCGCCAGTTCTGCCGGGGTGGCGCTGCTGGCTTGCGCGCAGCCTTCGGAAGCCAAAATTGTTTTCACCAAAACCAATATCGTCGTCCCCATCGGCGGAGGGGTGGTTCAATTCGACATTAACCACGATGGGCAGCCTGATTTCGGCCTCTCGGAAGGTTTCTTCCCCGTAGGGAAGCACCGGAAGTCTTGCACCATCTGCTCCTTTGGCGGAACTCAATTGAACGTGGTGCCGGCGCAGCCCGGCAATGAGGTTTGGCAGGCCGGAACATTTTATGGAAACGGCTCGCACCACGGACGAGCCTGCGCTGCTGATGTTGCGGCCGGGATCCGCATTGGCCCGCTCCGTCCTTTCGGAACTGGGAAGATGTACCTCTTTAACGATTCCCTGGAGTTCAGCGGCCCCGTGGACTTTTGCCCCTGGCAGTCTTCAGACTTTAGCGGTGTAACCCACAAGCCCTATCTCGGCGTGAAGTTCCTCGATACCGCAGGAAAGGTTCATTACGGATGGGTGAGGATTTCCGCTAACCCCGGCGGTATGGCTCCCGTCATTCAAGGTTACGCCTACGAAACCACGCCGAACACACCAATCGTTGCCGGCCAGACCAGTGGCGCGGACGCCAGCACGCCTGTGTCGGATTTCACTCCCGTGCCGACGGAACCGGCGGGGTTGGGCCGCTTGGCGCAAGGATCGGCGGGCTTGGCCGCTTGGCGGAAATGAAGCCAGCAAGCGTGAGCGCAATACTTTCAGCATGGAGGAGATCAAATGTCGCAACCAACTTGGCCCGTCAACATTCCCGACTCAAACCGAGGGACAAAGAAAATTTCTTCCGGACTCGACAAGAAACTTCTGGCCTACGCCAACGCGGCTGCCGCAGCCGGAGTTGGTGTGCTCGCGTTGTCACAATCAGCTGCGGCGGAGATCAAGTTCACCCGCGTGAATGAGACCTTGGGTCCGATCACCTACCTGGATGTGAATGGCGATGGCATTAACGACTTCCGGTTCATCACCACTCGAACGTCCCATTGCGAAGGCGTTTGCACCACCTACACGTCCAGGCGTTTCCACCACAAAACGGCATTTGGTTCTGACAACGCAAAACTCGCCGTCTACGGCTCTGTGAGTGGCAATCAGGCGTTTGGCGGGCCAAGCTACGCCGCCGCCCTGCGTGCGGGAAAGAGAGTCGGACCACACGGCAGATTTCCGGCGGGTAATAAAATACTCCGATTGCACGGAATCAGTGAAGACCCCTCCACCGCATACGGGCCCTGGGCCGGCGCCGACAGCAAAGGTGTGACTGCCTATCTCGGCTTCAAATTCCTGATCAGTGGCGAGACCCACTATGGATGGGCGCGCATCGCAATAACCATCACTCCGGGGGCAAATTTTCAAGCGACGCTCACCGGCTACGCGTACGACACTATACCCAATCACTATGTCGAAACTGGGCGAAAAAGCGGCACGGATGCAGCAAGCAACGCCGCCGTTCCTCCCAAGCTCGCCCCGCAGAGGAGGCCTGACCAGGTTGCCGGTTTGGGATGCTTGGCCTTGGGTGTTGTCGGCTTGTCTGCGTGGCGCAGAGAAGAAGAACTCGTGCAGGAGTAGATCAGAGCAGCAAGCGGCGGACGGATCAAGGCACGCCGTAGTTTTCAGACAATGCGATCGATGATTTCTTTCTGGCTGGGAAGTATGGATGGCTTGATCTGCCGGGAACCCAGCCAGCGGGGAGTTCCTTCCCACGACTCGGTGATTTCTCCGCTGGCCTCCGCTTCAAACACCGTGATGATGCAGGGAATATCGGCCGCCGTTTTGTATTCGAAAAGCAAGGCCGACTCTCCGACGAGCAGCCCGGTCTCCTCCATCACTTCACGCCGCATCACCTGTTCCGCGGCCTCCCAGGGAAACGCGAGCCCACCGGGAAACGAAAATCCTCGGCCATCGCTGCGATCGATGATCAATATCAATTGATCTCTCCGTATCACAGCCATGGAAGCGCGAAGGTATCCGAAGATTGGAACCCGAGAATAAACCGCCACGCACGTTCGCGACATGACCGCGAAGAGTGCACGCTTGATCTTTCCGGGAGCGGTCACGAATTCAACAACACAAAAGCAAGCTGGTCAACGGCCCGACTTTCACTTGCCTTCCGCCTCAGTTGCAAGCCGCGCCGGTCTGTCCGAAGACGTCGAGTTCGCCACGGGTATTGGTGGTGTCGGTCGGATCCATCGATCCTAAATAAACGATCCCATTCGCAATGGTTGGCAGGACAAACTTGGTCGCGTTCCCCGTCTGATCGCGGGTGGGGCAATCGGTGCTACTCCACAATTCCGGAATGGCATTCGAAACCACATGCTCCGCATCGTAGGCAAACAAAATCACTGGAGCCGTAGTCGTGGCGGTGGGCCAGCCGTTTCCGGCAGTTGCCCAAAGAATGGCGGTTCCGGTGGTTGAGCCCAGAGAAGAAAGCGATAGATTGGTCCCGTACTCGAGCGGCCTTGCGGTTTTCACCACGCCGCCGGTGCAGATCGGCGTATTGTTGCACACCTTCGTGGGCCCGACGTTCAGCTGATATTTAGCCACAGCATCATACATCGCAACCATAAACAACTGCCCATTCCAGGTCACCGGAGTCGTGTAGTACTGGTGGGTGGAACCAGCGAAATATTCAACCTCCAAATTCGTCCCCACCGCCGGACAATTCGAATTGCGCGGTGGTTTGTATCCTCCGGGATCCGCCAGGTTGATGCCGTAGACCACTCCCGGCTTGCTGGTGGCCACAGCGTAGTAGATAGAACCGGATTCCGGAATCAACATTGCGCCGCCCGAGCCAAAATCCTGATCTTCCGGGTTCATGCAAGCCTGCGCAAAAGGAGTGAAGTAAGCGCTGGGATCGAGGCTGGTCGTCAACTTTACAAAGCTGTCTCCATAGTCGGCGCCGCCGGTGTTCGCATTGAAGTTGCCGTCTCCCGTGATCAGGTAGATATACGGATCACCGCCTGGCGAGTCGGGGCCGGCTGCCAGTCCCGCGCCACTTGCCCATACTCCGCCGCCCTCCCCACTCGGTGTGCTGCTCCAAACATAAGGAGTTGCCGCCAGATTCTTCGCGTCATAACCAAATACCCAACCAGACGGTACGCTCTTACCGGGCGCTCCACTTCCGGCGATCGAAGATAATCCAATGTAAATTCCGCTGTCGCCATTCGCCATCGCGCCGGGCAACTCCAGCAGGCCCGGTCGTTGATTGTGGTTGTAGGCGAGGAAAGATGTTTTCTGAAATGTTCCGGCCAGCGTGACCGGTCCATTAAATTTTTCCGCGAACGTCGTCAGATCCAGCGCATGCACTCGATCGACGAAACAAGTCGGGGATTTCCTCTTCCCCGTTCCACACGCTCCGGCGGTCGATTCACTTTCGCTCACCAGGTAGATTGTGTTGGTGCTCAAATCGATCACTGGAGTTCCGAGAATGCCGAGGATCGGAGCGATGGTGTGGCAGCTTCCGCCCCCCACATCGGTACACTGCGTGGCTTCTTCGTTCGCCTGCAAGAGTGAGACGCTATTGATCACGCTGCAATTCGATCCGTTGACCGCATAAACGCTGTCATTCATGGTGGCTACGTAAACCGTGTTCGTGCCGCCCGCCGAGACCACCAGAGGTTGACCTAAAATCTGACCGTCGAAAACCGCCGAACAGAGCTTGCCAAACTGTTTCGGATTTACATTGGCCTGATTGAGAATTGACTCGCTGGAGTTCAGTCCGTCTCGTCCGTTATCGTTATGCCACGTCAGCACGTTGGTCTGAGCGCTGGTCAGCGCCGATGCGACAACCGCGAACGCCGCGCATGCCAGCACGAGTCTGTGCGATGCTTTCATTGTTTCCTCCCAAGACAGGCAAGTGCCTCGCCGGGATGGCGAGACAATTTTGAAATGCAGAACTAATTCAGAACTAATTCAGAACTAATTCAAAACTATGGAATCGCAAGTTTCGGAACATATCCCGCGAACCACTGCGCAATCTACCAGCATCACGTTAAAGGACGATGAAAGGTAAATCCAGGTAGTGGCTCAATTTGAAAATCTTCAACCTCCCGGCTCTCCCGCATCCCGAAGCCCTGCGTTTTCACCGGCCGACGAGGGATCTCCCCGCGCGCAGAGCCTCCCCTCTTCCATTGAGCACTACCTAAACTTAACAATCTGCGGCCGGCGGAACTATATTCCCTCACTGAGTTTCCCGCTGCGTTCTTAGCTGCAAGGAACCGTAGTTAGACCAAACACATCCAACCGGCCACGCGTGTTGGTTGAATCGGTCGGATCCATCGTGCCGAGATACACAAACCCGTTGGCGATTGTGGGCGAAACAAACTTGGTAGAGTTTCCGGTCTGGTCTCGCGTCGGACACTGGGTGTTGTCCCATAACTCTGGGATCTGTTTCAAGACAACATGCTCGGGATCATACGCGTAGAGCACAACCGGACCGACGGGATTCGTCGGCCAGCCATTCCCTTTTGCAGCCCACACGATCCCCGTTCCTGTCGTTGTGCCGGAAGCCGAAATCGACAGGTTCGTGCCGTACTGGAAAGTGACCGCGGTCTTAGCGGTGTTATTCGTGCAAATGATGGCCCCACCGCACTTCGCCGAATTGAATTGATATTTGGTCATCGCGCCGTACATGGGTATGGCAAACATTTGTGAATTCCAAAACCCTGGGGTGGTGTAGTACTGGTGAGAAGAAGCTTGGAAATACTGGGCATTCGCGTTCGTTCCCGTGGCCGGGCAAGTGGAGTTGCTTGGAGCCGTGTATCCCCCGGGATTGGCGCGATTCATCAGGTAGATATCGCCCTGCTTGCTTGCGCCGACTGCGTAATAGGTCGATCCGCTATCCGGCACCAGCAGAACTCCGCTGGATCCGAAATCCATATCTTCAGGATTCATGCAAGCCTGCGCGAAGGGGGTGAAATAAGCGGCCGGGGTCAGGCTGGTAGTCAACTTCACAAAGCTGTCGCCGTAGTCATTTCCGCCGGTGTTTGCGTTAAAGTCGCCATCTCCGGTAGTCAGGTAGATATAGTATGCGCCACCCGGAGAATCAAATCCGGCGGCCATGCCTGCCCCGCTGGCCCATACCCCACCGCCTTCGCCATTTACCGTGCTATTCCAAACATAAGGCGCGGCCATAAGGTTTTGAGAGTCGTAGCCAAACACCCAACCATGCGGTATGCTGACGCCCGGCTGCCCGCCGCCATCCGCCTCGGAAAACCCGATATAGATCCCGCTATCCCCGTTTGCCATCGCTGCCGGCACCTCCAGCAGTCCAGGCCGTTGGATGTGATTGAAGGAGGCGAAAAATACACCCTGATAGCTGCCCGCGATCGCCACCGGGCCGTTGAATTTTTCTACCAGCGTGGTCAAATCCAATGCGTGCAACCGATGCACGAAGCAACTGCTCGGTTTCTTTTTGGTGGTGTTGCAAGCTCCGGCGGTTGACTCACTCTCACTCAGGACATAGATCGTGTTCGTGCTCGGGTCGATCACCGGGGTTCCCAGGATTCCGAACTGCGGCTTCACGGTTGCGCACTTCGCGCCTCCCACATCTGCACACTGAACGGCTTCCTCGTTCGCTTCGAGCAGCGACACACTGTTGATCTGGCTGCAATTCGTGCCGTTCACCGCATAGACCGTGTCGTTCTGCGTAACTACATACACCGTGTTCACGCCTCCCGCCGACACCACCAGCGGTTGCGCATAAACCTGGCCATCGAAAATAGCCGAACAAATCTTCCCGAACTGGCTCGCCGTGACGTTTGACTGGGTCAGGATGGTCTCAGTGGAGTTCAGGCCATCGCGCCAGTTGTCGTTGTGCCAGGTGAGGACGTTGGTCTGGCTGTTCATCAGCGTCGTAGCACAGGCCAAGAACGCAATGGAAATAATCAGCGGTCGCTTCAAGGAACTCATCGATAACCCCTCGTTGAAAAATGTTTCGAACGGAGTCTGAATCCAGTAAGAACCAAATATCGATTTCTCTGAATTCAAACTTTAGGGGAAGGAAATACGTGTAGTGAGTTTCGCCTCACCTGCCCACCTTGTCAAGTCCGAACACTGATTTCTTCAAAAGAAAGTCTCATCGCTAGAGTCACCGGTACTATCGCGCATCATCGATTGAGGACTTTCGACTCCTATCCTCCCGTCGCATACGGGACCTGTTAAATCACAAAGTGCGTTGCAAGTTATTTCATCTTGACACCACTTGGTTTCGAAGGCAGACTATCCCGAGTGTCAGTCGGCTCCCTCAGAATCTCCCGATTAAGGCTTCCAGAGCTACACTTATGTTCCGTGACTCAGCCAATGCGGGTTGTTTGACCCTTAACTTTTGGCTCGAGCAACGCGAAGACGCCTATTGGAACAACCGTGGGCCACAACTAACTTTTTAATTGCCGAAAGGGACTGCACATGTTCTCTCGCTCTTCCTGGTTCAGACTTACATTGAGCTTCTTTGTCGGGATGCTCGTGATCGCGCCCGCATCGGCTCAGAGCTGCATGAAGGTAACCCCCGCCAATTTGGCAATCACATTCCCCTCGCGCGCAATTAACACGCAAAGTCTGGTTCAGGACGTGGTCATCTCCAATACTTGCGCGACGCCGATGAACATCAACAGTTTCAGCTTCGGTCCCTCCGCTTTCAAGTTGCTCGCGGGATGGGCGCCCTTCACCGTTGGCGAGGGGCAGATGATGACTTACGAAGTTGTCTTCGCGCCCACGGCGGTGGGAACGTTCAACGACAACTTCACCGTCAACGTGCAGGGATATAACCCGGTCGTGGTCAGCCTGACCGGAACGGCAACGCTCCCCGGTGCGAACGCCAGTCTCAGCAGTTCCTCTTTGACCTTTAGCAACGTCCCACTGGGAACCACCAGCACGCAGAACGTTGTTCTGAAAAATTCCGGCACCAAGGGCACGACCATCGTTAACATTTACACCGACCCGCCTTTTGCGGTGAGTGGCTTTACTGTGAATCAGGTCGTAAAAGCCGGAGCGTCCCTCACCCTTCCGGTCACTTTCTCCCCATCCTCTGCCGGCAGCTTCAACGGCGCTCTGGTCGTGACTACCAATAATTTGCCTCCCATGGGAACGACTCTTTACGGAACCTCAGTCGAGCCCACCACGTTAGCCATTACAAGTTTTCCAACCTTGCCGATCGCTACCCAAGGTGCTGCTTATCTCGCCACCCTGCAATCGACCAACGGAGTTGGTACCGTCTCTTGGAGCATGACCGCCGGATGGAATCTTCCCGCAGGCTTGAGCCTGTCCAGCACCGGGAGCATCACGGGAACTGTGGCTTCGACCGTGGCAGCGGGGAGTTACCCGTTCAGCGTGACGGCGACGGATTCCACTTCGACCAACGCCACCGCGCAACTGACATTGCCGGTCGGGAAGGCTACCGGCTCCGATTGCAACAACATTTCATGGAACGTGGCCAACACCTCCACGCCCATTGTTCCGCTTACCGATCTGGGGACCGGCACCTACCTCGGCGCCGAAGGCGGCCTTTATTTGAATGGCAGCAATGTGATGCCTGCCAGTCACGATTCCGATGGCCTCGGGTTCGCTGAGTCCGTTCAGCCGCTGGATTCCAACGGCAATCCCAGCCCAACCGGAAAATATGCGCTGCTCTCGATCGGGATGTCAGTGGCCTACGATAATTTCCAGACTTTTGTGATCGACGCTACCGCCGACCCTTCGGTCAACCACCAATACCTCGCCTTTGTACCCGGCGCGCAACCGCGGGTGGGCGCTGTGAATTGGGCCAATATCAATCACCCGGCGTGGACGGATATCTTCGATTATTTCCTGCCGCAGTCTGGGGTCACAGCCGCACAGGTGCAAGTGGCGTGGGTGGAAGATGTCAACAGCACCCCGAAAGGCACATTCCCTGGCGACATGACTACGCTGCAAGCTAACCTGGAAAGCATCGCGCAAAACATTCATACACTGTTCCCGAACGTCAAGCTGGTTTTCTTTCAGTCGCGGGAGTACGCAGGGTATTCGAATGGTCTGGCTGGCACCGGAAACAACGACCCCGAACCTTACGCCTACGAGTCAGCGTTCGCCGTCAGAGGAATGATTCAGGATCAGATCAATGGCGTCGCCGCTATGAACTACAATCCGGCCAACGGCCCGGTCATGGCTCCCTGGGTGGCCTGGGGGCCTTATACCTGGGCCAACGGCCTGATTGCGCGGGAAGATGGACAGGTATGGCCCTGTCAGAATTTCGAAGCGGATGGAGTTCATACCTCGCAGAGCGGCGGCGGCACCGAGCGAGTTTCCAACATGATGATGAACTTCTTCAAAACCGCCGACGTCACTTCGTCCTGGTTCCTGGCGACCGGGGACAAGTAATAAGTCAAGTAATAAGCGAAGAAACAATCTGAAGTAGTAATCATCGAGCGAAGTAGCAAATTTCGGAGATCATTATGCCTAGGAACCTGCTTACGCTGCAGAAGGTTTTTGTGTCCGCAGCGATTTTTTCTGTCTTGACGCCCGCCGCACTAGCGCAGGGATACGCCGGCACTTTCACCCAGCATAACGATCTCGGCCGTACCGGGCAGAATCTCAACGAAACCACCCTTACGACCACAAATGTCACTGCCAAAACCTTCGGCAAACTGTTCTCTTACCCGGTTGACAATCAGGTCTACGGGCAGCCCTTGTATGTGCCCAACGTCTCCATTCCCGGACAGGGCACGCACAATGTTCTCTATGTAGCCACCGAGGGAGACAGCATTTTTGCCTTCGACGCGGACGGGCTGAGCCCAACGGTATTGTGGTCGCTGAATTTTACCAATCCTGCCGACGGCATTAACGTAATCTCCTGCGCCATCAGCGGGCTGCAATGCAGCGTCTACCCCACCACAGGCATTACCGGAACTCCAGTAATCGACCCGACCGCCAATATTATGTATGTCCTCGTGAGAACGGCTGAGACCACGGGTGCAGTCACCAACTACGTGCAAAGGCTGCACGCCCTCGACATTACAACCGGCGCTGAATTGCTGGGAGGCCCCGTGGTAATAGGGGGTTCAGTGAAAGGCACCGGGTCGGGCAGCGTCCACGGTGTTCTTACCTTCAACACGCTCCACGAGAATAACCGGCCCGGACTTACCTTAGCCAACAATACCGTCTACATCGCTTACGAGGGCAGTGCGCACGGTTGGA
>Ga0302319_10027303_pt1 | contig 10006 bp, 9 predicted proteins | sample Bog_T0_2_FD_203319 | JGI IMG/M metagenome (GOLD analysis project Ga0302319, IMG submission 203319) | Peat permafrost microbial communities from Stordalen Mire near Abisko, Sweden - Bog_T0_2 | ecosystem: Environmental > Terrestrial > Soil > Wetlands > Peat | place: Sweden: Abisko, Stordalen Mire...
GAGCGATCTGGTGAGAGCCGCGCAACAAGCGCACCAGGACGGCTGGCGGCGCATGGACTGCTATACGCCTTATCCCGTGGAAGAAGCGGCAGAAGCGATCGGCTTCCATCGCAACAAGGTGCCGCTTTTAACGCTGATCGGCGGACTGATGGGCGGCGCTGCCGTCTTCACGCTCGAGACCTGGATTTCGGTGCTTGCGTATCCGCTCAACATTGCGGGACGCCCCATGTATTCCTGGCCGGCATTCATTATTCCCTGCTACGAGTGGACGATTCTGTGGGCCGGACTCTCCGCGGCATTTGGCATGCTGGCGCTCTGCGGCCTTCCGTCGCTCTATCATCCGCTGTTCAATGCGCCCAACTTCCGCGACGGGGCGACAACCGACAAATTTTTCCTCTGCCTTGAGGCGTTCGATCCCAAGTTCGATCGCGCGGAGACGAAAGCATATCTGGAAAAGTTCAAGCCGAATTCAGTGGTGGAGGTGGACTACTGATGAAAGGCAGGGAACAAGGGAACAAGGGAACAAGGGAGCAAGTTGCCGTGCGGGGTCATCGGTCACGCGTGGTTGCGACCGCTGTGGCGCTGGGGGTACTGTTTTTCCTCGCCGGATGCCGGCAGGACATGCAGGATCAGCCGAAGATGCAGCCGCAGCGCGGATCGGATTTCTTTGCCGACCATCGCGGTGCGCGGCCGCAGGTTCTGGACACCGTGGCCCGCGGACAACTGCACGAAGACAGCTACTTCTACACCGGCGTGGTGCAGGCAGCGAACGGCTACAAGCAGGAACTGGACAAGATGCCCTCTGAAATTCCCCTGACGCTGGAAGTGCTCCAGCGCGGCCAGGAACGCTTCAATATTTACTGCACGCCGTGCCACTCGCGCGTGGGCAACGGGCTGGGCGAGATTGTGCAGCGCGGTTTCAAGCCGGCGGGCAATCTGCACGACCAGGTCAGGTTGTCGCAGCCGCTGTCACATTATTTTTATGTGATGACGCACGGCTACGGCGCCATGCCCGACTACTCGGCGCAACTGACGCCTGCGGACCGTTGGGCGGTTGCCGCGTACATCCGCGCACTGCAACTGAGCCAGGCTGCCAAGCCCACGGACGTGCCGGCCGGTGTCGAGATCAAGAGCCTCAAAGACCTGGCAACGGCAGAGGGGCATCCGGAGTTCGCGCAGCCCTGGTCCATCCCGTCGACAGGGGTGCAGGCGTATAAGCCCATCGACAGCCAGGGAACGCCGGGCATGGCGCCGGCTTATCCAGCGGATCCAGCGATAACGATTCCGAAGACGGCGCCGCCCACTGGGAAAAAGTAAGAAGGATTAGGGACTGCAACAGGACGAACGTACATGGACATGAGTCACAACCCGCACACGAAGCAACTTCCCGCGGAGCTCGGCGCGCCGGCTTTTGTCGACGCCTGGAAGACGCGCGCGCTCGTGATCGGAGCCATCTTCGCCGTGATCGCCGTGATCCTGGGATTTCTTGGCGAGGCACAGGATCACCATGGCTGGGATCACTTGCTGCGCGCCTGGACGCTCGGCACCATGATTACCTGGGGCCTGACGGTTGGCGGGTTGGCTCTGCTGATGGTGCAGTATTGCTCCGGCGGCAAATGGGGACTGCTGCTCCGCCGTCCGCTAGAAGCTCTCACGCGCACCCTGCCGGTCATTTTCGTCTACTGGCTCGTCATCGCCCTGTTCATGAAGCGGCTCTATCTATGGGCGAATTACACCACGGCCAGCGAAACCGCCGCGGCCCTCAAGAATGGCCTCATCAGTGAAATCCAGGCGCACTGCATCGACTTCAAGCGGCCCATGCTCAACTCGGACATGTTCTGGGGAGTGAGCCTGGCCTGTTTTGCCATCTGGGCTTACTACGCGTGGCAGCTCAACAACCTTGCCTACCGGCGCGAAAACGATGTGGCCGAAAATACGCCCTACTGGATCAAGAAATTTGAGAACGTGAGCGGTCCCGGCATCCTGATCTACTCCATCACCATGACGGCGTGCGCCATCTACTGGGTCATGTCGATGGATCCCACCTGGTTCTCCTCGGTCTACGGCCTGCTGTTCCTCGTCGGGCAGGGATACCTGGTGCTGGCCTTCTGCATCATCGTCGTGATTTCGCTTTCCAGGGCCGAGCCGTTCAAAACCCTCCTGCGCCAGACCGAGCAGCACGACCTGGGCAAGCTCACCTTCGCCTTCGTGATGCTCAACATCTATCTCAACTTCGGCCAGTTCCTCATCATCTGGTCCGGCAACCTGCCCGGCGAGATCAACTGGTACCTCGATCGCATCCGCGGCAGTTGGGGCATCATCATCACGCTCGACTTCATCTTCCACTGGGTGATTCCGTTCACCATGCTGCTCTCGCGCGACCTGAAGCGCAACAAGAAGCGCCTGCTGCGCGTGTGCCAATGGATGGTGTTCGCCCGCGCCTTCGATATGTTCTGGCTCATCGAGCCGAACTTCCCTGACGCGGCGCGCAATCTCCACTTCAGCTGGGGAATTCTCGAGTACATTGCCGTCCCGGCCGCCTTGTTCTGTTTCTGGCTGGCCTACTATTGCACGCGCCTGAAGATGCGGCCGCTGGTGCAGGTCAACGATCCGCATCTCAAGGAGATTCTGGAGCCCGAACATGTCCACGCTTGATCACAATGAGCCGGAGGGCGAGGAGATTCTTGCCTCCCACGGGCCGGAGAAAGTCGACGCGTCGCTGGGCTATGAGCGCAGCGATGTGGGCGTCACGGGCATTGTGGTGTTTATTACCGCGCTGTTCATCTTTGTCGCGGTCGCCGGAGTACTTTGCTACGGCATCGGCAAGGTGATCAACGCCCGCATGAACAAGGAAGACGGGCCCAACAGCAAATGGACCAAGACCGCGGATGTGCGCCAATTGGGTAACATGCCGTCGAGTCCCGAGTTGCAAGATAAGATCGGCGAGATGACGCAGAGCTTTCCCACGCCGCGGGTTCAGATGGACGACGGCAATCAGGATGTGGCCGACCTGCACGCGCGCGAGGATCTGCTGCTCTCGAATTACACCTGGGCCGATCAGTCGAAGGGGACGGTGCGGATACCCATCGATCGCGCAATGGAGTTGATTGCGCAACGGGGATTGCCTACGGCTCCTGCTGTGACGACGCAAGCTGCAATGACCGGCGACAGCACGCCGACGGTCACACAGCCGCTGACCAATGGCTTTGCGCGCACCGCGTATGAGCAGGAAGAGCAGAAATAGGGACTAAGGGACTGGAGCGGGGCGAAGTTGGGGCAGGTGGCGCCACAATTCGATGCCGGAAGGGCCGGGGAAAGGATGGAATCATGAGCCAGACAAAACGATATGCGAAGCGTACGGCGTCAATTTCCGCCGCATTGATTCTCTCGCTCGCCGCGCCGCTCGTTTCCGCGCAGGTTTCAAGCTACGGCGATAAGCAAGCGGGCCAGACCAACGACCAGCCGCCGTCAATCCTCAGCGGAGTCGGCATCGCACAGCATCTGAACACACAGGTACCGCTCAACCTCACATTCACTGACGACGCGGGCAAGCAGGTGGCGCTGGCGAGCTACTTCGGCAAGAAGCCGGCCATCCTGGCGCTGGTCTACTACCAGTGCCCCATGCTTTGCTCAGAGGAACTAAACGGCCTGGTGAGCGCCTTGCAAATGGTGCGCTTCACTCCTGGCAAGGACTTCGACATCGTCGTCGTCAGCATCGATCCCAGCGAGGGCACGGATCTGGCCTCGGCCAAAAAACGCACCTATATCAAGCGCTACGGCAGGCCTGAAACAGCCAGCGGCTGGCATTTTCTCACCGGCACCCAGGCGAATATCGACGCACTGACCAAGGCGGTCGGCTTCGGCTACGTCAAAATCCCCGGCCCCGACGGCAAGTTGACGCAGTTTGCGCACGCTAGTTCGATTCAGATTGTCACGCCGGAGGGCAAGCTGGCCCAGTACTACATGGGAGTCGAGTACTCGCCCAAGGACTTGATGCTGGGCCTGAACGAGGCTTCGGCAAATCGCATCGGCTCTCCGGTGGACAACATTATTACCTACTGCTACCACTACAACCCCGAATCCAACAGGCACGATCTGATCATCGCGCGGGTAGTGCAACTCGGAGGCTTAGTCACAGTCGTGCTTTTGGGCGGTTTCATGCTGCTGATGTTCCGCCGCGACTTCAAGCACGCTCACAAATGGGCGAACTTGCATCACGTGCAGCAAAAAAGGTGAACGGATAACGGAATGGACCAGATCAGCCCAGTACTTTGGCAGTTTCTCAGGAAGTGGTTGGAGCACTTTGCGCTCTTTCCGCCTGAGGCGTCGACGGTCGCGCCCGAGTCGGACGCGCTCTTTTTCTTCATGGTCCTGGTAAGCCTGATCGGGTTGACGATCGTCGTGCTGCTGATTGTGGCCTTCTCCATCCTGTACAGCAAGAAGCGGCATCCGCATGCGGTGCAAATCGAGGGCTCAACGCTGCTTGAAGCCACATGGACGATTATTCCCCTGGGCCTTTTCTTAGTGATGTTCGTGTGGGGCGCATTGCTCTATTTCCGCATTTACACGCCGCCGGCCAACGCCATGAACATTTACGTGGTGGGCAAGCAGTGGATGTGGAAGGCCGAGCATCCCGGAGGCCAGCACGAGATCAACGCCCTGCACATACCGGTGGGCCGTCCCATCCAGGTCACGCTCATCTCGCAGGATGTGTTCCACAGCTTTTCGATTCCCGCGTTTCGCGTCAAGCGCGAGGCTATTCCGGGACGTTACACCACCGTGTGGTTCCAGGCCACGGCGGTCGGAACCTATCACCTCTTCTGCACGCAATATTGCGGCACCAACCACTCGCAGATGATCGGTGACGTGATCGTGATGACGCCCGAGGACTACAAGAAATGGCTGGAGAGCTCGACCAGCGGCAACTCAATGGCGCAGGATGGCGAGCGGCTGTTCGCGAGCCTCAGTTGCAGCGCCTGCCACAATGCGCGGCCCGATGCGCGCGGCCCCAGTCTGGCCAATGTGTATAACGCCAGGCTCACGCTTTCCAGCGGCCAAACCATTACCGCCGACGAAGGTTACCTGCGCGATGCCATTCTCAATCCGTCTGAGCACATCACGCAGGGCTATGCGCCCATCATGCCCACCTACAAGGGACAGATCAGCGAAGAAGGCGTGATTGCGCTGGTGGAATACATCAAGAATCTCGATTCCGACTATCGCGTGCAGCAAACAACCAATACCACAGACCTGCTCCCCGATGGCGAGGGCGGTAAAGCGGCGCCGGCGGCAAAGGCGCCAGCGGCGCAGAAGGGGGCGAACCCATGAGCACGTCCACCATCCTCTCTCTTCCCGATCAGTCCACGGCCAGGATTCCCAGGATGAACTTCCTGACCAAAGAGAACGGTCTGCTGAGCTGGCTGCTTACCGGCGACCACAAGCGGATCGCTACGCTCTACCTGATCTCGATTACGTTCTTCTTTTTCATCGGCGGCGCTCTGGCCGGACTCATCCGCCTCGAGCTTCTTACGCCGCAGACCTCGCTGATGGCTGCCGACACCTATAACAAGGTGTTCACCATGCACGGCATCATCATGATTTTCTTTTTCCTGGTGCCGTCGGTGCCCGCAACCCTGGGCAACTTTTTGATCCCCATGATGATTGGGGCCAAGGACCTGGCGCTGCCCAAGGTCAACCTGCTGAGCTGGTACCTCTACATCATCGGCGGGGCCATGGGCGTTTACGTGATGGCCAGCGGAGGCGTGGACACGGGGTGGACCTTCACCACGCCGCTCTCTACGCACTATGTGAACACGCACGTGATCTCCACGGCGATGGCCGCGTTCATTGCGGGCTTCAGCTCGGTGTTCACTGGGCTCAATTTCATCGTCACCATCCACAAGATGCGCTGCCCGGGCATGACCTGGTTCCGGCTGCCGCTCTTTGTGTGGGCGAATTACGCGGCCTCGATCCTGATGGTGCTGGGAACGCCGGTTCTGGCCATCACCCTGGTGCTGGTCATGTTGGAGCGCGCGTTCGGCATCGGTGTCTTCGATCCGGCCAAAGGCGGCGACCCGATTCTCTTCCAGCATTTGTTCTGGTTCTATTCGCACCCGGCCGTCTACATCATGATTCTGCCCGGCATGGGCGTCATCTCCGAGGTAATCTCCACCTTCAGCCGCAAGCGCGTGTTCGGCTACACGGCCGTCGCGTTTTCTTCGGTGGCCATCGCGGTCTTCGGCTTCTTTGTGTGGGCGCACCACATGTTCATCATGGGCATTTCAAATTATGCGGCGCTTATCTTCTCGCTGCTCACCATGCTGGTCGCGGTGCCCTCGGCCATCAAGATCTTCAACTGGGCCTTCACGCTCTACAAGGGCTCCATCACCTTTGAGACGCCCATGCTTTACGCCTTCGGCTTCATGGGGCTCTTTACCATCGGCGGCCTTACCGGCGTGTTTCTGGGGACAACGGGAACTGACATTCACCTGACAGAGACATACTTCATCGTGGCCCATTTCCACTTCGTCATGGTGGGCGGCATGTTGATGGCCTTCCTTTCCGGCATCCATTTCTGGTGGCCCAAGTGGACCGGGCGCATGTATCCGGAGAAGATCTCGCAGCTTGCCGCGATCGTCACGTTTATCGGATTCAACTTCACCTTCTTTCCGCAATTCATCCTCGGCATGTTAGGCATGCCGCGGCGCTACGCCGCCTACCCACCGGAGTTCCAGGCGCTGAATGTGTTTTCGACCGCGGGCGCCAGCATTCTTGGCGTGGGCTACTTGCTGCCCATTCTCTACCTCACCTGGTCGCTTAAATACGGCGCGGTTGCGGGCGACAATCCCTGGCAGGCCACGGGGCTCGAATGGCAGACGCAATCGCCGCCGCTGACCGAAAACTTCACTGAGATTCCCATCATGGATCACGAAGCCTACGACTACGAGTGGCTGGAAAAACAAGACCTTGCCAAGCAGCAGCCGGGGAAAGAGGTGGCGAGTGTCGGATAACACCGCAATCGCGAACGGCGCACAGACGGAAGCGCATCACGAACATCCGCCCTATCAGCGCCATCACTTCGAGACCGTGGGCCAGCAGTTTGACGCCACCAACTTTGCCATGTGGCTCTTCCTGCTGACGGAAATCATGTTCTTCGGCGGGCTCTTTACTGCCTACCTGATCATGCGCAACTGGTACTACCAGCCTTTTGTCGACGCCTCGCACCAGTTGCAGATCTTCTGGGGCACCGCCAACACGGTGGTCCTGATTGCGTCGAGCTTTACCATGGCCATGAGCGTATGGTCGGCGGAGATGCGGCGCAGGAAGTCGCTGTTGATTTACCTCTGCCTCACGCTGGTTTTTGGGCTCACCTTCCTGGGCATCAAGGGCATCGAGTGGCACGAGAAGTGGGAGAAGCACCACATCCCCGGCGCGCACTACAGCGTGCAATCGTTCGTCAACCCGCAGTCGGACCCCGAGGTCTATAAGGAATACAAAGACGCCCCGCTCTCGCCCGACGCGGCGCAAAAGACCGAGGAGTATTTCTTCCTCTACTTCGCCATGACCGGCATGCACGCGCTGCACATGGTGATTGGCATTGGCATCCTGGTGTTCATGATCTTTCGCGCCAAGGTTGGGGCGTATACCACCGGGCATGTCACATTTGTTGAGAACTTCGGCCTTTACTGGCACTTTGTGGACATTGTCTGGATCTATCTCTTCGCCCTGCTGTATTTGATCAGCAGGCATTGACAAGATATAGCGGAGTTGGCGGAGTTGGATCGGCAGCAGGAGAAATGGCATGAGCGAACAACACGTGCAGGAACAACACGAGCAGGAACACCACATCGTAAGCCCCGTGACTTACATGATCATCTTCGGGGCGCTGCTGGTGGGCACGGCGCTTACGGTCCTGGCTTCCTATTTCGATCTCGGCGAGTGGCATATCGCCCCCGGCCTCACGCTCTTCTGGAATCCGGTGGTCGCGCTGGCCATCGCCACCACGAAGATGATGCTGGTGGTGCTCTTCTTCATGCACGTCAAGTACAGTCCCAGGCTCACCAAGCTCACCGTGGCCGCGGGCTTCATCATGTTCCTGGTGCTGGTGGGCATGACGCTGACCGATTACTTCACGCGGGCGTGGGGCAGGTGGTAAAGAGACAGTGGTCAGTGATCGGTTGTCAGTGATCAGTCTGAAGGCCGCCTGCGGGCGGCCTTTGCTTTCTCATCGATCATCCTGGAGTGTCGAGCGCTGATTGAGAATGGGAATCGGAGGCCGCTCCCACATGAATTCCGCAGCCGGTCGGGCGCAGATTCCCGCCGCACTCGCCGCTCTCGCCGACCAGCCCCGCGTCCTGGTGCGCCGCGGCGGGCCGCCGCGCAAGGGCGGCGCATGCGTCGTTTACTGGATGCAACGGGCCGTGCGCTCGGTCGACAATCCAGCGCTCGACGTGGCCATCGAAGCAGCCAACATTCTTGGCCTGCCGGTTGTCATCTACTTTGGCGTGATTCCCAACTACCCCAACGCCAACCTGCGCCACTACTACTTCTTGCAGCAGGGACTCCACGATGCCGCCGAAGATGCGGCCAAGCGCGAGATCGCATTCATCGTCCGCCGCGCTCCGGATACGCTCGAAGCGTTTCTCGAAGAAGTTCGCGCGGCTCTGCTCGTCGGCGATGAAAATCCCTGTCGCGAGCCGGAGCGCTGGCGCCGCACGCTTGCCCGCCGGCTCAGAATTCCTTTTTGGACGGTTGACGCCGACGTCGTCGTGCCCTCGCGCGTCTTCAACCGCAGCTTTGCTCTGCTGCATCATTTTCGGCCGCGCCTCAAGGCGGAGTTGCCGAGATACCTTGTCGCGCAGCCGGCCGAGGGGAGCCCGCACCCTCACTTCCGGCTTCACAAGAAGCTCGCGCGCTTTTCTCTTTTGGGAGATATTACTGCCGGGTTTACAAAGCTCGATCGTTCCATCCAGCCCGTCGACACGTTTACCGGTGGCACTCGCTCCGCGATGCGGCGTCTAGGTGAATTTCTGAAGTCGGATCTTGCCGCCTACGACGAAAACCGCAATCATCCTGAGATCGCCGGCACCAGCCGCCTGTCGCCGTATCTGCATTTCGGCAACATCGGCCCGCTAACCATCGCGCGGGCTGTCGAGAAAGCCGCAGGCTCGGGCAAAATCTCGTCCAAAACCAGTGAAAGATTTCTCGAACAACTCATCGGCTGGCGCGAACTGGCGGTTTTATTCGTGCGTCACGAGCCCAGCTACGACACATGGGAGTGCGCCGCGCCGTGGGCGCGCAAGACGCTTCTTGAGCATGCCTCCGATCCGCGTCCATGGCGCTATACCTTCGAGCAATTAGAGCGCGCCGAAACCCACGACGAGCTTTGGAACGCCGCGCAACGCGAGATGACCGCGACCGGCTGGATGCATAACTACACGCGCATGTACTGGGCCAAGAAGATCCTGGAGTGGGCGCCCGACCCCGCTACCGCTTTCGACTGGGCTGTCATTCTCAATGACCGCTATCAGCTCGACGGCCGCGATCCCAACGGTTATGCCGGCATCGCCTGGGCGATCGTCGGCAAGCTCGACCGTCCGTGGTTCAATCGGCCCGTCTTCGGATTGGTGCGCCCCATGACCGGCGCGTCTACGGCGAAGAAGTTCGATGCTCCCGCCTACATTCGGCAGCACAGCGAACCCCAATAAGTCCTGTTTTTCCCGCCTAACACGCCTGTATCGGGAGTCACATGAGGCGCTGCTCTGCGCTGTCCTATAATGGGCCACAATTTCATTCCCGGAAGCTGCGTGTTTCGTTGAGCGTTATCCGATGGATTTTGTGCTCATCCTCATTGGAAGATTCTTACCAAAGAGGAAGCGATAATCCGATCCCGAGTCTGGGCTTGGGCGCGCGTCACGAAGCCAATGTTCGATCCGATCGTCAATCGTCCTGCCGTCGAAGGCAGGGCAGAGAATTCCGCTCATCCTACTCGCCCGGCCAAAGCGCT
>Ga0302319_10027305_pt1 | contig 10006 bp, 7 predicted proteins | sample Bog_T0_2_FD_203319 | JGI IMG/M metagenome (GOLD analysis project Ga0302319, IMG submission 203319) | Peat permafrost microbial communities from Stordalen Mire near Abisko, Sweden - Bog_T0_2 | ecosystem: Environmental > Terrestrial > Soil > Wetlands > Peat | place: Sweden: Abisko, Stordalen Mire...
GGTGGCAGGATTGAACCCGCCCCCATCAGTGCCATTGCCAATGGGGAGCGTGGCGAGGATGGTGCCATCCGTGGCGCTGAGGATGACCGCAGTGGCAGGCTGATGGCAGAATGCGAAGAGGACGCCATTCGCAGCATCCAGCCCCAGGCCGCCCGGCCCGCCACCCTTGCCGCCAAGGCTGTACGTCCCGGTCACTTTGAGGGTCTTCACATCCACCACCGCGATGCTGTCCTTATCCTCCAGGTCCACATAAAGATGCCCCTTTCCGTCGCTCTGGGCCTGCTCCGGAGCGCCACCGAGATCGATGGTGCCTGCGATGGAGCCGTCGCTGCCGTCCAGCACCGTTACATTCGGCGCGACATGGCTGAAGACGTAAACGCGCTCTGTGAGCGGCTCAAAGAGGATGCCGTCAGGGCGGCCCTGCACATTGATTGTCTTAATGGGCTGAAGGGTTTTGGCATCCCACATCAGGATGGGCGCGCTGCTGGAGAAGGCATGGCCGGCGACGGGATCGACGGCGACTCCGTGACCGGAGTTGAGCCCGGCGATTGGGCTCTCCGGCTGGAGCGTATCGAGATTGAACGTGAGCACCTGGTTGCCGCGCGGCACGTAAAGATGGCGGTTGGCGCTGTCCGCATAGACATAATCAATGCGGCCCGTCCCCATCAGGGAGGCAGTTTGGACAATCTTGTACGGAGCGGCGGCGGACTGGCCGAGGGCCAGAGAAACTGGCGCTGTGACGGCAAGCGCGAGGAGGAGACGAGGGAGGTGCATAACGAGGAATCGGATGCCGCGAGCGTTATGGCTTAGGCGTGCTGGCGACGAATGGAACCGCGCCGTCCAAACCGGTGCCCTGGACATTCTCCGTGAAGTAGGGCGCGGAGTGGAGGCCGTTGAGATTGATCTCCTTGAGCACGGCGTTTTTCACATTTCGGAGGATGAATCCCTGTTCGCATGTGCCGGTGATGTTTTCGAGGGTGAGGCCGTCAACCGGCCGCTCCGGCGTGGCTTCGATCCTGACCAGGCTGGTGGCATCGGCCTGCACGTCGGAGACGGAGATGCCGCCGAGAGTTGTCAGCCCTTGATCACCGGGAACGCCCTGCGAATCTGGGTTGGAATGGTAGGTGGTCAGGATGGTGAGAAGCGGGACATGGACCCCGAGGTGATTCGCATGGATGTCCCGCACATAGCCCGCTCGGCCCGGGCAGGTCTTGATGTAGAGAGCCTCCTTCACGCCGTCGAAAACACAATTCGAGATGGTGACATTCGAGATCCCGCCGGAGAGCTCGCTGCCCATCGCGACGCCGGCATGGCCCTTGTGGAACGCGCAATTGCTGATGGTGATATCGTCGCACGGTTTTCCCACCTTCACCCCTTCCTGGCCTTTGCCGGACTTGATGGCGATATCGTCATCGCCCGCGGAGAAGCTGCAATGATCAATGACCATGTGCTGGCAGGAGTCGGGATCAATGCCATCGGAGTTGCCCCCCGTGCTGGCAAACGTGACCCCGGAGACCGTGACATTCTGGCAATAGGTGGGATGAAAGGTCCAGACGCCGTTATTGCCGAGCGTCACGCCGGTGATGCGGACATCCTTGCAATTCACCGGCTCGAAGAGGGTGGGACCGCGCGGCTTGCGGAGCTTGCCGACCGCGCCCTCGCCGGTGACGCTCCCGGCGCCGCTGATGGAAATCTCCTCGGCGTCCTTCGCGAAGAGGAGGGCTTGATGGCAGGGATGATCGAGGCCCTCCCACCGGGCTGTGACGATCGGGTAATCCGCCGGGTCGGCGGAGCCGTGAAGCACCGCTCCGGGCTGGAGGAGCAGGTCGGTGTGGGACTTGAGCTCCACGCTGCCGATCAGGTAGGACCCCGGCGGCACGAGGACCGCTTCGCCGCCTGAAGCGGAGGCTGTGTCGATTGCTTTCTGGATGGCCGCGGTATCTTTGGTGACGCCATCGCCCACCGCGCCAAAATCGCGGACGTTCAGCGCCGCGTTTTTCGTGTGCCAGTCCACAGGATCAGCGCTGGTTGCAAAAGGATGGAGCGGGAGAACGAGGAGCAGCGCTGGGAGGAGGCGGAGACGCATGGGTGGAGGATAGACCGCTGCGTCCCTGCGGTGCAAGGGGGCGCTATCCGCCGGCGCTGCCTTCGCCGCCGGGCTTGGTCATCTCCACGGGGTCGAGTGCCTTCGCCAGCTCGTCGGCGGGGAGAACCTTCTGCTCCGTGCAAATCTCGCGGACGGTCCGGCCTGTTTTGGCGCTTTCCTTGGCGATCTGCGCCGCGCGGTCATAGCCAATTATAGGAGCGAGGGAGGTGACCATGGCCATCGAGTACTCCACCAGCTCCTCGCAGCGGGCGGTGTTTGCCACGATGCCGGCGATGCAGCGATCCGCGAAGAGCGTAGAGGCGCTGGCGAGCAGGCGAATGCTCTCCAGAATGTTATGAGCCAGTACCGGCATCATCACGTTCAACTCAAAATTCCCATTGGCGCCGCACCAGGAGATGGTCGTGTCATTGCCGATTACCTGGGTGCAGACCTGCATGAGTGCCTCGCACATTACGGGGTTGACCTTGCCCGGCATGATGGAGGAGCCGGGCTGGGTGGAGGGGAGCTGGATTTCGCCGATGCCGCACCGGGGTCCGCTGCTCAACCAGCGAATATCGCTGGCGATCTTGAAGAGGCTGACGGCGATGGTCTTGAGCTGGCCGGATGCCTGGACGAGGCCATCCTTCGCGCCTTGCGCTTCAAAGTGATCCGCGGCTTCCCGGAAGCCGATCTCCGTCTCATCGGCGATGATGGCAATGGCCCGGTGGGCAAACTCGGGATGGGCATTGAGGCCAGTGCCGACGGCGGTGCCGCCGAGCGCAAGCTCCTCAATGGCGCTGATGGCATTCGCGGCGCGGAACCGGGCATACTCCACTTGCTTCGCGTAGCCGGAAAATTCCTGCCCCAGGCGGACCGGTGTGGCGTCCATGAGGTGGGTGCGGCCAATTTTGATGATGTCCCAGAACTCCGTGGATTTTGCGCGGAGGGCGTTTTCCAAGTGCTTCAGTGCGGGAAGGAGAAGGGTCTTGATGGACTCCGCGGTGGCGACGTGGATTGCCGTGGGGATGATGTCGTTGCTGGATTGCCCCATGTTCACGTGGTCGTTGGGGTGAATGGGGTCCTTGGAGCCGATGGGCTTGCCGGCGATCTGGGAGCAGCGATTCGCGATGACCTCGTTCGCGTTCATATTCGTGCTCGTGCCCGAGCCGGTCTGGAAGATGTCGACGGGGAAGTGCTCATCCAATACGCCGGCGGACACCTCAGCGGCGGCCTGCGCGATGAGATCCGCTTGCGCTGCGTCCAGCTTGCCGAGCTGCTGATTCGCGCGAGCGGCGGCCATCTTGATCAGGCCCAGCGAGCGGATGAACTCCCGCGGGAAGCGGTAGCCGCTGATGGGAAAATTGAGGACGGCGCGCTGGGTGGAGGCGCCGTAGAGGGCGGAGGAGGGGACTTCCATTGGTCCCATGGAGTCCTTTTCGGTGCGGGTATCAGGCATAAAGAGGGGAGGATAGGCAGGCAGGCGCGGGCAGGCCAGCCGTCAGTAGTCGTAAATTGACCATCCGTTGCACAGCGGGCGGGGTGTGCCGCCCCCGGGGAGACTCTTCGGGACCGCTGATTAAATCAAAGGGAGTTTTTATCCGCAGATTATCGCAGATTTCCGCAGATTTTGAAGAAGAGGTACGGGAGACACGAAGCAGAGCGCGACTCTGTTTCCCAAAATCTGCGTAAATCTGCGATAATCTGCGGATTAAATCAGCGGTTTCCTAGTGCTTGTGGGAGCCGTTGCCGTTCCCATTCCCATTGGCATGGCCGTTATGGGAGGCTCCATTGAGGGGCATCTTTGAGAAGACCGTAATGAACATGGGCGGGATGTTTTGGAGGCAATACTCGCTCTTGATCCGGGGGAAGAGCTTGGCGTGGCCGCGCAGCTCATTGGTGACCTGATAGATGATGAAGGCGGAGTCCAGCGTGGGCGCCAGCGACTCATGGATGCATTTGAGCAATTGGCGCTTCTTGCCGATTTCCATGGTGGAAAATGGGATGCCGGACACGACGTAATCGCAGTGGCCGATGCCCAGGCGGCCCAGCTCCACGGGAAGATTCGAGGCATCGGTATTCAGCACGGAGATGCGGGGATCCTCGCGGAAGAAGTGGCGGAGATGATTGGCAAGCTCCGGGTCCAGCTCGAACAGGAGCAGGCGGGACTCCGGGTGCATCCGGCGGACGATCTCGCGGGTGTGGCAGCCTTCACCTGGGCCAAACTCCGCGATTGTGCGGGGAACGGAGAAGTCAAACTTGCCGGCGACGCGGTCGATGAGGACCTTTGAACTGGGGACAATGGAAGCGACCTGCATGGGGCGCTGGAGAAATCGCTTGAAGAATAGTGCTGCGCTCATGAATGGATGCTTGAAATAAAAGCCGTCAGGAAAAAGGGTGCGCAGAGTACTTTGTTTCTGAAACGGATGTCGAGCCCCGTATTTGCGGGGGGTCGTTCGCGGGTCGGATTGAGGGTGGGGCCGACGCTTGAGGAGGGGTGCGCGGTTTTTGACAACCGGGACGTCGGGGATGGTGAAATGTTGTCAGCAAATCGGCTCGTGGATGAGTGAGGGAAGAAAATCCCTTGGGGGAGGGGCGGAAGTGCCAGCAAATGGCACATGCTCTGCTCTCGGCAGGCGGAGATTTGCCCCGTCATCGAGAAACCCGGTCGCCTGCAGGCGGAGGGAGCTCCGGCGCGGGCGAAAAATAAAATCCAAACTACCGAGATGCAACGACGAGCCGTACCGATGTTTCACCCGCTGCATGAGCGATGCATCCCGCACCCCCGGCGGATGGAGCGGGGGGCGGGACGGATAGCGGAATCAAGGGGGTGGCATTAGTCCGGACCGTGTGCTTTCATCTGTCACCTAAGAGTCAGACTCCTCATGGCGACCGGCAGTGAATTGAAATGTTGAATGAGGGCCACGCGGTGATCATGCGGCGTGGCTTTTTTGCGTTTATCCAAATCCCAAACCCGAGCACCCTCCTCCATCCCATCACCCTATGTCCCTGCTGAACAAATACGCCTCCGAAGACTTCTTTGACGAGATGGTGACCGGGGATTCGGGCGTCAGGAATCACTATCAGCGTTTTGTCGAGCGGTTTGGGATGGTGGATCGCGAGGAATTTGAGGCGAAACGGCGGGCGGTGGATCTGGCGTTCCTGCGGCAGGGGATCACCTTCAACGTGTATGGCGACTCGCAGGGGACGGAGCGGATCTTCCCGTTTGACCTGATCCCGCGGATCATCCCGGCCAACGAATGGGAGCATCTGGAGCGGGGCCTGGAGCAGCGGATCACGGCGTTGAACCTCTTCCTTCACGATATCTACCACGAGCAGCGCATCATGAAGGACGGCGTGGTGCCGCCGTTTTACGTTCTCTCGGCGAAACATTTTCGCCGGGAGTTCGTGAACTTCCAGGTGCCGAAGGATATTTACGTCCATATCTGCGGCACGGATTTGATCCGGGACAAGGATGGGACCTACCTCGTCCTGGAGGACAATTGCCGCTCGCCCTCCGGGGTCTCCTACGTGCTGGAGAACCGGCGAGCGATGAAGCGGAGCTTTCCCGGGATCTTTGAGAGCGTCGGGGTGCGCCCGGTGGACTCTTACTCCACGGACCTGCTCAAGACCATGGAGCACATCGCGCCGCCCGGCGTCGCGGACCCCACCGTCGTGCTGCTGACGCCCGGGGCGTACAACTCGGCGTATTTTGAGCACACCTACCTGGCGCGGCAGATGGGGATCGAGATCGTGGAGGGACGCGACCTGGTCGTGAAGGACTCGCATGTATTCATGCGGACCACGCGCGGCCTGCAGCCCGTGCATGTGATCTACCGCCGCGTGGATGACGACTTCCTGGACCCGACGGTCTTCCGGAAGGACTCCGTGCTGGGTGTTCCCGGCCTGATCAACGCCTACCGGCAGGGCAACGTGTCGCTGGCCAACTCCATCGGGACCGGCGTGGCGGATGACAAGGTGGTCTATTACTTCGTGCCGAGGATCATCAAGTACTACCTGGACCAGGACCCAATCCTGCCGAATGTGCCGACCTACCTCGCCTCCGAGGAGGAGGACAAGAAGTACATCCTGGAGCACCTCCCAGAGCTGGTGGTGAAGGCGGCCAATGAATCCGGCGGGTACGGCATGCTCATGGGGCCGAAGGCTGGGAAGGAGGAGATCGAGAAATTCCGGGAGCTGATCCAGGCGGACCCGCGCAATTACATCGCGCAGCCGATGGTATCGCTGTCGCGGCATCCGACCTGGTGTGAGGAGGACGGATTCGAGGGGCGGCATGTGGATCTGCGCCCGTTCATCCTGTACGGAGAGCGGACCACCATCGTGCCTGGGGGCCTGACGCGGGTGGCGCTCAATAAGGGATCGCTGGTGGTAAACTCCAGCCAGGGCGGCGGCAGCAAGGACACATGGGTGCTGTACGACTAGAATTTTTTCTGCCTTAAAACATCATGCTTTCGCGTGTCGCAAATTCCCTCTACTGGCTCAGCCGTTACATCGAACGGGCGGACAATGTCGCCCGCATTCTCGATGTGAACCTCCAGTTGCTGCTCGATTACCGTCGGCTGGACGATGAGCACCTGGCGCGGCACTGGACGCCCATCGTCCAGAGCACTGGGGATGAGGAGGACTTCTTCGAGATGTACGAGGAGGCGAACGGGCGGACGGTGACGGAGTATTTCGTTTTCCAAAAAGAGAACCCGAACTCCATCGTCTCCTGCATCGCCCAGGCGCGGGAGAATGCGCGGATGGTGCGGGATCAGATCACCATAGAGATGTGGGAGGAGATCAATCGGATCCACCTGCTCGTGCGCTCCCAGCGGGCGAAGGATATCTGGGACTCCAGCCCGGCGGAGTTTTTTCACGAGATCCGCGCCAGCTCCTGCGACTTGCAGGGGCTCATTGACTCCACAATCCCGCGCAACGCCGGGTGGTATTTCCTCCAGGCGGGCAAGTATATCGAGCGGGCGGACAAGACGACGCGAATCCTTGACCTGCGGCATGAGTCGCTGCCGGAGAACGGCGCTTCGATGGTGGTCAACCAGACCGATGCGCTGGAGTGGTCCGCCATTCTGCGCTCCTGCAGCGCGTGGGATGCCTACCGTCATATTCACGGGGTGGATGTCGGGCCGCGGCGAGTGAGCGAGCTGCTGCTCCTTTCGCCAGAGTTCCCGCGCTCCGTCCGCTTTTGCGTGGGAGAGCTGGATGGGGTGCTGCGCGCGCTCTCCGGGGTGCCGACCGGCCGGTTCTGGAATGACGCGGAAAAACGCTCCGGGAGGCTGCTCTCGGAGTTGAGATTCACCGAGATCCGGGAGATCTTTGCGAAAGGGCTGCACCGCTATCTCGACGATTTGCAAATGCAATTGAACGACATTGGCGAGGCGCTTTTCGCCATCTACATCTATCACCCGTTCCACGAGGGATTCTCCGATCAGCAGCAGCAACAGCAGCAACAGCGGCGGCAGCAGCAGAGGGTCTAAGTGAGCCGCCCGCATCCCAGGTCAACCATCTCCCGACGATGAAGCTGCACGTCATCCATCGCACTCGTTACGAGTATCCCACCGCAGTCATCGAGAGTTTTAACGAGACGCGCCTTCAGCCGTCCTCGGGCGACGGCCAGATCTGCCATTCGTTCCTGCTCAAGGTGCTCCCCTCCACGCGGCTGTCGCATTACCTCGATTTTTACCTGAACTGCGTCCACTTTTTCGAGATCCCGGAGCCGCACAACTCGCTGCACATTGAGACGAGCGCCGTGGTTTCCACGGTGTCCCATGCGCTCCCTGAGGATCAGGCAACCGTGCCGATGAGCCGCCTCCAGGCCTGCCTGGCCATGGAGCAATGCTACGATTTCATGCAGGCCAGCAAGTATGTGGAGATGGACTCCGGCGTGTGGCGTCTGGCGGTGGACGCCGCCTTGGGAGAAGAGGATGTGTGGCAGGCTGCCGTGAAGGTCATGAGCTTCATCCACTCGGAGTTTGAATATGAGCCGGCGGCTACGACGGTCCATACTCCCATTGCCGAGGCCATCGAGAAACGCAAGGGAGTGTGTCAGGATTTTACCCATGTGATGCTCGGGATGTGCCGCAGCCTTAAGATCCCCGCGCGTTACGTGAGCGGCTATCTCTACAACGGCCCGCTCGATCAATTGGAGGGCGCCCAGGCCAGTCACGCATGGTGCGAGGTCTATGTGCCGGATTTTGGATGGCGCGGGCTGGATCCCACCAATGCGCAGCAGGCGGATGAGCGTTACATCAAGGTTGCCGTGGGGCGTGACTATGGTGATATCGTGCCGGTGCAGGGCACTTATCGCGGAGCTGGCACCAAGAAGATGACGGTGGAAGTAAACGTCACCCTCGCGTGACGCGGGAGTGACTGGAAAATAGCGGGATTGGAAGACCGCTTTCTGAGCGAGGAAACACGTCCGGATCCAAGGTGAATTGTTTATTAAAAATACAGGGAATTTATCAGCTTTTTCCTAGCCTTCCTCCTTGCCCCCCGGCGCATGAATCGTCCATTCTTTCCGCTCGCGCCGGACCCCCATCCCCCCAGTCAGGCGTACTCCCACCCGATTCCTTTTTCCGCTCCCCTGCGATGTTATCCCTCCGCACTCGTTTCATATCGACGTTCGCCAGCCTGCTCCTCGGGGCATACGCCGCGCAAGGCGCCGCGCCGCAGGCATTCAAGTGGTCCGTGCAGTATTTGATCGATAACAGCCAGTCCGTATTTGGCCGGTCGCAGGCGGTGTACCCGCGGGCGATTCGCGGCCTGGCGATTTCCCCCGACGGGAACTTTCTCTACGCGGGCTACAACCAGAGTTTTAACAGCGGTGGAACCCTGAGGCCACGGGACAGCCGGATGACCAATAGCGGCGAGGTGCGGAAGATCGACCTGCGGGTTGCGGACTTTGAGAACGCGACCCAGGTGGTTCTGCCGTATCACCGGGCAAAGGCGATGGCGGTGGATGACCGGAACCGGGTCTATCTTGCGGAAGGCACTGTCATCGAGATCTATGACGCGGACTTAAAGAACGTGCTCGCAACCGTGCCTATGAGTGAGTGCGATGGCGTGGCCGTGACGCGGGAGGGGGGCGAGACGGTGCTGTACGCGACCGAGCGCGAGATAGGGGAGTTGCACCGGTACCTGATCGATACGCGATTTGGAAGCGGCGGCGCGCAGGCTACGCCGGCCGGTCTGGGAGGGAGCGGGGTATTGAGGATCACGGGCGCGATGAGCCTCCGCGGCGTCGCCGTGGATGGCAAGGGCCGGATCTGGATTGCCGATGAGGAGGGCAACCGGGTTTACCGCGTGAACTCCGACGGGAGCGGTCTCGCCTCCGTGGAGGTGAACAAACCAATCGGCATCGCTTTCATGGATGATACCGCGCTGGTGACGCGGTTTACGGACCAGCAGATCGCGCTGATTTCGCCTGACATGGTGGTGACGGGAAATCTCTCCGTGCCATGGGAGGAGTTGGACTTGGCTCCTTTCGGCAATGATAGAGACGGGGCGCTTTCCGGCATCGCAACCATCCCGGGTGGGAAGGGATTTTACGTGGCCGACGAGCATGGGCAGACCGCGGACCAGAAGAGCACGTACGGACGCACGGATCAAAACAGCCAGGTCATCGACGGGAAGCTCTACACGGATGCCTTTCAGGACGACAATGATCCGATCCTGAGGGCCCTGCCGGTGGAGATGCAGGCCGCCGAGACGCCATCACAATAGGCAAATGAAGGCAGGCCGCGAGGCGGTGGCCGTGGGAGTGGCGGTCGCGCTTTGGATCGGCTGGCGCGGCGCGGGATGTCATCGGCAGCCGGCTCCAGGCGGGCCATTGGTTGAGCGCGGCTATCTCTGGCAGCGCGACTGGAATCCGGCGGTGGCCGCTGGTTTCCACGAAGCGGAGGCGCG
>Ga0302319_10027308_pt1 | contig 10005 bp, 8 predicted proteins | sample Bog_T0_2_FD_203319 | JGI IMG/M metagenome (GOLD analysis project Ga0302319, IMG submission 203319) | Peat permafrost microbial communities from Stordalen Mire near Abisko, Sweden - Bog_T0_2 | ecosystem: Environmental > Terrestrial > Soil > Wetlands > Peat | place: Sweden: Abisko, Stordalen Mire...
GCAACAGTGACGGGCCCGTCCATCAGGCGGCGGCCGGCTCTGGGGCCTTGGACGGACGCAAGGCCTCCAGCGTCTTCCCAAGGTCGGTCACGAAACTATTCAGATCGGCGTACCAGGCCGTGATGTTGCGTTTGTCGAGCAGGGCCTGCGCGACCGCGTCCGCGCTCCTGAGAATCGCATGGTGCCGTTCCTCGCCCGGAGCGCCTTGGCCGACGCCGAGCTCGTCCATCAGCACGCGCAGATTCCAATCGTTCAGGCTGTATCCGAGGAACAGCAGCGAATTCACCAAAGCCTGCCGCCCATTCGGGAGTCTTTTCCTTGCACGCATGATGTTCTTGATCTTGAACGGATAGATGTGATCGTGATCCATGCGACCAAGGAACCGCGTATAGTCTTCCTCGGCAATCAGATAGCCACCAGGCCAACTGTCGCCCTTCGGCACGCTGCCGTGCACTTTGTAGATCAAAGAGCGTGACTTCAGGTCTGGCGACAGATCACGCGGGTTGACGGCTTCGAAACCGGCGTTGCCGCCAAGTCGATAATAGATCTTGCCGGCGTCATCGGGGGCTTCGGGGGACCCGTCCTCCATGCCGCGATACGCCAGTCGGTCCGCGGCGGTCGCCACCACCTCGTAAGCAGAGCCGGCCTCATCGAAAGCCCGCTCCAGCAACGCATCGTAGTTGGTCGTGACGATCAGCATGGGCCGATACGAGCCGATATGCGCGAGCAGGTGATGCAGGCGGTTCGGCTCGCAGTGCATATTCCCGGTCAGGCTGGCGAGGCGGTCATCAAGCTCCGGACGCGAGAATTTGACCAATTGATAGTATGAGGCCACGCGCGACAGATCGTAATTCGGCCTGGTGCATTGATAGAGCGGGGCTCCAGCCCCTGGCGGACTGCTTTGCTGGGATTGTAGACACTGATTGCCGCATGCAATTGGCAGCCCTGCTTCCGCCGCAAGGGCCGCCAGAAGATCGTTGCCGCTTGGCGGGCAGCCACCTTTTATAGAACGATCGAACGACGACGCGCCGGCGCCCAGAAATGGGATGATCCTGCCCGCCAGCAACCCTTCCGCTATTGCCGCCCACGGTAGCATCGACGTCTCCTCCGAAGGGCCACTCCCGAGCATCTTGGCGACCCTGGCATAAGAAAGCCGATATTTTCGCGTCATATAATTTTGACTCCAAATTTGCAAGAAGAAAATACGATGTTGGGAATATCATGGCGTTGGATGGCGATCTTTAGTCCGAGACTTAATAAACTACCTGTCCTCGACAGGTCGTGGTCGACGGGCGCGGTTACTCCGTTGTTCGGTTACGCGGGTGCAGCCGCGCCTCAGAAAAGACGCCAGAAGAACACCGCGGTGATCGAGGCCGTCAGCGCCAGCACGAAGCCCCGGATCACCCTCGCCGGCAGCACGCGCCCAATGCGCGCGCCGCCGTAGCCGCCTGCAATGCCGGTGACCAGCATGGCGAGCGTCTCCGGCCAGCGAACCGCGCCGGCCATCACGAAGCACACCACGGCGATGCTATTGGCGGCGCCGACCAGCAGCACCTTCGCCGGGTTCATCGCCTTGATGTCCGGCGTGGCAGTCACCAGGCTCCACGCTGCAAGGCACATCAGCCCGACCGCGCCACCGAAATACCCGCCATACACCATCAGCACGAACTGGATCGCCAGCAGCGCGCGCGGCCCGATGCGCACACGCCGTCGCAGCGCCAGCCCCAGGCGGGGGCCGAACGCGAAGGTCAGCGTCGCCAGCAGCAGCAGCCACGGGACAACGACATCGAACGTATGCACCGGCGTGACGAGCAGCAGCACTGCCCCGGTCAAACCGCCCGCCAGGCTGACTGCCGACAGCACCGGCAGGGACAACCCGCCGATGCCGCGCAGCTCACGGCGATAAGCCCAGGCGCTGGCCACCGAACCGGGGAACAGCGCGACGGTGGAAGATGCGTTGGCGACCACCGACGGCAGGCCGACCGCCACCAGGGCGGGGAACGTCACGAACGACCCGCCGCCGGCAAGCGCATTCATCGCCCCGGCCACAAACCCAACGAGCGCCAGCAACAACAGATGGCCCATGGTGGGGAATGTAGATACCGTCTGCCGCGGCAACAGATCTTTGGGCGACGCGCCATTTGCGATGGGCTGTGAACGCGAGCGTCGCAGGGGCCAGGCTGCATCTATGGCGGGCCAAGAACGACCGCCTCGATCCAGCGATCATCGCCGCCTGCACGCAGGTCGATGCGGACATCGTCCGCCACAAGACCCGGCTCAAGCACATCCATATCCCTCGGCTGATAGACCTACCAAAGGCGGAACGTACGGTTGCTACGCGACGCCGACCGCATCGCCGAGAACCTGACCGATGGTGCGATTGATCACCAGGTCGGCGATCTGGTCCAGGCCGGTGGGATCGCGGTTCACGATCGCCAGCACCGCGCCGTTGCGTTTGGCGAGCACCGGAAAGCCCGCCGCGGGATAGACCACCAGCGACGAGCCGATCGCGATGAACAGGTCGCAGGCCAGCGACTCGGCCTCGGCGCGCCGCATCGGCCCCTCCGGCATCGCCTGGCCGAACGAGATCGTTGCCATCTTGACGAGCCCGTCGCAGTGCGTGCAGCGTGGCGCCGCGCCGTCGCGCTCGAACACAACCCGAAGCGGTTCCAGCTCGTAGCGCGCGCCACAGTCCAGGCAGGTCGCATAGGTTGTGTTGCCGTGCAGCTCGATGACCTGCTGGTCGGGAATGCCGGAGGCCTGGTGCAGACCATCGATGTTCTGCGTGATCACGGCATGCGACTTGCCGCTGTGGACCAGGGCGGCGATGGCGCGATGGCCGCGATTGGGGCGCGCGGCCCGCATCACCGGATCGTTGTCGAAGCGCCGGCGCCAGGCTTCGCGGCGCAGGTCTTCGGAGCTGATGAATTCGTCGAACTCGATCGGACGCTGCTTCATCCAGAACCCGCCCGGACTGCGGAAATCCGGGATGCCGGACTCCGTGCTGATGCCGGCACCGGTGAACAGCGCGATGCGGCGCGCCTGCTCGATTCGCTTCGCGAGCATGGCTGCGTCGGCCTCTTCTCTCATGGCATACACCGTTCTGGCAGCGGCCTGTCTGGCGCCGACGGCGATTGTCGCGCCACACCGCGCCGGTCTCAAGGGTCGGCGGCGCGGATCGGGGATGTTCGTCGGGGCCGTGTTGGTATTGCAGCAATTATCGCGGCGGCGCATTCGGTGCGGCCTTGGCGGCACGCGATCTTCATAACGCACCGCGGCGCCCGAGATCGCAGGGACAACGAGCCCCCAAGCCTTGAACCCCACCCGGGCCAGGAACACACTCGCGAACCGACCAGCACAGCAACGGCGAGAGGCGCGCACCTGATGGACTTCGACCTGTTCGTGATCGGCGGCGGCTCGGCGGGCGTGCGCTGCGCCCGCATTGCCGCCGGCCATGGCGCGCGGGTCGGCATTGCGGAGGACCGGTTCTGGGGCGGCACCTGCGTCAATGTCGGCTGCGTGCCGAAGAAGCTGCTGGTGCAGGCCGGCGAGTATGGCGCATGGGCCGAGGACGCCACCGGCTTCGGCTGGGAGATTCACAAGGGCCCGCATGACTGGGCCAGGCTGATCGCCTCCAAGGATCGGGAGATCAGCCGCCTCAACGGCATCTACCGCCGCCTGCTCGACGCCGCCGGCGCCGCCATCTTCGACGCCCGCGCGACATTCCTCGACAAGCATACCCTGGATGTCGGCGGCACGCGCGTCACCGCCGAACGCATCGTGATCGCCGTTGGCGGCCACCCGGTGCGCCCCGACATCCCGGGCGCCGAGCTTGGGATCATCTCCGACGACGCCTTCTATCTGCCCGACCGGCCGGAGCGCGTGGCGATCGTCGGCGGCGGCTATATCGGGGTGGAGTTCGCCGGCATTTTCGCGGCGCTCGGTTCCAGCGTCGATCTCATCTATCGCCAGCCGCTGCCGCTGCGCGGCTTCGACCACGACCTGCGCCAGGCACTGGCCGACGCTCTCACTGACCAGGGCGTGACGCTGCATCCCGGTTGTGCCCCCACCCGGCTCGACCTCGACGGGCAGACCCGAATGCTCGCGTTCGGTGCCGGACCCGGTGTCCGCGCCGACCTCGTGTTCTTCGCCACCGGCCGGCAGGCGGCAACCGCCCGGCTGGGCCTCGAGCATGCCGGCATTGCAACAACAACAACCGGCGCGGTGGTCGTGGACGAGCACCTGCGCACCACCCAGCACCATATCTACGCCATCGGCGATGCCACCGACCGGATGAACCTGACCCCGGTCGCCACCGCCGAAGGCCACGCGTTGGCGGACAGCCTGTTCGGTCATTTGCCGCGCAGCATCTCGCTGTTGAACGTCCCGACCGCCGTGTTCTCGACCCCGCCGCTGGCCACGGTCGGGCTGACCGAGGAACTGGCGGCAGCCCGTGCGCCGGTGGACGTCTACGTCAGCCGGTTCACGCCGATGCGGCACACGCTGACCGGCCGCGGACGCAAGACGGTGATGAAGCTGGTGGTGGACCACGCGACGCAACGGGTGCTCGGTGCCCACATGCTGGGCGACGACGCGCCGGAGATCATGCAAGGCTTGGCGATCGCCGTCGCGATGGGCGCCACCAAGGCGGATTTCGACCGCACCATCGGCATCCATCCGACCGCGGCGGAGGAGTTCGTGACGATGCGCAGCCGCACCCGGACGGTCGGGCTGCCCAAAGAGGCCGCATAGACCCCACCGCCCGGAGGCAGCCACAGGCCCGCGCCGCCGCGGGCTGTCGAACGAAAGTGGATTTTTCACCCCTTTCGCGACATAACGGCGGCCGAGGAGAGCCCGCATGACCGCACGTTCGACCGCCTGGACCCCGGATTCGTGGCGCGACCGTCCCATCCGCCAGGCGCCGACCTACCCAGACCCCGCCGCGCTGGCCGAGATGGAGCGGCGGATGCGCCGCTACCCGCCGTTGGTGTTTGCCGGCGAGACGCGGCGGCTGAAGGCGCAGCTCGCGCTGGCCGCCGAGGGCAAGGCGTTCGTGCTGCAGGGCGGCGATTGCGCCGAAGGTTTTGCCGATTTCACCGCGGACATCATCCGCGACACATTTCGCGTGCTGCTGCAGATGGCGGTGGTGCTGACCTTCGGCGCCGGGCTGCCGGTGGTGAAGCTGGGCCGCATGGCCGGCCAGTTCGCCAAGCCGCGCTCCTCCGACCAGGAGACGATCGACGGCGTCACCCTGCCGAGCTACCGCGGCGACATCATCAACGGTGCGGAGTTCACCCGGGACGCGCGCATCCCCGACCCGCGCCGGATGGAGTTCGCCTATTTCCAGTCCGCCAGCACGCTCAACCTGCTGCGCGCCTTCGCCTCGGGCGGCTACGCCGACCTGCACGAAGTGCACCGCTGGAACCTGAGTTTCGTCGAGCGCTCCCCGCTGATCGAGCGTTACCGGGATCTGAGCGCCCGCATCAACGAGACGCTGACCTTCATGGCCGCATGCGGCATGACCGGCGCCTCGACGCGGGAGGCGCGGGAGACCGACTTCTACGTCAGCCATGAAGCACTGTTGCTGCCCTACGAATCGGCGCTGGCGCGCGTCGATTCGACCTCCGGCGACCATTACGCCTGTTCGGCGCATTTCGTTTGGATCGGCGACCGGACGCGGCAGATCGACGGGGCACATGTCGAGTTCCTGCGCGGCGTGAAGAACCCGATCGGCATGAAGATCGGCCCGACGCAGGAGCCGGAGGATTTGTTGCGCATTATCGACGTGCTCAATCCCGCCAACGAGCCTGGCCGGCTGACGCTGGTCAGCCGCATGGGCGCCGACAAGGTCGCAACCAGGCTGCCGCCGCTGGTGCGCGCGGTGGAGGGCGCCGGCCACAAGGTCGTCTGGGTGTGCGACCCGATGCACGGCAACACGGTGTCTACCGCGACCAAGCTGAAGACCCGCAGCTTCGAGGCGATTCTGGCGGAAGTGCGCGGCTTCTTCGATGTGCACGAGGCGGAAGGCAGCTGGGCCGGCGGCGTGCATGTCGAGATGACCGGCCACGACGTCACCGAATGCACCGGCGGCGCGCACCAGCTATCCGAAGCCGACCTCCCCGAGCGCTATGAAACCTTCTGCGACCCGCGGCTGAACGCGGAGCAGTCGCTGGAACTGGCGTTCCTGGTCGCCGAGGAGCTGAAGCAACGGCGGACCGCCCAGGCCTCGCTGCCGTCCGCCGAGGCCGCGGACTAGCATTGGTGACCACCGGGGGCGACGGCCCTGCCAGATTGACTGACCCGCTGGCGGCCGACATAGCGGCGCGCACCGACAGCTATTTCAACCGCACACGCCGGATCGTGGCGCGGTTCGGCGACCAGCGCGTGACCTACGCCGTGTTCCTGCGCCGCCCGGTCATCTCCGCGCCTCGGCTGATGATCTCATGGCTGGAGACGGTGGCCGCCCTGCGCCAGACCGAGATCGGGATCGACCTGATTTACCAGGAAGGCGAATGGATCGGCGCCGGCGAGCCGATCGTCTACATCACCGGCAGCCTGGAGCAGCTCTCCGATCTGGAGACGCTGCTGCTGCAGAAGATCGGCGCGGCCTGCGTCGCCGCGCACAACGCGTATCAGATGTGCCTGTCCCTGCCGGCGGTTGCCTTCCTGGCGATGGACGCGCGCCACTGCGCCGGCGCCGAAATGCAGAATGTGATGGCGTATGCCGCGTCGGTCGGCGGCAACGCCGCGAGGCTCGAGGGCGCGAAGGGCTTTGTCGGCAACGCCAACGATGGCACCGCGCATTGGTTCGGCGCGACGCATGGCTACGGCACGATGCCGCATTCGCTGATCGGCTATGCCGGCTCGACGGTGCGCGCGGCGGAGATGTTCCGCGAGACCTTCCCCGATGAGCCGATGACCGTGTTGGTCGATTATTTCGGCCACGAGATCACCGACGGATTGGCTGTCTGCCGCCATTTCGCCGACCTCGCCGCCGCCGGCGGGCTGTCGTTCCGGCTCGACACGCATGGTGGCCGCTTCCTGGAAGGGCTCGACCCGGCGGAGAGCTACGCCGTGCTGGAACGCCACGCGCCGGGCGCCATCCGCCGCTACCGCAGCGAGACCGAACTGCGCTTCCTGGTCGGCACCGGCGTCTCCGCCGCCGCCATCTGGCGCATGCGGGAGGCGCTGGACGAGGCTGGCTTCCCAGCGGTGCGCATCGTCGCCTCCTCGGGGTTCGATGTGGACAAATGCCGGGTGATGGCGGACGCCAAAGCGCCGATCGATGTGGTCGGGACCGGCAGCTTCATCCCGGAGTTCTGGCACGAGACCTATGCGACGGCCGACATCGTCGAATACGACGGCAGGCCGTTGGTCAAGGTCGGCCGCGAGTTCCTGCTGCGCAAGAATGGCGACCGCAAGAAGCCCAGGGTCGACCCGCCCCGCGCCGCCAGCGGCGACCCGCGTTGATTCCCGCGCGGCGGATGCCTAGCATCCCGTCATGAAAAAATCCGTAACGCGCTCGTGAGCGGCCTGTTCGCCCCCGAAGGCGGCTGGCGCGTTCGCATTCTCGACCTGTCAGGCGGCGCCGAGGACAACATCGTCGAGGAGATCGGCGGCTTCGACACCCTGATGCAGGCCAATGCCTTCGCCCGCCGCTACGTGCGGGATTCGATCGAGCGCTGCCGCACCGCCGGCATGAACGCCAAGGACGTGCTGGAGGCCTGGTTCGCCTTTGGCGAGGACGCCGAGGTCCTCGACGCCGGGGAGGCCGGATGGCGCAGTGCCAACGAACTCGGCGATTTCGCCGACCGCCGCGCGGCGGTGGAGGAGCGTGACTGGCGAGCGCTCGACCCGCGCCGGGTGAGGGATGATGACGACGACGGTTAAAGTACGCTTCGCGCCGAGCCCGACCGGGCATCTGCATGTCGGCAACGCCCGCGTGGCGCTGGCGAATTTCCTGTTCGCCCGCCGCCATGGCGGGACGTTTCTGCTGCGCTACGACGACACCGACGCCGAGCGCTCGCGCCCGGAGCTGGTCGAAGCGATCGCGCACGACCTGCGGTGGCTCGGCATCGACTGGGACGAGAGCTTCCACCAGTCGGACCGCCTGGAGTTCTATGCGGCGGCGGCGGAAAAGCTGAAGCAGGCGGGACGGCTATATCCCTGCTTCGAGTCCGAGGACGAGCTGCGCGCCAAGCGCGAACGGCAGCTCAAGCGGCACCAGGCGCCGGTGTACGATCGCTCCATGCTGTCGCTCACCCCGGAGCAGCGGGCGGCCGCCGAGGCCGGCGGCAAGCGGCCCTACTGGCGCTTCCTGCTGTCGCCGCGCACCGTCGAGTGGGATGACATGGTGCTCGGACATCGGCAGGTGAAGCTGCCGTCGCTGTCGGACCCGGTGCTGATCCGCGGCGGCGGCACGCCGCTCTATACGTTCACCAGCGTGGTGGACGACATCGAGACCGGCATCACCCACATCATCCGCGGCGAAGACCACATCACCAACACCGGCATCCAGCTCGACCTGTTCGCGGCCCTGTCGGCGGGGGGGGAACCCCCGGCGCAAATCGGCTTCGCGCACCTGCCCCTGCTGACCGACACCGAAGGCGGCAAGCTGTCCAAGCGGATCGACAGCCTGTCGCTGCGCAGCCTGCGCAACGACGGCGTCGAACCCGGCGCGATCGCGAGCTACCTGGCGCGGCTGGGCACCTCGGACGACCCCGAGGCGTTGCCTATCGCGGAGCTGGCGGCGCATTTCGACCTGTCGCATGTCTCGCATTCGGCGGCGCGGTTCGACGCAACGCAGTTGCTCGCGCTCAACCGCCGCGTGCTGCACCGGCTGCCGTTCGCGGAGGTCGCCGATCGGCTGCCCAGCGGCGCCACCGAGACGTTCTGGCTCGCCGTGCGCGGCAACCTGGACCTTCTGGTCGAAGCGCGCGGCTGGTGGGACGTGGTGGCGGGCACCATCGTGCCGCCGGTGATGGAAGGCGAGCGCGACTTCCTGCTGGCCGCGCACGAGACACTGCCGGCGGAACCCTGGGACGGTTCGGTGTGGGCGTCCTGGACCGACGCGCTGAAGCAGGCCACCGGCCGCAAGGGCCGCGCGCTGTTCCTGCCGCTGAGGATGGCGCTGACCGGGGAAGAGCATGGCCCGGAGCTGCGCGACCTGCTGCCGCTGATCGGCCGCGCCCGCGTGGCCAACCGACTGCAAATCGCTGCGACATAGGGGGCAATGATGGCCGACTACGAAGTCGTCACGGTCAACGTCTTCACCGAGGACCGTTTTGGCGGCAACCCGCTCGCGGTGCTGCCCGATGCGCGCGGCCTGTCGGACGCGCAGATGCAGGCGTTGGCGGCGGAGTTCAACCTGTCCGAAACGAGCTTCGTGCTGCCGCCCGACAATCCGCAGCACCATGCAAAGGTCAGAATTTTCGGACCGCGCGCCGAACTGCCGTTTGCCGGCCATCCGAATGTCGGCACCGGGTTCGTGCTGGCGCTGCGCGACGAAAAGCCGCCGGAGCACTACGTGTTCGAAGAGCTGGCCGGCCTGGTGCGCGTGCACGTGCTGCGCGACCAGCAAGGGGTTGTCACCGGCGCACGGATCTCGGCGCCGCAACCGCTTTCGTTCGGCATCGGCCTGCCGGAGGAGGTGGTCGCGGCCTGCGCCGGTCTCGCTCCGGACCAGATCGTCACGACGTCGCACGGGCCGATTGTGGTCTCGGTCGGCATCCCGTTCGTGATTGCCGAGGTGGCCAGCGTGGAGGCGCTGTCAGGCGCCAGCCCGGACGTCACCGCATTCCGCAATGCAGTGGCGGCGTTCCCGGATCTGGACAGGAGCTTGATGCTGCATCTTTACGCGAAGCTCGCGGGCGATGCGACGCGGCTGCGGGCGCGGATGTTCGCCCCGCTGGCGGGGGTGGCGGAAGACGCCGCTACCGGCAGCGCCAACGCCGCACTGGCGGCACTGCTGACGTCGATGGCGCCGGGGGAAAACGTCGATCTGAC
>Ga0302319_10027309_pt1 | contig 10005 bp, 13 predicted proteins | sample Bog_T0_2_FD_203319 | JGI IMG/M metagenome (GOLD analysis project Ga0302319, IMG submission 203319) | Peat permafrost microbial communities from Stordalen Mire near Abisko, Sweden - Bog_T0_2 | ecosystem: Environmental > Terrestrial > Soil > Wetlands > Peat | place: Sweden: Abisko, Stordalen Mire...
ACCGTTACGCTCTCGCCAAGCTTCGCCAGGCGATGTGCGCGAAGGAGAATACTTGTGCCAATCAATGATGATGATAAGCAGTTCGAGCTCTATCTGAAACGGTTCCGGCCGCTGGCTCCGGACGCTCCGCCGTCCGAAAGGCCCAGGCATAGTGGCACTCGGCGCACCCTCATGCAGGCGGCGTGCGCCGTGGCCGCCGTCGTAGCCCTGGCAGCGTTTGCCGCCACCGTCTTCCCGCGCATTACCCAAACCCGTTCGTCCCATGTTGCAGAGCAAAGCGAAGAGCACACAAGGAATGCCGAACCGCTTCTCTACCCTCCGCCTTTGACGATTGGCACGGCTAATGCGTTACTGTCAACCGCGCCCTCATTCGAAACGGCGCTAGACGAGATAGCGGTCCCATCTCAGAGAATCCCGCTTCCGAAAGGGAAACATAGCGCCCTTGCCGTGCTCGGCAAAGAGGAGACAAAGCTATGAAAAAACCGCGATGGATGTTCTCCATTATTTTTGCGGCAGTTTTGGTGGCGGTCGCCGCGCCCGAACCGCAAGGAGTTAAGCTTGGCCAGAACGCCGCACTGCGCTACTGGTCGGCATTTGCCCAAATGCAGGATTCTCCCCTCACCGATCTGCAGGTAAAGGAATTGAGTGCAATCCTTAAAGGCACGACTCCATACGACGATGCGAAGTTCAAAGATCTGGTCGAGGAAAACAAGCCTGCCCTCGAAACCATGGCCCGCGGCACGGCTCTGGCCAACTGCGATTGGGGCTTGGATTATGAACTGGGACCGGAAACGCCTATTGACTATGTCGGTAGGGCTACGGCACTGGCTCGCCTGAACGTTTTTTACGCCTTTCACCTGGTAGGCGCCGGCGATAAAGAAGGAGCGGTGCAAGCCTTGGTCGCCGGATTGCGATTTTCGCGCAATATTGCAGATGGAGGCCCGCTGATCGCGACTCTTCTTGCCAAGGATTCCCTAGCCAAACATCTCGATGCCGTGGCGTTTGTGGTCCGAACTCAAGCGATCTCTAGTCAACAGCGTCAGGCGCTGGCAAAAGCTCTCGTGGAACTTGGAGTGGACCCGCTCGACTGGCAGTCTACCATTAACCTCGAGATGGCAGCTCTGAAGGTGCTGCCTTGGCCTTCCTCCGCCTCCGCCGAGCGCGTCACTCAAGCCTATCTCAACGCCCTAGGTGACCCTTCCGGGCTACCAAAGCTTCAAGGGTTGATTGCTTCCTTGCCGAAACCAATCCAGGGATCGATTCCCAATCTCGGGCGCGTGTTGAAGGAGAGGCAGGACCTAAAAGAGAAGCTTCGGGAGACCCGTTCCTTGCTGCAATGAGCGACCGGAAGGTTAATTCGGCTTGCGCTCTTTCGCTTCCGCCATGTAGCGCAACAGCACGGCTTCGTCGGCGCGCGTCAGTTGATCGAGAAAAGAAGTGTCCACCTTGCCGTCCTCACCCGTCTTTGACATGCTCGACTGGGAAACGCTTGTCTTCGAGACGCTGGACTGGCGCAGCTTGTCGCCGAGTTCGGGATCGCAGCTCATCACCTGGGTGTAGAACCACAGGAAGTGGCGCATCTGGTCGAGCACTCTGCACAAGACCTGGATCGCCTCGGTCTCCGGCAGCGCGCTCAGCGCTTCCATCAACTCCGGGTCGCTGGGCGCCTGCATCGCGGCACAGTTCAACTCGCGCTGAATCACGCGCAAATCTTCGGTAACTCGTACCATCCGCGTATGCAGGTCGTCCATCTGTGGATCGATTCCCGTGGCCATTTTTGGATTTGACTTGTGTCGTACGAACATCTCATCGGCGGCGCGATGCGGATAGATGTCCCACGATCATGCGCTTTCGTAATTCAAGCAATTCCCACTGTGTGAGGAATCGCTAACGCGGACGATGGCTCCCAAACCCGCTCCCAGCGAGGGTTTCAGAGCCTCGCTCCGATGCCGGCGTCGCTCGATGCAGAACCCACCCCATCGGTAATCAACCGTGCAGTTACCATTTATTCCACAGATCGCACGTTCTACAAAGCGTGTGGTGACAGCCGCCTCGGCTGTCCAAGCCTGGGCGAAGCCCGGCGCCCCGCGCGGCCTTCATCGTTTAACAGCCATTTTCCAACCACCGCGCATCTATGATACAAACGCGCCGATGGAGCCCTCTTCACCCGCCGCGCCCCACCCCACGCTGATCCGCGCCATTGGCCGCTGGAGCCTGGTTGCGCTGGTGGTCAACTCCATCATCGGCAGCGGCGTCTTCGGATTGCCTTCCACCGTAGCCGCTCTGATCGGCAACTACAGTCCCTACGCCGTGCTCGCCGCCGGAGCGGGCATGAGCGTCATCATCGCCTGCTTCGCCGAGGTCGCATCGCGCTTTCAGCAGGCCGGAGGCCCCTATCTCTACGCCCGCGTCGCCTTCGGCCGTCTCATGGGTATTCAGACCGCGTGGATGCTCTGGCTGGGCCAAGTCGCCGCGCCCGCCGCCAACGCGAATTTATTTGTAATTTACCTGGGCGAGTTCTTTCCGCACGCCAAAGATCCCCTGCCCCGCGCGGCCATCCTCACCGTGCTGGTCGGCCTTCTCACCTTCATCAATATTCGCGGGGTGCGCGGGGGCGCGCAGGTGAGCAATCTTTTTACCGCGGCCAAACTTATCCCGCTCTTCGCCGTGATCGTTCTCGGTTTATACGTTCTGCATAATCAGCACTGGCTCGTTGCCAGCGCACCGGTTGCTTCCGCAGGCATCAGCCAATGGCTGAAAGCCTTGCTTCTGCTGGTCTTTGCTTATGGCGGATTCGAAACCGCGCTTGCGCCCATGAGTGAGGCGAAAAATCCCCGGCGCGACGCTCCGTTCGCCCTATTCGCGGCGTTGCTTCTCTGCACTCTCGTCTACGCCCTCATCCAATGGGTGGTGGTCGGAGTCCTGCCCGACGCCGCGCACAGCTCGCGCCCTCTGGCCGACGTGGCCCGGCTCGCCGTGGGTCCGCTGGGCGCAGCTCTGGTGGCGGTCGGCGCCTTGATCTCTTTCTACGGATACCTCAGCGCGAAAATTCTCGCCATGCCCCGCGTCCCCTTCGCCCTCGCCGAGCAAGGAGATTTCCCCAGGATCTTCGCCGCCGTACACCGCCGCTTTCACACCCCCTACGTCTCCATCCTCGTCTTCTCTACGATGGTGTGGGCCTTCGCCCTCATCGGCGAATTCAAATGGAACGTAACCCTCTCCGCCGTAGCCCGCCTTCTCTACTACGCCGTCGGCTGCGCCGCGTTACCGATCTTGCGCAAGAAAAATCCACAAGACGCCCCCGCGATGTTCACGTTACCCGCAGGAAATTTCTTCGCGATTCTGGGCGTGATTTTATGCCTGGCCTTGGTGACGAGGGTAGACTTCGGCCAATCGTTGATCTTAGTCGGAACCATCGCGCTAGCCTTCGCGAACTGGGCCGTCGTCACGCGGGGAGGCCCTGCGGGACGAGCACAATAATCACCTCGCCCTCGCTTTGTTATAATCGTCCACGCCAGCCAAGGGTTAAGAGGAAATGGCCCCGGTTCACGAAAAACTTGCGGCTTACGTGCGATCGTTGGCCAACTTCAGGATGTATGAGGCTATTGACGGTTGCTACAACCACATGGGCGCGACTATAGCTGACGCGGTGCTCCAGGCCAACAACAGATACGAATCGAACGTAACGCCTCGGGTCCAGCGAATACTTAGAGAGTACCCGGACGCGAAAACTACCTCCGCGGTTTTGCTAAGGCTTCAAACGGTTCCTGCAACGACGTTCCTCAATTGGGCCGGCGAGGACCGGGCGACCAGGTTTCGGCAGGTCGCCGACCTATTCAAATCGCAAGGAGTGGAGGACGAGGGGGGTCTGAGGACGTGGCTTACCATTCCCCTCAATTGCGCGAAGCTCGACGCCATATATGGCATCGGCCAAAAGACCGTTGACTACTTCAAGATCCTATGCGGCGAATCAACGAGCGCGATCGACCGTCACCTTCTTGCGTTCTTGGAATTGGCGGGCATCAGAGTCTCTAGTTACTCAGAAGCACAGGGGATAATAAACACAACCTCCGACCTGCTCGGAATAGACCGCGCCTGCTTCGACCATAGCATCTGGCAGTTTATGCGTGCGCGGACGGTTGGCTGCGGGGCTCAAGTTTTCGCCGGGGAGCGTTAGGGGAATGGCTATCACGCGTGAAGAGCTCTGGCGAAAACTGTACTACCGGGTGAATGGCGACGGCCGGAAGCTTTACAAATGCAGAAAATGCGGCGATGGCCCCATGTCGATATGCGTCGACTGCGTCTCCTCAGAGCCGTGCTTGAACGAGGACTGTGGCGCCGTCGATTGGCGCGAACTGACGGAGGATGAGTTCCTCTCGGACAGCACTCTGAAACGCGATCTTCAACTTCTTCCCTCAGACTACCTTTCGTCGAAGATCGGAGATTTGTACGCCTCCGAAGCCGACTGGAAGGAATGGGAAGAGTGGAGAAAACTTTTCAGGAAGCTTTTAGAGGGACTTGAGGGGTTTGGGGATGAGGCGACCGCCGAGTGGCTGAACATGAACACCAAGGAAAACCCAATAATCATCGAGTCGATACTCGATGAATTTTATACAAGAGACTTTTTGAAAGAGGCTCGGAAAATGGTGGACCGGACCATGAAGCTGACGGCCATGGTCCCGAAGGCAACACCGGACAACGGCGTGAACATTTATTTGCGCGAAGCGACGCGATCCTACGTCGCCGGGCATTGGGCGTCGTCGGTGGCACTTTCGAGGTCTACACTAGAGTTTGCGCTGAGGCAGCGTTTAAAGGAAAAGGCGGGATCTCTTCCAAGGCAAAAAGACGATACCTTCGAGAATTTGCTCATCTGGGCTACGCAATTTCGGCTTATAGAGGATGCACACGTGAAACTGGCAGAACAGGTGCGCCAAAATGGCAACGAGGTGATCCACAAAGGCTCGCAGTCGAGCGAAGACCGCGCCCGACATATTCTCGTATGCACTCGGGGCGTACTGGATCATCTCTACTCCAAGTGACGGTGTGGCCTTTGAGGAATGGAATGAGCGGAGCGGGAGCGCCCTGATCAAAGAGAACGCGCATCGACGGAAGCCAGCTCGTGTCCCTGGATCGAGGTCGGAGGCGCGTCAAGACTGCGTGCGGCAAAGTCGAGCACGGCCACAATCTGCTCCCGACTTACGTCGAACCACTCCATGATTTCCTCAATGCTCGCGCCCGATCCCAGGCTCTCAAAAACGGTTGAGACCGGCATACGGCTACCCTTGAACACCCAAGCCCCGCTTCGCTTGCCGGGAACACTTTCCACCGCCGGACACTGCGACCAGTCGAGAGTTGCCATGTTTCCGCCTCGCTTGATTTTAGCATCGCTATAATCGATGGCGTCCCTAATTAATGTGGGTGATTTCTCTGAAGTAATCGCCCGGTGCGCCGTTTCTCGCATTCGTTCGCAAGCAGTGAGCGAGGCGTAACGTGCTATAGTGCTACTAGGTAACACCTTGGAGCACCTTATGCCACCTCCCTCCACCACCAGCGTGAAACTCGATGTCGAGACCAAGGAGCGCGTACGTCGCCTCGCCGCCGCGCGCCGCCGCTCCCCGCACTGGCTCATGCGCGAAGCCATCGAGGAATACGTGGAACGCGAAGAGAAGCGCGAGCAATTTCGGCAAGACTCGCTCACCGCCTGGGCCCATTACCAGTCGACCGGCCTCCACGCCACCGCCGAAGAAGCCGATGCCTGGCTGGCCAAGCTCGAAGCCGGTAAAGCCGCCACTCCTCCAAAATGCCGCCGCTGAAGTGGTCGCAACCGGCGCTGCTGGATGTGTCCCGTCTCCACGATTTTCTGGCTCCCAAAAGCCGGGATGCCGCCAAGCGCGCCATCAAGGCAATCCGGCAGGGCATCAAGGCGCTCCGCAAGCATCCTGAAATCGGCCGCCCGGTCGAAGAAATGCCGCCGGAGTTCCGCGAGTGGGTGATTCCATTCGGACACGGAGCTTACATCGCCCTGTATCACTACGACGGGAAACAGATCGTGATACTGGCAGTCCGCCACGGACGCGAGGCGGGATACTGAGTTATGAACTCCGACCTGCGCCCCTGATAAATCCGCAAGACCTCGACGTTTTGTTCCTTCAAACGATAAACGGCGACGTAAGGCAAGGGCGGAAACAAAAGCTCACGCGTTCCTTCCTCGCGCCCAGCGCGACCAAGATGCGTCTACTCCCTCAGCGCTTGAATCGCTGCATATACCTTGCGAATGGTCGCGTCCCTATGTCGCGTCCCTATAATGTGGATGATTTTCTTTGAGGTAGTCGCTGATGCTCTGCAGATCCGAAGCGGCGGCCGGAGTCCAGCGGATTCGCATTTCTTAGGAGCGCAACATCTGCTCAAGCCGCGCGTTCATTTCTTCCTGCTCGATAAAGTCTCCTCTGTCAGCTTGCGCTATCCCCTCCCGCACAGCGGCACGAAAATGGGCATCTTCGTGAAGCAACCTCAACGCTGCTTCTTTCACCAGCCGTTCGGCGTCTTGGCCTTCCCGACTGGCTAGATCGGCAAGTCGCGCTTCCTGCTCAGGGGTGAGGAGTTCCATACCTCCGAGCGTAGGAGGCCCAGAAAGCCTCTGTCAATCACAAATGTTCTTGACTTCGCCCCTCAGACCCGAGATACTATCTCTTTACGCGTGTAATCTTTGACAATCAATAGCACAGAGATATAAGTCCTGCGATTGCAATATTTTGCGCTTCCTGCGCTGATTCTAAAGAGGTTGGGTCAACCACGAGCCCTGCCGGCGACTTAAGTCCTTTGATTGTTTTATTTTACAGGCAAGCTGTTTGCTTTCAATATTTTAGCTAGATCGGAACCGGATTGCAACTCGTAACCCATTGATTCCATAGATTTTACCGCCTCGATCGATGAAATTTATTGATCTGGATCAATCACTTGGGGCCGCCGCCTACCCTCCCCGTTGCTCCATCTCCAGCAACGCCTTCTTGCGCTCCACGCCCCAGCGATAGCCGCTGATGCTGCCGTCTTCGCGAACCACCCGGTGGCACGGGATCGCCACTGCAACTGGATTCGTCGCGCAGGCCCGCGCCACGGCGCGGCTGGCGCTCGGCTGCCCGATCGCCTTCGCCACCTCGCCATACGATTTCGTCCGTCCAAATGGGATCGATTGCAGATAAGTCCAAACCCTCCGCTGAAATGCTGTGGCGCGAATATCCAGCGGAAGCGAAGCGCTCACTTCTTTGCCGGCCATCCGCGACAGCACAGCCTTGATCCAAGCCTCTAACCCGCCTTCATCCGGCTTGCGCACGGCAAACGGAAATTCGCGCTTCAAGCCTTCGATCAACTCGCCGTCAGTCTCTGCAAACTGAATCGAGCAAATGCCGCGTTCCGTGGCCGCGATCAACATGCGTCCCAGCGGCGAATCGGCGCAGGCGTATCGAATAGAGGCGGCGATCGCGCCCCGGCGATACTTGTCTGGCGTCATCCCCAGTTGCGACGCAGTCTTTTCATACAAGCGGCTGCTGGAGCCGTAACCCGCGTCATACAAGGCGCGAGTCACGTTGTCGCCCGCCTGCAGATTGCGCTTGAGGCGGCGCATCCGGCAGGCATCGGCATACTCGCGCGGCGTGATTCCGAGCACGGCCTTAAAGCGGCGCTGCAGATGAAAGCCACTTTGGTGGAAAGTCTTGCCGAGCCGCTCAAGCGTGATGCCTTCCTCGAGATGCTGTTCGATGTAGCGGCAGATGGCTTTCACCGCTTCAGCCTGAGGATTGCCGCTGATCAGCCGCGGCCGGCAACGCAGGCAGGCACGAAAGCCGGCTCGCTCCGCATGTTCGGGGCGCGAGAAGAACGTCACATTCTCCCGCCGCGGACGCTTCGCTGGGCATGACGGACGACAATAGACGCCCGTGCTGGCGACCGCAAAAACAAACTTTCCGTCGAACTTGGAGTCGCGCGCCTCCACAGCTCGCCAGGATTTGTCGTCTTCGCCCTGCCAGTCGCTATGTGGCGACTTACCGGTGGGTTCTGTCGTATTCGGCCGCGCCCGTTGCACTGGAGTGGGCATTTCCACCTTGAGTATGCCATCGGAGGTTGCAAATGAGGTAGTCAGATTCGTCGTGGTCATTGTCATGGTGAGACTAGCTTAAGCCCCCAGTGATGAAAGGCCTATCCGCATCTTGCGGCCAAACCAATTTCGCAACGGGAGGGTGCGGGTTTGTTTCTTACGAATCGTCTGACTAAAGGTTCGCAGTGATTCGCCGATAGAGTAGACAAGCCCGATGGGGGCTTACGCGAGTTTTCCAGGAACAAGCGAATGAGGGGAAATTTATGTGGTTTTCGGCCGCAGGTTTGAGCCAGGACGTGCTATTGTCAAGCAAATCCTCTCAGCAACAAGCTTCGCATAAGCTGCACAACGGCCTCGCATCCAGCGATTTGAATCCGCACCCAAATAGCCAGCTCCACTGACGTCGTTCGCGACCAGAAATGAAATCAACGAAATTCCAAAACGAAGGGAAGGTCGAGATGCAAAAACAGAAGGGTTTCTCACTCATCGAGCTGCTGATCGTGGTGGCCATCATCCTGATCATTGCGGCAATTGCTATTCCTAACCTGATGCGCGCCCGTATGGCAGCCAATGATTCGTCTGGCGCTGCTTCCGAGCGTACCATCGTCACCGGCGAGATTGGCTTCTTCGCCGCTTATCCTACCGTCGGCTACGGCACTCTCGCGGTACTGGGCGGAGCTTCGCCTTGCACCCCAGGAACGGCCACGGGTTGCTTGATTGATAACAACCTGGCCACCAACGGCGCAGGCGGCGGCAAGAGCGGTTACAACTTTGCCGCGACCCCGAGCACGGGCGCGGGCAGCCCGGTCCCAAACCAGTTCTACACCACCGGCACTCCCCTCAGCGCTCAGACGGGAACGAAAGCCTTCTGCGCGTTCGATGACGGCGTGGTGCGTACGCAGGCTGCCGGCGTAATCACACTGGTTGCCAGCTACGCTGCTTGCCAGGCCCTGTTGCCGATGGCCAACTAACTCCTTACCCAATACCTGGGCAGGATACGAACTCAACGGACAGCGAACGCAAGTTCGCTGCCCGTTTTTCTTTTCTACGGGGATGGGGAAGCCCAGGAAAGTTTGAACCTCTACCGTTGTCGACCTTGGCCATCCTGACGTTTTTAGCAGGAATGCCGATAGAGTCAACAAGCGGAGCACCGGCCAGACGGCGAGGAGGAAGTAATGTCGATCAGTCCAATTTCGGCCGCAGGGCTCAGTCAGGATGCGTTGGCCGCGGGCAATTCCCGCCAGCAACAGGCTTTGCAGACGCTGCAAAACGCCCTCGCGTCCGGCGATTTGAGTTCCGCCCAGTCAGGATTTCAAGCCTTGCAAACGGTCCTGCAGAACTCGGCGACCGCCAGCGGAAGCACCTCATTAAGCAACTCACAACTCTCGACCGATCTGACGGCGCTCGGCAGCGCCCTGAACTCTGGCGATTTGTCCACGGCCCAATCGGCGTTCGCAACCGTTGCGGCCGACCTCAAAACTACGACCTCGGCGGCGCTAACGAACGAAGAGACCGCCGCGTCCCAATCCATCCAGTTGGTTGAGGGGCTTCTGAGCCCGCTGGACTCAAGTGAAAGTTCCCCTTCCCCGGCAGATAATACAACTTCGATTTTGACCGATTACTACGCCGCCAGAACCGGACTGAACGTATACGCGTGAGATTGTAGTTGCCTGAACTCCCGCGTACGCACGCCGCACCTTCCAGCGCCTCTATTCAATTGCCTCGTTAACGGTTTCGCTTAGTTACCCAGCGGCTGGAAAGGACCGATCATGCTGGAAACGCCGGCGCGCTTGCGCAGTTCGCTGATTAGAGCACTGGCCGCATTCGTGTAGGTCTTGGTGGGATCGGAAGAATCGGCCCAGACCGCGTCGTAAACAATTTGCGCCGCGTCTTTCAGTTCGATGTGAAGCGCGGCC
>Ga0302319_10027314_pt1 | contig 10003 bp, 8 predicted proteins | sample Bog_T0_2_FD_203319 | JGI IMG/M metagenome (GOLD analysis project Ga0302319, IMG submission 203319) | Peat permafrost microbial communities from Stordalen Mire near Abisko, Sweden - Bog_T0_2 | ecosystem: Environmental > Terrestrial > Soil > Wetlands > Peat | place: Sweden: Abisko, Stordalen Mire...
TGGTCTCTACCGAGGCTCCGGAAAGCTAACAGCTAAAAGCTAAAAGCTAAAAGCTAAAAGCTAAAAGCTAAAAGCTAGAAGCTGCCCTTCAGAACCGCTGATAAATCATCTCCGCATACAACAGCGCCGGCGCAGCCACAAGCAGCGCGTCGATCCGGTCCAGCATGCCCCCATGTCCCGGCAGCAGGTCGCCGGAGTCCTTCACCCCAGCCGAGCGCTTCAGCGCCGACTCAAACAGGTCGCCCGTCTGCGCCGCAACATTCACCACCGCCGCCAGCCCCAGCCAATACAGAAAGTCATCCGGGTAAGAAAGCACCACCGAGTCGTGCTCCTGTAGGTAATTGGCCAGCACTATCAGCGCGCAGGCCGTCAGCAGGCTTGCCGCCATCGAACCGACAGCGCCGGCCCAAGTCTTGTTGGGGCTTATCGTCCGCGCCATCTTTGCTTTTCCCCACGCCCGCCCCGTATAAAGCGCCGCAATGTCGCCCGCCCAGACCACAAAAAGCAGAAACACCACCAGCGAAGGCCCATTGGCCTGTTCGTGCAGCGCAGGCAGGGCCAGCAGCGTGTAGCCGGCATAAAACATGCAGAAAATTGAGGCTGCGCTGTCGGCAACCATCTGATCAACAGGCCGTGAGAAGGTGCAATAGAGCAGCAGGCCCAGGCAGAGAATGCCGAAGATCAGCGCGGTCCCGTCTGGCCAGAAAAAGTTGCCGGCAAACAGGGCTACAAGCGCCACCAGCACGGCCACGCGCGGCGGCCTGGCTCCGCCCCGCTGGGCCAGCCCCAGGATCTCCCACCCGGCCAGCGCAGCAATGGCTGCCACCGCCAGCGTGAATATCCACTGGAATCTAGATGTAAAAAACACCAATCCCAACGCAACCGGGATCAGTATGAGAGCCGTCAAAACGCGTTTCATTCAGGGTTGAGGATACACTGCCGTCCCTCGATTCAGATCTCACTATCCATCGTCTCAAGAAAATAAAATAGAATGTTCTTAACGATTCGTAGAATTTCTGGAAACATAAGAATGTTATGAATTCACCGCAGGAGGCAATTCGATGGAAACGAGCATTAGCGATAAAGTCCGAGCTTTTGCAAGAGAGAAGTACGTTATCCCACAACTTGAATCGGGTAAACGGCAATTTTCTATACGGGTGAAAGAAGTCTTTAAAGATTTGAAAAAAGAAGGGTTTCCGGTCGCCAGGCGCACTCCGCTGATATGTAAGGCACTGACCGGGCCAAAGTTCTTAAATGAAAACGGACTAGTGAAAGAGCGCGTCGACGGTCCTCCGAGTGAAACCAGTCCTACGGTGGAGATATGGTATCGGGTTGCAGTGACCAAGCCTACGCCTGCAGTTTCGTCAGTTCACGGAAATATGGAATTGACAAATGACGGAGAGACACCGGAAGCTAAGGCGCTGCGATTGACTGAAAAGCTGCGTGGACTGCTCAAGGAGGAATTGGCGGAATATGGAGGAGGCGAGGCATTTCTGCGATGGGTTCGCGGCTACGACGAGGAGGATGCGGCATGAGCCGGATCTTCTGGGATAGCATGATCGCCATCTATCTGCTGGAAGACCATCCCATTTTCGCTTCTCGCGCGCGCGAACTTCTTGAGCGTTCCCTCAAGCGCCGAGACTCGCTTTTCACCAGCTGCTTCGCTTTGGGAGAAATATTGGCAGGCGCGGACAAAGTGCCGAGCCGGAACAAGGGGCAGGCCGTAGAGCAGGTCATGCGAGAGATGGGCTTTGCATATTTGCCATTCGACAAAGGCGCGGTGGCGCCATTCAGCCGCCTGCGCTCGAAGGAAAAACTCAAGGTAGCCGACTGCATCCACCTCGCGTGCGCCGCTTCAGCTGGCATCGATCTCTTCCTCACCTGCGATAAGCAGCTTCTGCGTTTGAATATTCCCGGGATTCAGTTCATCGCCGATTTCAATTCGACAATCTTATGAACCTGAACATGCGTTGATTCCACGGCGATTTTGGGACATAGATTCCGTTCACCCGGCCGCAATCCGCATCTGCTCTTGATCCCGCTCTGCTTCCCCGCGGTCTTCCCCCAGGCCCCCGAACCGCCGCTCGCGTTGCTGGTACTCGGCGATCGCCTCCAGCAGATGCACGCCGCGAAAGTCGGGCCAGTACCGCTCGGTCACAAAGATCTCCGCATACGCAATCTGCCACGGCAAAAAGTTCGAGATGCGCATCTCGCCCGAAGTCCGGATCAGCAAGTCCGGATCCGGCATGTGCGCCGTGTACAGGTGCCGATGAATGTCCTCTTCCGTAATCCGGTCCAGCGGAATGTGCTTCGCTTCCACCTCCGCCGCCAGCGCGCGAAACGCGTCCACAAGCTCCGACCGGCCGCCGTAGTTCAGGGCGAGCGTCAGCGTGGTTCCGGTGTTGCGCGCCGTCGCATCCTCGGCCCAGCGCATCTTCTCCTGCACCTCGGCCGGCAGATCGTGGATGCGGCCAATGTACTTCATCCGCACGTTGTTATCCATCATCCGCTGCAAATTGCTTTCCAGATAACTCTTTAGCAGGCGCATCAAAAAGCTGATCTCCGCCCGCGGCCGCTTCAAATTGTTTTCGAGGGAAAATGCATACAGCGTAAGCCAGGGCAGCCCAATGCGCGAGGCCGTCTCGGTCACCAGTTGCACGCTTTTCGCGCCTTGCTGGTGGCCCAGGAACCGCTTCAACGACCGCTGCCCAGCCCAGCGCCCATTGCCGTCCATAATGATGGCCACATGCTCCGGCAGCCGTTCCGCCTTCAACGTCGAGTAGACGGCGCGTTCTTCCGTGCTCAGCTCATCGATGCGCAGTGGACTGGATGAATACAAGAAAATTGCCTCGATCTAAATGACCGCTACGCCAACCGCAGGGGGGGTCAAAGCGAGGCTTTTTGCCTCGGCATCTTCGACCCTAGCACAAGCGACAATGCCCTGCAATCGATTCCCGCCAGGGGCTCCGCTTCTGACCATCGACTAAGGAACAGGCGCCCCACTTCTTATTGGAGATAGGCGAATGGGTGCCCCTGGTCTCGCTTTTGTAACCAGGGAAGGCGCAAATCTACGTACAACCGCACCAGAGCGCCTGCCCAGCTTGTGCCCGGCCGCGCCAGCCGCTAAGCCGTCCGCCTGTGCCCAGTCGCCGCATCCCGCACCGCGCCATAAAACAGCGTACGCTTCAGCGAGTCCAGTTGCGGCAGCAGCCCGGCAATCTCCGCCAAAAACGGATCGGCAAAGATGGCCCCGACCTCTTCCTCGCGCCGGCTGCGGGAGTCCTGCACCAGCTTGCTGATGTCCACCCCCAGCGCCGCCGCCAGCCGCTCCAGCGAACCAAGCGTCGGAATGGCCTTGCCATTTTCAATCTTTGAAATGTAGGTCCGTGGAACCTGCATCCGGCCCGCCAACTGCCGCTGGCTCATGTGCCGCGCCTGGCGAATCTGCTTCACCTGCGCCGCAACCTGCTCCCCAGCCTCTTCGCAGGCCGGGTTCGCCGTGCTGGTCACCAGTTGCGGAGCTAGTTGAGCCGGTTCCTCAACTTCAAGCTGTTTATGGCACCTGCGGCAGAGTCCACTGCTGGTTCTGAACTGCATTAGCCTGCAGTGTTCACAGCGCGCCACCTCACGTGCTTCCACACTCAACAAAGTATCAGCCATTCGATTGTTTGCGGAGCCGCCAGAGCAAGGGGCCCATCCGGTGCAATTTGCACCACGATCAGTTCACTTTCATCGAAGGGAACCATAATTGTCAAGTACAAAATAAGGCCCAATCGGAACAGACCCCCACAAATCCCCAGAATACCCAAAGTTTCGCGAACCAAGGTAGTAAACAGCGCCAGTCGCGCAAGCCCTCTCTGTAGCGGCCATATTGAGTGAACTAAATACTTTATTCCCATGGCTTGGATATCGGCGCTGACTTGCTAAGTCAGAACAAGCAGCAGCTCCAATCCATTCGAGGATCGGGGGTAAAGGGCAAATGCGCAATTGAGCCTTATATATTTAGTTCTCCATGTTTAGCCCATTTCGCCGCCACAACCTACACTGAATGGGAATCGAATCATACTTTTCCCAGCCAAAGAACCCGTTCCGTGGAGGGACGAATGGCAGATATGAAGACCCCAGGGGTTTATGTTGTTGAACAAAACGCATTCCCGAACTCCGTCGTTCAAGTGGAAACGGCTGTTCCGGCGTTTATCGGCTATACGCTGAAGGCCAACAATCAGGGCAAGTCGCTGCTCAATGTGCCCTTCAGAATTTCCTCCGCGGCGGAATTCGCCGAATATTTTGGCGGAGCACCCACCCCGGTCTTCTACATCACTGAAATTCCTTCTTCGTCTGCACCCGGCAAAAACGTCATTCCGCTCAAGGGCAAGGATTATGCCGTAACATGCGCGTTGAAGCTCGAGCAGCAGTTCCTCCTTTATGCGAGCATGCAACTGTTCTTTCAAAATGGTGGTGCAGCCTGCTATATCGTCTCCGTCGGCGACTACAGCGCGGCCATCGATCCAAACCAGCTCACCATGGGCATCGATCTGCTCGAAAAGCAGCAGGAGCCGACCCTCGTCGTCATTCCCGACGCGATGCACTTGCCCGAGGAAGCCACCTGCATCAACGTCCAGCAACATGCGCTCAAGCATTGCGGCAATGTCATGAAGAACCGCCTCGCGATTCTCGACATCTACGATGGCTTCCAGAACAACCCTCAAGCCGACCCGATCGCCAACTTTCGCGCCGATATCGGCACCGAGTTTCTGGACTTCGCCGCAGCCTACTATCCGTGGATCGAGACCAACGTATTCCAACCATCGAACATCGGCTACACATGCCTGGAGAGCAAGCAACTGGCCGCATTGCTGACGGCAGAAGCTGCATTGCCGGCGGATGTGATCTCTGAGGTCATCAAGCTGAATAAATTCACTGAGAGTTCGCTCAACGCCACGCTTCCTCAAAGAAGCAAGGTTTATAAATCAATCCTGCAAGAGATCCTGCGCCAGTTGAACACCCTTCCACCATCGGGTGCGATCGCGGGAATTTACACGAGGGTCGACAGCACACAAGGCGTCTGGAAGGCGCCGGCCAACACGGGCATTTTCAACTGCGTTGCGCCCACGGTCAACGTCTCCGACAAGGATCAGCAGGCTCTCAACGTCGATGTGCTAGAGGGCAAATCGATCAATGCCATTCGCAACTTCTCCGCGCAGGGCACTCTGGTTTGGGGCGCGCGCACTCTCGACGGCAACAGCATCGATTGGCGCTACATCAACGTGCGCCGCACCATGATCATGCTCGAGCAATCCATCCTGCTGGCCGCCAAGGCCTATGTCTTTGAGCCCAACGAAGCCGCTACCTGGAGCACCATCAAGACCATGATCCAAAACTTCCTCACCGGCATCTGGAAACAAGGCGGCCTTGTAGGCTCCGCGCCTGCTGACGCGTTCAGCGTCTCCTGCGGCTTGGGCGAAACCATGACCGCTCAAGACATTCTCGTCGGCATTCTCCGCGTCACGGTTCTTGTTGCCGTCACACGCCCGGCCGAGTTTATCGAGATCACCTTCCAGCAGCAGATGCAGAAGTCGTAACGGAATCTGCGCGTGCGTCAGGTCATGAAGTATGGAATCCTGGGGAATTCAACTCATCGCGAATAGGGCTGTGGATCCGGTCTCCGTCATTCAATTCACCACAAAAATGCGGGAACTACATATTTAGAGCAGAATCCGAGTAACAGTGCCCATTGGACGATAGTGAAAGGTGTCATTTTCTTAAGGAAAATGACACTTGACGGGGGTGCAGTTGGGTACATCTACTCGGATTCTGCTCTAATACTACAGTTGTATCTGCCGTGTTTATTGGAAAACAAACAAGAACCCGGGCCTAAAGGCCCCGCCATTTCGCGCTGTTTCAAGGGGGTTGAAACCCCCTGCTCCCTCCGGAATTTCCGATCTACAACTGTAGTACTAACTCCCTTGGAGGCGATTCCAGGGCTGACCTGCTGACTTGCTATCGCGCATAGCGCGGCTGACTTGCTGAAAATTGAACATGCGGATGCCTCCACCAATTTCAGACCGGTGGAGAACTGGGCAATTGCACTGCGGGATTCATGTATATAGTTTCCAAAAATGCGCCCCCCATCCTCTCGACGTTCTTTGTCGAGAGGATGGGAAAGCGGAAACTCAATCAAGGGGTTGAGAACAAAACAACTCGAGCACAGATCCCTGCTCACGGTCGCCGCGTCCTTCTATTTCTCAATCTCAATCTTCGGATACTTTCGGCGTACGGCCGACACCACCGCGGCGTGCTCGGATTTTCCACTGGACCGGGCCAGCGCATCGCGGGCGTGGGCAGCGTCTTCAATCGGGTAGCGGCGGGTTTCGGGATATACGAATTGTTCCTTGGAAAGGTTCTCGCGTTTCGCAGACGTAAGCTTCGTCATTTGGATTCCTCCTTACTTGGCTCATATTTGCTGGGTTCAGATTTGCTGGGCTCAGACTCTGCGCTATCAAGCTGCTCGGATTGCTTGTGGGCATTCCGAGAGCGCTCGTCGGCCTGCTTGCTGAGTTCGTGAGCGGTTCGGTGATCTGCTTTGCCGTGGGCGACTGCTGCAGCCGCATGGGCGTGAGATGCCAGATTGTGAAGTTCCGCGGCTTGATCGTGCGTACTTTGAGGCATGGAGTTTCCCTCCTGTGCAGGATGCAAACTATCATGCCGGAGCTAGCGAAAACTGATCCATTCCGAACATGTGAATGAGATCTCGGGGAATGAAATTCAGCTCGAAGATGGGTGCGCCCGGTCGCTCGCATTGGGGGTCGGGATACTGGCGTACTGGAATACTGAAATACTGAATTTGTAATTTTGAGGGCTGTAAAACTGTACTTTTATAAGTTGTTTAGAATCAATGCGAAACGACGGTTTTACTGGAATACTAAAATAAAGTGCGGTTTTTGAAGATTGGCTGTGTATGCGAGTAGCCGCCATCTGTCGATTTTGGGACTTCGCTCATTGCGTTGCGGAACGAGTGTTAGCTCTAGGAATAGTGTGCGGGAATTGGGGGAATAATCTGCAATACAGAGAACAGAGAACAGGGAACAGAGATCAGGGCTCAGGGCTCAGGTTTCAGGGAACAAGAGAATCGGGAATAGGTTTGGATAGGACGCGGGTGGGGTTCGCGCTTTCCCACTTCACCCAAAGCCAGAGCCCCTTCGACTTTGCTCATGGCACATGGGCCTCCATTCCTTTGCGGGTGGTGAGATATGGGTCATCCTATCCCGGTCCCGGCCCGGTCCTGGAAGGCCAGGGACCGGGGCCACCTGCCCGCTAGGGCGTTCCTCAGTTAACCGTCAAGCTCGCGCTGGCCGCGGCCTTGTTGCTGCCCAGGCTGGTCTGAAGCGCGCCGACAGGCAGGGTGTTGTTAAACAGCGCTGTCACGGCTACTTTGACGGTTACCGTGCAGTTTCCACTGGCCGGAATCGAGCCTCCCGTCAAGGTCACCGTCGAGGAGCCTTTGACGGCAGTCACCGCACCGGCGCAGGTGGTGCTGCCGCCCTCATATACCGTCATGCCCGAGGGGAGATTGTCTGTCAGCGGGGTAGTGAGCGGGGCGGCCAGGGTGTTGGTATTGGTCAAGGTGAGGGTAAGCGTCGAAGTCCTTCCCGCGGTGATGATGGCCGGGCTAAAAGACTTACTAAGTGACGGGGCAACGATGGGGGTGACTGTCAAGCTTGCGGTGGCCTGCGCGGTATTGCTGCCATTGCTGGTCTTGAGGACACCGATGGGCAGGATATTGATGAAACTGCCGGCGGCTGGCGCAGTCACGGTGGCAGTAACCGTGCAGGAGCCGTAGGCCGGAATCGAGCCTCCGGTCAGGGTCACCGTCGAGGAGCCTTTGCTGCCCGTGACGGTTCCGCCGCATGTGGTGCTGCCAGGTGCGGAGACAGTCACCCCGCTCGGAAATGCATCGACCAGCGGCGAAGACAGGGAGTCCGAGATACTGTTGGGGTTGCTCAGGGTGATGGTGAGGGTCGAAGTTCCTCCCGCGCTGATGGTGGCCGGACCGAAAGACTTGCTGAGCGATGGGGGAACGGCGGTGGCGACGGTCAGGGTTGCGACTGCCGTCGTTGCATTGCTGCCATTGCTGGTCTGGAGGGCGCCGCCGGCCAGGGTATTGACGTAACCGCCCGCGACTGGCGCGGTCACCGCAGCAGTTACCGTGCAGTGTCCGCTGGCCGGAATCGAGCCTCCGGTAAGGGTCACCGTCGAGGAGCCTTTGATGGCGGAAACGGTTCCGGCGCAAGTCGTGCTGCCGCTGCCATACACCGTCATGCCCGAGGGCAGACCGTCGACCAGTGGGGCGGTGAGCGCGGCTGCGGTGGTGTTGGAATTGCTCAAGGTGAGCGTGAGCGTCGAAGTTCCCCCCGCAGTGACGGTGGCCGGGCTAAACGACTTACTAAGCGACGGGGGAACGATGGGGGTAACGGTCAGGGTTGCGACGGCCGGCGAGGTACTGTTGCCCTTGCTGGTCTGGAGAACACCGGCTGCGAGCGAGTTGAAATAACTGCCGGCGGCTGGTGCGGACACAGTTGCAGTTACCGTGCACGAGCCGTCGGCGGGAATTGAGCCGCCAGTCAGGGTTACCGTTGAGGAGCCTTTGCCGCCCGTGACCGTCCCACCGCAAGTGTTGCCTCCGAGTGCGGAGACAGTAACCCCACTGGGCAGAGTGTCGATCAGGGGCGCGGTCAGGCTGGCCGCGGCGCTGCCGGAGTTGCTCAGCGTAAGGGTGAGCGTCGAAGTTCCCCCCGCGGTGATGGTGGAAGGGCTGAAGGCCTTACCCAGCGTAGGAGGCGCGCCCGCGGCGGGGGTGACTGTCAAGGTGGCGATGGCCGGTGCGGTGTTGCTGCCGGTATCGGTTACCAGTGCGCCTGACGACAGCGAATTGATGTAATTGCCGCCCGCTGCCGCCGTAATCAACGCCGTCACCGTGCATGAGCTGTTGGCGGGGATTGAGCCTGCCGACAGGATCACAGTCGAGCTGCCTGCCGCCGCGTTCACCGCTCCGCCGGCACACGTGGTGCTGCCGCTTTCTGCAACGGTCATACCGCTCGGCAATGCGTCCACAAGCGCCGATTTCAGTGTGGCCGCCTCGCTGTCCGGGTTGCTCAGGGTGAGGGTGAGCGTGGAGGTTGCACCCGCTTTCACGGTGGACGGACTGAATGACTTGCTCAGCGTGGGCGGAACAGTACCTTGCGCGGCGCAGGATGTAATCGAGACTGTATTGGCGTCCAGCGTTACCGCGCCAGTTTGCGCCAAAGCCCTGCCGAACAAACTCGCATCCGTGGTAAGAGTAACGCTTTTCTCAGCCAGAATGCTGCCTGTGAAGTTGGTGCCGGTACCCAGAGTGGCGGAGCTGCCCACCTGCCAAAACACGTTGCATGGCTGGCCGCCCACCAGGACAACCGAAGAGTTGCTCGCGGTGGTAAGCGTGCTCCCAATCTTAAACACCCACACCGCGGCGGCGTTGCCTCCGGCATTGAGAGTCAGTGTTCCTGTGAGCCCAGCCGAAGAAGAAAAGCAATAGACACCGGGGGTGAGGGTCAATCCGCCAAGATCCGTCCCGGTAAGATTCTCAGTGCAAGTCTCGCCGGCCAGGTCAACATAGGCAGTGCCTGTATCGGTCCGAGCCTGCGCCGCGACGGCATCCGCTGCATAGATTGTCCCTCCCACCACAATGCCTGGAGGAAAGCCGGCCACCGCCGACCCCGGACTCAAGCCCAGGTTTCCCGTCACAACCGACGGGCCCGTATTGGTCACCGTGGAATAGCCCAGTACCGCGAAGCTTTGAGCGCTGCCAAGCGATGGCGCCGTGGCCTGCGCCATCGCCATTGGAGCAAAGGCCAAAGAAGCAACGGCCAACGTAGCAACGGTCAGAACCGCAGTCGTCAAGAAGCGGCAGGCGGTCTTTGCAAATGAAACTCCGAACGTCTTCATTCTGTTCGCGGCAATCATCATT
>Ga0302319_10027315_pt1 | contig 10003 bp, 8 predicted proteins | sample Bog_T0_2_FD_203319 | JGI IMG/M metagenome (GOLD analysis project Ga0302319, IMG submission 203319) | Peat permafrost microbial communities from Stordalen Mire near Abisko, Sweden - Bog_T0_2 | ecosystem: Environmental > Terrestrial > Soil > Wetlands > Peat | place: Sweden: Abisko, Stordalen Mire...
GCGCGCAAAGGCCGACTTCCAGATCGGTTTTCACGCCATCGGCGACAAGGCCGTTGCCATGGGACTGGAGGCGCTGACTGAAGCGAATCGTGCAACTGCGCTCCCTTCTTATTGCCGCCCGCGTGGCCAGACGCCTCGACCCATGGACGAAAAGATGACCTGTCCAGGGCAGCTCTACCGCGGCCGCGATCGCATCGAGCATGCGCAGGTTTTGGATCCGGCGGACATCGCGCGCTTCGAGGAGCAGGGTGTGATTGCTTCCATGCAGCCGAGCCACGTGCTGACGGACATGAACTGGGCAGAGGCGCGCCTGGGAGAGAAACGGGCGGCGAACTCCTATGCGTGGAAGGCCTTTCTTGATGCGGGGGTTCCGCTGGCGTTTGGAACTGACTACCCGGTTGAGCCGATTACGCCTATGCGGGGGCTGTATGCGGCGGTAACGCGGATGAACGAAGTGGGGACGATGAGCTACTTTCCGGAGAACAAAATCTCGCGCGGCGAGGCTCTGTTCGCTTATACGCAGGGCTCGGCCTATGCGGAGTTTGCCGAGAAACGGAAGGGCAAGCTGGAGCCGGGATTCGATGCAGACTTTATTGTTGTGGACCGCGACCTTTACACCGTAAGCGCGCCGGAGCTTTTGAAGGCCAACGTGCTGGAATCGTATGTGAGCGGACGGCAGGTGTTTTCGGCCGTCATCAAGACGAGGTAACCGCCCCCGCAACTGTTTTGCATTCAAGGGCGTCTAAACCGAAGGCGCTGTGCGCCGGATCGCCGTTGAATGTTTGGATGCGGCCGGGGCGGTTTGAATCCGACGGGTATGCCAGCGACTGGCTATACTAAGAGTTGGTGCAATGAACACTCCAGCCGCAAGGTTGGTCACCTTACGAGGTCAATGAAACGCATGAAATCGCTCTTTGATCGGCTGCTTGCCCGCCGTCTCGCTTCGACGTTCGTCCTGCTTGCCACTCTGACCGCAGCCATCGTGGGCGGCTCTTTTCTGGCTCACGGAGTGCGAGGACAGGAGAACAAGAACGACAGCGCAGACGCTACTCCGCTTAAGGTGGTCAGTACTCCGGTACCCCCGAATGATTTTGTGAGGATTGCACGGCAGGTCGGTCCGGCGGTGGTCAATATCAATACCGAGACGCTGCCCAAGCAGACCTCGGACAAGGGACCGCGCAAGTTTCATATGCAGCGTCAGCCGAACCAGCCGGCCCCCGGCGATAACGGCGGCGATGACGAGGATCAACCGCAGGGACAAGGCCAGGGCCAGGGTCCGGACAATTTCCAGGACTTCTTCAACCGCTTCTTCGGCGGGCAGGCTCCTGGATCACCGGATGGAGGCGACCAGGGCGGCGGCGTTCAGGAATCCCTGGGGTCGGGTTTCATCGTGGATTCGAAGGGCTACATCATCACCAACTACCACGTGGTGGAGAAGGCCGACAAGATTTACGTCAAGCTGTCCACCGATCCTGACACGCAGGACCTGGGACGGCCGGCGCGGGTGATCGGAACGGACAAGGCAACGGACCTGGCCGTGATCAAGATTGACACCAGCACGCCTCTGCCGACGGTAAAGCTGGGCAACTCCGATATCGCCGCGGTTGGCGACTGGGTTGAAGCAATTGGCAGCCCCTTTGCGCTTTCGCAGACGGTGACGGCGGGCATTATCTCTGCCAAAAACCGGACCATTGACCCCGGCGCCAGCGGCCAGTTTCAGCACTTTATCCAGACGGATGCGGCCATCAATCCGGGCAACTCCGGCGGACCGCTCCTGAACATGAACGGCGAAGTGATCGGCGTGAATACGGCGATCTTTACGCAGTCTGCCGGCTACCAGGGTATTGGGTTTGCCATGCCTTCTAATACGGTGGTGCAGGTGTACAACGACCTGATCAGCCCAAGTCACAAGGTGACGCGCGGCTCCATCGGGATCCAGTTCCGGGAAGGGCTTTCAGGCGCTGTGAATCGTGTTTACGGGTTCAAGAATGGCGTGCTGGTGCAGGAAGTTACACCAGGCGGTCCGGCCGACAAGGCGGGACTGAAGGCGGGCGACATCATCGTCACGATCGACGGCCGGAACATCAAGGACGGCAACGACCTGGTAGACGAAATTGCCAGCCGTCGACCGGGAAGCACCGTGCGGATCGGCTACATGCGCGACGGCAAGCAGGCCGACACGACGGTGATGATCGGGGACCGCGAGAAGGTGTTTGCGGACCTGGGCAACACTCAACCCGAGGTAAATCCCGACAGTCAAAGCGATGCGGGCGAGGCCAAGTTGGGGCTGGTTGTTCGCGAGGTATCGCCGGCAACAGCGGCCAAGCTGCATACGGGCGGCGTGCTGATTGAGTCAGTTCGCACGGGCTCGTTTGCTGACTTGCAAGGCCTGGAGCCCGGCTTGGTGATTACCCGGGTCAACAAGCAGGCGACGGCAACAAAGGATCAATTCGACGCCGTGGTGAAGAAACTGAAGGACGGAGACGACGTGGTGTTCGAGATCATGGACCCGCGGCATCCTGACCAGGGAATCAACTACGTGGGCGGGACACTACAGTAATCGAGAAGTTGCGCCGGTTGCTGACCCCAGTAACCGGCGCAACGCTTACTAAAAGGTGTAGAATCTATATACAAATTCGCTTTTTTGATCTTGCCGCAATGTGGTACTTTCCGCTAGACTGCACGCACTAGCCTTGGTTAACGCTGTGTTTCAACGAGGTAGCTTCACCGTGTCAGACTTTCGAACCAGTTTTGCACTCATCCTAACAGCGGCATTGATCGCTCCGTCCGCATTCGCATCGCGCGTACACCGCGCCCCCACCAGCGGACAGACTCACAGCACCAGCCACAAGCTGAGCCACAAGAGCCACAAGGCGCGCGGCCAGCAGGCCATTGAGCCGGAGCGGGCGACGCAGATCCAACAGGCTTTGATTCGCGAACACTATTTGACCGGAGAGGCTACGGGCAAATGGGACGCAGCCACCATAGGGGCGATGCAGAAGTTTCAAGCAGCCCAAGGCTGGCAGACCAAGCTGACGCCGGATTCACGGGCACTGGTCAAACTTGGACTTGGTCCGGATTACTCGAGCGCAATCAACGCGAAGGATTCGACGTTCGCGGCGCCACCGCCGGCAAGCACGATTCCCCAGGAACAAGCATCGGGTTTTGCGACCGCTGCCGGGGTGAATCAGTAGCCCTTCGCCCGGCGCTGTTGTCAGGAACGAGAGTTAACGAAAAGGCCGCTGGCGATGCAGCGGCCTTTTTTGCGTCTGGCGCGTTCCAAACTAAGGGCCAGGTTATATCAGCGCGCGAGGGGCGGCATCCCCTTCATCAGGAACTCATAGCGCGGCTCCACTGTGGATGGACCCGAAGTGATGGGGTTGTCCAGGTGGATGATCTCGTTGTCCGCGCCGAATTTGGGCCAGACAGGAAGGCCGGGGCCGTTGGGGTCGCCAGTTTTGGCGAAGTTTGTCCAGTAGTCCATCATCTGCTCGCTGAGCTTGCGGTCTTCCGGACGCCATTCCGCGCCGGCCCGCGTGTCCAGGGCGCCGAAGACGTACTCGATGTCGTCCGAGTGGAAGGCGAATTCACCCTGATGGAATTTGCTGGGAGGGGCGGCAAGCTCGAAGTGGTATCGAAAGACGGGCGAGTCGCCTGTTTTTCTGTGGGCTTCAATCCACTGCCATGTGCCGAAGGCTATGAAGGCGTCACTGCCGTAGTCAATCGCGGAGCGGACAGCTTGTTCGTCGGTGGCGCCCGGATAGAGAGCAAGGAATTCATCGGCGCGGTCGCCGAATTTCTCGGTCGCGAATGCCTTCCACTTTTCAACGGTCATATCGTTGGCCAAGAACGGGTTTTCGTCGCGATTCCAACCGGCGAGCAGCGGGATGTGCGCCTGCTTCCCAGCGGCGTATGTGGCTGAGACCTGCTCGGCAAGAAACTGGCCGTCGATGACGGTGGAGAAGTGCACAGCGCCTTTCTGCCTTCCTGCCTCGATGATTTTTTCAGCGGGCATGGCGCGCAACTCAGCAAGAGTGGTGGCGCCGATGGACGCGGCCCAATCCTGGTCGCGCTGTTCAGCGCCCTCAAGGGTGGCAATGGGTAACGTGGATGAGAAAGCACCGCCGCTCTCGCCGATGCCTTTGTGGAACAGGCCCTGCGCCGGAGCCGCGGCCATGAGCGTGCTCACTGCGAAGGATCCAGCGCTCTCGCCGAAGATGGTGACGTTGCCCGGGTCGCCGCCAAACTTTTGGATGTTGGCTTTGACCCACTGGAGGGCGGCCACCATGTCGAGCATGCCGTAGTTCCCTGCCGAGCCGTTGGCTTCTTTGGCAAGATCGGCGGAAGCGAAAAAGCCGAGAACGCCGAGGCGATAGTTGATGGTAACCAGAACAACGCCCATGGTGGGTAGAGCATCGCCATTGTGGCGCGGCTCAGAGGCTGAGCCACCGGAATAACCGCCGCCATGAATCCAGAACATGACGGGAAGCTTGCTGTTCGGCTTTGCATCAGCGGGAGTAAAGACGTTGAGGAAGAGGCAGTCCTCGCTGGGGCCGCTGTCCTGGAAGACCATGTCGCTGTAGACGGTGGCCTGGAAGCAGCGCGCTCCATAATGGGTCGCGTCGCGCACACCCTTCCAGGGGGCAGCGGGCGCAGGCGCCTTCCAGCGCAGGTCACCTACCGGCGGAGCGGCATAGGGCAGGCCGAGAAAGGCCTTGACCTTGCCTTCGTTGATCGTTTTGCCCTGCGCCTTGCCTTGCGCGGTTTTTACCGTAAGCGAATCGGCATGGACAGAAGCGGTCAGAGCCGAAAAAAGGCCGACGAAAATCAGCGCGAAAATGGCTTGCACACGAAGTTGCATGAAGATTTCCCCCGCGCAACACGATAGCAGGGTGGGGTGTGCACGCCAAAGCCGCGTTCAAAACCGACTAGTCTGCGTCGAGGTCGAGTTCCGGGGCGAGCAGGTCGGCCATGGTCTCGCGGCGACGGATGAGGCGCGCCTTCGCTCCCTCGACGAGCACTTCAGCGGGGCGCAGGCGGGTGTTGTAGTTGGAGCTTTGCGCCATGCCGTAGGCCCCTGCATCGAGCAGTGCAACCAGATCGCCGGGCTTGAGGGGCGTGAGTTTGCGATCGCGGGCGAAGAAGTCGCCGGATTCGCAGACCGGGCCGACCACATCGACGGCGCGGGCCCTGCCCGCACGAGGGCTGACGGGAACGATGTCGTGGTGAGCCTGGTAGAGCGCGGGACGGATGAGATCGTTCATGCCCGCATCGGTAATGACGAAGGTCTTCTTTCCGTTGCGCTTGACGACGAGCACGCGGGCGACAAGCGCACCGGCCTGGGCAACCAGGAAACGGCCGGGCTCGATCAGCAGGCGGCCTTCAAAGCCGGCAAGGCCTTCCTCGATGGCCGCAGCGTATTCAGCCACTTTGGATGCTGCGTCGAAGGGACCGCCATGATAATCGATGCCGAGTCCGCCGCCGGCGTCGACAGCTTTGAGCACGACGCCATCGCTGCGGAGCTGGCTGACGAGTTTAGCGACACGTTTGATTGCCTGGCCGAAGGGCTGGGCTGACCGGATCTGCGAGCCAATGTGGACGCTGACGCCATGGGCCTCAAGCCACCTGTTGCGGGCGACGCTCTTGTAGAGAGCGCGTGCGTGACCGATGTCGATGCCGAACTTGTGTTCGCGGAGGCCGGTGGAGATGTAGGGGTGGGTATCGGCAAAGACGTCAGGGTTGACGCGAAGGGCGAAGCGCGCCGGGCGCTGGAGCTTGCGGGCACGGGCAGCGAGAAGCGCGAGTTCCGCTTCGCTTTCGACGTTGAACTGAAGGATGCCAGCGTTCAGGGCGCAGTCGATCTCCGGAGCCGTCTTGCCCACACCGGAGAAGACGACCCGGCCCGCCGCATCCGGTGCTGCCGTGAGGACGCGCTGCAACTCGCCGCTGGAAACGATGTCGAATCCTGCGCCACGGTCAGCCAGAAGCTTGAGAATGGCGAGAGCCGAGTTGGCTTTGACTGCGTAGCAGACGAGGGGTTCACGGGATGCGAGCGCGTGCTGGAAAAGCGCAAGACGTTCGGCGATCTGGTCGGCAGAGTAGACGTACAGCGGGGTCTGGTAGCGGCGGGCCAGTGCGGCCAGCGAGACCTTTCCGCAAGACAGAGGGCTGCCGGGAGCGGGATAGTGGAACGGGCGCGGGGATGGGGCGGGAGGCTTGGTCACGATCGATTTCCGGGGAGTGAAGATGCTGTCTAGAGGTTACAGCATGAGATGGTTGGGGATGGCGTAACGGAAATGTTGTAATCGGTGCTGGTGGACGGACTGGAGGGCCGCGTCAGGGGTATTTCGGTAAACTGAACTTCCCCGGTTGTGCAAACATAGCGTCCACATTGGGTTACGGTTAAGGGGAACTCACTGGTTCTCGGTGGCGTTCTGGGGCGTGAATGGCTAACGAACTGGTTCTGGTTACAGGCGGGTCAGGGTTTATTGGCGCGCATTGCATCTTGCAACTGTTGGCGGCGGGCTATCGCGTGCGAACAACGGTGCGAGACCTTGCGCGGGAAGCCATGGTGCGCGACCTGCTGAAGACTGGAGGAGCCGAACCGGGAGATGCGCTGACCTTTGCGTCTGCTGATTTGATGTCCGATGCGCGGTGGGCGGAGGCAGCCGCGGGATGCAGTTACGTATTGCACGTGGCATCGCCCTTGCCCGCCTACGTTCCCAGACATGAGGACGAATTGATTGTTCCGGCACGGGAGGGCGCGCTGCGGGTGCTGCGGGCGGCGCGAGATGCCGGCGTGAAGCGCGTGGTGATGACGTCTTCGTTTGCAGCCATCGGGTACGGCAAGGCGCCGCTGGACCGGCCGTTTAACGAAGAGGACTGGACCGATCCAACGGCGAAAGGATTGACTGCATATACGAAGTCAAAGACCCTGGCAGAGCGGGCGGCGTGGGAGTTCATGGCGCGCGAGGATGGCGCGCTGGAGCTTGCTACGGTGAATCCGGTGGTGGTTTTCGGTCCAGTGTTGGGGTCTGACTATTCGACGTCTATCCAGGTGGTGCAGCGGCTGCTGGACGGTTCCATGCCGGGCTGCCCGCGGCTGACTTTCGGCGTGGTGGACGTGCGGGATGTGGCGGATCTGCATTTGCGGGCGATGACCGACAAGGCCGCCAAGGGGCAGCGGTTTCTGGCGACCGGAGATGGATTTATGAGCGTGCGGGAGATTGCCCTTACGCTGAAGGCGTGCCTGGGAGACGCGGCCAAAGGCGTTTCAACCAGAGAGCTACCCAACTGGTTGTTACGGGGAGCGGGGATTTTCAGCCCGGTGGTGCGGCAGATTGTGCCTGAGCTGGGCAAGGTGAAGAACGCGACCAACGAGAAGGCTCGGCGGGTGCTGGGATGGACGCCGCGATCGGATGAAGAGGCAATCGCCGCCACTGGGGAAAGCCTGCTGAGGCTCAAGCTGCTGCCGGGCTCAAAGTGGTCGCCGTAGAGACACCTGACGGGGAAAACGCGTTCCATGCCTCCAGGATTTTTGGGGGAGCCCGGTACCATTGAATCTGCCGCTTCAAAGTGACGTATAACCGGGATTAATTCCCACCAGGGCCATTACAATATTTGCATGACGCAGTTGGCGAAAGTTGACCTGGTAGGCGTGGGATTGAACGCCACCGACACGGTGATTCCGTTGCCCGATTATCCGGTGCGCGGCTCGAAGATGGAGTATTCGAACTCCAGCGTGCTGCCCGGAGGCCAGACAGCGTCTACGGTGGTGGCTTGCCAGACCTGGGGACTGAGCACCCGGTATGTGGGGAAGCTCGGCGACGACCATGCAGCCTGCCTGCATCGCGAGGCCTTTGACAAGGCGGGCGTTGAGGCGCGGCTGATTACCGTGTCAGGCGGCGTGAGCCCGCAGTCGCTGATCCTGGTAGATGGAGGCGGTGAACGGACCATCATGTGCCGGCGCGATGAGAGCATGGCTCTGAGGCCGCATGAATTGAAGCGCGAGTGGATTGTGAATGCACGCGTGCTGCATGTGGATGGTCATGAGACCGAGGCGGCTACCCAGGCGGCAAGCTGGGCCCATGACGCGGGCATTCCTGTTACGGCAGACCTGGATGAGATCTATCCCGGCGTAGAAGATCTGCTCATCAACATTGACTACATGATCGGGAGCAAGGATTTTGCGTGCAGGCTGATGAAAGACGCCAACCTTGAGAGCGCGCTGAGGCGCATGCACGCGCGCTACAACTGCACGCTGAGCGCGGCCACCCTGGGCGAGAACGGCGTGCTGGCGTGGGACGGAAAAAAGTTCTCTCGCTCGGCTGCGTATCGCGTGCCGGTGGTGGACACAACGGGAGCGGGCGACATGTTCAGGGCCGGCTTTATCTACGGGCTGCTGAAGGAGTGGCCGCTGGAACGGCAGTTGGACTTCAGTTGCGCCGCAGCAGCACTGAATTGCATGGCCGCGGGAGCCCGGGGCGGAATCAAGTCGGTGGAAGCGGTGGAAGAGCTGATGAAGACCGTGTCGCGCTATGGGAGCGTGATCGAGATGCCGCTGATGGACCGCGCTGCGCGCTAGTGTCCTGTCCCCAAAGTCCACAACATAAAATGACCTGGCATCCTGAGCGAACGGGGCCCCAAACGTCCTTCAGTTTGGGGGTGGTGAGTCGAAGGACCTGCGGTTCGGTTGCACGACTTATGCAATGAACTTCTGGGACACCACGCCAGAACGGGCAAGCGCGGGTTCCCTTTTCCATACACCGAGTGCTCAAGCAACAAATTGTTTGAGCCAGTCTGCGACCAGGGCTGCGACTTTTTGCGGCTGCTCGTAAGCTGCAAAGTGGCCTGCGTCTTCAAGAACGTGGTACGTGCAGCCTCCGGGCGCAGCTTTGTAGGCCGCCATTTCGGCTGGCGTCACGGCTGTGTCTTCTCCTCCGGCGATGGCCAGGACAGGAACGTTGAGAGTGGGAACGGTGGGCAGCGAATCGGGGCGCGCGGCCAGCCCGGCCTGCACGGCGACTTCAGCTTCAGGCGTGATCACCATGCGGGAAAGCAGTTCGGAGACGATCTCGGGGTGAAGCCGGCGGGTGGTTTCGCCAACCAGGGACTGAGCAAACCCGTCCATCAGCGCGGAATTGCCGCCCGAACGTGCCTTGGCAATGTTGGCAACCCGCTTTTCGAGATTGGCTTCAGCATCCGGCTGGGGCTTGGCGCACATGAAAGTGAGTCCGCGGACCCGATCAGGCGCCTTGCGCCAGAGTTCAAGCAGGACGTATCCGCCGATGGAGCAGCCGATAAAGACAGCCTGAGGGAGTGCAAGTTGGTCGATCAGGGCGAGGACGTCGTCGGCCAACTGGGCCATGGACAGCACGGGCGCATCGGGGACGCGGGTGAAGCTGCCTTTGGGCAGCAATACGCCCAACTCCGAGCGGCCATGGCCTCGGAGGTCAGGAGCAATGACGCGGACACCCGGGAGATTGTCCGCCATCGGCCGCCAGTAATCGTGATCGAGAGGGGTTGGATGGAGACAAATTACCGGCAGGCCGGAGCCGGTGTCAGTGAAAACAAGGCGCGCATCAGCGGAGAGCCAGGACGAGATCATATATGGGGAGGATACGCCCCTGTATTGGGAGGATACCCGCCTGGATTGGGCGCATACCCTCCGGGCTGGGGCATTGGCATCGGGAGGGGCTCTTCGGGGATTCCAATCCAGCCAGCCAGATAAGCGATGCCCACGAATCCACCTGAGACGATGAAGCCAAGAATGGTGAGGATGCGGACGATGGCGACATCCCAGCCGTTGGCCTGAGCAAGAGCGATGCAGACACCGGCAATGGCGCGGCCCTGGTGAGGGCGGCAGAGCGGACGGCCGGGCATGGAGTGAGCGACCGGCAGGACTGTGCCGCAGTTTGAGCAGAAACGAGCGGTGGGGGGCAACCCAGTTCCACATTGATGACAAAAGAACGCCATGATCGAATCCTCCAGAAGAAAGGCCAAC
>Ga0302319_10027316_pt1 | contig 10003 bp, 6 predicted proteins | sample Bog_T0_2_FD_203319 | JGI IMG/M metagenome (GOLD analysis project Ga0302319, IMG submission 203319) | Peat permafrost microbial communities from Stordalen Mire near Abisko, Sweden - Bog_T0_2 | ecosystem: Environmental > Terrestrial > Soil > Wetlands > Peat | place: Sweden: Abisko, Stordalen Mire...
CTGCCATTGACGTGGCATGGAGCACCCATTGTCAGTTTTATTTCTTGGGGCGCCGTGACGCTGTTTTTGCTGGCTTTTACCACCCCGGCGCTGATTCGCAAGCAACCCGGCCAAAAAACGGGCCCGGACTATCACCCGCTGATCGTTTGGGAGGGATTGATCGTCTGGTTTGGGATTGGTGCGGCCATGGCGGGACTTTGGACGGCCGTGGCGCTGGACGCGGTACTTGGGACTGCGGTTTTATTTTTCGCCATCCGCGGGGCGCGCTGGTAGAAATAGGGCGCCGGCGCCCCGTTTCGCGTGGGGATGGACGGGTTTAAATCGTCTCCGGGGAAACCTCGGGCGGTGGCTTCCGGGTCACTTTTAATCGAGAGACTCGAGTGCCATCCAGCTCTTCGACGCGCAATTCGCAATCGCCGACTTGAATGATGTCGGCGGAGCGGGGGAATCCGCCCAGTTTTTGGGTGACCCATCCACTCGTGGTCGTCACGGTTTCATCATGGGGAACCGGGCCGATAATTTTTTCCAACTCGTGCAAGGACAGGCCGCCGTCGACTTCCCACACATTTTTGCTCCGCTGAATCAGTTGGGTCTTTTCCTCGTCAAACTCATCCTGAATCTGGCCGACCAACGCTTCCATGACGTTTTCGAGGGTGACCACCCCAAGGGTAATGCCGTATTCATCCACCACCATGGCAAAATGGGTTTTCTTTTCCAGGAACCGGCGCAACAGACGGTCGAGCCGGGCGGTTTCGGGCACGTAAATCAAATGGCGGGCGACGGGCAACAAGTCCGAGGCTTTTTGGACCTTGTCCCGTTGCGCATACACGTCCTTGATATGTACCACGCCCAACGATTGACTCGGGTCGCCATTGAGACAAATGGGGAAGCGTGAATAGCGCGTGCGTTCGGCCAGTTTCAGGCAGTCTTTGATGTCGGCGTCGGTATCAAAGACGACGATTTCATGGCGGGGGCGCATTACTTCCCGGGCGATCCGGTGCCGGAGGTCCAAGGCGTTGAGGACTAGATCGCGCCCATCGGCGGTTTTTTGGGCGCCGGCCAGGACGACGCGCAATTCCTCCTCGGAATGTCCGCCCTCCGCCTGACCGTCGGGCTCGATGCCCATTTTTTCGAGCAACCAGCGGGCGGCATAATTCAGCAGGCGGTTGAAGGGGTAGAAGGCGAGATAAAACCAGCGCAAGGGGGTGGCGGCCCACAGCGCCACGGGCAACGGTTTTTGGATGGTCAACCATTTGGGGGCCAGTTCGCCGGCGGTGATGTGCAGAAAGGTCAGGGCGGTGAAGCCGAAGGTGAACGCGATGGAATGTTGCCAAACCAAAGACGTGATCCCGATGTGGGACATCAACGGTTCGAGCATGGCCGCGAAGACGGGTTCGCCGATCCACCCCAATCCCAGGCTGGCCATGGTGATGCCCAATTGGGTGGCGCTGAGGTAAGAATTCAGGTTGTGGACAATATGGCGGGCCATCCGGGCGCCGCGCTGGCCGCGGGCCACCAAGGCGTCCAACTGGGTTTCCCGGATGCGAACGAGGGCGAACTCGGCCGCGACGAAAAATCCATTCGTCATGACCAGCAGCAGCACCGCCAGGACTTTCAGGGCGCCCAAGATGATCGAATGCCAGTTCATCTAGAGTTTCATTTCCCCGAACATGACTTTAAAAATGTCCTTGAGGGCGACAATGCCGACCTCCTTTTGATCGCGGGAAAGCACAATGGCCATGCGCTGGCCCGCCCGCTGCATCAGGCGCAGGGCGACTTCCAAACGCATGCTTTCATTGACGAACACGGCCGGAGTCATGTGGCCCGCAACCGGTTTGTCCAAGTCCAGACTGCTGCGAAAGAGGAGGGTGCCTACATCCAGCAGGCCGGCGATGCGGCGCTGGCCATCCCGTATTTCCCAGACCGGCAGCCGGGAGATTTGGGGGGTGAGGCGCACCAGGTCGATGGCGGCGCGGAGCGGCGTCTTGGATTCCACCATGGTGATCTGGTTCAACGGAAGGGCCACTTCACCCACGGTAAAATTTTGCAGATCGAGAATACGGTTGACCATGGCGTGCTCCTCGTTGGTGAGCGCGTGGCTGGATTCCCGCATGATGGCCCGCATTTCCTCCCGGTTGCCGAACAGGCGGCCGGTGAAGGCTTGACCGCCGGTCAGGCGCAATATAATTCGGGAAACATTCTCCACAATGCGCACAAGCGGGCTCAGCAGAAAATTGATGATCCGAAACACCCGCGCCGCGGAGAGGCACAAGGAGTTCGGATGGGCGCGGAACAGCATTTTCGGCAACAAGTCGCACAAGGCGTAAAACCCGAAAAGAATAACCGCGAACAAAGGAACGATAATCAAAGTGTGGCCGACAAAAAAGGCATGCAGCTCGGCCAGGATCCAGCCGAGGATGAGGAAATTAGCCAGCGTGTTTCCGACCAGGATGGTCCAGAGAAACCGCTCGGGCTTTTCCAAAAACCCGTTCAGGAGCTGGGCGGAGCGTTTGCCGGAGCGGGCGAGCTGGCGAATGCGCAGGCGATTCAAGGCAAACACGCCGGCTTCCATGCCGGAAAGCAGGAACGACATCCCGAGGCAGAGCACGAGGCCGATGGCGTCAAGGAGTTGCATGTTCGGTTCGCTTGAGTGCTTGCACGGTTAATTCCTGGATGCGTTTTCCATCCGACTGTTTGGCGGTCAAACGCAGGCCGGAAAAAGAAGCTTGTTCCCCGTTGTCGGGCACAACGCCCAGCAAATGGGTCAGCAGGCCGCCCATGGTTTCGACTTCGGGCACGATGGCCAGGCCGGGATACTCGCGGCGAAAATCGTCCAGTCGCATGGTGCCGCTCAGGCGCCAGCGCCCAGGGGTAAGCCGTTCCATGACGAAACCTTCCGGCTGAACCGCGAAACGAATTCTGCCGACAATTTCCACCAGAATATCTTCCATGGTGACGATGCCAGCGGTATTGCCGAATTCGTCAATCACCATGGCCAATCCGCGCTGCTGTTTTTGCAGGGCGCGGAAGAGTTGCAGCAGGTTCATGGATTCCGGCACGAACGAGGGGAAGTCAATGGCATCCGCCAGGTCGACTTTTGGATCCAATAACAAGAGTCGCGCGTTCAAGATGCCGACGATGGTGTCGGGAGTCTCGTCGTACATGGGCAGGCGGCGATGACTAAATTTTCGAGCGGCGGCGATCATTTCGTCCACGGTGGCTTCATCCGAAATGCAGGCCATGGTCGCGCGCGGGCGCATGACATCGCGGGCGGTGCGCCGGTCCAGATTGATGATTTGCAGGATGATTTCCTTTTCCGATTCGCCCAGCGTGCCCTCCTGGAAGGCCATATCGAGCAATTCCTGGTATTCGGCCTGGTTCAGCACCATGGCGGTGGACTGGGTGGCGGATTTTTTGAGCAGGTGCGTGTTGATCCAAATGGCGGCGCGATGCAGGGGCTTGGAAAATTTTTCAAACAGGAACAATGGCCACGCGACGCGCAAGGCCCAGAATTCCGGCCGGCGCACGGCCAGGGTTTTGGGCAGGACTTCACAGCCGATCAGGACCAGGGCAATCATGGAAAACATCGTGAGCGCGAGAGCCCAATAGGCATCGAATACCATCCGCAATGCGGCGGCGAGGATGGCGGCGTTGGCAAAGGTATTGCCGAGAGCGAGCGTGGCCAGCAGGTCTTGCGGCTGCGCCAGCAGTCCGGCGACGATCTTGCCCGCGCGGGAGTTTTGTTCCACGAGCTGGGAGAGCTGCCATTTGCTGAGCGAGAACAAAGCAGTCTCGGCCAGTGCGAAAAAGAAACTCGCACCGGCAAAAACAATGATGGCAATGATCGCCGCTTCCATGCCCTCATGGTAAGGACAAAATGGCCGTGGCAAAAGCACAAAACAATTGTTGCGTTGAGGGTTTCGGCGCGCGCGGCGTCCACAAATGATCAACGAAACTGCTTGAATGACGCCGGATAAAAGCGTCAGATGGTGTCAATCCGAACGAGCGGGCAGGCTCGTCGCCACGCATATGTGCTCTGAAACCCGACCGGAACCAGCGGAGTCGCACGAGAGTCAGTTATGCATCCGTTCCACACGAAATTACCTGGCGCGGAACAAAACGAGTGTTGACGTTGGTTCCTGACAGATTTTCCCCGAACTTCACTGCGGGCTTTTTAAGATTCGACCGCAAATTCCGGAGCAAAAAGAAATCGACATGGGAAGGGAAGTTGATTTTGATGGAACCATGAACTGGTTTGTTTGGGCTTTATTGTCCGCGTTTTTCGCCGGCATCACGGCGATTCTCGCCAAAATTGGCGTGGCCGGCGTAAATCCGAACCTGGCCGTGGCCATTCGGACGACGGTGGTTTTGGTCTTCGCATGGAGCATTGCCTTCGTCACCATGAGCACATCCTCAATCGCGAGCCTGTCGCGCCGCACTTGGGTGTTTTTGATTCTTTCCGGCATCGCCACCGGTGCGTCCTGGTTTTGCTATTTTCGGGCATTGCAGATCGGGCAGGCATCGCTCGTGGCGCCGGTGGACAAGATGAGCGTCGTATTCGCCATTGCCCTGGCTGCGCTGTTTTTGCATGAGCAGTTGACGTGGCACCAGTGGGTGGGCGGCTCATTGGTGGTAGCGGGCGCTTTGGTGCTGGCGTGGCGATGATTGAACGTTAGTGCAGTTTAACGGCCCGTCAAAAACTGCGGGGAATTTTTTAAGGCGCCTTATCCTGGTTGACCAATTCCAGAATTCCTTGCAACGGAATATTCACTGATTCGGGACGGTGATTGAGTTCGTAACCCAGTTCGTAAACCGCCTTGCGCAAGACAAAAACATCCATCATTAATTGCAAATCGGCTTCTTTCGTGGGCAGAAACGACGCACCTTGGGCGGCCTGTAGATAGGCTTGGTAGTAAATGGCACTTACCCAGCGCGCCCAGAATTTCGACCACAACAGCAGCATGGGCAATTGGTCTTTGGCATGCGTTCCGCGCTCGACGAATTTCACCAGCCCATCGTGGCTGGCATAGTGGAATGAGCGAATCATGCCGGCCACATCCTGGAGCGGCGACCTTTTTAATCGCCGTTCGCTGATGGAGAGGGTGGGTTCACCTTCGAAATCAATAATGAGAAACTCCTTGCCGGTATAGAGAACCTGGCCGAGGTGAAAATCGCCATGGCAGCGAATGAGGGTGGCGTCGAGACGCCGCTCATAAATTGCCTGGAACCGTTGCAAGATTTCCGGCTCGAGCGGCAGCACGGATTGGGCGAGCAGCGCGACTTCCGGGGGCAGTCGCTTGGCCTGTCGCGCGAGCAATTGAAAATTCTGGCGGGTCAAATTGCGCAAGGATTGAAACATTCCGCGCTGGCCATGCGGGGTGAACGGTTCGGACGCGAAGCTGCGATTTTCGGTTTCAGTTGCCAGCGCCAGATGCATGGCTGCGGTGCGTTCGCCGAGCTGCCGGGCGCTTTCGATATAGGTATCGATCGATTCGCGTACGAGGTCGGACAGCGGACCGGCCGGCAGCAGGCTGACTTGCGGGGCGGGCAACTCCGGGGTTTGTTTCTCCGGCGGCAAGGTCTGGAGGCGTTCGTAGAATTTGCCCAGAGTATCGATCGTGTATTCCATGCCGCCGCGCGCTTTGGGTATAAAGGAGGTGAGGACGGCGACGGTGTTCGTTTCCTCGCGGCCGACCCGGTACTCAATGGCTCCCGCCAACAAGGGGACAAACGGACACTTTTGCGCGGTGAGGAACCGGAGGATTTCCAGATCCGGATTGGTTCCCGCATCGACGCGGCGGAAAAATTTGAGGATTAATTTCTCCCCAAAAGTGATCGCGGAATTGTTTCTTTCCATTTTGATCACGGTCGGTTCGAGCGCGGCGCCCTCGGTGACGATGGCTTGAAATTCGTCGGTATGGGTGAATTCCATCTGGCCCAACTTGCCGTCGAGCACTTTCTGGGCGGCGACCAGATCAAACAATGCATGGCCGAAATCCTTGCTGACGATGGCGTCATAGAGGATGCCGGTTTGATCCGGCTGCGCGAAATTCAGGCGGGCAACGACGGCGAGGGCGTAGTCGTGGGCGATGTTCTTGGCGGCTTCCCCCGTGGCGCACGCGAGCGCCATAACGTAGGTATCCGGCTCGGATTGAATGTAATCGACCTGCAATGAAATAAAGAAAGCCTTTTCTTTGCCGAACGGCACGCGAATGGTTTCGGTCACGCGCACATTCCGAATGCTGCGGGAATTGCCGAACCAGCGGCGCGAAGGGAGCCAGCTTTGAAGGACCCGCTCCAACTGAGCGTGATGGCGGTCGTCGAAAAGCTCTTCCCAATCGTCGCCGACGTCCAGAATCGGCTGCGCCTCGGCCGCCACGGGGGCGCCCTTGGTTTCGGCGGGGGTCTTGGTTTCCAAGGCGAGCCAATAGAACGCATGCGGACCGAGCGTCAAAAAGTAGGGCTTGTCGGCAATGGGCGGAAATTCGGAACGGCCGAATAATTCCACCGGCGTCAGGGACGCGAACGCGGCCAGATCCAGTTCGACTGGCTGCACGAACCGCGAGAGGTTGGCGACGACCAGGATGATTTCACTTTCATAACGCCGGATGCAGGCGAAAATTTTTCGATTCTCCGGATGCAGAAACTCGAGGGTTCCCGCGCCGAACGCCTTTTTCTGTTTGTAGAGCGCGATGAGGCGGCGCATCCACCATAGAAGCGAATAGTTGTTACGCTCCTGCACTTCCACGTTGACGGCTTCATAGTGGTTCTCCGGGTCCAAATTGATCGGCAGATAAAGGCTCTGGGGATTCGCGCGTGAGAAACCGGCATTTTTATCGGCGCTCCATTGCATGGGCGTCCGGACGCCGTTGCGATCGCCGAGATAAATGTTCTCGCCCATGCCGATTTCGTCGCCGTAATAAATGACGGGTGTTCCGGGCAGGGAAAAGAGCAGGGCGGTCAAAAGTTCAATGCGCTTGCGGTCATTGCCCACCAGCGGCGCCAGCCGCCGGCGGATGCCAAGATTGAGGCGTGCCTGACGGACATGGGCGTACATCCGGTACATGTAATCCCGCTCCTCGTCCGTGACCATTTCGAGCGTGAGTTCGTCGTGATTCCGCAAGAACAAGGCCCATTGCGCGGTTTCGGGAATGGGCGGAGTTTGCTGCAAGATATCCACGACCGGCACGCGGTCTTCCATGCGCAACGACATGAACAGGCGGGGCATGAGCGGAAAATGGAAGGCCATGTGACATTCATCGCCCTTGCCTTGACCAAAATAGGCGACGGCGTCATCGGGCCATTGGTTCGCTTCACCCAACAGCATTCGGTCGCCATATTTTTCATCGACGTGTTTCCGCAACATTTTAAGAAACGCGTGGGTTTCGGGGAGATTTTCGCAGCTGGTGCCTTCCCGTTCATACAGATACGGCACCGCGTCGAGGCGGACGCCATCCACGCCGAGGTCAAACCAGAAGTCGAGAACCTTCAGAACCTCGGCATGGACGGCGGGGTTGTCGAAATTCAAATCGGGCTGATGCGAAAAGAAGCGGTGCCAATAAAAGGCCTGCGCCAAGGGATCCCACGTCCAATTGGAAGTCTCGGTATCCTTGAAAATAATGCGGGTGCCGAGATATTTTTTCGGCGAATCGTTCCACACATAATAGTCGCGAAAGGTGCTGCCGGGAGGTGAACGACGGGCACGCTGAAACCAGGGATGCTGATCGGAGCTGTGATTGATGACGAGTTCGGTAATCACGCGCAAACCGCGCCGGTGCGCTTCCGCCAGGAAGGCCTTGAAATCGGCCAGGGTCCCATACATGGGATGCACGCCGTAGTAGTCCGCAATATCATAGCCGTCGTCCTTGAGCGGAGAAGGATAGAAGGGCAGCAGCCAAATGGCAGTGATGCCTAGGTCACGAAGGTAATCGAGTCGGGAGGTCAGGCCGCGAAAATCGCCAGTTCCATCGCCGTCGCTGTCCTGAAACGCGCGGACGTGGAGTTCATAAATAATGCCTCCCTTGTACCAGAGTGGGTTTTTGGCGACCGTCCGAACGGTTTTCCGTTCGGCGGCTTTTTGTAAAATGTCGGCTTCGGCACCCATGAGTTATAGAAAGCGTTTGACCTCGTCATGGGGTGACGGGCCTGAATTTCTCGGAATGTTGTGTTTTCATCTCACAGAATCACCCATTCATTCCTTCGTCGGGGACAGTTGTCGTTCAGTGACCAGTTAGCTAAAGGTGTGCCATTCGCGCAAATTGCATTGGGCGGGATGTCCCCGAGATTTGAGGCTGCTTATCGAGGGTGCAATATGCACGGAAGGGGTTGGTGGAAGTGCGAATCGCACGAACCTTAAAAAGGGAGAATTTGCTCCCTTGTGGAAAGCGACGATGATTCGAAACTTCAGGCTTGAGAAAACATGGTGCGCGATACAGGTTTCGAACCTGTGACCCCTACCGTGTCAAGGTAGTGCTCTACCACTGAGCTAACCGCGCATGCCAAATATAAGGGTTTTTTGCAGGTCCCAATCGGCAGAAAATGCCGTTTTGACCGCCTGAGGGCCCCTTAGCCCCCCAAAAAATCGCAAAATGCGACAGTCCAATGCGACAGTCCAAAAAATACAAAACTGCCTATAATGACTCTATACACCCACCGGGAAACAATCCGGAAAATCGGGCCAGACAAAATTGTAAAAATTTCATGTGGCGAAAAAAAGATACGTGGAATCTACTTCCGAGGCAAGACTTATTGGTTCGCGCACGGCGCAGGAAAACGGCGGCTGCAAGTCTCGCTGGAGACGACGGACTACGTCGAGGCCGTGCCGCGCGCCCAGGCTATTTGGGACAATCCCCTGCTAACTGCTACCGACGGGTTCAAGACGGAACTGGACAAATTTGCGGATGCGCAAATGGATTCTGGCACTTGGACCAAAAATAGCCGCGACTCAAAATATCCGGTGTTGTTGATGTTCGGGGAGGACCTCGGTTTCCCGTCCTTGATCAGTATTAAAACCGATCAAATTCAGAAATGGTACAACGGGCAGGTAAAGCGCATAAAAGTGGTGACGGTCAATCCCTACATGACCACGATTAAGTCATTTTTTAATTGGGCCATCGAGGCGAGAAAGATGTTCCGGAATCCGGCCGACGAGGTGAAACAGAATCAAACGCCCGGCGCAGCGCGTGAACGATTTTGCACATTCGACGGACGTGACGAAATCATACACAAGGCGCCAACAATGGAGCTGAAATTCGTGTTGCATTCCGGGTTTTTTGCGGGTTATCGCAAAAATGAAATTATTGAGGCTCGTCCAGGATGGTTTGACATGTCCCTTAAACACGTTCACGTGATAAAACTGACACGTTTAACGCGAAGGATAAGGAAGAACGAACGATTCCCATGGCGGACGATTTTTATAATTTTTTGGTGGAATATGGCAAGCCTGCGCCGTTCATGCTGGCACCCGATGTTGCACAAGGCGAGGGCAAATACCGGTATGATTTCCGGAGGCCGTTCGAGAAATATTTGGAGAGCATTGGGTACGGGTGGGTGACGCCTCATTTGATGCGACACCCACTTGCTTCTTGCTGGCCATCAAAGGAGTTTCGTTCTTCAAAATTGCCACGTGGCTCGGCGACACCTTGGCAACGACCGAAAAGCACTATGCGCATCTACTGCCGACTGATCCGGACATTGAACATTTGAACGGTTCAAATTCTGAAAAGACGAAACCGGAAAAGGAAAAAAAGTAATCAAACGGGCTTTCGGGCTAAACAGCTCCGTAAATTTCCAGGTGATTTGCACTTGACCGCTCACGATAGCAGATGACACTTATTCACTTAATTTATGGCCAAATGTGATTACTGCGGGCAGGAACAGGCTGCCGAGGAGGGACATTGTTCGGGTTGCGGAAAGTCATTTGTGGCGGAACACGAATCTCCACTCTCTAAGAAATCAAAGGCGATTGCTGTAATACTCGCCACAATCTTCGGCCCGCTGGGGC
>Ga0302319_10027317_pt1 | contig 10003 bp, 10 predicted proteins | sample Bog_T0_2_FD_203319 | JGI IMG/M metagenome (GOLD analysis project Ga0302319, IMG submission 203319) | Peat permafrost microbial communities from Stordalen Mire near Abisko, Sweden - Bog_T0_2 | ecosystem: Environmental > Terrestrial > Soil > Wetlands > Peat | place: Sweden: Abisko, Stordalen Mire...
ACGCCCGATTTTTCAGGTTGGCTCTTGTGGATGGAATAGACAAAGTGGCGATCATCGGGCAAGAAACTGGGCCAGCGGTGAGAAAGTTCACTGGTTGATTTGTTGAGGTTCGTAACAGGGTTGGCACGGCCACCGGTGGCGGGAACCTGAAAAAGCGCGGACTCGGGCGAAGGTGCGAAGAGGATGGTGCCCGCGCGATTCCAACTTCCGCCGCGACCGCTGGCCGCATCGCAGATGGTGTTTGGCGCGCCTCCAGCGGCTTCGATCCTTTGGAGTTTGCCGTTTGCGAAGAAGGCAATTGTGCGGCTATCAGGAGACCAGAACGGGAACTGCGCTCCTTCGGTGCGATCCAGGCGGTGCGGCTCGACGGCAGCGAGGGGGCGTTCCCAAAGCTGAGACTCTCCCGAGTCATCGGTGGCGGTAACGGCGATCGAACGAGCGTCGGGAGATATCACTGCTGTATCAAAAGCGGCGAAGTGAGTAGAACCTGGCGGCAATACAGAAAACTTCACGACTCTGTCTGGATTCGTGCCATGCGTCAGACGGAAAAAGATAAACCTCGCGATTGCGATCGTAATCAAAACAGCTGATAAGGCAACCCAAAGATAGAGTGCGCCTGCTCATGGGCTGACGAAGAGTGATGACTGATTCCTGGGGAGGAGCAATGGGAGATGGAACGGATACCTGGGGTTCTGGTTGAGCTTGCGATGGAGCCACGAGCCCCGCTTCTACTGGAGCAATAAACCGATAACACGGCACGGCAAACTTTCGATGAACCGAGGCGTTTGGGCAGAATCGCCCAGCGCCTGTCTGAGGCGTGTGACGGCGCATTCAGGCCGTGTTCAAAATCGACGAATGCTTCACCTTGCCAGAGCTTTTGGTGGAGGTCTTCCCTTGTTACTAGCTCGGCCGGGCGCTCTAACAGCGCGGTCAGGAGTCGAAATGGTTGTTCCTGCACCTTAATGCGAACCCCGCGTTTGCGTACTTCGCCCACATAAGTATCGACTTCGAAAACGCTGAAACGATAAACCTGACGTTCTGTTGGAGGCGATGGCATGGTGAGAGCGTTAGAAACAGGTAACATCTAAGATAACGTTTTCGTTTTGAGCGGTAATTTAGTTTTACGGAAACGAGTTTGCCCATTTTAGAGCTGTAGATCAAAGAAATCGGCGGAATCGGAAAACACTCGAGGAGTTAACGTGGCGGCAGGTGAACTGCGTAAATCTCTTCCGTCCCGGTACTCTGCAGGAGAACCGGAGAATTGTCAGGAGCTAAGCCGAACTGGAGGCCAGCCAACCGACCCGCTTGGTTTATGCCGGTAAGGCTGGCCACTTCCTCAATCTTCCTGTCCCGCATGCGACATCGAACAATAGCAGGTTCTGTTCCGTTACGAAGAAAATAGACGTACTGGCTATCTGCAGACCAGTGCGTGATACCCCAACCTTCCGCGAGTTCGGACCATAATTGGGTGTGAAAGTCGAAGACCATGACGCGCTGGCGATCGAGAGCCAGCGCCGTCACATAGCGGCCGTCGTACGACCACGTTGGGCCGAAGAAGCCGCGCGAACCGGGCAGTGTCGTGACTTGTCGGCTCATTAGATCTAGAATGTGGATCGCCACTTGATTGGCGCTCCCACCGAAAAAAGGATAGTCGCTATAGAGAAGCCGGTTGCCATCGGGGGACCAAGTTGGATGCATCTCGGTGTCAGTGCTTTCCGGAATAATTTCTGGCGGGCCGCCGTCCCGCGAGACTAGGCCAGTTTGGTGATGCCGTCCGGCTCCAAGTGTGTGGAAGATAATCCGTTTACCGTCGGGAGACCATTGGGGAACCCGTGCTTCGCTCGGTGGAAATGTGAGTTGAAGGCGGTCGGTTCCGTCGATTCGACTCCGCCACAGCGTTCCTTCCGGTAAACGGACGTAAGTTATCCATTTCCCGTCTCTGGAGAAATCAACAAAATCAGCCGAAATGCCGCCCAGAAATGGAACGAATTGGCGAGTTGCTGGATCGTAACGCGCGAGTTGGCCCCGCTCCTGCTCACCGACAACAAACAGCGTCTGGCCGTCTGGACTCGGCACAGGCCCCGTCGAGTTCATTTGGCCGCTCGTAATCTGAAGAGGATTAGTACGCCCCTTGAGCGAAGATCCAAAAGCTTCGCGGTTTGATGGAATAGCCCAGGCCTCGGTTCTGCCGCCGCGAGTCGCCTGGAAAAAGAATAGCCCTCCGTCCGCCGACCACTCGCCGCAACATTCAGCGGATGGATTGTTCCAACCAGCGAGGAGCGGACGAACGCTTTTTGTATCTAGGGCGATCTCCCAGATCGACTGAGACAGGCGCTTGGGATCAGCCACTGTTAAGCGCAAATATTTGTCGTCGGGTGACCACCTTGGTCTCCAGCCTAAACCCGGAAGATCCACCAGTTTTTGCTGTTCACCGCCCGTCTCGTCCGCCAAAAACAATTCGCTTCCATGTGTGAAGGCGATGCGGTGTCCGTCGCGCGACCATGCAGCATCCCGGGCGGAAAGACGACCGATGCGTCGCGGATTGCCCGCTGGCATCGGAATGGCCCATAACAGTGTATCCGTGGCCGGATCCACGACTTCCCCGACGAGCAACTCAGAGCGGACTGGCGAGAAATCCAATAGTTGAACGGAGCCAAAGGGGAGTGGGATTCTGGCGGTCTCGCCTCCGGCTACCGAAACCTCAGCAATGAACATTGAGCCCAAGGGGCCAGCGCTGAAATAGATGCGGCTGCCATCGGTGGCCAGCGGGGCATTTGTGCCGCCAATCAATCCGCTCAGTCCTCGCTTATCAGTACCGTCCCGCGTTAGTTGGGAGAAGTTCGCGAGCGGTTGGTGCATAGGTTGCTTCCGCCATAGGAGCAGCGTCGAAAGGCTTATTATTCCTAGGGCGATCCCGGCCATGATCACGGCTGGCCGTGACGAAAAGGATCGCCTTTGACGCTCCATCGCTACGGAATGATCGTTCGGTTCTGCGGCTGCAGCTTCCAATTCCTGAACTGGCACGCTGATCCTATAACCACGTTTCGGGACTGTCTGTATATATTCCTGGTCGCCAGGCGCTCGCCCGAGTGTACGTCGCAACACGAAAATATTCTGAGTCAGATTGCTTTCCTCGACAAAGGAATCTGGCCAAAGCGTCTGCATCAACTGATCCTTAGTAACAACCTCGCCTCGCCGCTTCACAAGCGCTAGGAGTGTTTCGAAAACCTTGGGCGGCATAGCTATGATCTGCTCGCCGTTACGGAGCGTCTTCGTCACCGCATCCAAAACAAATGGGCCGAACTTGAACAAACCCTCCTGAATCACGGACATAGTCAGCTTGAGAAAAATTGAGATTTTATTGAGGACAGAACTGCAGCTTGTAGTGTATCTTCGCTGCCATGACGTTTCTCTTCAATAACAAGTTTTCGAAGTTCCCTCATCTCGGAGGGAGGGAACTCTAAAGGCTAAATTTATGGCAACGATCGCGAGACCAGCCACGAGCCGAGGTGTTGATCATAAGTTTTTCGCCGCAATGGCAGGCGCGATTATTGTGTCCGTGTTCCTCGGTTTTGCGCATACCTACTATTTGGCTGGCGTATTTAAGGCAAAGCTCCCCAGCCCCATCATCCACGTTCATGCCGTCGTATTCTCATCGTGGGTTCTTTTTTTGACCTTACAGATCGTTCTTGTGTCTGCTGGTCGTGTTAGTTGGCATCGTAGGTTAGGCATGTTTGGCGCCATCCTCGCATTTGCGATGGTGGTCTTTGGCCTTTTAGCGGCGACTCAATCATTTGCCAGAGGATTTTCGCCGCCCGGTTCGGGAATTTCGCCAGCCACCTTCTACGCTATTCCGTGCTGCGAAATCGTTACATTTCTGGTGCTATTCGTCGCTGGCTTCTTAAGGCGCTTCGACGCCGCTGCTCATAAGCGACTTATGCTGATTGCAACGTTCGAACTCCTCGGACCCGCTATCGGACGGTGGCCATTGGCCGTCGTTCACAAGATCCCGCCCGTAATTTCGCTGATTATCCTGCTATTCCTTCTTTGTGTTGCTGCGTTCGACTTGTGGAGCCGTCGGAGGGTTCATCCCGTAACTCTGAAGGCGGGATCTTTGGTTATTGTTTCTCAGCTTCTGATGTTTCCGATTGGCCAGTCCGCTTTGTGGCACCGTCTTGCGGATTGGATCTTGCGTGTTTGGGTAGCGGCTTAAGAGGAGGCCTAACTCTGATGTGGTTACAACAGCTGGTCTCACCCATAGGAAAAGCACTTCAAGGTGTGGTTGACGAAGCGCTTTCGCTTGGTAAGCAATTTTTGACAAGGAGATCAATATGAGCCATTCGACTGCCCACAGCTTCAACCTACGGTCTTTCAAGTCGTAAGCAGACGGTCCAGCAGTCCTCTCGGGAAGACTGAAGCAGACACAGGCTATATACGCTCCGGGCTTTGAGTCGGTCTCCCCAGGTTTGTGACTAGATTTATGGGTCTGATGGGCGGGGTCATGCCATTTTAGTTTACGGCGAAGGCGATGGCATTGTGAAAGCCTTGGAGACAGGTCAACCGGTATAACGCTTTCGTTTTGAGCGGTAATTCTCGCTCTGCTCTCGTCTTGGGCAAAGAGTTAGCTATAGCGACGACGCCACTTTTAGGCCTAGTTCACTCAGGATTCTGCCAAACACAGGTTCGCTACGCAACCTGTCGAAAACCGGGTCGAGAATCTCTGTCAATTTGGCCGCACGCTCTTCTATGCAACGTTCCAAAAATTGAGTGGCTGCGGGAAGATCGTCGAGTGCTATGTAGATCACTGCGATTTCGTAAGCACTAACATATCTTGTATCCTTGAGGATTTCGAGTTCGCTTAGAACGGCTAGAGCCTTGGTGCGGTATCCGGCGCAGCCATAGGCGTATCCAATATGGGCAGCAAAAGGAAGTCGGTTCGCCGAAAGGCGGCAGGCAGCTTCGGCCTCGGCGACGGCCCCCTCGAATTCACCGGCACCTCCCAGAGTGCGGGAAAGAACATAGTGCGCGAACGGGTTGTTGGGATCGATCTCGATGGCCTGTCTTGCGGCGCGCACTGCTTGCGTGAACTGGCGAGCCTTGAAGTAAGTCAAACCGAGGAAGGCGTTGATGACCAGCGACAGAGGATCGAGGCTGCGCGCTTTTTCCACGGAAGCAACCGCCTCGTTGTTCCGACCAGCCCCGCTCAGGAAGGAGCCGTACCACTGATGGCCAGTGACGGAGTTAGGGTTCAGCTCGAGGGCGCGCCGATAATGTTTCTCGGCTGCGGGAGCGTTCCAATCATAAAAGCCGAGAACTGTGCCAAGTGAAGTGTGAGCCGAAGCTGAGGCTCCGTCCAAAGATAGCGCCCTGTCGGCCGCGGTCCGAGCAGCGGGAAAGACTTCTCGGGGCGGGCGAAGCCCGAAAATGCCGAGCATGATGCACGAGTCCGCCACCCCGACGTATGGTTCTGGATAGCGTGGGTCGAGCTCGATGGCCCGTTCGAAACTGGCAATGGCCTTTTCAAAATCAGCTTCGGTGCGACGATTCCAGAACAGCCGCCCCCTCATATATTCTTCGTAAACCTCCGGTTGAAGCCGGGGGGCTGCGGTTGCCAAATGGAGTTCAACTGTTGGACCTAAACGTCCATGCACTTCGCCGGCAATCGCGCGCGCTATTTCGCGCTGGAGACGAACTATTTCGTCAATCTGAGCTTCGTAGCTCGATGCCCAAATGTGACAGTCGACGAGCGGGTCAATCAACTGAACGCGAATGCCGATTTTGTGTTCTGAGACCACAACTGAACCTTCTATAACCGCATCAACATCCAACTGTTGCGCGATCTCTCGCAGAGAAAGCTCGCTCTGTTTAAAGCGCAAGGAGGACGTTCTCGAAATTACTCTTACGCCGCTAATTTGGGCGACCTGGTTGATGAGTTCATCTGTGAGTCCATCAGCCCAGTGCGCTCGGCTTTGTTCGCCGGATAGGTCTGCGAGGGGTAGAACCGCCAACGACCTGATATCGGACCGAATCGGTGCTATCCAACGATAGCCCCGTTTGGGAAGAGTTTCGATGAATTGAGGTTGCTCGGAGTGATCTCCCAGAACATCGCGCAGCCGGTTGACGGCTTTGTTCAAGCCGCGTTCTGAATCGATGAAAGCGATTTCGGGCCAGATTCTCTTCTGCAACGTATCGCGCGTGATAAGTTGACCAGGTTGTTCGAGCAGCGCGCGGAGCACTTCGAAGGGCTGGTCCTGAACGGCAACTCGCAAGCCTTTCCTGCGCAGTTCGCGGGCGCGTAAGTCAGCCTGGAATTCACCGAATCGGACCGAAGTACTCATGCTTTGCTCGGATCTCCCCCGTATTCTGACATAAATTCGGCCAAGCGCTTCTGATTCGGCATATCTATGCCACATTTTCGGAACATCAGCGCCATTGATTAGACCACGGGCGGCAGTCATAATTCTGGCTAGCTATGGAACTGAATCGCAGAAACATACTGAAAAATGTTATGTACGTTTCGGGAATAGGGGGCTTGAGTGGGATGACCGCGAAAGATACAGCAGAAACGCATCAGTTAACCGACGAGTTAGAGAAGGCCATCAATGGGGCTCAGCAAGCTAGCCGCAATTTGATGCTGGGGGATGCAGCTCCAATGAAAAAAGTCTTTTCGCACGCGGGCGACGTGATGCTCTTCGGGGGGTGGGGCGGGTACGAGCGGGGGTGGGACCAAGTCGGCCCGCGTCTGGAGTGGGCCGCGAGTCGCTTTGCGGGGTTACGCAATTATTCGTGCGAGCGACTGACCGCTGGCGAAAGCGGAGAGATCGGCTACGAGTGCTTCGTGGAAAGGATGGACGCGCGGATCGCAGGAACTGACGGCTTTCATGAGATGGCTCTTCGGGTGACGCACATCTATCGGAGAGAGCAAGGCGGGTGGAGCATCGTGCTACGTCATGCCGATTTCCTAACTCCCAGGGTTGGCTAAGTACTGAATTGACTATTCGGAGAGGATCGAGAGGTTATGACATCGAAGTGCGATAAAGCCTTTGTTCCGGTGAAGATCACGGAGCGCAGCGTTCAAAACAAATGGGCCGAACTTGAACAAACCCTCCTGAATCAGAGACATAGTCAGCTTGAGAAAAATTGAGATTTTATTGAGGACAGAGCTGCAGCTTCCGGTGTATGTTCGCTGGAATGACGTTTCTCAAGAACGGTTTTTCGGAGTGCCTTCCGCTTGGAGCGGTGACGCGCTAAAGGTCAAGCTCGCGGCAATGATAGCTAGATCCCCCGAAAGCCGAGGTCCTGTGGGACCGTTTTGCGGATCTTGCGCTCTGGGTGGCCGCTCAGGAGGAGGTCTAACTTTGATGTGGTTGCGACAGTTGGTCTCATTCGAAGGAAAAGCACGTCAAAGCGTCGTTGACTTTGAAGGGGAACAAGCCACCCAAGGCTTCTGTTTGTTGTTCCGTGATTCAGGTTTGAAAGAAAGAGAGGAAAGGTTCTGAAATCTAAATGCGATAAAGCGTTTTGTTCCGGTAAGACCACGGAGGGACTGGAGGCCTGGAAGCAGGTATCACCCAATGTAACTCTTTCGTTGTGAGCGGTCATTCTGACTTCGTTCTTGATTGACTGCAATGAGTTAGCCGGTGTCAAAAGGCTGTGTCGCTCGTGAGATTATCGGCATCGACTTTGAATCATGAAATTTTCCACAATTGGCTTCCGGCCACGTTGCGACGTCCGGACATTCAAAGGTACAGAAAAGGAAAACCAATCTTCTAGAAGGAATTCGATATATGAACATATTTAAGACACGGGCGTTTCATTTCGTAGTCGGCGCTGGAGTTTTGAGTAGTCTCGGTCTTATGACGCCCAAGGCTGCGCACGCGATCGCACCCTTGCTGGTTCAGGTGGAAAACAGCGCGACGAATCCGGCGATTACGCAAGGCGTGGAGAAGCAGGCGGCGCAGTTGGTCCACCTTCGCGCAGACGCGTCACTCGGCGAAAGCTTCCCCTTTTATGTGGTAGGAACCGACGCACAATTCGACGGCTACTACACTGTGCCGAGTAATCGGACGCTCGTGGTCACCAGCATTGATCTTACGCCAGACTTGTACTATTGCCCGGGAACCACAGGCCTCGTGAGCATCGCGATTAGGAATCAGGCTAACGTCGCCAACTTTTATAAGACTTTGCACGCGCTCTACGGCGGAACGACCGTGCACTTTGATTACGGCACGGGCTTCCCTGTCGCATCAGGTGTGGTTCTGATCCCGGATGCCGATCCTAAAGACCAGTGCCTGGCTACTGTGGATCTGCAAGGCTACTACACAGCCAACTAACCCTAGGATTCTGTTTCAACAAGTGAGAAAGGAAGAGTAAATAATCGTGGCAAGTCAACCGAAGTTAGCAATCTCAACCAAATATGTCCAGCATCCTCTCTACGAGAGCATAGCCAGCAATTCAGATCAGTCCGTTCGGCAATTGATAAAGCTTGGCGGATATGTTGGACAGTCACAAATACCCGAAACGGTGCGTTTGTACCCGGCGCTCGAGGATCTTTCCAATTACCTGGAGTTTCCAGAAACTGCCGTGATCTACGCGCAAGATGCGCAGCCTGATGAACTGGCCAACGGTGGCATGTTCTTCTGGGTGTCGTCAAATGCGGAAATAACAAAGGTTCAGCGGTCCAATGCCGATTCGATAGTACAGGCTGCGCCCAGTGTCATACGGCCTTTGAATGTCCATAAGGGTGAGGGGGATGGATTGGGAGAGACGATCCGCCCAGCCCCACCTCCGATTCCCGGACACACCGGAGAGCCGGTGCATGAGTAGGCGCAACGCGCTCAACTCGGAAAGAGCAACCGTGAGCGGCGTCGGTGGCGCACTTGACTATGCAACCAAACGGCAGCATCTATCAACGCGCACATCAATCAGTTATCAGTCAGTCGCGTCATGAGTTATTGCAATGGGCATCGCACAGCAATGGCAGCCGGTAACCTCCAAAGAGCGTTACAAAAACGTGGATATCATCCGCGGGTTGGCACTTTTCGGCGTCCTTATCGTCAACTTGCTTTCAGACTTTCGAGTCCCATTGCTGGAGCACATACAGCAACCGTATCCCGATGACGGGAGACTCAATCACTGTGTCGACTTGTTTGCCGGCGGATTTCTCGAATTTAAAGCCTTGACGATTTTCTCGGTTCTCTTTGGCGTCGGTGTCGCCATCCAAGGGGAAAGTCTACTGGCCGGAGTCTCTGGCTGTCCGTCGACCATGGCCGGCACTTGTGTGCGTTGGCATGGTATTCCTTACGCTGCAGGAACTCGTTTCGTCCGACAATTGCGTAGAGCGCCAAGATGTCTCCGTTCCAGATCAGATAGGTGCGCTGTGCCCAGTACAAAAAGACAGAGCATTCTGCGAAGCAGAGCTGCCATCGGGCGGATGGCGTTAACGAACTACGTGCTTCAGTCAGTCGCGCTGGGCTTCCTCTTCTATGGGTATGGATTCGGTTTGTTCGGCCGGATCGGATCGGCCGCGGGGGCAGCCCTAGGTGTCGTGATCTACGCTCTGCAGGTGCTACTAAGCCGGCGGTGGCTGCAGCGTTTTCGCTTCGGACCGCTTGAATGGTTGTGGCGTTGTTTGTCGTACGCGCGGTGGCAGCCGATGAGCGGTGGAGCACCGATATCGGGCCGTGTGGCCATTGAACGTTTAAGTGACCTCGAGTTTGCGCACACTCTCCGAAAGAAGGAAAGCTGACGATGTCGACTCAATTCCGAAATCCTAATGCGAACACCTTTCTATTTAGTGACGAATATCTTGCGGGGCTTCGCAGCGAAGACGAAAAAACCTTAAAACACTTCGACCGCCACTTCCGGCGGTTGGTTCGCCTGAAGCTATTCAATAGATTCAGGGAGAAACCGCAAGACGAATTGGTTCGTGAAATTATGGCTGCGGTGAAAGCGAGGATCGCGCAGGGAGAACCTCGCAACGCAAACGATTTGCCCAGTCTTG
>Ga0302319_10027322_pt1 | contig 10001 bp, 14 predicted proteins | sample Bog_T0_2_FD_203319 | JGI IMG/M metagenome (GOLD analysis project Ga0302319, IMG submission 203319) | Peat permafrost microbial communities from Stordalen Mire near Abisko, Sweden - Bog_T0_2 | ecosystem: Environmental > Terrestrial > Soil > Wetlands > Peat | place: Sweden: Abisko, Stordalen Mire...
TCGATGTTGAGGCTGAATACCCGGCTGAGATTGGGGGCGTGAAGATGGAGAGTTACATCGACTGGATGAAGTCCTGCTGGTATATATCGACGACGGGGAATCCGGCGGCTTCGGTGCCGGCGGGTTTACGAATGAGGGGTTGCCGGTGGGACTGCAGATTGTGGGGCGTGACAAGGCGACCTTTTAGGTCTGGCGCGGTTGCATTCAGATAAAGTCGTTTGGGCGAAGTTGTGGGTTGGACGGCCTGAACTGATTTCGCCACCAATTCAGTAGCTGGCTTGCGTGATTCCAAAACAAATGAATGGGGTCACACGCGTCGTCGCTCAGCACGAGTCCCTTGCAAACAGTCGATCTCTGGAATCCCTCCGCCTCTTCGAGTTCGTACTCCAGCGACTCGACGGCCAACGCGCCCGGCGCCTGGCAGATAGCGTTCTGATAACGACCGCTCACGCCAAATTCGAGGATCTGTGTCTTTTTGTTGCGGGCCCGGAAGAGTCCTACGTAGACCTTGCCGGGGGCACGGCCGAAGTACGCTTGATCCGAACGGTGGTCGCATGCAATGTCCCCCACTACCACGCTATTGCGGTCTCATCGAACGTTCGGCGCTTCCTTCGATAGATATTTCAACGCCTCGGCGAGTTGCGACCTGAAAATCTGAGGAGGGGCGACTTGGGCAAATATAGCGACGCCCCAAACCAAATAGATAACGATCCCGCTTATTCTCCGCACGGGCTTAAGATACTACAGGTGAACGTATCGGCCCACAGTGCGCCGCATTACCTCGGGGAAAGGGACGAAAGCTCGGGCATCCGGGAGGTTAAGCCCTGTGGTGGCTACGAATTCAGGGTTCGGTAGAGGGTCAAGCGGCCCACGCTCAACAGTTCGGCCACCTACTGGCGCGCCCTTGTCGATTAGCTTACGGGCGTGGTCGATCTTGATCAGGCGTGAGTTTCACCTTCCGTCCAAACTTCACGCCTCGGCGCTTCGCGGCCTTCACACCGGCGCGGTCCGTTCGGAGATAAGCGACCTTTCGAGCTCAGAAGAACATCCGAATCAGGATTCCGTAGAAGATGATGATTGTCCGCATACCACGATGCCGAGGTCACCACCTATGGTCCGGGCGTCCGTGTCCGATTGATTTGAACGTGTTGAGACCCTGCGGGCAACGCAGTCGCCTGGAGTGGCTAAAGCTCGCCCCACAAAAAAGGGCAAACTTACGCTGGCGGTTTGGCTAAGGTGCTGGTGGCTAAGAGGCCGCCCAGTCCCATGGTTTCGACGGCGGAGGAGGGGACGATGACCATGGCTCCTTTTTCCTTGATGGCTTCGTAGAGCATGTTCATGGCGCGGAGGTGGAGGGCGATGGGGTTGTTCTGATAGACCAGCGAAGCTTCGGCGAATTTGGCGGAGATTTCGGTTTCAGCAGTGCCGAGAACGATGCGGGCCTGGCGTTCGCGCTCGGCCTGGGCCTGGCGGGACATGGCGTCTTCCAGGCCCGGAGGGATGTGGACATCGCGGATTTCCACCGACTGGATGGTGATGCCCCATGGGTTGGTTTTGGCGTCGAGGTTCTTCTGAAGCTCCTGGCCGAGGAGTTCGCGTTCGGTGATCATCTGGGCGAGGTGGTGGCGGCCGATGGATTCGAGCAGAGCGGTCTGGGCGCTCATCTCGACGGCCTGGCCGAAGTTGGCGACTTCGAGGATCGCTTTTTCGGCGTCCCACACGACCCAGAAGACGATGGCGACGACGTTGACGGGGACGGTGTCGCGGGTGAGAGCGGACTCGGCTGTGACGTCGGTGACACGGATGCGCTGGTCGACGTAGCGGCTGATTTTTTCGATGACGGGGACGATGAAGAAGAGGCCGGGTCCGCGCATGCCGCGGTATTTGCCGAAGCGGAGGACGGCGGCTTTTTCCCACTGGTCGGCGACTTTGATGGCGATCGCGAGATAGAAGCCGGTGAGGAAGCCGGCGATGATGAAACCGGGCCATTTGGTGGCAATCGTGGCGATGAAGCCGGCAACGAAGCACAAGACGAACGCTACGGCGCCTTCCATGCTGACGGCTTCTTTCGACTGCCTGACCGAGGTTTTGCCTGAGAAGAGCGGGGTGATCATTTAGTTCTCCTGTTTGAAATCCTTGAGACGCGATCTGAGTTCGCGGATGGTGAAGCCTTCGCGTCCGGCTCGGGCGACGAATTCGGCGACGAGGCGGTCGAGTTTTTCTTCGTGTTCGGCTACGGAGCGTTCCATTTTGGCTTCGGTGAGGAAGGTTCCGGTGCCCTGGTGGGTGGTGAGGAAGCCGGTGAGTTCGAGTTCGCGATAGGCGCGGACTACGGTGTTGGGGTTGACTTTGAGGTCGACGGCGAGTTGGCGGACGGTGGGGAGGCGTTGGCCTGGGGCGAGGGAGCCGGAGGCACGGCCGGCGTGGACCTGGTCGATGATCTGGCGGTAGACGGGGACGCCGGATTCGAGGTTGAGGCGGAAGATCATCTGCTTGTATTAATACACTAGTATAATAGTAAATACAAGCGGAACGTTAGTCAGGGCAGACGGAAGCGCCTGCCCCACATGTTTTGGGTCGGCTGGGTGGGTTGGGGAATCAGATGAGGATGGAACGGGTTCGGGTTTTGAATTCGGCGGGGGTGCGGGCGGGGGCGCGGTACGTTCTCTATTGGGCTCAGATGAATCGGCGGGCTCGATCGAATCATGCTTTGGGTTATGCGGTGGCTACGGCTAATTCGCTGGGTTTGCCTTTGCTGGTTTATGAGGGTTTGACTTGTACGTATAAGCGGGCAAACCGGCGGATTCATACGTTTATGCTGCAGGCAGTTCCGGAGAGCGCTGCCGATTTTTGCGCTTTGCATGCCGGGTACTTCTTTTATCTGCGGGCCAGGCGGGGCGACCCTAACGATGTTCTTTACCGGCTGGCGGCGTGTGCGGCTTGCGTGGTGACCGATGATTATCCGGCATTCATTGCGGCGGAGCATAACAGCAGGGTGCCGGAGAAGATTGGAGTTCGGTATGTAGCCGTCGATTCGAGCTGCATTGTTCCGATGAGCGTGCATGAAAAGCGGGCTTATGGGGCTTATACGATTCGGCCGAAGATCCGGAGGGAATTGCCGAAGTATTTGCGTCCGGTGGAGTGCGCGGTTTTGAAGCATCGGTGGAGAGACGATTTACTGCCTGCCGAACTGCGCGTATTGAGGACTGAGGTGACGGCGGATAAGGTGGCGGGGCTGGTGGCCCGCTGTGAGATCGATCAGTCGATTGCTCCTTCGATATCGTTCGATGGCGGGGCTCGGAATGCGTCGCGGCATCTGGAAGTGTTTTTGGAGAAGCGGCTGGCGCGGTATGCGCGGGAGAGCAATCAGCCGTCGAAGCATGCGGCGAGTGATCTGAGTCCTTATCTGCATTTCGGGCAGATTTCGGCATTAGAAGTGGCTTTGGCGGTTCAGATGCATGCGGAAGAGCACAAGCTGATGGCGGATTCGTTTCTGGAAGAACTGATTGTACGGCGGGAGCTGGCTTTCAATTTCGCCCGGTTTGCTTCGAATGTGGAATCGCTCGACGATTTGCCGGACTGGTGCAAACGGACGATGCTGAAGCACGCGGGGGACAAGCGTCCGGTTGTTTACAGCGCGGAGCAACTGACGCAGGCCGAGACGCACGATGAGCTTTGGAATGCGACGCAGAAAGAGTTGCTGCTGCGCGGGAAGATTCACGGTTATTACCGAATGTACTGGGGCAAGAAAATCATCGAATGGTCGCCAACGTATGAGGAAGCGCTGCGGCTGATGATCGAACTGCACGACGTTTATGCGCTGGACGGGCGAGACCCGAATACTTATACGAATATTCTGTGGCTGTTCGGGCTGCATGACCGGCCGTGGGGTGAACGCGTGATTTTCGGGCAGTTGCGATACATGTCGTACGACGGGATGAAGCGGAAAACGGATATAGGATCGTATGTGAAGGAGATCGCATTGCTCGAGATGACGGGGCGGGATTCTTTCCGGATATGAAGTGCATTGTGTCCGGCGGCACGGGGTTTATCGGGCGGCGGATCGTGGAGCGGCTGCGGAGGGGTGGCCATTCGGTGGCTGTGTGGACGCGCGATCCAAAGGCCGGGGCTTTGACGTGGGACCCGCTGAAGGGCGAGCCTTCGGCGGAAAGCCTTGAGGGCGTGGAAGCTGTGCTGCATCTGGCGGGGGAGCCTGTGGCGCAGCGCTGGAACGATGAGGTTCGGGCTCGGATTCGGGACAGTAGGGTGGCAGGGACGCGGCGATTAGTCGATGCGATCGGCCGCACGACGACGAAGCCTGCGGTGCTGGTGAGCGCTTCGGCGATCGGGTTTTATGGGGATCGAGGGGATGAGGTTTTGACGGAGGCGGCGGCGCCGGGCACGGGTTTTCTGGCGGAGGCGTGCATAGGCTGGGAGGCGGAGGCAGATCGGGCGGGCGATTTCGCGGTTCGGGTGGCGAAGCTTCGGATTGGATTTGTGCTGGGGAAGGACGGCGGTGCGCTGGCGCAGATAGCGCCGGCGTTTCGAGCGTTTGTGGGGGGGCGGCTGGGGTCGGGCAAACAGTGGATGCCGTGGATCCATGTGGACGATGTGGCTCGGCTCTTCGCGTATGCGGTGGAATTTCCGGTGCGGGGGGTGTGGAACGCGACCGCTCCGAAGCCGGTGAGGAACTCGGAGTTCACGGATGAACTGGCGGCGGCGCTGCATCGGCCGGCTTTGTTTCCGGTGCCTCCGCTGGCTTTGCAGGTGATGTTCGGGGATCTGGGCAGGCACATGCTGGACAGCGCGCGGGTGGTTCCGGAAGCGGCGCTGAAGGCGGGGTTTGCGTTCGAGTATCCGACGCTCAAAAGCGCGCTGGCGGCGTTGAAGTTGTAAGCCCGATAGAATCTTGATTATGGCTAACGAAACCTACGCATATTTCGACACGACCGAGGGTAATTTCAAGGTGAAGCTTTACGCCGATAAATCACCTAAGACCGTGGCGAATTTTACAGACCTTGCCGAGGGCAAGAAGACGGGGAAACGGTTTTACGATGGGATCGTTTTCCATCGCGTGATTCCGGATTTCATGATTCAGGGCGGATGCCCCGAGGGGACAGGGCGAGGCGGCCCGGGTTATAAGTTTGCGGATGAATTTCATCCTTCGCTGAAGCATACGAAACCGGGGCTGCTCTCGATGGCGAATGCGGGGCCGAACACGAATGGCAGTCAGTTTTTCGTGACGGTGGCGGCGACGCCGTGGCTGGATAACAAGCATGCTATTTTCGGCGAAGTGATTGAAGGTTACGACGTGGTGGAGAAGATTTCGAAGATGCCGCGGAATTCGCAGGATCGGCCGAATAAGGAAGTGAAGATCAATTCGGTGAAGATCGAACGGACCGAATAGAAACCGCGTGCGTACGGTGCTTTTTGGCGGCACTTTCGATCCGGTGCATAACGCGCATGTCGAGGTGGCGCGGGAGGTATTGGGGCGGTTTGCCGATGTGGGACGGGTAGTATTCGTTCCGGCCGCGAAGCCGCCGCATAAAAGCGAGGGGACGTTCGCATCGTTCGACGATCGGGTGCGGATGGTTGAGCTGGCATGCGAAGGCGAGGCGCGTTTTGAAGTTTCGCGGGTCGAAGAGGGGTTTGCGCGCAGCTATTCGATTCTGACGATTGAGAAGATGCTGGAGTTGGGGCGGGGGCCGCTGAGTTTTCTAATTGGGGCGGATGCATTTGCCGAGATTGAGTCGTGGAATCGGTGGCGGGATGTGGTGCGGCTGGTGGAGTTCATTGTGGTGACGAGGCCGGGGGCGGAGTGGAAGCTTCCGGCGGGGGCGGCGGTACGGGAGTTGTCGGGGGTCTGGCTGGAGGTTTCGTCGTCGGAGATTCGCCGGGAATTGGCGGCGGGGGAGATGGATGTTCCCGTGCCCGCTGAAGTGATCAGGTGGATCCGGGCGCGGGGTTTGTATCGGTGCGGCTGATCCTGCGGCATTTGCCGTATCTGTTGCGGCGAACCTTGCTGGCGTCAATCGACGACGGCTTGTTCGGTCTTGCGAAGGGCGCGGCGTATTCGGCGCTGTTGTCGTTCTTTCCGGTGCTGACTTCGGCGGCGGCAATTCTGGTGCAGGTGCGGGCGGATTTCATGCAGGACTACATAGATAAGTTTCTGGCGCAGGTTTTGCCGCCGGGGACCGAGGATGTGGTTACGCAGCAGTTCACGAGCCAGGGGCAGAGGCCGCTGGCGCTGCTGGTGGTGGCGGTGACGCTCTCTGTTTGGGCGGCGTCGAGCGTGGTGAAGAGTCTGATCGATGGGTTCAATGCGGCGTATCGTGTGCCGCGGAACCGGTCGGTAATGGGGCATATCGGGGTGGGGATGATGCTGGTGGTTTTCGCGGTGATTCCGCTGGTGGGGGCGTCGTCGCTGATTCTGTTTGGGGGACAGATCGAGGAGTGGGTGCTGGGGCTGATGAAGGTGGATTCGATTCTGAATCCTCTGGCTCCGTGGTGGGAATTGTTCTGGCGGGTGATGCGGTATGCGGTTTCCTATGGCGGGATGGTGAGCCTGACGGGAATCCTTTATTACTATGGGCCGTACCGGAAACAGCGGTGGAGGGCGGTTTGGCCGGGGGCGATTCTGGCGACGGCGTTGTGGTCGGCGGCGACGTATGGGTTTGGGTATTACGTTAATAAGTTCGCGCACTATAACGTGATTTATGGGGGCGTGGCGGCGAGTATCGCGCTGCTTTCGTGGATGTATTTGCTGGCGGCGATCGCTTTGATTGGGTGTGAGTTTAATGCGGAGGCGGAGCGGATGGAGGTGGCTTTGGGGGCTTTGGGGAAGGCTTGAGCCGCAGATGCCGGAAATCCTGCCTCGCGCTTTCTGAGCATGGCCGCGAGTGGACGCGTGCCAACGCGCCGACGTCGTGCCGTACTTTCTGTTATCATTTTGCTTAAAAAACTTAAAAACAATATGCAGCTTCCGTGTCGTCTAACCGATTAGAGAGCATGAGCGATAGCGTGAACTCACTGCCGAGCTTTGAAAGACCCCGTGGTCGAGGTGGCGCTTTCAGTACAGTTTGAGCCGTTGGCGGCCCTCCGAGTCGCCCATCTTGGACGACTGTGGTCGACTTTCCGAGAGGATGGTTACTCGCAGACCGAAGACCACCACAAACCTTGAATCGGTACGCGAACCGTTCGACCCGCGTACATATGCCCAGGATTTTGGCATTAAGTTCAGAAGTTTCGATGTACCGCCGGTCCCCCGGGTCTGGTTTGTCAATAAGCCTGGGACCGAACTGATACAGGTGCAGCGTAAGCGTCAGAGGAACCGCATCTATGTATAGGCTGTTTTCGGTGTTGGAATGGAAGCATGACAGCATCGGGAAAGCAGCATCGCAGGCACAGAAGCCGAGCGGAAGCGGACCAATTAGCAGCCGAGTATGAAGCAAGCGGACTGAGTCAGGCAGAGTTCTGCCAGGAGCGAGACCTGGCACTGAAGACGCTGGCCCGCTACCTGGTTCGATACAGAAAGCAATCGGCGCAGAGCGGCGAGCAATCCTCCTCTCAGAGATTTGTCGCCGTTGAAGTCGCCGGTCCTCGCAGCAGCGAACTGACGGTGCTGTTGTCCGGCGGACTCCGCATCGAAGTAAAGCGCGGCTTCGACACCCTCACACTGCGTCAACTGGTAGCGGCGCTGGAGGTCTGACCGTGTTCTGTATCGGACCCGCCACACGCCTCTATCTCGCCGCCGGCTCCACCGACATGCGCAAAGGCTTCGAAGGACTCTTCGGACTCGTGCGCGACCGCCTGTCCTGCGACCCGCTCAGCGGCCACGTCTTTCTGTTCACCAACGCGCAGCGCAATCGCCTGAAGCTTCTCTTCTGGGATGGCAGCGGCCTCTGGGTATGCGCCAAACGTCTGGAGAAAGGCCGATTCCGCTGGCCTGCAGCCGAGGGCGAAGAAAGTAGAATCACTCTCAGCCACGAAGAGCTCATGCTGCTGATCGGCGGCATCGATCTGGCGCAAACCAGCCGCCGGGCCTGGCATCGTGTCAAGCGCGCGGCATAGCATCATACGGCAACAAATTCCCGCAAATACGTTTCAATCGAACTCGCGATCGGCTATCCTGGCAACAGAGCCGACGGTGAGTCCTTCACCTTCTTTCCCGCCCCGCTCCGAAGCCGAACAGATCGTCCTTCTGACGAAGGAACTGGAGTGGAGCCGTCTGAAAATCCAGGCGCTGGAAGAACGCCTGCGTCTGGAACTGATCCACAAATACGGGCCGAAAAGCGAGAAGCTCAGCGACAAACAACTGCACCTGCTGGACCTTGAGCCCGGCGTCAGCACAGAGGAAGCAGAAGCCGAAAGCCGGCGCGATCCACTGCCTTCCACACCGCCATCGACACAGGCAAAAAGCTAAAACAGAAAGCATCCCGGACGGCAGGAACTTCCCGCGCATCTGCCGCGAGTGGAACGCGTGATCGCCTGCACACCGGAACAATGTGTGTGCAAAGGCTGCGGCAAAGATAAAGCGGTGATCGGTTACGAGCAAAGCGAGCAGCTCGATGTGGAACCGGCCCGTTACTTCGTGCTGGTGACGCGGCGCGAAAAGCGGGTCTGCCGTAACTGCGCCGAAGGCGTGAGCGCGGCGCCTGTGCCGGAGCGGATCGTCGATCGGTGCTGAAGTGCTTTGTGCTGATCGATCTGAAGGTGGGGAAGCTCAGCCATAACGATCTGGGGCAGATGCAGTTTTACGTGAACTACTTCGACCGGGAACGGAGGAGCGAGGGGGACAATCCCACGCTGGGGTTAATTTTGTCGTCGCACAAGAACGATGCCGTGGTGCGGTACACGCTGGGCGAGGCGCAGTCGCGGAAGATTTTCGCGAGCCGTTACCAGTTGCACCTTCCCACCGAGGAGGAGTTGCAGCGGGAGATTCAGCGCGAGGTGAAGCTGCTAAGTCCTGTTGCGGCGCTTCCGGCGGCGAAGCGGGCTCTCATCAGGAAGGCTATTAAGAAGGCTGGGACTCGCGGGGCGGGAAGGCGGGGGCGTAAATGAATCGCCATGTGAATGCGGTGGCCGGGCGGTTGAGTTTGAGGGCTCCGCAGCGGAGGTCGCTGGAGATTCTGGACCGGGTGACGGAGATTGTTCCGCCGAGGAAGGGCACGGATATCGGGGAAGCGCTGGCGGCGATTCGAGGAGAGTTTGGGTCAATCACGGACTTCGAGAGAGACTTCCCTTCGCTGTGTTTTGCGCTAGCTACCGGCGTGGGGAAGACGCGGCTGATGGGAGCGTTTATCAGTTATCTGCATCTGGCGCATGGTGTTGGGAACTTCTTTGTGCTGGCGCCGAGTCTGACGATCTGCAACAAATTGATCGCGGACTTCACGCCGAATACTCCGAAGTATGTTTTCAAGGGAATATCGGAATTCGCGACGGATGCGCCGGCGATTATCACGGGAGATAACTATGAGTCGATGGCGAGTACGCTTTTCGACGAGCACCTGCGATGCAAGGTGAACATCTTCAATATTTCGAAGATCAATTCCGAGGTACGCGGAGGGAAGTCGCCCCGGATTTAAGCGGCTATCGGAATACATCGGCGAGAGCTGGAGGATGGCCTTCGGCTGCATGAGAGCGTGAAGGTTCAGCTGGAGACCTACGCGCGGGAAACGGGTCAGACGATTGTGAAGCCGTTTCTGCTGGTGATTGCGCGGGATACGACGCATGCCGGGGAACTGGTGACGCTGGTTCAGTCAGGCGAGTTTTTTGAGGGGCGCTATCGGGATAAGGTGATTCAGGTGGATTCGAGCAGGACGGGCGCGGAGGAGGAGGAAATGATTACGCGCCTGCTTCAGGTGGAGCAGCGGGAGTCGCCGACGGAAATTGTGATTCACGTCAACATGCTGAAGGAAAGATGGGACGTGACGAACCTGTATACAATCGTGCCGCTCAAGGCCGCAAACGCACGGATCCTGATCGAGCAGTCGATCGGGCGT
>Ga0302319_10027331_pt1 | contig 9999 bp, 7 predicted proteins | sample Bog_T0_2_FD_203319 | JGI IMG/M metagenome (GOLD analysis project Ga0302319, IMG submission 203319) | Peat permafrost microbial communities from Stordalen Mire near Abisko, Sweden - Bog_T0_2 | ecosystem: Environmental > Terrestrial > Soil > Wetlands > Peat | place: Sweden: Abisko, Stordalen Mire...
TTGCCCAGACCAGCGCTTACGGTTTTCTGCCGCATGGCGTCCGAACTCGATAAGCCGCGTCTTCTCCGGGTGCAGCTCCAGTTGGAACTTTTCCATTCGTTCTTTCAGTTCCGCCCAGAACCGTTCGGCATCGTCCGCAGTGCGAAACTCCGAGGCCTCAAACACGAGACCTCGGAGCTCCGACAGCCGGTGTCAAGCGAGGAACTTGCGTCCCGCGAAGACTCCTAGAGCGAGCAGTCCGGTGCCCAACAGCAGGAAGCTGGAGGGTTCCGGCGTAACGTAGACTTCGAAGTCCGCCGTGCCCAGGGTGTATGCCTCGCCAGAGTTATAGTGCCCGCCAAGGATTTCGAAATATCCTGTATAGGCACCTTGTGAATCATCGGGTGCGTCCACGTTGAACAGCAAACCCGAATACGAGTCTCCAGGACCCAAAGTGTAAGGCCAGTCGCTGTCGAACGGGCTGTCATCCACGGTCAACTGCGAATCCACATAGTTGTTATCGCTGTTGAGGTATGCGGTAAGGTCGGAGTTATTGGTTACGGTCGCGTAGAACGCGAACACAGACTGATCGCCAACTTCATACGCCGGGGTAAGAGTTATCGAAAGTGAGCTTGCCTTTGCCGCAGTACCAGCCAGCAGGAAACACGCGGTCGTCAAGGACAACACCAGCAAACTTCTCAAGTTCTTCATCATTTTCTCCAAATTTCCTTTTCTCTTCGACATTGAGTTTCTCCTCTGGCTACGGCAGTGTTACCGATCGGACACTGGCGGAGAACGAGCCTCCTGTGACCGTTCCGGAGTACTTCTCAGCTACACCCGCGCCATCGATGCCAACGCTCCCTGGGAACGAAAGCGTGAAGGCGCCGGATGCGCCCGATGCGATGGACGAGATGGTCTGCGGCAGCGGCGTGCCTGAAGTGGAACCCAGTGTGCCCGTGTTCAAGGTCACATTGGTTACCGTTCCCGCCCCTGTGTTCTTGACTGTGATGGTCAATGTGTAACCGCCGCCATGCGTTCCGGTCACCGCGGATGTTGTTGTAATCGACACGGCAGGCGCCGTGACGATCGACAGGGTTCCATTGACATAGGCGAAGGTGTAGTTGGCCGCTGTCAGTGCTTCGGTGGAGAAGGTGATTGGATAGTTCCCAACCGGAGACGAACTGGTGGCTGTTGTTGTCAGTGTGGCTGAACCGCTTACCACCGAAACCGTGTCGCCATTCACGAACCCGGTTACGGTATAAGCAAGCGCTGGTACAGCCGAGCCGGCGGTCATGTTGACGGGGTTGGCGGTGACCGTGAGTGTCGCGGGGTTTACCGTGACGCTTACTGTACCCGTCACAGTGGTGTAGTCCGTGAGATTGTTCGGCGTGAATGTCACGCTCTGCGCTGCTGTTCCCGCGCCCGGAATTGTTCCCGGAGTGGTGAAGGCGAAGGTGCCGGGAACAGAGGCCGAACCACCGTTCACAGCCGAACCGCCGCTGAGCGTGGAGGAGGCCAGCGATTGGCCGTAGGTGATGGCGCTTGCGGTGGGCCAGGTGACCGTCGGTGTCGCTTGGCTAACGAGGATACTTGTCGAGCCAGTCGCCGTGGTGTAGTCAACAGAGTCCGTCGGAGTGAACGACACGTTTAAACTCTGAGATCCGAGCCCGAGGACCGTTGTTGCGGGCGGGGTGTATACAAAAGTGCCGGCAACGGTCGAACTGTTGAACGACGCAGTGGCATCCAGTTGCGTTGCGCTGAGCGGGGTTCCGTAGCCGATTGCCGCGGGTGTGGGCCACGTGATTACAGGAGTCGCCGGATTGCCAACGCCGTTCAGGCTTGTATCTTGCGGGCTATTGTTGGCGCTGTCGGTGATCGTCAGCGAACCGGTTCTCACTCCGACCGTTGAAGGCGTGAGCGTCACATTGATGGTGCATGTTCCGCTTACCGCAATGGGCGAGGAGGAGGTGCAGTTGTCAGTTTCAGAATAGTCGCCGGATGCGGAAACGCTGTTTATGGTCAAGGGGACGTTTCCACTGTTTGTGACGGTCACGGATTGATCTGAACTCTGGGTGCTGTACGTGACGGGACCAAAGTCAAGGGCTTGCGCAGAGATTGCAGCCTCGGAATCGGCCGAATCAATATGAATGATTCCGCGCCCGTTCATCCCCATGAATACGCGCCCGTACACTCGCGGATCGGCGGCAATGACCGTCGGGCCTGCGTACTGGTGGTTGCTGTCGTTGATCTGGAACCAGGTTGAGCCGCCACTAGCCACATTATCCGAGCGCCAGATGCCCCGGAAAGCACCCGTGGTCGGCAATCCATAAATGAACACGGACTGCGTAGTTGTATTCGGCACTGTTGCCCCGATCGCAACCGCATCCACTTCCGTGGTCACAACATGTGTCCATGAGGCGCCACCATTCGTCGAGTGATAGAGTCCGTTGGTGCCGAGCGGCAGCCAGATGTCTCCCGCTACGGCCCAGTTCATCACCGGAATGCCGCAGTCGCCGGTAGCGTAGGAGCAAGTTCCCTTCGTAAGGGCCGCCGCAGCAGTCTTGGTAAATATCTTTCCGCCGCTCGTCGTAGTGCTATAGAAGCCCGTCCCACTGACGTATGCGTAAAACAGGTTCGAAGTAACCTTGTCAGCATAAGCAGCGACGCGGGTTGATAAGCCGGTCGTCGCAGTCCAGGTCGTGCCACTGTTTGTCGACCATGATGGCCGAGTCGACGATCCGCTGGAACCAGTCCACATGATCATCGCCCCGCTGGCATCCACCGAAATCACGCCACCACTACCGCTGTTGGCTCCCGTTGCGCAGGCAGGGAACGGGGTCCAGTTTGTACCTCCATCGGTTGCATACGCGCCGTAAGTGCATGGGCTGGTCGTAGCATTTTCGGGTTCATTGGTGCGGACGATCACAGACGGGTTTTGCCCCGCCCAGTCAAGGGTTGCAACATTGCTGGCCACCGGATTGGTAAACATCCCGTAGTTCGTGCCCGCGACCGTGCCTAATGGAGAGACAGTGAAGTCGTCGTGGCGGAAGCCGCCGTTATCGCCGAGGCCGCTCAACAGGTGAGCGCCAGAGGTGGGACTGATCAGCGCCAGAATGGCGGATTCCTCAATTCCCTGTCCCTGAACATACCAAGTGGGGGCTGGTCCACTGTTCTCCGCTGTTGAGCCATTCGTTTCGGAGAAGTTAATATCCGTCAGGTTGTCCGTCGCGTAGATGGTCGCACCCGTGCCATACATAATATGACTTGGGGTGGAGGGATCAATGAGAACTGCGGCCTCCCACCATCCGAACCTGGAAGTCGGATAGGGATCGCCGGTTGGTGGCCCCTGGTAAACAGTGTCGCCGAAAGTCAAATACGGCGAGACGCCGTAGACGGCGGAATCGTAATAATAATTCCCGTATGCAGGACCGTCCACGCCATTGCCGCTTGCGTACTCGCAGCAGTTGAAGGCAAGAGATGTCCAGGTAGCGCCGCCATTCTGCGTAATGTAGACGTCATCGATCGGATAATACCTGTTAAACGTCGAAACCGCGACTGTGCCGGAAACATTTGGATTCTGGGTAAGGCCCACAAACCCTCCCCTCGGTGTCGATTGAAAGCTTCCAAAGGGCGGAGTAATGTTGGTCCATCCCGCCGACGGGTTCTGAGGATTGTACTTCTCAACTAGCCCGTACGCTGTTGAGTTGGGACCCGGGGAGTCGTCGAAGGTGACGTAGAGATTTCCGTCTGGGTTGACCACCGCACGTTCCGGCGACGGCGCGCGCACTGTTGGGTCGGCCGACAGAATGGCAGCCGTCCAGGCCACTGCCGGAAGAGCCGTCCAGGTCGTGCCATCGTTTGTGCTGACGTAAACCCTGGAGTTTGTGTAATCCCCTGCGTAAACAGTCCCGGAGTTGACCGGATCGAAAACCACAAACTGCACGCCGTATCCGTTGGTGTCGGTGGAGACAGGGTAGGTGGTGGATTTGGTCCATGTCTGGGCGCCATTCTCGCTGACCCACAATCCGGCGGATCGCGTGCCCATGAAGAGCTCGGCCGGCTTGAATGGGTTCACTGCAAGGCGCTCACCGGCAGCCCTGCCATCATTATTCGAAGCCATCTGGAACCCGGTCTCGGTGTAGGTCGTAAAGGTGTTTCCTTGATCATCGGAGACCAGGAACGCGAAGACACCGCCCGAAGTGTACTCTCCAGCAGCGATGTAGAGCTTATTGGGGTCTGTCGGGTCGATTGCGATGCTCTCTGGTCCGTTCAAATTGCCCTGGGTCGGGGGGGTGAAGTCCAGCAGGGGGATCCAGGCATTTGTGCTCGGATTCCAGCGATAGACGCCCCCTATGTCCGTGCGAGCGTAAGTCACTCCTGGCGCCGTTGGGTGCGCAATCATGCCCGGGACAAAACCACCTGCCGTGATTGTAACGGGATTGTACACATAGGGCGCAGCCGGGTCCTGCGAAAAGCAAAGGCTGGCAACGGCTGAAACAATTAGGGTGGCAACTAATGGACGCAGAACACTTACAACATACTTCATGGAGTCTCCTTGAGCGGTTCATCCGCACGCGACGGTGCGAATCCAGCGCCCACCCGTCATATATAGATATGAGTAACCCCGTCAAGTTTGTTACGGTGTCCCTACTGTATGTTCTCCCGTAACCATTGAGAAACAAATCTCTTAGCTGGGGACCCCATTATTCGACTGGAGGATGGAAGGCTGGACGGGGAGTCTGCTACCCCCCTCGATGAACTTGACGTGCCCCCGCCGTGCAGTTTCGTCCACAAGATTGGAGTCGGAAGCGCGTAGCCTGGGATTTGTTGAACTGAGACTTTTCGGGCTCGTATCTGCCAGAATCTCCTCCTCCAGATAAGCCGAACGTGGCCCAGCACGGTCTGCTCTTGACAGGTGTAGGCTGCTCGGTATCTCGTAGTGGGTGATCCAGCGTCCCCATTATTGGTGAACCGAATTCGAGAGGAAATCGATTGCGCCGTTTTGCCGCGCGAGGCGTAGTGCTGAGCCTAGCCATGTTTGGCACACCGTCTTCGGTGGCAGATGCTGCCGGCTCGATCACGCTGCGGCATCGATTGCGAGCGATGTATTGCCGGGTAACCCGCGGGCTTGGGTGAGTTGCGCGATCCCGGATTGAAAAGTGTTCGACGAGAGACACCCTTCACCGGATCGCAAAGGTAGCAAGTTTTATGGGATCGTCGACGGAACCAATCAAAAGTGCCCGGGGCCATGAAGACAGCTGCCCAATCGAGGGTCCAGAAAAGACCGCCATACTGCATGAGTTGGACTCCGTTCTCAATAGCACTTTTTTTCGGGGAAGTGAACGGAGTAAACAGTTTCTCTCCTACGTAGTCCATCACCGCCTAAAGGGCAATCACGAACGGCTGAAAGAGCGCACAATTGGAGCGGATCTCTTTGAACGGCCCGCAGGATACTCCACAGGCGACGATCCTATAGTCCGGGTTCAGGCCGGCGAGGTGCGCAGAAGACTAGGGCAGTATTATCAGGCGGATGGCAACCGCTCGCCAGTTCATATCGAACTTCACACAGGCTCGTACTCGCCTGAGTTCACATGGACCCAGGCCGTGGAGCAACACTCGGAATCAACCCTATCTGCTCCGCAATCGGAGTTGCCGCCCCAGGCAGAAGCCCATCCCGAACTGCCGTTGCCCACTGCAGTTGCACCAGAGACCAGCACGATTCAGAAACTTGAGAAGTACCGAAGGCTCTTGTGGACATCGCCGATTCTCGGCCTGGCGCTGGCTCTGGCATATATCCTGACCGGCCCCCACCTGCCGACAGTGCCGCCATCCGCATTGAAGCAATTCTGGTCCCCGGTCTTCAACACCTCGGGCCCCGTGCTGATCTGCCTGGCTAACCCACCCACTTACAGGCCGTCGCCAGGTCTGTATCGAAGATATGCCAAGAACCCATCCGCGTACAGCACCGAGTTCGAGCGACTCTCACAACCGCCTCCCTTCCAGCCAAATGACAAACTGGAATGGCGCGATATGATGGAATATCCCGATTTTGGCGTGGCAAAAGGAGATGTCTATGCGGCCATCCGTCTTTCTACTCTTCTCACGACCCTCGGAAAAGAGAGCGAAGTTCGAATTGGCACTAACTACTCCTTCGAAGATCTGCGGAATTCGCCCGCCATTGTAGTTGGCGCCTTCAATAATCGATGGACAATGCTGATGACTTCCAATCTGCATTTTTCATTTGACGAAATCAACGGAGAGGCGATCATTCAGGAACATGGGGGAGCTGGGCGGACCTGGTCTGCCACAACCGACAAGAATCAGGTTGTTAGCGAAGACTTCGGCGTTGTAACCAGACTTATAAACTCTGACACCGGTCAGTTCGTGGTAATCGTGGCGGGCATTAAGGCAAACGGCACGCAAGCGGCAGGCGAGTTTGTTTCCAGCCCCGACGGCCTTGAGAGAGCGCTGAAGACAATGCCGCCGGACTGGAAAAAGAAAAACCTTCAATTTGTTTTGCAGACGACTGTAACGGATTCAGTGAACGGTCCTCCGCGAATGGTCGCCAATTACGCTTGGTAGCGGTGCGTCGCGAATATTCCTGTGCCCCGCCAAAATTCCATCCGGACGTGCGATAGGTCTGATTCGTGAGGTTGTAGGAAGGTCCAAAGAGGATTCTCAGCTCAGACAAAGGGGGATGGTGGACTCAAATCGTCACGAGGGCATTTCCGAACATGTCGTCAGGAATCTGTGGGTACGGTTCTTCCGCAGTTCTTCAACGCCTCAGAGAGATTTTTCGCAGAAGCAGAGCAGGCGGCAAGATCGTAGCGATGATGCAGAGCGCCAAGTCTCAATGAGGCAGAATTGACATATGAGTTGCGAAAGGAAAGTCTGGCGGGATTTGTGGGCTGTAGTCGAATTTGTAGCTGTCAAAGCACCCTAGGGCCACAAGGATCAACAAAGATCGGCAGGCATGCGGTAAAGAGTTCAATCAAAAGCACTTATTTTCACTCGATTTCAACAGGTTTCCATAAACGATTTGATCTGTTTTGGGATAAGCGGAGCAGAGGCCGGACGCCGTGGCCGCTGTGGCGATGGATGAAACGTCGCGCAGCAGTCGAACCCAGCATCGGACATCTCAAAGTGGAACATCGGTTGGAGCGCAACCGCTTGAAGGGTGTTGCCGGCGATGCGATCAATGCCATCCTGAGCGCCTCGGCGATGAACTTCCAGAAGCTCCTGAGAGCTTTTTGGCGCATTTTTCTGCTCAGCCTGATGCGCGCCTGGCCATGGATTCCTGCCCTGCAAGAGCGAATCCTACTGCAAACGCAGACTGCAGACGCCTGAAAGCAACTTTTTCAGGATCGACTACTTTGGCGTGCAATGATGAAGGTCCTTACTTTCGGCGCATTTAGTTTTTCCTTGATGCATTCTCTGTAATACATTGCTTGGCCAATTACCCTTTCGTGACCGCTGCCAGCTTTTAGCTCGATCACCACCGGGGTTCCGCTCTTATCCTTGGCCAGAATATCGATCCGCCTGCCATCTTCGTCCACAATAAACTCGATCGCGCTTCGACCGTCGGCGGATTCCCAAAGGGCCATCCCCGCCTCCATTAACGCGAGGTTCTTCGAGAGGTAATACTACAGCTCCTCTTCGAGGATTTTGAACTCCTCGACATCCGAAACATCTTCCGATGCCTCGTCTTCGGCAGGGTCAACGCCCGCCGGACTGCCGCGCTTCAACCATCTCCTATAATAGCGGTCGTAGTAACTCATTTTTCTCTTGCCAGCCGTAGTTGCTCCCATCGGCCAGCATTCAGAGATGAACCTTTCAAGAAGACCGTTCGCGTCCTGAATTTCGAGTGCTTTTCCACTCTTAGCCCTTCATATGAACGGATCCGCTCCAGGGGCAACATCCAAGCCTTTTGCGTCGTCCCCAAAACCGTTCGCCTCGAGGAGTGTGATTGCGGATGCGAGAGGCAGAATCTTCGTAGAAACCTGATCCATAAGGATTCACCAGCCTGAAGCAACCAGACTACCACCCAAGCTTTTACCGCAAGCTCTTCAATGCCGGATAAAGCTTGACCCACTTGGCATACGCAGCCTTATAAGCCACCAAATCCCCAGCATCCGGCTCAATCCGCTCGGCAACCTCAATGGCCTGCCCGCAAGCCTCATCCAGATTGGCCCAGTGTCCCGCGCCCACCCCAGCCATCAGCGCCGAGCCAAACGCGCCGCCCTCTTCGGCGGTAAGCACCTCCACGGCATGCCCATAAACCCCAGCCTGAATCTTCCGCCAAAGCGGCCCGCGCGCACCGCCGCCGCCCAGCCGGATTCCGCTCACCGGAATGCCCAGCTCGGCAAACAGCGTAAACGTGTCTTGCAGCGAATAAGCCACGCCCTCCAGCACCGCCCGCACAAAATGCGCCGCCGTATGCACCGTGGAAATGCCCGCAAACGCCGCCCGCACCTCCGGATCGAGATGCGGCGTCCGCTCGCCCAGCAGATACGGCGCCCACTCCAACCCCTCGCTGCCCGCCGCAACCTCAGCCGCCGCGGCCGTCAAATCGTCATAGCCCCGGCCCGCAAAAAACGTCTCCTTCAGCCAGCGGAAGCTCAAGCCCGCGGACTGCGTAACGCCCATCACATGCCACAACCCCGGTACCGCGTGACAGAACGTATGCAGCCGTCCTTTGGGGTCCTTGGTCGGCGCAGCCGTGGCGGCAAACACCACGCCCGAAGTCCCAATCGTTGCCGAAACCGACCCCGGCTGCAAGATGCCCATGCCCACCGCGCCGGCGCCCTGGTCGCCCGCCCCAGCCACCACCGGCGTGCCCGCAGCCAGGCCCGTCAACCCCGCCGCCGTCTCGTTGATCCGCGCGCAAACCTCCGGCGACTCATACACCGTGGGCAGCCAGCTCTCGGCAATCCCCGCGGCCTCCGCCACCTCCCGCGACCAGCGCCGATGCGTCACGTCCAGCAGCAGCGTGCCCGATGCCTCCTGCACATCGATGGCGAACTCGCCCGTGAGCCGGTAGCGCACGTAATCCTTGGGGCACATAATATGGCGAATCTTGGCGAAGATCTCCGGCTCGTGCTCCTTCACCCACAGCACCTTGGTCACGGTAAAGTTGGGCAGCGCCGGGTTGCAGGTCAGCTCAATCAGCCGGTCATAGCCGATCTTCGCCGTGAGCCAGTCGCACTCCGGCTGGGTACGCGTGTCGCACCAAATCATCGCGGGCCGCAGCACCGCACCGTCTTCATCCAGCAGCACCGCGCCGTGCATCTGGCCCGTCAGCCCGATGGCCGCAATCGGCTCGCGCGGGGCAGAACCAGCTTCGAGCGCAGCCGCAAGCGCCCCATGAATCGCCTCCTGCGCCGCCCGCCACCAGTCCTCGGGATCCTGCTCAGCCCACCCTGGGTGAGCCGTCCGGAACGGAGCATGTTCGCTCGACGCTCCTGCGATTAACTTTCCCGCCCCATCCACCACCACAGCCCGCGTGCCGCCCGTGCCCACATCCATTCCCAGGAACCACATAAACGTTCTCTCCCACTTGCGTAAATCGCTTTTCCCAGCGAGGGAAGCATAGCAGCGTGGGGCTTTGCGCGAAAAGGGGCCTGTGCAGAAGAGCCCCATGCGGGTAGCAGCTCGTTGCTCCGCGCCGTAGGCGCAGTGGTTGTTAGCCCCGAGCTTCAGCGTGGGGAAAAGGGATTCCACAAGTTCGCTTCGGAGTCCCATAGGGGCGGCACAACGACATCATTTATGCAAGGACCGATAGTCTCTGAGGGACGCTGTGAGCTCATCCGGCCCCTATCCCTCCAACAACAGCAGCCTCCCCGCATCCAGCTTCAACCCCCATGGCTGCGGCAGCGTCTCCAACACGCGCCAAACATCCTTGGGAACATCGGCCTGCAGATGAGCCAAATCGCCTTCGCGAGGAGCCGCATGAAGCCGCAAATACAGCGTCATCTCATGCGGCGCCTCACTGGTGCTCACCAGCCAGCACTTGAAAGCATT
>Ga0302319_10027332_pt1 | contig 9999 bp, 5 predicted proteins | sample Bog_T0_2_FD_203319 | JGI IMG/M metagenome (GOLD analysis project Ga0302319, IMG submission 203319) | Peat permafrost microbial communities from Stordalen Mire near Abisko, Sweden - Bog_T0_2 | ecosystem: Environmental > Terrestrial > Soil > Wetlands > Peat | place: Sweden: Abisko, Stordalen Mire...
CGGCGCACGGTTCACATAATACAACGATCCGCCGCGAGGGGTCGGGTAGTCCGTTCGTGCACCTGCCGGCACACTCCATCGGTCTCGCGGTCGCGCTGCGGCGCACATCGTCTTTTCGCCGCCTCGGCTTCAGGGCTCCCGGCGCTCATAATCTAATTTTTCGCGCCGCCCGTTTGGTGGGTTACGCTTCGCTTCACCCACCCTACTGCCGCTCCCCCGCATCGGCCAAATCCGCGCCATCGCCGGCCCAGCAATCTGTAGGGTGGGTGCAGCGCAGCGAAACCCACCAAATTGGTTCAACGCGCAAGCGTCCCAACTCGCCGCAGTCGGCCGGCGCACGGTTCACATAATACAACGATCGGCCGCGAGGGGCCGGGTAGTCCGTTCGTGCACCTGCCGGCACACCACATCGGTCTCGCGGTCGCGCTGCGGGGTCTGTTGGGGTGGACGGCCCCAGCGGGGTCCAGGGGCAGAGCCCCGGCCTTGCTTTCTCTTGACTCTGCCCCCGCCCTCCCCCATAAGCCGCGGCTCATTTGGAACGCGGGAGGCAGGAAGGCTGCCCGGCAATCGCCGGACCGGCCGGTTTGTGCCGTTTGCACCGCGGTCCGCCTCCTTCAGGAGACTGGATCCCATGGCCAAGAAGATTGTTGGCTATATCAAGTTGCAGATTCCGGCCGGCAAGGCCAATCCGTCGCCGCCCGTGGGCCCGGCGCTGGGCCAGCGCGGCCTGAACATCATGCAGTTCTGCAAGGAGTTCAACGCCCGCACGCAGAACATGGAGCCCGGTATGCCGGTGCCCATCGTGATCACCGCCTTCGGTGACCGCACCTTCAGCTTCATCACCAAGACGCCGCCCAACAGCTACTTCATCAAGAAGGCTTCGGGCGTGACGAAGGGCAGCACCACGCCGGGCAAGGGCGCTTCGGTGGGCCGCGTGACGACGAGCCAGCTGCGTGAAATCGCGGCGCAGAAGATGGTGGACATGAACGCCAACGACGTGGACGGCGCGGTGCGCATGCTGGCCGGCTCGGCCCGGTCCATGGGCCTGGTTGTGGTGGAGGGCTGATATCATGGCACATAACAAGCGCCTGAAGGCTGCCACCGCGAACGTGGACCGCAGCAAGAACTATCCGCTGCCGGACGCCATTGCCCTGGTGAAGACCAACGCGAAGGCCAAGTTCGACGAGACGGTTGAGATTTCGATGAACCTGGGCATCGATCCGCGCCATGCGGACCAGATGGTGCGCGGGCTGATCAGCCTGCCGAACGGCACCGGCAAGACCTTGCGCGTGGGCGTGTTCGCCCGCGGCGCCAAGGCCGAGGAGGCTTTGGCCGCCGGCGCCGACGTGGTGGGCGCCGAGGACCTGGCCGAGAAGGTGCAGGCCGGCGAAATCGCGTTCGACCGCTGCATTGCTACGCCGGACATGATGGCCCTGGTGGGCCGCCTGGGTAAGATTCTCGGTCCGCGCGGTTTGATGCCGAACCCCAAGCTCGGCACCGTGACCATGGACGTGAAGGGCGCGGTTTCCGCCGCCAAGGCCGGCCAGGTGGAGTTCCGCGCCGAAAAGGCTGGCGTGATCCATGCCGGCATCGGCAAGGCGAGCTTCGAAGAGGCCAAGCTGCTGGAAAACATCCGCGCCTTCGTGGACGCGATCCAGAAGGCGAAGCCCACGGGCGCCAAGGGCACTTACGTGCAGAAAGTCTCGCTCAGCTCCTCGATGGGCCCGGGCGTGCGCGTGGATGTGAGCAGCCTGGCTGCGTGAACAGAATACGCCGGCAACCCTGGCCGAGGCTGGGGTTTCCGGTGGGCAGGGGAGAGCTCTCCCCGAAACCTGTCCAAGACCGCACGTCGTTTCCCAGCCTTCGGGCCGGGTGGCAGTAAAGAGGCAGTCAGCCTCGCGCGCGGGAGACGGGAAGCCGGGCTTTCGGGTCTGGTGGGTCCGCCTTTGATAAGGACAGGCGAACCGGATCACCCATTGTCGGGTGGTTCTTTGGTAACCCGGCTTGCGGTGCTTGCACCGTGGGCCACACAGGAGACGGGATTTGGACCGTACGGAGAAGCGAGAGTTCGTCTCGTCGCTCGCCGCCGTCTTCGCCGAGACGTCCATGGTTGTCGTGAGCCAGAACAAGGGTCTCACGGTTGCCGAAGTGACGGATCTGCGCAGAAAGATGCGAGCTGCCGGGGCTAACTTTAAAGTCGCGAAGAACCGGCTGACCGTCCTCGCCCTGGATGGGACCAAATTCGGCGGCATCGAGCCAATGCTGAAGGGACCGACCGCGCTTGCTTGGGCGCGCGATCCCGTGGCGGTGGCCAAGGTGGCTGTCGAGTTCGCCAAGATCAACGAGAAGTTCGTGGTTATCGGTGGTGCGCTGGGCACTCAGACGCTGAATGCGGCTGGGATCAAGGCGCTTTCCGATTTGCCGTCGCTGGACACGCTGCGTGCCGGCCTGGTGGGGATGATTTCTACCCCCGCCACCCGCATCGCAGGCGTTTTGCAGGCGCCGGCCGGACAGCTCGCACGGGTCTTTGCGGCCTATGCCAAGAGGGACGAGGCGGAAGCAGCCTGATCAATCGCGTGATCGAGTGCGGCTCGCCATCGGGGCGGGCTTGCAAGCAACCCATCAGACACACAGTTAAGGACACAGACTATGGCCGATCTTACCAAGCTCGTTGACGAGCTTTCCGCCCTGACGGTTCTGGAAGCCGCCGAGCTTTCCAAGCTGCTGGAAGAAAAATGGGGCGTTTCCGCCGCCGCTCCCGTAGCCGCCGCGGCCCCCGTGGCCGCCGTGGCCGCGGCGCCGGTTGAGGAGCAGACCGAGTTCACCGTGGTGCTGGCCACCGCGGGCGACAAGAAGATTAACGTGATTAAGGAAATCCGCACCATCACGGGCCTGGGCCTCAAGGAAGCCAAGGACCTGGTGGAAGGCGCTCCGAAGACCGTTAAGGAAGGCGTCAACAAGGACGAAGCCGCCAAGATCAAGAAGGTTTTGGAAGAGCAGGGTGCGACTGTCGAAGTTAAGTGATGCACTGATCCGCGCGGCGTTCGCGCCGCGCGGATACTGAGCTGAATTGGGGTGGGAACCAGGTGCGGTTCCCGCCCTTTCCGCCGTTTCGGTGGCGGATTGAGTGGGCGGTTCCGGCTTTGAGTTAAGGCTGAGCCGCTGAGATGACGAAGAATGGTTCCTGGGACGGCTGACCACCGCCCCCACGCAGGATAAGGCAGAGACGATGAACGCAATCACACCGACGTTCACACCGCGCAAGCGGATCCGCAAGAGCTTTGGCCGGATCCCCGAAGTGGCGCCGATGCCGAACCTGATCGATGTGCAGCGCAGCTCCTATGAGGGCTTCCTGCAAATGCATGTGCGCCCCGATAGCCGTACAAACACCGGGCTGCAGGAAGTGTTCCGTGGCGTGTTCCCGATTGACGATTTCGCTGGCCGTGGCCGGCTTGAGTTCGTCTATTACGAATTGGAAGAGCCGAAATACGACGTTGAGGAATGCATTCAGCGCGGCATGAACTATGCCGCCCCGCTGAAGGTGATCCTGCGCCTGATCGTGTGGGATCTGGACGAGGACACCGGCGCCAAGTCGATCCGCGACATTAAGGAACAGCCCGTTTACATGGGCGACATGCCCCTGATGACGGATAACGGCACGTTTATCATCAACGGCACCGAGCGCGTGATCGTTAGCCAGATGCACCGCTCGCCTGGCGTGTTCTTCGATCACGACAAGGGCAAGACGCACTCGTCGGGCAAATTCCTGTTCGCGGCGCGGGTGATTCCGTATCGCGGCAGCTGGCTGGATTTCGAATTCGACAGCAAGGACATGGTTTATGTCCGTATCGACCGTAAGCGTAAGCTGCCGGTGACCACGCTGCTCTACGCGCTGGAAAGCGAGTGGAGCGAGCAGAACCGCGCGGCGAAAATCGCCGCCGGCGAGGATCCGGATACGCTGGATATTCGTGGCCTGGATGCCGAAACGATCCTGAATTATTTCTATGGCCAGGTGATTTTCACCCGCGGCGCCAAGGGCTGGGCGCGGCCGTTTGAGCCGGAGGCGTTCCGTGGCCTGAAGCTGCTGGAGCCGTTGATCGACGCCGATACTGGCGAAGTGGTGGCCGAGACGGACACCAAGCTGACCGCCCGCGCCGCCCGCAAGATCGCCGAAAAAACCAAGGAAGTTCTGGTCAGCCGCGCCGATCTCCTGGGCCGCTTCCTGGCCGTGGACCTGCTGAACGAGGAGACCGGTGAGGTTTACGCCGACGCCGGCGAGGAATTGGCCGAGGCCAAGCTGGCCATGCTGGAAGAGCAGGGCATTACCGCGCTGCCGATGCTGGCGATCGACCAGCAGAACGGGCCGTGGATTCGCAACACGCTGGCCATCGACAAGAACAATAACCGCGACGAAGCGCTGATCGATATTTATCGCGTCATGCGCCCGGGCGAGCCGCCGACGCCGGAAACGGCCGAGGCGCTGTTCCGCGGCCTGTTCTTCGATCCGGACCGCTACGACCTTTCGGCCGTCGGCCGCGTGAAAATGAACATGCGCCTGGGCCTGGAGTGCGACGATTCCGTGCGCATCCTGCGCCGCGAAGACGTGATGCGCACCGTTAAAATCCTGATCGATTTGAAGGATGGACGGGGGTCGATCGACGACATCGACAATCTCGGCAATCGCCGCGTGCGGTCCGTCGGCGAATTGATGGAAAACCAGTATCGCGTCGGCTTGCTGCGCATGGAGCGTGCGATTCGCGAGCGCATGGGCTCGGTGGATATCGACACGGTGATGCCGCACGATCTGATTAACGCGAAACCGGCCGCGGCCGCAGTGCGTGAATTCTTCGGCAGCTCCCAGCTGTCGCAGTTCATGGACCAGACCAATCCGCTGTCGGAAGTGACGCATAAGCGCCGCCTGTCCGCGCTTGGCCCAGGCGGTTTGACGCGTGAGCGCGCCGGCTTCGAGGTGCGCGACGTGCACCCGACGCATTACGGACGCATCTGCCCGATCGAGACGCCGGAAGGCCCGAATATCGGCCTGATCAACTCGCTGGCGACGTTCGCGAAGGTGAACAAATACGGCTTCATCGAAACTCCGTACCGTCTGGTGAAGGACGGTCAGGTGCAGGATGGCTGGAAATACCTGTCCGCCATGGAGGAGGAGCGCCTGGTTGTGGCGCAGGCCGACGCGCCGCAGGATGCGGAAGGCCGTTTCACTGGCGATCTGGTTTCGGTGCGCCGGCAGGGTGATTTCCGGTTGGTGAAACCGACGGATGTGACGGCGGTTGACGTGTCGCCAAAGCAGCTTGTTTCGGTGGCCGCGGCGTTGATTCCGTTCCTGGAAAACGACGACGCGAACCGCGCGCTGATGGGCTCGAACATGCAGCGGCAGGCGGTGCCGCTGGTGCAGTCCGATGCGCCGCTGGTGGGCACTGGCATGGAAGCCGCCGTGGCGCGCGATAGTGGTGCCACGATCGTGGCGCGCCGCGCCGGCATCGTGGATCAGATCGACGGCGCGCGCATCGTGGTGCGCGCAACGGCCGCCGATGGCAGCACCGAAGGCGTGGATATCTACCGCCTGCGCAAATACATGCGCAGCAACCAGAGCACCTGCATTAACCAGCGCCCGCTGGTGCGCGTGGGCGATATCGTGCAGGGCGGCGAAATCATCGCCGACGGACCTTCGACGGATCTCGGCGAGCTGGCCCTGGGCCGCAACGTGCTCTGCGCGTTCGTGCCCTGGAACGGCTACAATTTCGAGGATTCGATCCTGATTTCGGAGCGCATCGCGCGCGACGACGTGTTCACCTCCATCCACATCGAGGAATTCGAAGTGATGGCGCGCGACACGAAGCTGGGCCAGGAGGAAATCACCCGCGACATACCGAACGTGGGTGAAGAAAGCCTGAAGAACCTCGACGAAGCCGGCATCGTTTATATCGGCGCCGAGGTGTACCCGGGCGACATTCTGATCGGCAAGGTGACGCCGAAGGGCGAAAGCCCGATGACGCCGGAAGAAAAGCTGCTGCGCGCCATCTTCGGCGAAAAGGCCAGCGACGTGCGCGATACGTCGCTGAAGCTGCCGCCGGGCGTTTCCGGCACCATCGTCGATGTGCGCGTGTTCAGCCGCCGCGGCGTGGACAAGGACGAGCGCGCCATGGCCATCGAGCGTTCGGAAATCGAACGTCTTTCGAAGGATCGTGACGACGAGCGGGCGATTCAGGAGCGCGCTTTCCTGAACCGGCTGCGCGAGAAGCTGCTGGACCACAAGGCCAGCGGCGGCTTCAAGGGCATCAAGGCCGGCACGGTGATTACCGAGGACGTGCTGGCCGAGCATCCGCGTGGCGCCTGGCGCCATATCGGCGTGCAGGACGACACGGTGATGGCCGAAATCGAAACGCTGAAGCGCGAATTCGATGCCGCCGTCGGCCGCTTGCAGGCGCGTTTCGAAAGCAAGGTCGAAAAGCTGCAGCGCGGTGACGAATTGCCGCCCGGCGTCATGAAGATGGTCAAGGTGTTCGTCGCGGTGAAGCGCAAGCTGCAGCCGGGCGATAAGATGGCCGGGCGCCATGGCAACAAGGGTGTCGTCTCGCGCGTGGTGCCGGTGGAAGACATGCCGTTCCTGGAGGACGGCACGCCGGTCGATCTGGTGCTGAATCCGCTGGGCGTGCCGAGCCGCATGAATGTGGGGCAGATCCTGGAAACCCATCTGGGCTGGGCCTGCGCCAATCTTGGCCACGAAATCGGTGCGCTGGTGGAAACCTACCGCCGCACCGGCGCGGCCAAGCAGGAATTGCTGGACCGGCTGAAGACGATTTACGGCGACAAGGTTTACGACGAGGAAATCGCTGTTCTGAACAACGACCAGCTGTTGGAGCTCAGCGATAACCTGAAGAAGGGCATCCCGATCGCCACCCCGGTGTTCGATGGCGCCCGCATGTCCGATATCGAGGCCATGCTGGTGGAAGCCGGCCTGGATACTAGCGGCCAGGTGACGCTGGTGGACGGCCGCACCGGCGAGCCGTTCGAACGCAAGGTGACCGTTGGGTATATTTATATGCTCAAGCTGCATCACCTGGTGGACGACAAGATCCATGCGCGTTCGATCGGACCGTACAGCCTGGTGACCCAGCAGCCGCTGGGCGGCAAGGCGCAGTTCGGTGGCCAGCGCTTCGGCGAAATGGAGGTCTGGGCGCTTGAAGCGTACGGCGCCGCCTATACGCTGCAGGAAATGCTGACCGTGAAGTCGGACGACGTGTCCGGCCGCACCAAGGTCTATGAAGCGATCGTGCGCGAGCAGGACAACTTCGAGGCGGGCATTCCGGAGAGCTTTAACGTTCTGATTAAGGAACTTAAGTCTCTGGGGTTGAACGTCGATCTTGATCAGAGTGCGGCGTAGCACAAGCAAACAAGGCCAGGGGGCTCTGCCCCCTGGCCCCAAGCTGGGGCCTGAGGCCCCAGACCCCCATTTTGAAGGGCGCTCGGTATGAATGAGCTGATGAAAATTCTGGGGCAGGCTGGTCAGGCTGTGTCCTTCGACCAGATCCGGATCCAGATGGCCTCGCCGGAACAAATTCGGTCGTGGTCGTACGGCGAGATTAAGAAGCCGGAAACCATCAACTATCGTACGTTCAAGCCGGAACGCGATGGCCTGTTCTGCGCGCGCATTTTTGGTCCCATCAAGGACTACGAATGCCTCTGCGGCAAATACAAGCGGATGAAGTTCCGCGGCATCATCTGCGAAAAATGCGGCGTCGAAGTGACGCTGGCCAAGGTGCGCCGCGAGCGCATGGGCCATATCGAGCTGGCCTCGCCGGTCGCGCACATCTGGTTCCTGAAATCCCTTCCTAGCCGCATCGGCCTGATGGTCGATCTGACGCTGAAGGAGCTGGAGAAGATCCTGTATTTCGAGAGCTACGTGGTTCTCGAACCCGGCCTGACCGACATGAAGCTGCACCAGCTGCTGAACGAAGATCAGCTGATGGCCAAGCAGGATGAATTCGGCGAGGACGGTTTCCGCGCCGGCATCGGCGCCGAGGCGATCAAGCAAGTGCTGCACGGCATCGATACCGACGCCGAAAAGGTGAAGCTGCGCGCCGATTTGCGCGAAACCACCAGCGAAGCCAAGCGCAAGAAGCTGGTCAAGCGTCTGAAGCTGATCGAGGCGTTCAGCGAATCCGGCGCTAAGCCGGAGTGGATGATCCTGGACGTGGTGCCGGTGATTCCGCCCGAATTGCGCCCCCTGGTGCCGTTGGATGGCGGCCGCTTCGCCACATCCGATCTGAACGATCTGTATCGCCGCGTCATCAACCGCAACAACCGTTTGAAGCGCCTGATCGAATTGCGCGCGCCCGATATCATCGTGCGTAACGAAAAGCGCATGCTGCAGGAATCGGTCGATGCGCTGTTCGATAACGGCCGCCGCGGCCGCGCGATCACCGGCGCCAATAAGCGTCCGCTGAAATCGCTGTCTGACATGCTGAAGGGCAAGCAGGGCCGCTTCCGCCAGAACCTGCTCGGCAAGCGCGTCGATTATTCCGGCCGCTCGGTCATCGTGGTGGGTCCGGAACTGAAGCTGCACCAGTGCGGCCTGCCGAAGAAAATGGCGCTCGAGCTGTTCAAGCCGTTCATTTACAGCAAGCTCGAAAAATACGGCCACGCCACCACCATCAAGGCGGCCAAGCGCATGGTGGAAAAGGAGCGTCCCGAAGTGTGGGACATCCTGGAAGAGGTGATTCGCGAGCATCCCGTGATGCTGAACCGCGCGCCCACGCTGCATCGCCTCGGCATCCAGGCGTTCGAGCCGGTGCTGATCGAAGGCAAGGCGATCCAGCTGCATCCGCTGGTTTGCACCGCCTTCAACGCGGATTTCGACGGCGACCAGATGGCCGTGCATGTGCCGCTGAGCCTCGAGGCGCAGCTCGAAGCGCGCGTGCTCATGATGTCCACGAACAACATCCTGAGCCCGGCGAACGGCAAGCCGATCATCGTGCCGAGCCAGGATATCGTGCTGGGCCTGTACTATCTGTCGCTCGAGACCGCGGATTTCCGCGCCACCGAGGATAACAAGGCGTCGGCCTTCGGCACCATTGGCGAAATCGATTTCGCCTTGCAGGCCAAGGGCATCAAGCTGCACGACAAGATCCGTGCGCGTATCGAAAGCATCGAGCCGGATGGCAGCCGCCGCCGGCACATCGTGGTGACCACGCCGGGCCGCATGCTGATTGCGCAAATCCTGCCGAAGCACCCGAACGTGCCGTTCGCGCTGATCAACAAGCAGCTGACCAAGAAGAACGTTTCGGACGTGATCGACGCGGTGTACCGTCACTGCGGCCAGAAGGAATGCGTGATCTTCGCTGACCGGCTCATGGGCCTGGGCTTCGGCCAGGCCGCCAAGGCCGGTATTTCGTTCGGCAAGGACGATCTGATCATTCCGAAGGAGAAGCCCGAGCTGATCCTGAAGACGCAAACCGAGGTCAAGGAATTCGAGCAGCAATACCAGGACGGCCTGATTACGGCCGGCGAACGCTACAACAAGGTGGTGGATGCCTGGTCGCGCTGCACGGACGAAGTGGCCGGCGCCATGATGAAGGAGATTTCCAAGCAGGAGGTTGGCCGCCAGACCAACAGCGTTTGGATGATGAGCCATTCCGGCGCGCGTGGGTCGCCGGCGCAGATGCGCCAGCTGGCCGGCATGCGCGGCCTGATGGCCAAGCCCTCGGGCGAAATCATCGAGCAGCCGATTATCGCCAACTTCAAGGAAGGCCTGTCCGTTCTTGAATACTTCAACTCCACCCACGGCGCCCGCAAGGGCCTCGCGGATACGGCGCTGAAGACCGCGAACTCCGGTTATCTGACGCGGCGTCTGGTGGACGTGGCGCAGGATTGCATCATCGTCGAAGTCGATTGCGGCACCGAACGCGGCCTGACGGTGAAACCCGTCATGGATGGCGGCGATATCGTCAGCTCGTTGTCCGAGCGTATCCTTGGCCGCAC
>Ga0302319_10027335_pt1 | contig 9998 bp, 10 predicted proteins | sample Bog_T0_2_FD_203319 | JGI IMG/M metagenome (GOLD analysis project Ga0302319, IMG submission 203319) | Peat permafrost microbial communities from Stordalen Mire near Abisko, Sweden - Bog_T0_2 | ecosystem: Environmental > Terrestrial > Soil > Wetlands > Peat | place: Sweden: Abisko, Stordalen Mire...
CCTTCCCTGCGTGCAGAGGCTACTCGGCGTCCTTCATATTTGCCGGGCGGACGACCTTCATCACCGTGTGCTTCGCGATGTAGGCCGGGTCAATCTCCACGCCGACGCCGGGGCCGGTGGGAACCGTGATCACGCCGTCGCTGTCCGAGCGCAGCGTGGAGGTGGCACAGGTATAGGGCAGATCGTTGTTGAACTCCTTGAACTCGTGGTGCGGACCAGAGTTCGGAATCGCCGAGACGAAGTGCATCATGTACAGATAGCCCAGCCCGGTGGCCGAGATGTGCGGGATGCACTGTTTGCCCAGCGCCGCCGCCATGCGCGCTACCCGCATGCAGCGAACCATGCCGCCAAAGTAGAACATGTCCTGCTGCACGATGCCGACCGAGTTATTGGCCAGCACGTGGCGGAAGTTCCAGGTGGAGGGCTCCTGCTCACCCAGCGCGATGGGGATCTGCAGCGCGTCGGCGACCCGCTGCAGGCCGTCGTAGTCGTCAAAGGGGACGGGCTCCTCGTAGAACGCATACTTATACTCCTGCATGAGCTTGCCGATGGGGATAGCTTCGGCGGGCGTGTAGGAGCCGTTGGAGTCGGCCGAGATGACCATCTGGTCACCGAAGGTCTTGCGCACCAGCGGAATCAGCTTCGCGCTGCGGCCGGTCGGGGTCTCCACGTGCGACATGCGGCCGCCCAGCTTGAACTTGATCGCCTTGGCGTGCGAGATAGCCACGTCGCGCTGCAGGTGCTCGATGGTCTCTTCGGCGGAGATGTATCGCTCGCCGTTGGCCTGGTAGACGGAGATCTTCGGGTTGTAAATCCTGTCGCCGATGAGCAGGCCGATAGGACGTTTCGCCATCTTGCCCATCATGTCAAGCAGGGCGAACTCCAGCGTGGCCATGGGAACGAAGATTGCCAGTCCGGTGGACTTGTAGTTGTTGGCGTAGACCGTCACCATCTCCAGCAGCTTCTCCAGGTCGCGCGCATCCTGGCCCAGGAAGAACGGTGCAATCCGCTCCAGAAAGATGGGGTAGAGTACCTCCATCTGCTGCGCGTTGGAGATGGAGAGGCCTTCCGCGCCGTCTTTGGAGCGCACGCGACACAGCCAGCTCTTCTGGTAGTGCAGCAGCTCTATGGAGGCGATAACGACCGGCGCGGGAAACAGCTCGCGCTTGAAGACCGGCAGCGCCGCGGCGGAGTCGCATTTCGCCATGTTGGCGCGCAGCTCAGGATGCGCGGGGATGTGGTGCGACTGCGCTCGGGCGCTGGGGAGCACAGCGGCGGCGGCGGCAGCGAGCGAAGACTTCAAGAGTTCGCGGCGGGTGGCGTGCATGAGGATCCTCGGGCGCGAGGATAGCTGCCGGAGGCAGGCGCTGTCGAGAGCAGCGGGCTGATGGGCTAGCTCTTGTTCAGGAGGCCAAGCGCGGCGAGGATCCCTGCCAGCGTGCTACGCGTGGCAGCGGAGACCGGCACCATCGGCAGGCGCACGGCATCCGAGCAACGGCCCAGCAGCGCAAGTACGGCTTTGATGGGTGCGGGGTTGGGCTCGGAAAACAGCGCCTGCTGCAGCGGACGGTAGCTGTCCTGCAGCGCCTGCGCCGCGCCGCCTTCACCGCGCAGAGCCGCGGCAACCAACTGCGCCATGGGGCCGGGGACGGCGTTGGATGCGACCGAGATCAGCCCGCAGCCACCGGCGGCGATGATGGGGAGAGCGAGCGCATCGTCGCCTGCGAAGACCGCGAAGCCTTTGGGTACCAGTCGCAGCACATCGGAAATTTGTTCGAGGTTCCCGCTGGACTCCTTGATGGCGACGATGTTGGGAATCTCCGCAAGCCGCAGCACTGTCTCTGGAAGCAGGTTGGCGGCTGTGCGGCCGGGGATGTTGTAGAGCATCACCTGCAGCGGCGTGGCCTCCGCGAGCGCGCGGAAGTGCTGGAACTGGCCCTCCTGCCCCGGTTTGGAGTAGTACGGGTTGGCGCTGAGGATGCCGGTGAGGCCGGAGATTGTGCTGAGCTTCTTCGCATTCAGCACCAGCTGCGCCGTCGCATTGTGCGTGCAGCCGGCGAAGACCGGGACGCGGCGCGCACTGGTCTCGACGGTGATCTCGATGACGCGCAGCCACTCCTGCTCGGTCAGCGTCGACGCTTCGCCGGTGGTTCCGCAGGGCACCAACAGCGAGATGCCGTTGGCGATCTGCCACTCCACATGCGCGCGCAGAGCTGGTTCGTCTATCGCCGAAGACGGCCCGGGGCCGGGCGAGCCGTCAGGACGGAAGGGAGTGACGAGCGCGGTACCGCAGCCGGAGAGGTTCATGGTCGAAGTTGAGTTTAGCGCGTGGGAGGGTGTGCAGGGCCGGTGTGGGTTAGTTCCACGATCTTCTTCGGCGGCAGCAGCCAGAAGACGGCCACCAGGCAAATCATGCCCAGCGAGATGTACGGCGAGACATAGGCCATCGGAATCGCGCCGACGTAGAGGCAGAAGGACGCGGCCTGCTGGCCCATACCGCTGGCCAGCGGCCGGTCACTGCGATGGCAGATGAGCGTGGAGAGCGACATCCACGAAATGCCGGGAAAAGCGCAGACCACGCTGTAAAGCGCAACCGAGAAGGGCGAGATACCCCGCACGGCGACCCAGTTGGTGGCCACCGGAATAAGCGAGAGCGAGAACAGCAGCGCAAGGTTCGACCAAAGGATGCCGTGCGAGACCTGCTCCAGATCGTCCAGCAGGTAGTGGTGGTTCACCCAGTAGATACCTGTCTGCACAAAACTTAACAGGTACACCAGCAGCAGCGGCAGGATGGCGCGCAGGCCCTCGGCGTTACTGACCTCGCGGGCCGGGACCTTCAACTCCAGCACCATGATGGTGATGATGACGGCGATCACGCCGTCGGAGAAGGCTTCCAGGCGCGCGGGTGTGAGTCGTTGGTCAGCCATGGTCTCTGGGGAAGGATACAACGCCTCACGAGGCCGCGAGCGACTTGCGCAGAAAGATCTTTGCCTGCGCATTGTCGTTGTAGCGGGGGCATTCGACGTAGCCGCGGCGGTGGTAAAGCACCAGCGCGGCGGCGAACTCCGGCTTGCTGTCGAGATACATCCACGCGTAGCCCGCAGTGCGCGCTTGCTCTTCCGCCGCATCCATCAGGCGATCCGCGAGCCGCTGCCCGCGAAACTCCGGAGCGACGAACAGCCGCTTGCACTCCGCCGCGAACGCAAGACCCGGTAGCGATCGCACAAGCACGCACCCGGCAGGCCGAGCGTCCACCTCTGCCAGCAGAAAGCCAAGCTGCGGCTCTCGCAGGTCGGCGAGGACCTTGGCTTCCTCATCGCGCTGCCAGATGTCCCACTCCGTATAGTAGTGGTCGAGCAGCGCGCAGACCTCCGCCAGGTCTGTCACCGTCGCGCGACGAAGGTTCGCGGCCACGCGCTTTACACCCAGTCGCCGCTTCGCATCAGCGGCTCCGCAGTGCCATCGGAGGTCAGGCCGTCGACGCTCATGGTCGGGCCGCCGATCATCCAGTCCACGTGGATCAGGCTCTCGTTCGCGCCGAGGGCCGCAAGCTGGTCGTTCGTCATCTTCTCGCCGCCGATCAGGCACGTCGAGTATGCCTGGCCCAGCGCGATGTGGCTGGCGGCGTTCTCGTCAAAGAGCGTGCTCCAGAACAGCACGCCGGACTGCGCGATAGGCGAGTTGTGCGGCACCAGCGCGACTTCGCCGAGGCGGCGCGCGCCGTCGTCCGTGGAGATGAGCTTGTTCAGCGCGGCCTCGCCGGCCGTGGCGGTGGCCTCCACGATGCGGCCGCCCTTGAACGTGCAGCGGATGTTCTCGATCAGCGTGCCCTGGTGCGAGAGCGGCTTGGACGCAGCGACGTGGCCGTCCACGCGCGAGTGGTGCGGCGTGGTAAAGCACTCCTCGGTGGGGATGTTGGGCTGGCAGTAGATCCCGTTGCCGGCAGTGGTGCCACCGCCGGCCCAAAGGTGCTGGTCGGCGAGACCGACGGTGAGGTCGGTCGCTCCGTCGTCGCTATAGAAGCGCAGCGCATGAAAGCGCTTGGCGTTCAGCCGGTCGACGCGGCGCTTGAGGTTCTCGCCGTGCTGCTTCCACTCCGCGACCGGGTCGGCGGTGGTGATGCGCGAGCAGAAGAAGATGGCGTCCCACAGCTTGCCGAGCGCGAGCTCCTCGGGATCATTGGGGAAGACCAGCGCGGCCCACGCGGGCGTGGCGGCGGCGACAATCGTCCAATTGATCTCATGCCGCGTAATCAGTTCCAGCGCCGGCTTGTAGGCCTTCGACACCGCTGTGCTGGCGCGCGAGACCTTGTCCGGGTCCTGCCCGGCCAGCAGCGCTGGGTTCGCGCCGGCGATGGCCATGCGCGCGGCGCCGGACTTGAACGCAGCCGCCACACCGTCATAGAACCATGCAGGTGCGTAGTCGAAGCTGGCGTCGGGAGCGTACTGGTAGCGCGCCAGCGTCGTCGCATCGTCCGAGAGAATCGTGGTGACGAGCTTCGCCCCGGCCTTGTAGGCGTGTTCGGTGATGCGGCGCACCAGCGGCAGCGCGTCGGTTGGCGCGGTGAGGAAGAGCTCCTGGCCTTCGCGCAGGTTCACGCCGATGTGGACGGCGACCTCGGCAAGGCGGTCGAGCTTGGCATCAAAAGAAAGATCGGCGAAGGTGGACGGGACGGCAAGATCGAGCGCGGAAGCAGTGGCCATGCAGTCAGTTTATCGCGCCTGTGGAATCAGAGCTTTTCGAAGACGTCCCGCAGGTCGTAGACGCCGGGTTTGGCGCTGACCAGCCACTCGGCGGCGCGGACGGCGCCCTCGGCGAATGGCCGCCGCGAGGTGGACTCGTGCGTTAGCGTCAGGCTATCGTCCGCGCTGGTCGCCACCACCGAGTGGATGCCCGCGACCTCGCCGGTGCGGGTCGCGTGGATGGGAATCTCTTTGTCTGTTCCAAGCCCGGCCTTCACCGCGTCGGCGAGCGTCAGCGCGGTACCGCTGGGCGAGTCCAGCTTGCTGGCGTGGTGGGTCTCCGCGATGGAGAAGGTGTAGCCCGAGCCCTTGAGCTCGGCGGCCATCGTCTTTGCCAGCGTCAACAGCTTTTGCACGCCGATGGAGAAGTTCGTGCCGTAGAGCAGCCCGGCGCCGCGCCGCTCGGCCAGCGCCGAGATGTCTGCCAGTTTGGCATACCAGCCGGTGGTGCCGATGACCATCTTCGCGCCGGTGGCCAGGCAGGCGCGCATGTTGGTCAGTACCGCCTCAGGCGTGGTGAAGTCGATGATCACGTCAAAGCCGGCGACGAAGGGCGCGGTGAGCGCGGCGCCCTCCTTGTTCTCCGTGGCGTCGAGCACGTGGACGCTGTGGCCGTGTTGCGCGGCGACCTCCGCAACGAGCTTGCCGGTCTTGCCGACTCCGAGAACGAGGATGCGCATGGGAAGACTCCTAGGCGTTGCTGGCGACGGAACGCGCGTCGATGTCGAAGATCGTCGCATCCGGAGCCGAGAAGAACTTCCGGTGCAGCGAGCGGACGGCCTCTTCGACATCTTCCTCGTTGATCATGAAGCTCATGTTGATCTCGCTGGCGCCCTGCGAGATCATGCGCACGTTGACGTGGGAGATGGCGCTGAAGACCTGGCCGCTGATGCCCGCCTGCCCGCGGATGTCTTCTCCGACCAAACAGATCAGCGCCTTGCTGCCTTCGCACTTCACATCGGCGATGCGGCTCAGCTCGTCGGTGATCGCGGGCAGCGCCTGCCGCGAGTCCACCGTGACGGAGATCGAAACCTCGGACGTAGCGACCATGTCGATCGCGCAGTGGTGCCGGTCGAAGACATCGAAGACCGCCTTGAGGAAGCCGTGTGCCAGCAGCATGCGGCTGGCCACGATGTCGATGATGGTGAGCTGCTTCTTCGCCGCGATGGACTTGAACGGGCTCGCACACGGCGGCGGCGTAGCGGTGATCTTCGTGCCTTCGTTCGCCGGATTGCGGCTGTTCAGCACATACACCGGAATGTTCTTCTGCACGGCGGGCAGGATGGTCGCTGGATGCAGCACCTTCGCGCCAAAGTAGGCGAGCTCGGCTGCTTCCTCAAAGCTGATGGTCTTCACCCGCAGCGCCTCGGGCACGATGCGCGGGTCGGTGGTCATAATGCCGTCCACGTCGGTCCATATCTCGATGGCCCCGGCGTGCAGCGCGCCGCCGATGAGCGCGGCGGTGTAGTCGGAGCCGCCACGGCCCAGTGTGGTGGTCACTCCCTGGCAGGAGCCGATGAACCCGCCCATCACCGGCACCTTACCCAGGTCCACCAGCGGCAGCACCTGCGAAGTGAGCGCGTTCTCAATAGCGCGCTCGTTGGGCGTGGCCTTGCTGAAGTGGTCGTCGGTAAGGATGACGGTGCGTGCATCGACATGCGTTGTCGGCAGAGACTTCTCGACGAAGGCCGCCGCGATGATGACCGAGGACAGGCGCTCGCCGAAGCTGACCACATGGTCGGAGGTTCGCGGCGTCAGCTCGCCCACGGCGGAGATGCCGCGCAGCAGGTCGTCCAGCGCGTCGAAGTCGTGGTGGATGTTGAGCTGCAGGGAGGTGAGGCGGTCGCCCGTCACCAGCTCGCCGGCGGTCTTCAGGTGGCGCGTGCGCAGGCCATCGGTCAGTCGCAGCGCGGCCTCGCGGTCGTGTTTGCCGGCCGCGGCCGCGGCCTTCAGCAGCGTGTCCGTCACCTTGGACATCGCCGAGACGACGACGATGGGGTTCAGCCCGGAGCGCAGCCGTCCGGCCACGATGTCCGCGGTGCGCAGGATGGCGGCGGAGTCCTCGACCGAGGTCCCGCCGAACTTCATCACCACTATGTGCTGGCGAGGCGTGCTCATACAGTCACCAACTCTGCGGCCGCGTTGTTCACCGGCGGAAACCTGCGGAAGTCGAACTTGCCCAGCACGGCGAGGACCTCGGCGTTCAGGATGGCCGCTCCCGCTGCTCCGCGAATCGTATTGTGCGAGAGCAGCGTGAACTTCCAGTCGAAGAGCGAGCAGGGACGCAGGCGGCCGACCGTGGTCGCCATGCCGTTGCCGCGCATCAGGTCCAGCCGAGGCTGGGGGCGGTTCTCTTCCGGCGCGTATTCGACCGGCGCAATCGGCGCGCTGGGAAGATGGAAGCCGTCGAGACCCTTGCCGTGCAGCGGCTGGAACTCCGCCCACGCAGCAACGATCTGCTCGTGCGTTGCGGGCTTGCGCAGCTTCAGGCTCACGCACTCTGTGTGGCCGTCGACGACCGCTACGCGGTTGCAGATGGCGGAGAGGGTGAGTGCGGCGGGCTGGAACCCTGTAGCGGAGATGCCGCCGAGCAGCTTGCCGATCTCCTCCTGCAGCTTCTCTTCTTCGTTCTTGATGTAGGGAATCACATTGCCGACGATGTCCAGCGACGCCACGCCGGGATAGCCCGCGCCGCTCACCGCCTGCATCGTGCTGACGAAGAGCTTTTCGATGCCAAAGCGCGCATGGAGCGGCGCCAGCGGAAGCACCAGGCCGATGGCGCAGCAGTTCGGATCGGTGACGAGGTAGCCGCCGGAGGTTTTGCGCGTGGCCTGCTGCTCGATCATCTCCAGGTGGTCGGCATTGACCTCCGGGACGACGAGCGGAACGTCCTTCGCCATGCGAAAGGCCGAGCTGTTGGAGATCACCGCGCAACCTGCCGCCACGAACTTCGGCTCCAACTCGCGGGCGATGGGCGCATCAATGGACGAAAAGATAATCCGCGGCAGTTCAGCGCCCGCGCCTTCAGGCATGTTCGGCTGCAGCACCATCTTCGCGATGCGCGCGGGCAGCGGCGTATCCAGTTTCCAGTGGCAGGCCTCGGCATACGTCTTGCCGGCGCTGCGGTCGCTGGCCGCGAGCCAGGTGATGTTGAACCACGGGTGGTCCGCGAGGAGCTGGATGAACCGCTGGCCCACCGCTCCGGTCGCGCCCAAGATGCCTACGTTACGACGTTCCATCCATATAGGATAACAAGTCGGCGGGCGGTCGAGTTAGCAACTTAGCGACAGGCCGGATTCAGTCTACGTAGCGATCGCGGTAGCGGCGGCCGCGGCTCATCCGGCGGCCTCCGCCGCCCCAGGCGCATAGCAGCGCGACGGCGTGGATCAGGAACCACAGCCCAATCCCCTGGTCCTGGTAGATCCAGAAGAGGATCAGCAGGCGCGGCACCAGCACCGCCACGATGATCGGGATAATGCCCACCACCGGCGGAATGTAGTGGACCATGCTGTGCTGCAGCCACGCCACAAAGATGCAGATACGCGGCAGAAAGAGCGAGAGCACGAGGAACCAGAGCGGGATGGAGTGGGTCGCGAAGGTGAGGGTCATAGTTTTAGGTTCGAGTTCTCAGTCTATAGATGCTCATTTTACGGCGAAAGTGACGGCGAAGTAAGGGTTCGGCGTCGCGGTTCTCCTTTATAGTGCGGCGATCACAGCCTCGGTGAATGCTTTCGTGCCGGAACTGCCGCCGACGTCGCGCGTCAGCGTCTTGCCTTCGGCGTAGACCTTCTCGATTGCCGCCTGCACCTTCTCCGCGGTGGCGTCCTCGTTGATGTGGTGGAGCATCAGCACGGCGGACTGAAGGAGCGCCGTGGGATTCGCCTTATCCTGCCCGGCGATGTCCGGCGCGGAGCCGTGTACGGCCTCAAAGATCGCGCACTCCGCGCCCAGGTTCGCGCCGGGTACCAGCCCCAGTCCGCCGATCAGCCCGCTGCACAGGTCGCTGAGAATGTCGCCGTAGAGGTTCTCGGTGAGGATCACGTCGTACTGCGTGGGGTTCATCACCAGCTGCATGCAGGTGTTGTCCACAATGTGCTCGGCGTAGGTGATCTCCGGATACTGCTCCGCCACATTGCGGCAGCAGCGGAGAAACAGCCCGTCCGACAGCTTCATGATGTTGGCCTTGTGGATGGCGTGGATCTTCTTGCGGCCATGCTTCCGCGCGTACTCAAAGGCGGACTGCGCGATGCGCGTGGAACCCTTCTCGGTGATGATCTTGAACGCCTGCACCACGCCGGGGAAGACCGTGATCTCCAGCCCGGAGTACAAATCTTCGGTGTTCTCGCGGAAGATAATCATGTCGATGTCGGGGTAGTGGGTCTTGATGCCGGGCAGCGACTTCACCGGGCGGAAGTTGGAATAGAGGTCAAACTTCTTGCGCAGCGCTACGTTGATCGACGAGAACCCGCCGCCGATAGGCGTGGCCGTCGGCCCCTTGATGGCGACCTTGTCCTTCGCGATGGAGTCCAGCGCGGCCTGCGGCAGGATCTCGCCGTTCTTCTCGTAGGCCTCGGCGCCGCACTCGAAGCTGTGCCACTCGAAGGCGCAGCCGGTCTGCGCGCCGGCGGCCTCGACGACGCGAACCATCGCCGCCGCGACTTCGGGGCCGATGCCGTCGCCGGGAATGAGGGTGATCTGGTGGGTGCAGGTGGTTGGGGACATGGGGCTCTTCTGGGTTCTAGGTTGTAGGTGGAGCCGGAGCAGAGGTTTTGGTCTTGAGAAAGATGGACAATCCGCTAAGCATCCGGCCTACCTGTTGTGAACGTTCTATCGCTTCCTCGATCTGCTCCGCCGTGCCATAGCCGAGGCGGCGCGCGATGAACAATTGTGTCTGTAGCTCTGCGTTACTCCCTCTGGAGATCAGTACAAAACTGTCGAAAGTCTTTCTTTGTGCGTCTTGCGGAGCCTTCGGAGAGGTTGCTTGCTATCGATACAGCGGCTCGGCGCATTTGAGAACTCAGCCCGTAAATCTCATGCTTCGGAAAGCTGGACGTTATGTCGTAGACCAAAATTGACAGATCCATGGACAGGTTCCAGACCTCCAAATCATGAAACGACTTTGCCATAAGCCCTCACCTACAACCTATAACCAACAACCTACAACTTCCCCCGGCTCCCCTTCGGCTCCTTATGCCTCAATAGTCCTTCGAGCTCCTGCTTGAATTCGTTCACGTCCTTGAAGTCGCGGTAGACGCT
>Ga0302319_10027336_pt1 | contig 9998 bp, 7 predicted proteins | sample Bog_T0_2_FD_203319 | JGI IMG/M metagenome (GOLD analysis project Ga0302319, IMG submission 203319) | Peat permafrost microbial communities from Stordalen Mire near Abisko, Sweden - Bog_T0_2 | ecosystem: Environmental > Terrestrial > Soil > Wetlands > Peat | place: Sweden: Abisko, Stordalen Mire...
CGCCGTCAGCGTGCCGTTGGGCAATGACAGCACGAGCGATGGTCCGCGGGTCAGGATCGTCGCCGACGAAGCCAAGAACGGCATTCTGATCGAAGCCACCAAGGCCGATTACGAGCGCGTGCGCCAGGTGATCGGCCGGCTCGACGTGATCCCGAACCAGGTCCTGATCGAGGCAACGATTGCCGAGGTGACGCTCAACGACGATCTGAAATTCGGCGTCCGCTGGTACCTGCAGAAGAAGTCGTCCGGTGCCACCTTCACCGACCAGGCTTCCGGCGCGCTCACATCGGTTTTCCCGGCGTTTTCCTACGCCCTGACCGCGGCCAATGTCACCGCCACGCTGGATGCGCTGAACGCCATCACCGATGTCAATATCGTGTCTTCGCCGTCGCTCACCGTGATGGACAACAAGCCGGCGGTGCTGCAGATCGGCGACCAGGTTCCGATCACCACGCAGTCGGCGACCAGCGTGCTGACCGCGGGCGCGCCGGTGGTCAATTCCGTGAGCTACAAGGACACCGGCGTGATCCTCTCGATCACGCCGCGCATCAACGAGAGCGGTCGGGTCCTGCTCGATATCGAGCAGGAAGTCTCAAGCGTGGTGCAGACCACTTCGTCGGGGATCGATTCACCGACCATCCGGCAGCGCAAGATCAGGACCAGCGTGGTCGTGAACGACAGCGATGCGCTGGTGCTGGGCGGCATGATCCAGGAGAGCCGGACCAAGACCCGCAGCCAGATCCCGATCCTCGGCGACATCCCGCTGCTTGGCAATGCCGCCAGTTCCAAGGACGACACCATCGCCAAGACCGAGCTGATCATCCTGATCCGTCCGCATGTGATCCGCGACCTCAATGAGGCGCGCACCACCACGGACGAGTATCGGCGATATCTTTCGGTCGAGGGCCCGTATCGGCGTCCGCAGGCACGCAGCCTGGAGCAGGCCGGGCACCGGATCTTGGATTGAGGGATAAAACCCAATGACCACGTTCCGGTATCGAGCCTATGGAGTAGATGGCGGCTTTGCCGAAGGCACGGTCGAGGCTACCTCGCCCGAGGCGGCCAGCGCGGCGCTGTGGTCACAGGGGCTGACGCCGTTCCAGATGCGGCAGGCGGACTCTTCGGGGACCCGATGGTGGAACCGGGAGATCTCGCTCAGCGGCGGCGCGCGGCGCGGCGACCTCTTGGCGTTCACCCGCGGCTTTGCCATGCTCAACGCCGCGGAAATTCCGCTCGACGATGCGCTGCGGATTCTGCAGAAGCAGGCGTCCTCATCCCGCCCGCGCCGCCTGGTCGATGATCTGCTCGCCGCGGTGTTGAACGGCACGCCTTTGTCCGACGCCATGGCCCGGCAACCGAAGATTTTCCCAGTGGATTACGTCGCCGTTGTCCGGGCCGGTGAAATCGGTGGAACGCTCAACGATGTGTTTGTCGAACTGGCCGACCTGCTGGAGCGGCGCGCGGAAATCCAGGCGCGGATCCAGTCGGCTTTGATCTATCCCTGCATGCTCATCGCGCTCAGCCTGGGGACGCTCGGAATCGTCATCGGCGGCTTGATTCCGGCGCTGGCGCCGATCTTCGAGCAGAGCGGCAAGCCGATGCCGGCCAGCATCCAGTTCATGCTGACGTTGCGCGACAGCTGGCTTGAAATCATCCTTGGCGCGGCCCTGGCCGTGGCCAGCCTTGGGGGCGCGAGCCTGATCGCGAACCGCAGGCCCGAGCTCCGGCAGGCGATCGATCGCGGCAAGCTGCTGCTCCCGGTCATCGGGAGTTTTCTGCGGCAGCGCGAAGCGGCGCGGTTCTCGCGCACGCTGGGCACCCTGCTCAAGGCCGGCGTTCCCCTGATCCATGCGGTGAGATCGGCCTGCAGCGTCGTCGCCAATCGCCAGATGGCCGCGGGCATCGAGCGCGCGATCGAGGACATCCAGCAGGGCGTCGCGGTGCATCGGGCCCTGCAGAAGCAGGCGGTGCTGCCGGGGATCGCGCTGCAGATGATCAGCGTCGGCGAGCAGGCCGGAAAACTCGACCGGATGCTGACTCGCGTCGCCATCCTGCTGGAGCGGCAGATTCAGAGCAGTATCGATCGCTTCATGTCGGCGCTGACGCCGGCCCTGACGGTCGGCATCGCGCTGCTGGTCGGCGCGCTGATCATGCCGGTCATGAACGCGGTCCTCAGCCTCAACGACCTGGCGGCGCGATGAGGACGATGCTCAACCAGGCGCGCCTTCAGCAAGCGGGGTTCACGCTGATCGAAATGCTGGTCGTGCTGGCCATTCTGGTGCTGGTGGCGGGCGTCGCGATGCCGTTGTTGTCAGGCGGATCGGACGGGCTGCGCTTGCAGATGGCCTCCAGCGAGCTGGCATCGGCGTTTCGCGCGACGCGATCGGCGGCCATCCTGCGCCATACCGAAACCACGCTGCTGATCGATGTCGACCGGCGGACCTTCCGATCGACGGTGGTGGCGCCACGCGCCTTCGCGGCGGGGATCGATGCCAAACTGACGTTTGCCGCTGCCGTCGGCGCGGCGCCCTCCGATGGCGGTTTTCGGTTTTTTCCGGATGGTTCTTCGACCGGTGGCGATGTGCTGCTGTCGCTGCACGGGCAGCAATCGAGATTGTGCATCGACTGGCTGACCGGCCGGGTGCTGCGCGATGGAGCCTGCTGATGCGGCGGACCAGGGGCACCAACCGATCTGGCGCGCCAGGCGCCGGGTGTATCGAGCCGCGGCGGAAGCCGGCAGCCAGTGCAAGTCAGCGGCGCAACAGCGAGGCCGGATTTACGCTGGTCGAGGTGATCGCCGCGCTGGCGATGCTGTCGATCGGCCTCGGTGTGCTGCTGAGCGTCATCTCAACCAGTCTGCAGCGGACGACGGCAGCTGCGCAAGCGTTGGTGGCGAGTTCGCTCGCGCAATCGCTGCTGGCCGATGTCGGCGTCAACGCGGCGGTGATGCCGGGCGAGCGCGAAGGATCGGAAGCCACAGGTCTGCACTGGCGGTTGACCATCGTTCCTTATGGGGACGATGGTCAACACGATCAATCGCTGATCGGGCTTTATCGTGTCGTGACGGAGGTTGACTGGCAGCAGGGTCCAGAGCGTCGCTCGTATACGCTGGAAACGCTTCGTCTGGGAGCGCATCAGGAGCAGAAATGACGCGATGCACGCTCAAAATAGGCGAACAATCGCAAGCCGAATTCATTCTGGTTGAAGCATCAGCGGCACTGCGGCTTTTACGCCAGCTATCCGTTCTGTTCTTCGACAGCGTCTTGCCTGGTTTTGAAGCCTGGAAGTGTCGGGGCGAACATGCGCCCTGTCGCGCTCGGTAGCGGCAGCGGCGAGGGCGAGCGTGCCGGTAATTTCAGTGTTGTGGGCATTGGGGCTGTTGACCGCGGTGTCGTTGTCGCTGTTGTGGAACAGCAGCGTCTCCTATGACCTCGTGCGCAACCAGGAGGACACGGCGATCGTCGACGCGATCGCGAAAGCCGCAGTCAACCAGGCCGTGTTCAGACTGTTCGATCTGCGACCCGATCGCCAGTGGCGCATGAATGAAGCACAGATGTTTGAGTTCGGCGGCGCCGCGATCCGCATCGCGATCCAGGATGAGCTTGGCAAGATCGATCTCAACCAGGCCGACCCCGCTTTGCTGGCCGGTTTGCTGCGATCGTCCGGGCTCGACCCGGATGCGGCGGCCGGACTTGCCGATAAGATCGTCGACTGGCGTACAACGACGGAGTTCAAGCACCTCAACGGCGCCAAGCAGGCCGAATATCGTGCGGCCAACAGCGCCTATCGTCCCCGCAACGGTCCATTCCAGAGTGTTGATGAGCTGCTTCTGGTGATGGATATGACGCCGGCGCTGTTGCGGCGGATCGAACCCGCAGTGACCGTCTATTCCGCAAGCCAGTTCATCGATCCGCAACGGGCGAGTCCTGAAGCCCTCGCGGTGCTGCCCGATGCCATACGTAACCTGGCTGCGGCTTCGCCAAGTCCGCCATCGTTTCCGGTCGGTGCGAATGATGACCCGACAGCATCGCTCAGGGGCAGGGCCTTCACCGTTTGTGTTGAATTCGAAAAATTTACCCGGAGCTACCGCTACGACGCCGTCGTCCGAGTGACGGATGATCCAGCGCGACCCTACTTTTTGTTGAACTGGAGGTCGAGATAAGGCCCGGTTGTGCCTCGGCATGAAGAGTCGAGGATCTTGCAATGAGGAAATATCCACAGCGTATTCAAGTTAAAGGTGTGGAATTCTTGACAACATCTCATCAGATATGTTCGATTAGATACATAGATGCGGGCTTAGTGTCACGGCTGCCGATGGCTCAGTTGTCCTGACGCACCGCTGTCTGATGCACCGCTGTCTTGGTTCTATAGCTGATATTCCAGATAAATGTTCATGTTGAACCGCCGTGCGCGTGATGCGCTTGGTCAATAACAATTAGTGGTCAAGCGTTGAGTTGGCGTGACTGGAAAATTCTCCCAGTTTTCCTTGCCGGCGACGGGTCAGGGAGATGATGTCGGAGGCACGTAGCTTTTCCGTGTTGATCTTGGAGTAGTCGACGATCTGTAGTGTGGTGACGCACAAGCACAAGAGGCCTGTTCATGAGTTTGGTTTTGCGCGTATTTTTATTCGGTTGTATTTCCTTCCTGGCCTATGGTTCTCTACCTTTTGATAGAGTTGCGGCTCAACAGGCCGGCAACTGGTGTACTGCGCTTCCTCCGGTGGGATCGGGAAACTCGGCATGCGCGAGTAATCCATACGACGCTTGCCAGGCTCAGCATGACGGATATGCGCCGACCTTTCCATTTGAGGGATACACCGATACATATCGATGGGACGTCAAGCAGTGTGCCTGGGCTATTCATGCCGGGCAAGGTATTTTGCCTGCGCAAGTGGGTGTCAATTGTCCGAGTGGCCAGGTTGCTGTGCTGCCGGGTAACTGCATTCCTCAGGAGGAGGTTACGCCGGTCATTGTTCCTAATGACAATTGCGGCAGTTTCAACAATGGAGGCGGCGTTTCGATGGAAAGCGCCTATCCGATCGATATTCTGAGGGGTGCCAAGCTGTTTCGAGCGACGGATTTCAGCACCGCGGACGGCTCATTGAAGCTTGAGCGGCTGTTTAACAGCCGCGGCTATGTTGGTACGCATGGCTATATGCGGGCCGCTCCGCTGGGCCTGGGGTCTGTTTGGCACTTTGCTTTCCAGCATGAGCTCCAATTCAATAACTCCTTTGGCGATCAGGTGGAGTTCGAATCGGCCGATGGTGGGTCGTATCCATTCTCGAGGAATTCAGCCGGCGTCATGACCCCGGTCAATATATCGTATGGCTTCATCCAACAGACAGACTATACACTCGAACTGGTGGGCCCGTGGCCATCCAATATCGATGATATATTGACGGCATCCACCCAATGGAAGGTTCACGATCCGCACGGCAGCACGTGGACATTTCAATCGTTTTACGACGCGGTTTCGGGAAAGTACCGCATAGCACGTCCGATCGAGGTCGTGTTTCAGGGTGGCAGGCAGTGGACCTTCACTTATGGCTCGTATAACGAGCTGAGTTCGGTCAAGGACGGATACGGAAAAACGATATCGTTCACGTGGAGGCTTCGCGATTTCAGTGCGATGGGCGGCAGTATTACTCCAACTGAGATAGCCACGGCTGGTCTCCCCGATGGAACGACGCTGAAATACCTTTACGACAGCTCGAGCTCCAATACGAGTTCGATCGATTATACGGACAGATTGATAGGCGTACAGCACCTCGATGCCTCCAACAATATCCTGGATTCGACTTCCTATCTGCACGGTGACACAAGTGTTCCATTCAATGTCACGGGCATCCTGGACAATCAGGGAACACTCCGGTGGACGGTGCAGTACGATGCGAACGGTCATGCCATAACGAGTACCGGACCAAACAATGCCTTTACGACATCCGTCAGTTATGGCACGGCGGATGAACCTGCGACGACGCGCACGGTAACCAATGCACTGGGGAAGAGCGCCACCTACACGTATAATTGGGGGACCTGGAACGTCTATTTGCAAAGCATTGACGGCGCCGCCAGCACGAATTGTCCCGCCAGTACCAAATCCTGGTCCTATTCGTCCGGATTTATCTCATCCACGACGGACGAGGAAGGGCGCGTAACATCCTATACGCGCAACGCGATCGGTCAGCCTACCCAGATTGTCGATGGCTACGGGACGGCGGGCGCCAGAACGATATCGCTTACATGGGATCCGAATTTCCGACAGCCGACGGAAGTCGTTCAGCCGGGGCTGACAACAGATTTTGCGTTGAATGCGCTGGGTCAGCTAACGAAGGTAACCCAAACGGATACGACTTCACAAACAGCTCCGTATTCCACCGCCGGACAGACGCGGACCTGGATTTACACCTATGACAGCTACGGTTCTCTGCTGACGGTTGATGGCCCGCTGGCTGGGACTGTCGACACCGTCGCCTATACCTACAATCCGTCTGGATATCTCGCAACGGTGACCAATGAGGTCGGGCAGGTCACGACGATATCGGCGGTCAATGGCCGAGGGTTGCCGACGACCTTGGTCGATGCCAACGGCGTCACCAGCAATCTGACCTATGACTCCGAAGGCCGGTTGGCGACAGTGACGGTCGATCCCACGGGCCTGGCGGCTGTGACCTCGCTGTCCCACAATGCCGTCGGCGATATCACGAAAGTGACGCGGCCGAACGGCGCCTATCTGCAATATACCTATGACGACGCCCGCCGGATCACGGAGGTTCAGGACAATTCCGGTTCGACAGTCAAGTACACCCGGGATAATCTCGGCAACGTCACCGGGCGGCAGATCACGGATGCCGGCGGCACGCTGCAGCTGTCGCAGACGGCCGTTTTCGACGAACTCGGACGCCTGCTGAAGTTCGTGGGGGCCTCCAGTCAGACCTGGGTTCACGCCCATGACAGAACCGACAACCTTATCTCGATTACTGATCCGCGTTCCAACGTGTTCGGTTGGACTTTCGATTCGGTCAATCGGCTGATCGGCACGACTGACGAAGAGGGTAATCAGGTAGGCTTGAGCCGGAACGGCAAGGACGAGATTACCGGCTACAGCGACCCGCGCTCGCTCAGCACCAGCTTCGTGCGCAACGGCTTTGGCGAGGTGATCCAGCGGACCAGCCCCGATACGGGGACAACGGTCTATACCTATGATGCCCTGGGCAAGCCGATCCAGATCACCGACGGACGCGGCGTTGTCACCAACCTGACTTACGACAATGCCGGCCGGTTGTTGAGCAAGCAATATCCCGCCGGGCCCAGCGAAAACATCAGCTATAGCTGGGATGCCACCGCCGGCGGCAACAAGGGCGTCGGGCGGGTCACCAAAATCCAGGATGCCTCCGGAGCCGTCGAGTGGACCTATAATTCGCTGGGGCAGGTCACGCAGGAGAAGAAGACGACTTCGTCGGTGGTCTACACGGTCGGGTATGCCTACGATCTGGATGGCAATGTGACGCAAATGACCTATCCGTCCGGTCGCATCATCAACTACTATCGTGGCTCGAACGGACTTGTAACCACGCTCACCGAGCAACCCAATGCGGGCAGCGCGGAAGCGCTGTTGGCGAAATGGGTCACGTATCAACCATTTGGGCCGCTACAGAGCCTGGTCTACGGCAATGGCCTGATTCTATGGAAGACGTTCACGCAGGACTACAACCTCAGCACGTTCGTCGTTGAAGCGGGATCGAACTCGGTTATCAACCACAGCTATACCTACTGGTACAATGACTTCGATATCACCAATGTCTGGGACAATAACAATACGAGCCGCACGGAGAATTACGTCTACACGCCCAATCACTGGCTGCAGAATGCCTATGGCAGCTGGGGGACGCAGACCTATTGGCAGGACGGCGTCGGCAACCGGACCGGGGATGTCTTCGACAACGGTACCACCACGACGACCAAGGTGCTGGAATATCCCTACAACAGCAATCTCTATGTCGGCACCACCGAAGGCGGGACTGCCCTGCGCGTGGTGACCAACGACGGGGCCGGTAACATCATAACCGACCTGCGCGGGTCCACGAGCTATCATTACCACTATAACAATCGCGGCCGGCTTGATCAGTTGACCATCGGCTCGACGGTGACGGCCGCTTACGCCTATGACGGCCTGGAGCGGATGTCGGTCCGTACCACCGAGAACATGACGCCGTCCGCGACCACCCATTACATCTACGACCGGGCGGGCCGCCTGCTGGTTGAAGCCAGCGCTGCCGGCACTACGCAGCGCGAGTATGTCTGGCTCGATGACACGCCGCTGGCGCTGTTTGCCAATCTCGATACGGCATCCCCCCAGCAATGGTATGTTCACCCCGATCATCTGGATCGCCCTATCAAGATGACGGACGCGAACCAGAACGTGGTATGGGACGCTTGGTACTGGCCCTATGGCGAAATTCGTTCGATTACAGGAACCGCGAGCAACAATCTCAGGTTCCCGGGACAGTATTTCCTGGTCGAGTCGGGGTTGCACTATAATTGGCATCGGCATTATGATCCGAGTATCGGGCGGTACACGCAAGCCGATCGAATTCGGGACATCGTGGCAACCCGTCCGGATCTCGATCGTTCCTGGTTCTCAGCTTTGAGCTTCATCTCGGGAGGAGCCTCGCTAGGGTCGAACAGTACATCGGCCGGGAGCTTCAACCGAAAGATGGGTTATGAGCTGCCGGAGTTCGTTGACGGACCAAGCGTCTACCAATACGTCAAAGGTGACCCTGTCGCGTTGATTGATCCATCGGGACTGCAGTCCCTCATGTGCGAAGGATTTCCTGGCGGAGGAGGGTCCGCTGCTGGATGCGCTTCGGGAGGATCATATGGAATGGGAGCAATGTACCGGATGGGAGGTCGAAATCTCTGTGAGTCTTGTGCGATCAGGTATCAAGGTCTTGGTGGCTGTCCTAGAGTAGAAATCATAGAAATTTTGGAGAATTACCGGATTGGTAACAGATGAAGTCGAATCGTGAGGCTGTGATCTCAAAGCTGAGTGTTGGGGATATCTTTCGCGCGTCGTTTCCAAACGGAGCGAAACGAATATGTGTGGTGACGTCGGTTATAAAAACGACCATGGCAGCAAGAGCGATCACGACCCAGGAAGACTTCGACTTTGATCGATCATTCGGGACGGCGGAATCGATAGAAGGTGCAGTTTGTACCATAGACTCGGTTCATCCGCTTTCGGAGGAGATTCGATCCGCGTTATTGGAACTCGATCTGCGTTATAGACGGGAGGCGGGTTCGGCTGGCCTGCCGCTCAGTATAAGCGAACGACGCGCGCTGCTCGAAGCCGGTGCGCTCTTTTCTTCAAATCCCTTACCACCATGAGAAACAATGAAAACGGACCGCGAGGTGCTTATTTCAAGGCTTGGTGTGGGAGATATGTTTCATGCATCGTTTTCAAGCGACTCGATAAGAATGTGTATTGTAACGTCGTTGAATAGTGCGTAAACGCGAGGTCCAGCAACAATTATTTCACTTGCACGAGTGCAGTAGAGCAAAGACGATGGGAAAGGTGGATTTCAAAATTGGCGCTGACTTTCGAATTAACTTTCCGAACTTTGGGGATGGGGAGTTGCGAAAGATCGAGTTCAATCGCCCCAACGTAAGGCTATTGATATTTGCTCCTGCGGAAGCCAGACATCAATGTATGGGACGTCTCTGATGGATAATCAAGCAGCGAAACGGTTTAATAATTATATGGACGATGTTGTCGAAGAGTTGTCTTCGGCGTTGCTTGTTGCGCAAGGATCATGCAATGCGGAATAATTTATAAATGTAAGAAAATTAGTTAGCGATATCATCGCTCGTGTGTAAGCGGCCTTTTGTCCCCACCTTGTCGCCGCCGGGCTGACCAGCAAGATACGATCCATCTTTTGCAGATCGGTTCGCATATATGGTCGACCATATACTTGACATGTCGGAGCCACGGGGCCGGGT
>Ga0302319_10027337_pt1 | contig 9998 bp, 4 predicted proteins | sample Bog_T0_2_FD_203319 | JGI IMG/M metagenome (GOLD analysis project Ga0302319, IMG submission 203319) | Peat permafrost microbial communities from Stordalen Mire near Abisko, Sweden - Bog_T0_2 | ecosystem: Environmental > Terrestrial > Soil > Wetlands > Peat | place: Sweden: Abisko, Stordalen Mire...
AATACTTCGCGTACCAGTGGGCGGGGATCCTCCCGGATATCGCGATCACGGCCAAACCCCTTGCCGCGGGCCTGCCGCTTGGCGCAACTCTCTTCACTGAGGACGCGGCGCAGTTGCTGCCTCCGCACTCGCACGGCTCCACGTTCGGCGGCGGTCCGCTGGCGTGCCGCGTGGCTTGCGAGGTCCTCGATATGATCGACGAAGTTTTGCCGCGCATTCCGGAACTCGCCGCCCAGTTCCGTGACCGGCTCGAAGGGCTGATGCGGCGGCACGCGGTGATCCGTGAGATCCGCTCGAAAGGCCTGATGTTCGGCCTGCAGTTGTCTCAGCCCGGGCGGCCGTTGGTGGACGCCGCCCTGAAGAAAGGACTGTTCGTGAACTGCACTCAGGGCTACGTCCTGCGCCTCCTGCCGCCCTATATCGTCACGGAAGCCGAGATGGACGAGACGGTCCGAATTCTCGGCGAAGTACTGCGCGGCGCAGACACCCGCGCGTCTCCTGCCATCGTCCCGCAGTAACATCGCGGATATGAAGTTCCACACCGAATACCTCACGTTCCGGACCGCAAAGCACCGCGAGTACATCAATATGACCCCTCAGGTGGAAGCCGCGCTGCGCAAAAGCGGCATCCAGGAGGGCATGATCCTCGTCTCCGCCATGCACATCACTGCGGGCGTTTACGTCAACGATGCCGAATCCGGCCTGATCCAGGACATCGACGCGTGGCTCGAAAAGCTGGCGCCTTATCGCGACGACTATCGCCACCACCAGACCGGCGAAACCAATGGCGATTCTCATCTGAAGAGCCTGATCATCCACCATGAGGTGATCGTGCCGGTTACGAAGGGTAAGCTCGATTTCGGTCCCTGGCAGCAGATTTATTACGCTGAGTTCGACGGGCAGCGCGCAAAACGCGTCATTATTAAGGTGATGGGCGAGTGACTGCCCGGTGGGAACTAAATACGAAGGATGGCGTCTACCAATGCGTATGGAATTTCGAAGCCCCGTTGCAGTAATCGTTTGCGCCGCTGTGATGATGTGCGCCACACTCGCGCCCGCCGCCGAACTGCCGGTGCGTACCGTGGTCCTCTATAAACACGGAGTCGGCTACTTCGAGCGATCCGGCCCACTCGCCCCTGGCGAATCGGCGCGCCTCGATTTCGACGCCGAGTCCATGAATGACGTCCTGAAATCCCTCACCATTAACGATCAGGGCGGCAAGGTCACGGGCCTCCGCTACGATTCCAGCATCCCGCTCGATCAGAAGCTGAACGAATTTCCCTTCCGCATCGCCGACGGCCAACCGCTCTCCGCGGTCATCGACCAACTCAAAGGCGCGCGCGTCGAGATGGAATTCGGGCCGCAGAAAGTGGCGGGCGCGATTGTCTCGGCCCGTCTGGTCGCCGCCGACAAGGATCATTCCGAACGCGAACAACTCACCCTGCTCATGGATTCGGGCGACTTGCGCAACGTGGATCTCGGCGCGGCCACCTCGATCCACTTCACCGATCTGACGCTGCAGCTTCAGTTCAAGGATTATCTCGCCGCGCTGACCAGTTCGCGCTCGAAGGACAAGCGCAGTGTCTACATCGATTCCACCGATGCGAAATCGCACGAAGTGCAGGCTTCCTACATCATGCCGATGCCGGCGTGGAAATCGAGCTACCGTTTGCTGCTGGACGACACCGGCACGCAGCCGACGCTCGAAGGCTGGGCGATTGTCGACAACACGACGGGCGAGGATTGGACGAACGTGAAGATCTCGCTGGTATCCGGCAAGCCGATTTCGTTCATCAGTCAGTTGTACGCGCCGAAGTATATTCACCGCCAGGGAGCGGAGTTGGCCGAGGATCAGGCAGTCGCGCCGACTGTGTATAGCGGTGCGATGGAGATGGCAAAGGCGGTCCCTGCGCCCGCCGGTGGAGGAGGGGGTCGCGGCGGCGGTGCCCTCCGCTCGAATGTTGCTATGGGAAGCCTCCAGCTCGATGGGATCGCGTCAGCGCCCGCACCGCCTATGGCCGCACCCTCCACCATCTCGGTCGGCCCCGCCGGCGAACTCGCCGACCTCTTCCAGTACTCCATCCGCAACCCGGTCACCGTAAAGAAAAACGAATCGGCCATGCTGCCCTTCCTCCAGCAGAAAATCGCCGCCCGCAAGCTCATCATCTATTCCGACGCCAGCCGCCCCAACCCTCTCAACGCCGCCGAGCTCACCAATGACACCGGCCTCACCCTCGATGGCGGACCCATCACCGTCTATGACGCCGGCGCCTACGCTGGCGAAGCCCTCGTTGAAACCATCAAGGCTAAAGACAAGCGCTTCATCAGCTACGGCGTCGATCTCGGCACCCGCATCTCCACGAATCAGGATTCCCACACCGATAGCGTCCGCTCACTCCGCGCCCACAACGGCATCCTCACAACGAAGAACGCCATCGTTACCAAGAAAACCTACACCGTCCACAATGTCGATCCGCGCGCCAAGACACTGATCATCGAGTACCCCGTCCGCAACGGCTACCAACTGATCGATACCGTCAAACCGATCGAAACCGCGCGCGACGTCTACCGCTTCGAAGTCAAAGTCCCCGCGTCAGGCGACGTAACCTTCCCCGTCACGGAAGAGAACGTATACGACCAGCAATTGCAGGTTTCAAACCTGAACCCCGATAACCTGCTCATCTACATCCGCAATCAAAACGTTTCCGCGGCCGCCCGCCAGCAACTCCAGCAGATTGCCGATCTCAAAACCAAAATCGTAGCCATCGACTCGGAACGCAGCCGTCTCAACTCCGACGTCGATTCCACCACGCGCGACGAGCAGCGCAATCGCGACAACATCGCGAGCCTCTCGCAGGTTGCCGGCCAGCAGCAGTTAGTGCAGGACTACGCGCGCAAACTCGCCGATCAGGAGGTCTCCATCGCCAAGTCCCGCGACCGGCAAAAGGAGCTGGACACCCAGAAATCCCAACTCCAGACTCAGCTCAACACTTTGATTGAAAAGCTGGACTTCTGAAGCGAGCGTAACGCAAACGCCCGCGTATGCAGCGTCGGGACTTCAAACCATCCCCCACGCTAAACTGATCCTAAGTGCCATTAGACGAGGCCCTCCGCGCCGAAGCGGAACGGCTGGGAATCCAACAAAAATTCTGGGATAACTTCGGGCAGCCTCACGCGACTACCGAAGCGACCAATCGCGCCATAATCGCTGCCATAGAAGCATCGTCCGCAGGTTCCCCGGGCGACGAAACCACCCTCGTACTCGGCGAAAAACAAGACCTTCGCGCCGAATCCGGTCTCACGGGCAGCTTCGAAATCGTCACCGAATCCGGCCAACGCGTCCCCATAGCCGCTGGCGGACCGGTTCCCCAACTCCCTCTGGGCTATCACGAAATCCACGCCGCCGGCCGGACGATCCGCCTCATAGTCGCGCCCGATCGCGCCCACAAACCGGCCCGCCGCTGCGCCGGCTTCGGCGTGACCCTCTATGGCCTCCGGTCCGATCGTAACTGGGGTTGCGGCGATTTCCGCGATCTCCGCGATCTCATCGACTGGTCCGTCTCAGCCCTTGCCGTGGACTTCATCGCGCTCAATCCGCTGCACGCCATCCACAACCGGCGGCCCTACAACACTAGTCCATACCTGCCAAACAGCATCTTCTACCGCAACTTCCTCTACCTCGACGTCGAAAGCATCGAAGGCTATCAGCCGACCGAAGATACAGCCGACCTCGAACGTCTCCGCCAATCCCCCACCGTCGAATACGAACAAATCGCCGCCCTTAAACACAAGGCACTGCGGCGTATCTTCGATGCCAATCCCCCCGGCCCCGAGTGCCTCGAATGGATCGCACGCGAAGGCGAACTCCTGCGCGTCTACGCCACCTACTGCGCGCTCGACGAATACCTGCACGCCAAAGATCCCAACCTCTGGATCTGGCCCGACTGGCCCGAGAAATATCGCACCCCCACCGGCCCCGCCATCGATACCTTCACCCGCAAGAACGCCCGAGCCATCCTCTTCCACGGCTGGCTGCAATGGTTGATCGATCGCCAGATCGGCGAAGTTCAGAACCACGCCCTCGCCGCCGGGATGAGCATCGGCCTCTATCACGATCTCGCCCTCGCCACCGACCGTTGCGGGTCCGACCTCTGGGGCCACCGCCCGTTCTTCATCACCGGTTGCCGTGTAGGCTCGCCGCCCGATGGCTTCTCTCCCAACGGTCAGGATTGGTCGTTTCCCCCGCCCAACACGGCTCGCCATCGCGCCGACGGCTATCGCCTCTACGCCGAATCCATCCGAAAATCCATGCGTCACGGCGGCGCACTGCGCATCGATCACGTGATGCGCCTGTTCCGCCTCTATTGGATTCCCGAGGGGCACAGCGCGAAGGAAGGCGCCTACGTGCGCGACCGTGCGGCGGACCTCGTCAGAGTCCTGGCGCTCGAAAGCGTCCGCAATCAATGCGCCATCGTGGGCGAAGATCTCGGCACAGTGGAAGATGAAGTCCGCGAAACCCTGGCGCGCTTCGGCATCCTGAGCTATAAACTGCTTTATTTTGAACGTGCCTGGGAGCGCAAATCGGAGTTTCGTCAGCCCGCGGAATACGCTGCCTCGGCGCTTACTTCCACCTCCACTCATGACCTCGCCACCATGGCCGGTTACTGGACGGGCGAAGACATCGAAGCTCGCTTGCGCGCTCGAACGATTGACGAGGTAGCGCGTGCTTCCCAGCTTGCCGATCGCGCCCGGGACAAACAGCAACTTCTCGATGCGCTTTTCCTGGCCGACCTCATGCCCGTGAACTACGAACGGGACGCCTCATGCCTCCCGGAACTCACCGGCGAACTCCACTACGCCATCTCCGGTTTCCTGGCAACCACTCCCTGCGAGATGTGGTTGATCAACCAGGAAGATCTGACTAAGGAACTGGACCAGCAGAACCTGCCGGGCACCACCGCCGAATATCCCAACTGGGGCCGCAAAATGCGATGGACGATTGCGGAACTCGCTTCGGTGAAAGAGGCCAGCGACTGCGCGGCCATGATGCGCCAATGGATTGATCGCACGGGTCGGGCCGAAAAATAGCTCGGATCAGGATCATTTATCGGAGTCGAACGATAAAGCTAAGTTCTTGTATCACAGCGGCTTACCGCCCGCCTGACGCAAGCCGTTTCCTTCTATACAGAACCTTACGAATTAGGGCCGCCGGATACGGTAACTATAGAGTATCGGTGTCGTCTTCTCAGGGACGCTTGTAAGGGACAGGTTCAGCTACTTCAATGGATACTACATTTTTGAAAAAAGCGGTTTTTCTGGTCGCTGCTGCGGCATTTTCGCTGCTCTCCGTGCAGAATATTCAGGCACAGGGAGTTGGCACTCTTAAGGTCACGGTAACGGATCCTTCGGCTGCGGTGGTGCCCAATGCGGCCGTTCACGTGACTGGCGCGGGCCAGACGCGGGATGACAAGACGGATGCCGCCGGTATTTACTCGGCAAGTCTTCCCCCCGGACAATACACGGTGCGTATCACGTCGCCGGGCTTCGTGACGGCCACTTCGCAGAACGTCGCGGTAACTTCGGGTCAGGCGAGTCCTCTCGAGGTGGCGCTCCAGATTGCCTCCGCCGCCTCGCAGGTCGACGTTTCTTCCACGGGTGTCGGCGCGGTAAGCGTGGATCCGTCGCAGAACGCGGGTGCAATCGTCCTCTCTGACGCCGAAATCGACGCCCTCCCGGACGATCCCGATGACCTCCAGGCGCAGTTGACCGCCATGGCCGGTCCGGCCGCGGGTCCCAACGGTCCCCAGATCTTTATCGACGGTTTCAGCGGCGGTCAGATGCCGCCCAAGAGTTCGATTCGCGAAATTCGCATCAACTCAAACCCGTTCGCTTCGGAATTCGATACTCCCGGTTTCGGACGCATCCAGATCTTCACCAAGCCCGGTACTGATGCCTACCACGCCAGTGGCTTCTTCATCTTCGGCGATCACAACTTCGATACCCGCGATCCTGTCGTCCAGGGCGCCATGCCGAACTACAACAACCGCCAGTTGGAAGGCGCCTTCAGCGGACCGCTGGGCAAGAAACTGTCCTGGTTCCTGACGTTGCAGAATCGCAACTTTAATACCGCCCAGCTGATTAACGCTCAGACGCTCAACCCGACGACTTTGGCAATTCAGCCCACGAACACTACATTTGCCACGCCTTCGAAGAACTGGTCCGCCAATCCCCGCATCGATTACGCTATTAATTCCAACAACACCCTGGTTCTGCGCTATATGCACAGCAGCGGCGCGAGTGAGAACGGCATCGGTGGATTCAGTCTGAATACACAGGAAATCTTTAATACCAATAAGACCAATACCATCCAGGCTACCGAAACGATGGTCATCGGGACTCGCTCGGTGAACGAAATCCTGTTCCAGTTCAACGATGCGCGCCAGAACCAGAACGCCGCGTTTTTTCCCGGCCCGACGATCAGCGTTGCCAGCGCCTTTACCGGTGGCGGTAACCTCGAGTCGAATTTCAACCGCAATCGTCTCTATGAGTTCACGGAAAACAATACAATCACTGAGGGCAAACACACCCTGAAGTTCGGCGCGCGTATGCGTGAAACCCAGACCAACGTGAAGTCGACGAACAACTTCAACGGTACTTACGGCTTCACCACGCCCAGCAATGCCACTTCGGCCGCGTGCTTTACTGGCGGTCTCGATCCCAAGCTTCCGACTCTGGCCAACCCGAATTCACTTCAGGACTATCAGTACACCGAACTGGCTCTGCAGGACGGCTACTCGATGAACCAGATCCTCACGGCTGGCTGCGGACCCACTTCCTACAGTCTGGATGCCGGTCCGTCCACCTTTGCCGTCAATCAGTTCGATATCGGCATGTTCGCCCAGGACGATTGGCGCGTGCGTCCGAACTTCACCCTCAGCACCGGCCTCCGCCTGGAATCTCAGACCAACATCTCCGACAAGGCAGATATTGCGCCCCGCGTGGCAGTTTCCTGGGCGCCGGGTGGCAAGCAGGGCAAGACGAGTAAGACCGTGCTGCGCGGCGGTACGGGTCTTTTCTATTATCGCTTCCCGATCGCGGACACGCTGAACGCGTTGCGCTATAACGGCAACGGTCAGCAGGACTATACGATCAACTCCACAACGCTGGGCGCCGCCGCCTACCCGATTTTGTCGTACTTCGGCGCGACGGGTGGACCGGCCACGCCCTCTACTGCGTTGCTCACCGCCTCCTCTCAGCCGATATATGAGGTGGCCGGGAATTTGAAGGCATCGTACATGATTCAGAACGCGGCCTCGATCGAGCGGGCTCTGCCTGGCCGAACGACTCTCACTCTCAATCTGACCGATACGCGCGGCGTTCACGATATGCGTGAGCGGCAGATCAATGCGTTTACTCCCGGCAGTTACCTGTCCGGTTCCACCACGCTGAAAGGCACGCTCCCCTATCCCGGCCAGGGCTACATCTACCAGTACGAAAACTCGGGGATGTACAAAGAGCTACAGGTAATCACGAGCGTGAATACCCGCGTAAACAGCCACGTGTCCCTCAACGGATACTGGGCCTGGACCGATTACCACACAAATGTTAACGGTCTGCCGAGCAACCAGTACAACACGAGCCAGGACTGGGGCCGTGCAGCTGTTCCTTCCAATCGCTTCAATCTGATTGGTACGCTTGGTCTTCCCTATGGCTGGACGGCTTCTCCGAGTTTCTCGGCCAGCACGCCGACTCCTTTCAATATCACCTCCGGTATCGATTACAACGGCGACGGTGTGAACAACGACCGTCCGGCGCTTGCAGCCGCTGGCTCCGCTTGCGGCGGCAATATCAAGTGCACGGCCTTCGGCACTTTCAATATCGCACCGGGCGCAAATTACACGCCGATTCCGATCAACTACGCGAACGGCCCCAGCCGTTGGGATACGGATGTCCGCTTCAGCCGCACGTGGGGCTGGGGTGAAAAACGTAACGTTGCGGCCGCGACCGGTGGTGGCGGCGGCATGGGCGGTGGTCCCGGCGGCGGTGGTGGAGCACCCGGCGGCGGCGGTGGTGGCCGTGGCGGCGGTGGCGGCGGTGCGGCTGGTGGTGGTGGTGGTGGCGGCCGCGGCGGTGGTGGCGGCTTTGGGGGCGGCGGTGGTGGTCGTGGCGGCGGATTGGGGACGGTTGGCGGAACCAGCCATCGTTACAACGTCGGCTTGACAGTCGCTGTGACCGACATCTTCAACCATGTCAATTGGGCTCCTCCCCAGGGTTCGCTGAATTCGCCGTTCTTTGGAACGTCGACCAACGTCGTCAGCATGGGTCAGGGATTGGGCGCCGGTGGTGTTACCGGAACCCGCAGAGTTCAGTTCACGCTGCGATTCACTTATTAAGCCAATCTGGCTCGACGGTAAAACAAAAGGCGAGACCTGTGAGGGTCTCGCCTTTTTTGCGTCCGGGAGGGGTATCGTTCGCAGTGTAGTGGCACGACCACACCCGGCCCGCCGACCAACCACCCCAAACGACCAAACTCTGTACGCACGACCAACCAACCCGGCCCGTGCGGCCAAACCCAGCCCACACGGCCAAACCCGGCCCGTGCGGCCAAACCCAGCCCACACGGCCGAACCCGGCCCGTGCGGCCAAACCCGGCCCGTGCGGCCAAACCCAGCCCACATGGCCGAACCCGGCCCGTGCGGCCAAACCCAGCCCACACGGCCAGCCCGTAACCCCTACTGGACCGTCACATTCACCGCGTTCGACGGTTTCCCGCCCGCCGTCACGATGACGTTCACGTTCCCTTTGCCTGCCAGCGATGCCGGAATCAGCACGTTGTATTGATCAAGCCCCGCATAGGTCGATTGCGCGCCCGCATACGCTACGGTCGCGCTCACGCCGCCAACGGTCGCTGTTGCCGTCGTGGCCGAACCCAGGCCGCTGCCGTAGAGAACGAGGTACACCTGATCCCCATTGAGTGCGATCGGACTCGCTACAACGTTGCCGTTCACTGACTGATACACCTGCTCGTTGGTCGTCTGGCCATTGTGGACACGCACAATGGTGGCCGCCGCAAGGCCGGACGCGTTCAACAGAAAGAGATTCGGATACACAGGCTGAATATCGATCTTCGACGGAATCGTATTGCCCCCCGCGGAGATCGAGACGCTCCCCGCCCCGGTCGCCAGACCCGTCGGCATCCGGAAGTTGATTTGCGTCGGCGAGGCGTAGGATATCTGGGCGATGCCGCTGGTCCCGGCTGAGTCCGTGACGGTAATGGTTACGCCGCCGAGGGTTGTGGGCCAGGCCGGGCTTGATGCGGTCGCCGTCGTGGTCGCCAGCGTCGTGTAAAACAGCGGTGTCGCCGTCACCAACGAGCCCGGAGCCACGGGACCCTGCTCGAACGAGGCCGACGACGAAATCGCCGCCAGCAGCGAAGGCGCCAGTCCGCCGCCGACGTCAATCCCCTGAGCGTTCGAATAAGACGCCCCGTCGATGAAGTTGAACACCGATACCCCGTTCACCCACATGCCCTGAGGTCCGCCGCCGGTCGAAGTCAAAGTGCTGGCGGCGGACGGGTTCGTCGGTATCTGCAGCGTGGTGCTCGATGCGCTTGGGAAATTCGAGAAGACCCCGGCCGTCATGTCGGGCGAGAACCAAGGACCCATGGCGTATCCGGCTAATCCATTGGCTGAGATGTAAACGTTCGAACTTGAGTACCGAATCCTTTGCGTTTCGGCGGGTGTGGGTGTGGTGACGGAACCGGAGGTGGTCACGCCCAGGCTGTTCGTCCCCGGCCAGGTCGTCACCGGACCGGCGGACGGATCGAACGGCGAGACGATGGTCGCATTTTGGCCAGAATATTTCGTCGACCACGACGTCAGCTCCGGCGTCGTTGCGGGCACGCTCGAGTAGACTCCGTTGTTGAAATAATCCGTCGTGGTCGCGGTCACGCTGGTGACGAAGCTCCCCGTCGCCGCGCCATAGAACTGCCCGGCGAG
>Ga0302319_10027338_pt1 | contig 9998 bp, 7 predicted proteins | sample Bog_T0_2_FD_203319 | JGI IMG/M metagenome (GOLD analysis project Ga0302319, IMG submission 203319) | Peat permafrost microbial communities from Stordalen Mire near Abisko, Sweden - Bog_T0_2 | ecosystem: Environmental > Terrestrial > Soil > Wetlands > Peat | place: Sweden: Abisko, Stordalen Mire...
CGCTGGCAGGGCAAGACCGTTTGGGAGGGTGAGGTAGAGGTGTTTGACCTTATCGGCCATCCCGAGGCGTCCAGGGGCTACGCATGGGCCTACGACAAAGCCAAGGGAAGCGAAATCGTGGCGGTCCTCGAATTACCGCCGGTCATTTCCCCTAAGACCGCCGTGCAAGCTTCCATCGTTGGAAAATTGCGGGAACAGGCGAAAAACTAATTGTGGATAGACGCCGCGTCAAAACTTTAGCGGTTTCAATTCTCGCATTGATCGCGCTTTACGCGCTATCCCTAGGCCCAGCTTGTCTATTAATAAAAAAAGGGGTAATTCCTGAAAAGATAGGTGCCTTTGCCTACCACCCTTTAATTTTCGTTGTCGGACACGTTGCTTTTGTTCGCGGCCCTTACCTCGCCTACCTCCATTGGTGGACAGGAGGACGCAAGTATCCCGACTCGGATTGATTTCAAATTAGGACACTACCGGAAAACGGGACGGGCATAAATAGGAATTCCCATAATTCAAACTGACCCACGCCTCAAATCCACAAGCTTGGCGAGTGGCGGGTAAATGAGTAGAACCAACCCATGATCTACCTGGGTATCGATTGCGGAACGCAGAGCACCAAGACCATCGCGCTCGATGGGGAGTCGGGCCGGATTCTCGCCACGGCGGCGCAGTGCACCGACCTGATCTCCGGCCTGCCGCCCGGGCATCTGGAGCAGCAGCCCTCCGCCTGGGTCCAGGCGGTTGATGCCACCGTTGGTCATGTGGTCGAAACCCTTGGCATCCGGCGCAACGAGGTTCGTGGCATCGGCGTTTCCGGCCAGCAGCACGGCTTCGTCCCCCTGGACCGCGACGGTCAGGTGATTCGCGCGGCCAAGCTCTGGTGCGATACCTCCACCGCCGAGGAATGCGACCTGATCCGCGCCCATTTCGGCGGGTCGAAGGCCATGATCGACAAGGTCGGGATGGACATGTTGCCCGGATTTACGGCACCCAAGATCTATTGGTTGAAGCGGCACGAACCGGAAAAATTTGCCCGTCTGTCCACCGTCCTTCTCCCCCACGATTACCTGAATTTTTACCTCACCGGTGCCTTCCGCATGGAGTATGGCGACGCCTCGGGCACAGCGTTGCTTAACGTCCGCACCCGCTCGTGGGAACACGATGTCCTCAAGTTCATCGACCCGGCCCTGGTCGACAAAATGCCTCCGGTCGGCTCCTCCCGCGAACCGGCGGGAATTTTGAAGCCCGAACTCGCGAAGCGCTGGAACCTTCCCGCCGACATCGTCGTCAGCGCGGGCGGCGGCGACAACATGATGGGCGCGATCGGCACGTCGAACGTTGCTCCGGGTCGTGTCACGGCCAGCCTTGGCACCTCCGGCACGATCTACGCCTACAGCGACAAACCTGTGGTTGATCCCGAAGGCGATATCGCCGGTTTTTGCGACAGCACCGATGCGTGGCTGCCGCTGGTCTGCACCATGAACGTCACCGTCGCAACCGAGGCCGCCCGCAATCTCTTTGGCTGGAATCATGCGCAGATGGAGGAGGCCATTTGCAGCGTGCCGCCCGGCGCGGATGGCCTGCTGCTTCTGCCCTATTTGCAGGGCGAGCGCACGCCCAACCTGCCGCGCGGCAGCGGTGTTTTTCATGGCCTGACCACCCGCAATATGACCCCGGCGCATCTGGCCCGCGCGACGATGGAAGGCGCCACCATGGGCCTCGCCTACGGCCTGGGTCGCATGAAAGCGCTGGGCATTGCCCCCACCGAAATTTGCCTGACCGGCGGCGGCAGCAAGAGCCCCATCTGGCGGCAAATCTGCGCCGATGTGTTTGGCTGTTGCGTGGTCACGCTGGCCGAATCGGAAGGCGCCGCGTTCGGTGCCGCGATCCAGGCCCAGGCCGCCGTCCAGACCGAAAAATCGATCAGCGGCTGGTCCAACGAGTTCGTGCGGGTTAACCCCGACGAAACCGCCGAGCCCCAGTCCGATCCCGTTTTCTCGTACCCCGACGCCATGCAGAAGCAGGTGGCCCTGACCCGTGCCCTGGCCGAACGCAGCCTGCTTTAGAGCACACTCAAATAGCGATTCGTCATCCCGAGCCCGGTCGAAGGATCAGATCGGACTGTCTAAACTTTTTTTTAAAAATCAGTACTTGTCACAATCAGCGTAACGCTACATCTTTCTCCCATGAAGTGGATCTCCCATTCCCTCCCTTTTCAGCTTTTCGGCCCCAAAGAACTCCACGTCAAAAAACCGGGGCACCCCTCCCTCCCCTCTCCGGCATAACCGCCAAAGCTAAATACTTAACATGAGCGCACAAAACCCATCTCGCTTCGTAACTCCTGTTTCAGATTTCAACTTTTACGCCCATCCTCCTGCGAGAAAAAAGGGGTACCCCCCCCGGCCCCCCCTCCCCCTCAGGCCGTGCGATTGACCCGCCCCGAAGACATAACGTTATGTCAAGACGACTGTTACGCAGCCCACAAGTGAAATCAAACCGTATGCTCGAAAATCCAAATGCTTCTCCAACTCCACCCCACTTTCCCCCATCCTGAATATCGTCCAGAGCATCTGGACCTCAAAAAAACATTTTTACCCCCCCCCTGGGCATAACCACCAAAGCTAAATACTTAACATGAGCACGCAAAAGCCAACTTCGTTACGGTGCCTTCACGGGGACCGCTCATCGTCAATCCCGGATGGGTTCTTGACGCGAAGGCTGACCCGCCCCCGGGAAAACGACGCAAACCGGGCCGGGCATGGAGGCGAATTGATCTGTGGCCGTCAACCGGCCGGTGCCCGGATCGATCTTGAGCACCGCGATCCGATTGTCTTTCTGTCCGGCCGTGATCAGCCACCGTCCCGACGGATCGATGGCGAAGCCGCGGGGAAATTGCGCTACCGAGGAGGCACTCTGGATCAGGGTCAGTTTGCCATCCGGAGCAATGGAAAAGACCGAGATCGTGTCGCAGCCGCGATTGGAAACGTAGAGCCACTGACCCGTGGGATGGCAGGCGATCTCCGCCGTGGTCACGCCGGCGACAGGTGTTTCCGGCAACAGGGCGGAAACCGTCTGAAGAGCGGTAAGCCCCCCGCTTGCGGTGTCGCGGGCAAAGACGGTCACGCTGTGGCCCATTTCATTCGCGACGTAGAGCGATTTGCCGTTCGGGTGGAACGCCAGGTGACGCGGACCGCTCCCCGGGGGGACCTTGGCGGCGGGCGGATCGTCCGGCATGGCTCTTCCGGTGGTGCGGTCGAATTTGAAAATCCAGACGCTGTCGGTGCCGAGATCGCATGCATAAATAAAGGCGTCACCGGGGTCGGTATAGATCGAGTGGGCCCACGGTTTTTTCTGCCGGTTCGGATCGGGTCCGGAGCCGGTGAACCGGGCCTGGAAGGCCGGCTCGCCCAGGGTGCCGTCGGGGTGAATTTTGAAGGAGGCGATGGAGCCGCTGTCGTAGTTGGCCACCAGCACGTTCGTGCCGTCCCGATCCACCGACACATGACAGGCGCCCGTGCCTCCCGAACGTATGGCTTCGAGCAGATGCAACGAACCATCCGGCCGGATCTGGAAATCGGCCAGGCTCCGCTCTCCCGCGCCCAGCGTGGCATAGAGAATCTGCGCAACGGGGGAGGAAGCCAGAAAGTTGGGGCCTTGGGCCGCGCAAGCCAGGGTGACCTGACCGAGCTTTCCCGTGTCCGGGTTGATGCTGTCGCGATAGATGCCATCGTTGCCCGCGATAAAAAAGGGGGTCCCCCCCCCTCCCTCCCCTCCCTGGACCGCGGATCCGGTGAGCGCCAGCAAAACCAGACACAACAAGAGTTTCATGTCGGCAAGCCGCCCTCAGGACAGCGCTTTCTCCTCCGTCGCGGCCAGCAGGTCGCGCGCGCCGGGCAGTTGTTCCGCGCTGCCGAGGAGGAGCACCAAGTCGCCCAGGCGCAGCACCTCGTCCGGCCCGGGATTGATCAGGCGCTGCCCGCCCCGCTCGATGGCCACAATGCTGGCTCCGGTCTGCTGGCGCAACGGGATCTCCCGCAATTTACGTTCGATCATGACGGAGCCGGGCGGAATCTCCAGGGTCTCCAGTTCCGCTTCGCGCAGCAGTTCCGGCATGATCTTCGCCTTTGCCTCTTCCATCTGCAACCGGGGAAGCTCGACCAGGGTTTCATGCAGGGCGATCTCGGCGCGGCTGTAGACGCGCACCAGGATGCGGCGAAAGAGGAGCGTCATGATGGTTACGATGAGCAACAGCGGCAGCATGCTCTCGAGCGAGCCGAGGATCGACGTGCTCAAAAGGACGGTCAGGAAGGTCATGACCGTGAACGAGACGAGGAGAAAAAGCTGGCTGATGACCATCCGGGCGGCGGCCCCGTGCTGGCTGCTCACGGTGAGGGGCACGCAGATCTCCGCAATCAGCAGGCTCATGGCCTGGATTTTGCGCGAACTGGCGAGATAGATCGGCGCGGTCAGGATCATCACCCCCGTCCACACCAGGCAATCATGCACGTCGGTGGAGCGCACGCTTTCCGGCAGGTAGGTATTGTCCCATCCCGCCACCCATGCGCCCAGGGCGAAAAAGCCGAGCGTCAGCAGCAGATTGAGCAGCAATTGCCAGCCCATGCGTCGCACCAGCAGGACGGAAGAACTCGGCTCGCGTTGGCCAAACGAACCGATCCAGGTCGTGTAAACGGACAACGACTGCATCAAGGGCCGGGGCAGCGTGCGCTCGAGATGGCCGACCAGCCCGTTGGTCCCCTTAATCAGGTAGGGCGTCGCCAGGGTGGTGATCACCGAAACGGCCACGGCGATGGGGTAAAGGAAATCGCTCGTTACGTGCAGTGTGAGGCCCAGCGTCGCGATGATGAAGGAAAACTCGCCGATTTGGGCCAGACCCATCCCGACGCTGAGCGAGGTGCGCAGGTCCTTGCCGCCGATAAACACGCCGAAGCTGCAGGTGATCACTTTGCCAACGATAACCAGCAGCGACAGGATGAGGATGGGCCACATGTGCTCCCAGAGCATCCGGGGCACGATGAGCATGCCGATGGTGACGAAAAAGATGGCGCTGAACATGTCCCGCACCGGCGCGACCAGCCCCTCGATTTTGTGAATCTGCCGTGCCTCCGCAATCACCGTGCCGATGAGAAAGGCGCCCAGCGCCACCGAGTAGTTGAGCAGCGAGGCGATCAGCGCGACCCCGAAGCAAAGCCCGAGCGCCGCGATCAGGAAGGTTTCGTCACTTTTGAAACGGGCAATATAATTGAAAAGCCGGGGCACCCCGAGAAGTCCCACCACCAGCACCATGGCGAAGAAAACGGCGAGCTTGAGCACCTCGATTCCGACATCTCCCACGCTGGGCGAACCGGCCTGGGCAAAGCCCGAAAGCAGGGCCAGCAGGATGATCGCCAGGATGTCCTCGATCACCAGGATGCCGAAAATGATCTCGGCGAAGCCCTCCCGCGCCTTGCCCAGTTCCGCCAGCGTCTTGACGATGATGGTCGTCGAGGAAATGGAGAGCATCGCCCCGAGGAACACACTGTCCATCGTGTTCCAGCCGAAGGCGTGGATGCCCATCTCGTAGCCGAGCCAGATCATCAGGACGATTTCCAGCAGCGCCGCCACGAAGGCCGACAGACCCACCTTGGTCAGCTTGCGCAGGCTGAACTCGAGGCCCAGGGAAAACATCAGCAGCACCACGCCCATGGCCCCGAGCGTCTTCACCGTCTCGTCGTCATGCACCAGTTCGAACGGCGGCGAGTAAGGCCCGATGATGAACCCGGCCACGATGTAGCCAAGCGCCACCGGCTGTTTGAACTGGTGGCACAAAATCGTCATCACCCCCGCAATGAGCATGACGACGGCAAGATCGTTGAGCAGTTGAATATCGTGCATGAAGCGAAGGGATTAAGGCCGGAAGCGACCTCTGCCCGGCTCCCTCTTCAGTCCATCCGTCATCCTGAGCTTGTCGAAGGATCAGTTCGGTCTGCCTTTTTCAAGGCCACTGAACCGATCCATCAATCTCGCAACGTTTCGCTCAGGCTGATGGCATCCGGCAGGGGGATTTTGGGCAAGGTCTCGGGAAGCGTATGGGAAAGTCCCGCCGCGCGACGAGCACTCATTTTGCAAAAGCAAACTCGCTTTTTCGGCCCGGGGTCTTTTATTCTAGTGCCGGAGTCACCATGAAAATAGGCGTCTGTACTTCCATCGACAACGCATCCATTCTCGCCGAGGCCGGTTTTGATTATATTGAGGAAAATGTCCAGACGTTGCTTGTCCCGGAAGAGCCCGAAGAGGTGTTTGGCCCGAAACTTGAGGCGGTGAAAAAAGCGGCCCTTCCCACGCTGGCGGCCAATTGTTTCCTTCCCGGCACGATCAAAAGCACCGGACCCGATTTGGACGAGGAACGCATCATCCGCTATGCCGAGCGCACGTTCCGCCGCGCCCAACAGGCCGGCATTCGCTTCATTGTTTACGGCAGTGCTGCGGCGCGCCAGATACCCGAGGGCTGCGCCTGGACCCTGGGTTGGAATCAAATGCTCGGCACCCTGCGGCGCATCGCGCCCACCGCCAAGCGCTGCGGCGTCGTCATCGTGCTCGAGCCGCTCAATCGCAAGGAATGCAATCTTCTCAACTCGCTCTCGGAAGGCGTTTACATGGTCAAGGGATGCCTCGATCCCAATGTCCGTCTGCTGGCCGATTTTTATCACATGGCGGTGGAAAACGAGGATCCCCGGGAAATCGTCCCGCAGGTCCGCTGGCTCCAGCATGTGCATGTGGCGGAAAAGGAAGGCCGTTTCGCCCCCGGCACCGGAGGCCAGGATTTCGGCCCCTATCTCCGCGCGCTCAAGGAAATCGATTATAAGGGCGCGATCAGCTTCGAGTGCAACTGGAAGGATCTCCCTGCCCAGGCCGCCAACAGCCTGAAAAGCTTCCGCGAACAGGTGAAGGCGGCTGGGCTGGAGTAATAATACTCCAGTATAAAAAAGGACTGGCTCTTCGCGCTCTTAGGCTAACCGAGAAGCTCAGGTAAGACTTATGTATCTTCCCCTAGCAACTGCCGATGTGTGGAAGATTGAGGGCGAATTTGAGGCCAGCCAGTTGTTCAAAGCGTTGCCGCTTGTTTGCATCCAGAGTGACATATTGGTCATCGGGTCGTACCGGGTCGGGAAGGCCGCCCTGCTCTGGTTAACAGCTCACGAAATCAAGTTGTCTAAAGAAGACCTCCCCTTCTCAGATTGTTTCGATTTGAATCGGGCTGAGTTTCCTGAAGGACGATTCTATGGCCTCCATCTCGGAGAGGCCCAGATGGAGGAACTGGCGGTTTTATCCACAGTTTTGGCCGGTGGCGTAGACAAGGATCTTTTTTTCGATCATCTGCTCGTGTATCGGCCGGGTGAGCCCATTCTGCCGCTATTATACTTTCACGATGCTTTTATAGGAGGGACGCTTTTTCTCTCGGGGCATTACGCTAAGCAAAAGGTACAGATCTTTGCGCAATTTCTGCATGTGGGCTCCGAATTAGTCGGTAACCCCGACTTCGCGAAATCCTCGTAACGTAACTCGCTGAGGCGCTTATCGCGCCTCCACCACCAGCGCCGTGGTATTATCGCGCCCCGCTTTCTCCAGCGAGGCTTCCACCAGCCGGTGCGCCGGGTTGACCGCAGCCTCAGCGGGAGTCGGAGCGCGGACCAGGTCGGCTAATTGACTGTCAAAGAGACCATCGACCAGGCCGTCGGTGCAGAGCAGAAAGCGGTCGCCTGGCTCGTAGGCCACCGAACCGACCTGGGGATCGACGAACTGGTTCCCGGCACCGAGCGCCTTCTGCAGTGCGGTGCGCCGAGGATGCTCGCGGGCTTCCCGCTCGGTGAGTTGTCCCTTGCGATAAAGCCAGCCGACATGGGTGTCATCGTGGCTGATTTGCCGGAGTCCTGTTTCCCGCCGCGGCAGGTAATAGATCCGGCTGTCTCCGATGTGGCCGAAATACATCCAGCCGGGGGTGAACCAGCACAGGCTCAAGGTCGTCTGCATCCCGTAACATTCGGCGTAACTCCCACCCACATAAGTCAGCGCCCGGTGGACTTGATCAAACAGCTCGCCCAGGACTTCGGTGTACCCGACTTCCATCCCCATGGCCGACTGCTTGAAGGAGCGCGGAAGCAGGCGGGTTATTTTATCCATCGTAATCCGGCTGGCAAACTCGCCCGCCTTGGCTCCGCCCATGCCGTCGGTGACCGCAAAGACAAAGTCGGTCTGAATCGTCGACGATTCGCCGATTTTCCCGAGATAATGCACTTCCTGGGCATTGAACCGCAGGGCTAGAAAGGAATCCTCGTTGTTGGGCCGGACTTTGCCCCGGTCCGTCCGGCCGGACCAGTGAAGCTCCAGGGCGATCGGCCCATTCGACGGCGGATGGGGATGGGTCATGGCGTCTCAACTTCCGGGAGAATCGTGGCAAACTCGAAATCGATCAGGCAAAAGCGCCCGTCCGATTGCCGGTAGGTCACGTTGCGCATCTCGGCGTCCTCATGGCGCACGCCGTAAGGCTCGAGTTCGGCGTAAAGTTCCCGCCGGCGCTCCTCGTCGAGATGCTCGACCCGGCTGCCGCAATTCGTGGTCACAATCTGGAGCTTGCGGGGATGGACTTCCAGCAGCCTCGGCACAAACGGGCAGCCGCGTGCCTCGAGATGCCGCAGGACCCGTACTTCATTGGTAAACCGTTCTTCCGCTCGTGGTCCCTGAAACGTTTTATACACCCTGCCTTCGTAGCTCAGGCGGACCAGCGCCCGGGGGGTGTTCTTGACCGTTTCCATCTTATGGCACTATGCCCTGCCTCCGGTCAGAGGCAAATGAGGAACTTGCCTCACGGGTAGCGGGTCGGCCCGGGAAAATTGCATCTGACGCAAATTATACAGACTTGAAACTGGCACGACGGTTGCTTAAATGCTTCACCGTGCCGATAAGTGGAAAATCGGCACGCTCCACCTCAACAACACCTAATCAATACCCAACATGGCGAAGTACAAATTGGAATATATCTGGCTCGATGGCTATCAGCCCGTGCCCAACCTCCGCGGCAAAACCTTAATCAAGGAATTCAACAGCTTCCCGACGCTGGATCAGCTTCCGAATTGGGGGTTCGACGGCAGCTCGACCCAGCAGGCCGAGGGCCACAATTCCGACTGTATCCTCAAGCCGGTTGCCGTTTATCCCGACTCGACCAAGAAAAATGGCGCGATTGTGATGAGCGAAGTCATGTTGCCCGATGGCAAGCCCCATCCGACCAACGCCCGTGCCACCATCCTGGACGATCCCGGTGCCTGGTTCGGTTATGAGCAGGAGTATTTCTTCTACAAGGATGGACGTCCCCTCGGCTTCCCCGCCCAGGGTTATCCCGCCCCCCAAGGCCCCTATTACACCGGCGTGGGTTATCAAAATGTCGGCAACGTCGCCCGCGAGATCGTGGATACCCATCTCGACCTCTGTCTCGACGCCGGCATCAACCACGAAGGCATCAATGCCGAAGTGGCCAAGGGCCAGTGGGAGTTCCAGATCTTCGGCAAAGGTTCCAAGAAAGCCGCCGACGAAATGTGGGTCGCCCGCTACCTGCTCATGCGCCTGTGCGAAAAATACTGCATCGACATCAACTTCCATTGCAAGCCGCTCGGCGCGACGGACTGGAACGGTTCCGGGATGCACTCGAACTTCTCCACCACCTACATGCGTGAAGTGGGCGGCAAGGAATACTTCGAAAAACTGATGGCTGCGTTCGACAAGCACAAGAACGAGCACATCGCCGTCTACGGCCCTGATAACCACATGCGTTTGACCGGGCTGCACGAGACCCAGTCGATCGACAAGTTCAACTACGGCCTGGCCAATCGCGGCGCCTCGATTCGCGTGCCTCATAGCTTCGTGAACAACGGCTACAAGGGTTACCTGGAAGATCGCCGTCCGAATTCCCAAGGGGATCCCTACAAGATCGCCAGCCGGATTCTCCAGAC
>Ga0302319_10027344_pt1 | contig 9997 bp, 8 predicted proteins | sample Bog_T0_2_FD_203319 | JGI IMG/M metagenome (GOLD analysis project Ga0302319, IMG submission 203319) | Peat permafrost microbial communities from Stordalen Mire near Abisko, Sweden - Bog_T0_2 | ecosystem: Environmental > Terrestrial > Soil > Wetlands > Peat | place: Sweden: Abisko, Stordalen Mire...
ATCTCGCGCGCCGCGTCGTAGCCTTCTTCGACAATGGCCTTCAAGTAGTGTCCGGCAATCTGCGCGGCAAGCTGGTCGGTGATGACCTTACCGGTGCGCTTTTTTTGCTCTACCCAGGCCAGGCAGGGCAGGGCGATCCACATCGGCTTGCCGTTCACGTCAAAACGCACATCGACCGCGTCGGCGTGGCGGGTGGCGATGGCGACGATGTTGGCTTTCCAGCGGCAGTGCAGATCTTCGCCGGTCCAGCGGTCGGTCAAGTGGAAGTCTTCGTACATAGTCCAAGCGTAACGGGTATTGGTGAGTCTGGGCAAGGGCGCGGAACGAACTTATGCACTCGATTGCCACCGGTGGCGCGGAAGATCGCTGAAAGGATGAGAGCCGAGGCCCACCGTGTATCGACTGCGTGCTACTATGTTGGGCATGTTGCGGACTCCAGTGAACTCGATATTCCTCGGGCTGGCTGCAATGGCGGTAGTCGCCGTGGGCAGTGAGCCTTGCGCCGTGGCGCAACGACCGGCCTACCCAATCGTGCAGGAGATTCTCGTTAGACAGAATTGCTCCATCCTGCTCGCGCCCGCAGAGTCGAATGGGGGAGGGAAGAAGGCGAAGTTTGAGCGCGATCCGGCGATCTGCCATCTGGAAACCGTGCTGAGTTCCGCGCACATGGAAGAGTCGATCCAGGACAAGGAGCTGCATCGCAGCCGGGTGACGATCAACGAGCAGGAATACGTCCTGCAGAATATCTCGGACGTCCCGGTGGTTTTTGTGGTGGAGCAGAATGTGCCCAATGGATGGCAGGTGGACTCCGACCCGCAACCGGGAGAAGTGATTCCGGCGTCTGTGGGCGATTCCAAGCAGGACAAGGTCGCTGTCTTTCGCGTCAATGCCGATCCTGGCCAGGCGGTGCGGCTGCATGTGGGCGAGCGGCATGTCAGGCCGCTGAAGACGAAGATTCTGAAGAGCGCCGCGATTGCCAGCTCCAGCGGCTTGTGATGCTTGCCGCGCAGTTCCTGTAGCGATTTCAGATCAATCGACGACTGTCCGTTTCTGAACGGCAATTGCGTGTTTTCGGACAGGAAAGCTCCCAATCGCCGGCTCGCGCCTGGCTCTAATCCATAGCGCATCAACAAGTTGCGATTTTCTCTGCGACTGGCCCCGAAGCTGCAACCTCTCAAGCGTGAGATGGATTCCGGTTGAGTAGTTCTTCGGGGAGGTTTTTCCCATGCGCGCACTGCTTCAGGATCTGCAATACGCAATTCGCCAGCTTCGCAAGTCTCCCGGATTTGCCTTAACTGCGATTCTTTCGCTTGCTTTAGGAATTGGCGCGACCACCGCTGTCTTCAGCGTGATCAGCGGCATCCTGCTGGACCCATATCCCTATGCCAATCCCGACCGGATGGTGCATCTCTCGCTGATCGATTCGAGCGGGCAGAAAAATGGCTTTGGCCTCACCACCAGCCAGTGGCAGCAACTGCGCAAGCTGCCGGTAGTAGAGGATTCGTTCACCACCGAGGGCTGGAGCCTGACGGTGACTGGAAAGGACTTTCCCGAGGATGTGGAAGCGGACAAGATGTCTTCGAATGCTTTCCGGTTTCTCGGAGTTCCGGCCGCGCTGGGACGCGGATTGCAACCTTCCGACGCCATTGACGGCCAGGAACCTTCGCCGGTCGTCGTGCTGGGCTATAAATTCTGGCAACGTTATTACAACGGCGATCCGTCGGTGGTGGGCAAGACCGTCCAGATGGTTCATAAGACTTACAACATTGTTGGAGTCGCGTCGCCGCGGTTTGTTTGGGATGACGCCGATGTGTACGTCCCACTCAAGGTTACGCAGGACCAGATCATTACGCGCTACTGCGGCGTTCGATTGAAGCCTGGAGTGACGCATGAACAGGCAAACGCAGCTTTGCAGCCGTTGATCCAGCAGTTTGCCAAGGACAATCCGAAGCAGTTCCGTCCCGGCCCAATCCGGGTGCATGTGAAGGGGCTGAACGACGATTTCCTGGAGCAGTTGGGCGGCACGCTGGCGCTGCTCTTTTGCGCGGTGGGATTGCTGCTGGCCATCGGCTGCGGAAATGTTTCGATCTTGCTGCTGGCGCGGGGAACCGCGCGCCAGCATGAGTTTGCCGTGCGTTCGGCGATTGGAGCGACCCGCAAGCGGATGATTCGTCAACTGCTGACCGAGTCGCTTCTACTTTCTCTTACCGGCGCGGCCCTGGGCGTGGCGCTGGCTTATTTTTCTCTGGCCAAAATCGTAGCTGCATTGCCGCTCTATTCCTTTCCGCACGAGGCGGCCATCGCCGTCAATCTGCCGGTGCTGGTCTTCAGTGTCTGTATCTCCATCCTGACTGGCGTGCTCTTCGGGCTTTGGCCGGCGTTGCAGATTTCGCGGCCGGAGGTGAGCCAGATCATGCAATCCGGAACCCGCAAAGTGGCCGGCAGCGTGCGCGGCCGGCGAACTCTCGGCTCGCTGATCGCGCTCCAGATTGCATTGACGCTGCTGATGCTGGCCGGCTCCGGCGCTGCGCTCGAAGGCTTCCTGCGCATGGCGCATGTGCGGCTGGGATACGATCCGCATAACATCATGTCGGTGGGCATTCCGATTCACGAAAACACCTATGGCTCGTGGGCGGAACGCTCCAATTACTACCAGCGGCTCAGGGCGAAAGTTGCCGCGATTCCCGGCGTGAGTATTGCCGCCATCTCGACCAACGCCACACCGCCTAGCAACGGCGGACAAACCACGTTCGATATTCTCGGTCAGCCCACTTCGCAGGACCAGACGCTGCGCATCAACATGGTCAGCGAAGGCTACTTTCCGGCATTGAAGATCGCCTTGGCGCAAGGCCGAATCTGGGACGCGACGGAAAACCGCAACGGGTCGGCCGTCGCGGTGGTGAACCAGGCGCTGGTACGCAAGTACTTCCCCAAGGGCGACCCTATCGGCCGGGCGATCAAGATTCCCTTCCCCGGCACGCCGCCGTTTCAGTTCATGTCGCCGTCGGCGAATGGGTGGCTGCAGATTGTAGGCGTGATCGAAGACAAGCTCAATGACGGCATGCGCAAGCCGGTGCTGCCGGAGGCCTTCGTGCCGGACACAATCTGGATGCGCATGGGCACGCAGATTCTGGTGCGTACTTCGGTGCCGCCGATGAGTTTGCTGCATACCATTCAAACGCAGATTGCGACTGTCGATAGCGATCAGCAAATTTCCAGCGGTACGCTCGATCTGGAGCATTGGATCACCACACAGCCCGAATACGCGCAGGGCCAGTTCATTTCCGGGCTCTTCGGCGGTTTTGCCGTGCTGGCGCTGCTGCTGGCCGCGGTGGGGCTGTATTCCGTCGTTTCGTACTCGGTGGCGCAGCGGACCAACGAATTCGGCATCCGCATGGCGCTCGGGGCCCAGCGGGAGCACGTGCTGAAGATCGTCTTGCAGTCCATTTCGTTTAGCGTGGGCGGAGGCATTTGCTTGGGCGCTGTGCTGGCGCTGGTGTTGAAAAGGGTGCTTAGCCAATGGGCCGAGGGCAGCGTCCAGGATCCCCTTACACTCGCAGGGGCGACCGTGCTGCTCGGCGTGGTTGCGGCCATTGCCAGCGCCATCCCGGCGCTGCGGGCTTCCCGCGTCGATCCGATGGTGGCGCTGCGGTATGAGTAGCCTCGTTGGCGCAGCGGCTACACTGGCGGCCCTGTTTGTTCCATCAACTCCTCAAGGGCGTCTTTGTAGTCCTGCCAATCAAAGGTGAATGGACCGAAAGCTGAGTAGTCGCGCTCTGGGCGATGCGGCTGCTCAAATTGGCTCCAGGTCAGGGTTTCGTAGTCCGTTGTAATGGCAGCGAGCAACGGCCAGCAAGTGTAGACGCCGCAGTTGCAGACCAGCAGCGCGGTTTTCTCTCCGTTCAGCCAGGACATGCCACAATAGCCTTTGAAATAGTCGATCCACGGGCAGTAGCGGCACCTGGCCGAGTCGAGCCCGGCATACCCGCCTGTTGGAGTCCAGCCTTGCCCGGTTTCAAAGCCGCGAACCAATTCCGTGAGAGGTACGGAATCGACGTGCGGTAGGACGATCGGAAACACGGTTGTGCCCACGGTTTGGGTAGATATCGAAAATGAGACCGAATGCATCGGCGATAGCCTCTGCGTTGGTCTGCGGATTCCAGGGACAAATTGCCTCAAACGGGAAGCAATCCGGAGGTGGCCCCCCCGAGCAAAACTTTCGGCCCATATTCGACGCGCCCAAACGCCCCTGCTAAACTGGAAGGGTTGTGCCTGCAACAATGCCTGCCTCGCGTACGGCTGACTGCTCGCCTGCAATCACTCTCAGAACCAATTTCGACGAAGAATCGGATTAAGGACTCACGTGGATTCCCAAACGCGTCACGCGCTCAAGCAAGACAAATTCGTTCAGACCACCCAATCCGGCGTGAGCTGGGTTGGCGAACATCGCAATACCGTCGTTCGCTACTCCATTGCAGTCGTGGTGGTGTTGGGCTTGGTGGTTGCCGGCCTGGTCTATTACACGCAGCGGTCGGCTGCGGCTGAGTCGGCTCTGGGCGCGGCTCTCGACGTCTACGGCGCGCAACTGGCGCAGCCCGGTGTGCCTCCGGCCGCAGGCGTCTATGCCACGTCTGCCGATCGCGCCAAGGCCGCCAATCAGCAGTTTGTGCAGGTAGCCAACCAGTACGGCTGGTTGCCGGAAGGCTCCAAGGCCCACTACTTTGCCGGACTCACTTACCAGCAACTGGGGCAAACGGCCTCCGCGGAATCCGAACTGAAGACCGCTGCCGGTTCCATGGACGGCAACCTGGCCAGCTTGGCCAAGTATGCGCTGGCCGGCTTCTATCACCAGACCGGGCGCGATACACAGGCCATCGATCTCTATAACGGATTGATCGCCAAGCCGACGGACACGGTTCCGGCCTATACATCGCAGTTGGCGCTGGCGGACCTCTATTCGACGGCGGGCAAGACTGAGCAGGCGAAGCAGATCTGGGCCAAGATCAAGGATGCCGACAAGACGGGCGCTGCCGGCTCCATCGCCGCCGAAAAGCTGACGGCCAAGAAGTAGCGCGTTCCGGCAAGGAAAGCAGGAAAATGGTCCGCGAGCGCGGGCCATTTTTCGTTTTCGCGGCGGGATTGCAATGTATGAGCGATGCTGGGACAGGCTGCGTCCTATACGCTATGGGCACTACGAGCGCAGCTATCGCGGGTTGGATGGAGATACCGGCTACTCCGGGTATGCAATCTATGGGTCAGTTCGAGCGGGCTGGAGCGGACGATGCGGCCGGGGCGGCGGTTGCCCTGGCAGTCTCGGCACTGGTGGATGAGTACGCCGGAACGCTCTATCGTGTCGCCTACTCGGTCCTGCGCAATTCGGCGGATGCTGAAGACGCGGTGCAGGAGACCTACCTGCGCGTGCTGCGGCATCGCGATTCGCTCAACGAGATTCGCGATCCGCGCGTGTGGCTGGTGCGGATTGTGTGGAATGTGGTGCTGGACCGCAAACGGCGCTCGAAGACGCGTCCGGAGACGGACGACATTGCCGATCTGGCGCGGCTTTTGCCGGCCTCGGGGCAGAGCGCGGAAGATCGCGTCTCCTCGGCGCAGCATCATGAGCGGGTGTTGCGCGCGGTGGAAAAGCTGCCGGCCAAGGAGCAGCAGGTGCTGATTCTCTCCGCGTTTGAAGAGCTTTCGAGCGTGGAAATTGCCCACGTACTGGGCACTACGGAATCGACAATCCGGTCGCGGCTCTTCCGGGCTCGCAAACTGCTGGCTGGGCTGCTCGGGCAAGCGCAAGGCACCACGGGAGGTGCGCGATGAATTGGAATCGAAACAGCAATGAGACAGGTGAGGAAACTCCGTATGATGCGGAAGAGACGCTGCGGCAACTTGCCGCGCTGCCTGCGCCTGAGGATCTGACGGATCGGGTTCATTCGCGACTTCATGCGGCGCAAACGGCACCGTTGCGGCGCGGCTTCTGGGCTTACTGGCTGCCGGCGCAGCGCCTCCAGTTTGCCGCCGCGGCCGCGCTGATGCTGGCCGTAGCCGGTTCTACCTGGACTGTCTATCATCGGCATCCGCAGGCGAGCGCAGCTACCCAAACGACGCAGCCTGCCGTTTCCCCGGCGCCCAAGAGCGGAGGCTTCGCTACTGCCGCCGGAGAACGCGTTCCGCCCACGCTGAAGCCCATCAAGGTGCCGCCAGCGCCGCATCGCAAGCCGGGCGCGGGACATGCTGCTGTCAAGACCGCTCCAAAGCCTGCGGTCGCAGCGCCAGCCGCGACCAATCCGTAATTGCGCCTATGCCTCTTCTGCCTCGCGCACCAGAAACCGGAAGAGCATCTGGATCACCGCCAGCACCGCCGCGCCCCAGAAGGCGGCTCCGAAGCTGCGAATATGGAAGCCGGGCACAAAACCCGAGGCCAGCTCCAGGACGATAGCATTGACCACCAATAGGAATATGCCGAAGGTGAGGATCACGACCGGCAGCGTGACCAGCTTGAGCAGCAGGCCGACGGTGGCGTTGAGCAGGCCAAAGACCAGCGCGGCGATCAGCGCCGTTCCCAGCGTATCCACTTGAAACCCCACCACCACATGGGAAACAATCAGCAAGGCTACCGCGCTGAGCAGCCAATTTGCCAGCAATCGAATCATTCCGTTTCTCTCCGTACTCGGTTTTTCAGGTTTACCGGTTCTCGACCGGAAGATAAGCCTCTATCATACGGTTGCTTCGGGCACATTCCCGCAACTTCTGTGACTGAGTTGCGTCCTAATGGCATGAAGCTGGCAGACTTGCGAAGGATCTCACCAAATGTGGCTGCGACCGCCGCGCTTTCTCTCCTGCTTGTCGCTTCCGCGTTGGGGCAGCAAGCGACGCCGGACGCTGTGGCTGGCTCAGCTCCAATCCCCGACATTCGCCAACTGATGGTGCAGGTGATGGACCACCAGAAGCAGCTTGAAAAGGTGCGCGAGAACTACACCTACCACTCCAGCAACACGGTCCAGGACATCGACTCCAGCGGCAAGGTGACGAAGACGGAAATCGAAGAGAGCGAAGTCTTCTTCATCAACTCGCACCGCATTGAGCGGACGGAGTCGAAAGACGGCAAGCCGCTCAACGACCATGACCAGCAGAAGGAGCAGGAGCGGATCAACAAGCTGGTGGAAAAGGCGCAGAAGACTCCATCCGGAACGCCGCTTGAAGGGCATGAAGAGCCGATCAGCATCACGCATCTGCTGGACATCATGCAGGTCACCAATCCGCGGCGAGAGACGTTTCGCGGGCGCAGCACGATCATTTTCGATTTCGCCGGGAAGCGCGACGCCAAGACGCATGGGTTGGCTGAGGATGCTTCCAAGAAGATTGCCGGGACGCTCTGGGTCGATGAGAAGGATCACCAGGTCGCGCGGATGGAGGCTCACTTTACCGACAATTTCCATGTCGGCGGAGGGTTGCTGGCCAATGTGCAGAAGGGCTCAAGCTTTTACTTTGACCAGGCTCCTGTGAATGGAGAGATCTGGTTTCCGACTCAGGCTGAGGGGCATGTGGAGGCGCGGGTGCTGCTGCTCAAGGGCATTCGCCAGCACTTCGTCGAGCATGACTCGAAGTATGAGCGGTTTTCGGTGGAGACGGAGACCAGCAAGACGGCGACGGTTGTTCCTGACAAGAAATAGCTTCCGTTAAGCCGGCGGGACTTGACAACCGCGGGCGCGTGATCGGAACGGGCCCAAATTTTGGCGCGATCCGGTGAAGATTGGGCGAATTGCCCATGCGCTTGCGGCCCCCAAAAGGGGGGGTGGTCTATGCATTTTCCTCCTAACTTATTGATTGCGTTGCGTTTGCGCTAAAACAATGGGCCCAATAGCCGCGTCTTTGGCGCGATTAGTCACGCATTTGCGCGCAAAACGCGAGGAACTTCCCTCCCATCGAACCCGAAGTTGTTGCCGGATGAACTCATTATGCCTGAAACGAGATAATTAATACGCAATTGTGGGGGGAAGAAAAATGAAGGCAAAAACTGGCTGGCTTTTGTGTTTGCCCCTTCTCAAGAGCAAGACCAAGGGCGTCCGCCTGATGGTCAGCAACCGCCTACAACCGTCAACGTGCGCGTGACGAATGTCTTGACTTCATCTTCATTGAAGGGCGTGTTCGCGTCGTGGTGGTGCGGCGCAGTGAAGCTGTTGATGTCATCTATGTCCTGATAGACAGGCTGAAGCGGATGGTCGGGATCGGCTCTGATGATCGCCAGCATATCTCCAAGCCATTTCCCATCTGGGATCTGGTTGGGGAAACGATACCGGATATAGCTCTCCAGCAGGGGTCGCATCTTTAGGCGCATTTCGCTTGCGCTCCCCGAATGGCCGTCGTGGAAGTCCAGCATGTCCATGTGAACGCGCAGATAGCCGTCTTTCACTTCACGCTCCAAATTCCACGCCTCTATGGAAGAGTTTCTCTTCGTGCTTGAGATTTGGAACGTCTCGCACTTGACGCCAACGACAGCGTCCGCAACCGCCTTCAAAAAATGTTTGTCGTGCGACAGGACGATAACTTGGGATGCGGATTTGCCGCCGTGCAAGGCGGGTTGACCGACGCGGAAAATAGTCTTGGCAGTCATTGCCTTGCGGAATTCATCCAGGCTGGTGAACGGATCGTCAAAAACCACAACAGCGTCTTTAAGATTCGCGTCGAGGTCAAGTTGCGCGAGGAAGAAAGCGAGGGCCAGCGTGCTCCGGTCGCCCGCGCTCATCGCGGTTTGAAAGCTGGGTTCGCCGTTGCCCGCCGCCTTGGTCACGTCCACCGGGCATTTGTTGATTTCAATGGTGTATATCCACTGCGGCACTTTCCCGACGTAGTTTTTTTCCGACTTCATCAGGCTAAAACCGGCCCCGAACTGCGTCAGGTAGGTGTTGATGGCGGCGTGATATTTGGGAAGAACGGCGGCATCGTAGGCGTCAAGGTCATTCTTCTTCTTTTCTTTGTCGGCCATGCATGCACTTTTGTCCGCCACCAGTTTGTTGTAGTTGTCGGCAAGGGTTTTCACGGCGGGCGCGTGGCGTTTCTTGATAGCTTCCAATTCCTTGAGTGCTGCTTCAAGCACGGCCTTGTTCACGGACGCGGTGCTGGTTTTGACGGCCTGGATGCCCGCGTTCGCCTGGGCGATGGAATTGTTGCAGGCTTTCAACTGATCGGCGGCGGTCTTCCATACGCTGATCGCCTGTTGAAGTTTATCCAGATTCAGTTTCTCCAGGGGCGCCGAAATCTTCGCCTCGATAGCTTGTTTTGCCTCCGTATAAAGCGCCGATAGCGCGCCAAGCATGTTGTCTAGGGGAGCAGTGGGCTCAAAATCCACCTTGCCGAAGGCGCGCCAATACTCAATTTCCTTGGACAGTCCCTCAAAACGAGACTTCGTTTTCAGCCCTTCCGCTTCGGACAAATCCTGCAAGACTGCGTCACGCAGGACTAACAGTTCCGCTTTGAACGCATTGTAGGCCTGGTCAAAGTATTGCCGGTAAAGCTCGACCAGAGTATTGTCCTTTACGTTGTTCGCGCAAAATGGACAACGGTCATCGTGAACGTGTTGCAGCCCGGACGCAATCCACGATTCCCCATCTCTGCCGAATTGGTGCTTGGAAAGATGCTCCTGAACCTTCTCCGCCGCGTCCGCCGATATGCCCTCGACGGTTTTCTCAAGCGCCGATACGAAGCCCGACGGCAGAGACGGCATGGGCTGGGGTTTCAAGAGCGGCTTCGTCGCAATCTCAGTCGCCTGGGATGCAGCCTTGATTTTCGCATGGTGCTCCGCGATCGTAGCGTCGATGTTGGGGTCTTCAGCAAGCGACAGAAACTTGTCAAACGTCATGCCCGAAGGTACGTGCTGCTGGAGAGCCTTTTTCTCCGTGCCTATTTTCGACGTGAGGTCGGCGACCTTGGCGTCTAGTTGATCGACTTCTTCGGCCAGTTGCACGCCTTTGGCTCCGACGATGATCCGGTAGAT
>Ga0302319_10027346_pt1 | contig 9996 bp, 9 predicted proteins | sample Bog_T0_2_FD_203319 | JGI IMG/M metagenome (GOLD analysis project Ga0302319, IMG submission 203319) | Peat permafrost microbial communities from Stordalen Mire near Abisko, Sweden - Bog_T0_2 | ecosystem: Environmental > Terrestrial > Soil > Wetlands > Peat | place: Sweden: Abisko, Stordalen Mire...
GCCCGAATCGCTTCGGGGGAACAGGGTGCATGCAGATGCTCTTACCTTGTGAGAATGATCAAGCCAAACTCGATCACTTCTCACGACTGGCATGTTCAACCAATTTGTCAAAGATCCTTTAGAGTCGACCGCCTAAGCGGGCTCTTTGGATCGAGGCCCAGGCTGTGACGCCGGGGTGTCCTCGAACTTGTTGCGCTCGTCGACTTCCGCCTTTGCAGGCATCCATCGCCGTTTTTGCGCGAACCTTCTAAGCATATCGAACTCTCTGCTTCATGTCAAGCCGAATCTTTCTTCTTCGTTCAGGGCCGCGCAAACTCGTTGTTGGCGGTTACGTCCTGCTCACGAAGCTCAGACCAGCCGGGAAGGAGAAAGCACATTCCAAGAAGGCATCGCACTGCGCAAAATATCAAACAACAACCAGCATCCAAAATTCGATGCTCGAGCCGCTAGGGCTCACGAGAGAAAATCTCTCGGGTCTTGCAATGGCTTGTTCTCTCTAGGGATTCCCTACAGCGGATTCAGGGTTGCGCCGAAGCGCACGTCACTCTGATCCAACGAACTCGCTAGCTTCCCACTTCCCTCTAAGGGCAGGCCTTTCAATAACGTCCGGGCCACCGGGAGGCTCCACTGCTACGTACTGCTCTTGTGCAACTTTCAAAGAGTAGCACAGGCCACTCTCTATTGCAAGCGTTACATTGAGGTTTATCCGGCTCAGCCGTGTCTGCCTCGCTGCAACTTTCCGAGAATAGCAACCATCTGCCCGGAACGCAAGCTTGAGCCCTGTGGAAAGCGAGCGAAACTGTGGGAAACTGGCTTAAGGCTGGCGCTGGATTACCCCTAAGTCCGTGAGCCCATTAACGAAGAACTGCATGGCCAGGGCCACCAGCAGGAGGCCCATAATTCGCACAAGGATACGAATTCCAGTCTCTCCCATCACCTTACGCACCCTGCTGGCCCCCGCAAGTACCCAATAGCTCACCAGGCAAGTCAGTGCGATCGAGCCAAGAATCGCTCCCATCTCCCAATTCCACAGCGTCGGCACCTGGCCCACCAGCACCATTACGGAAGAAATCGCTCCGGGTCCGGCCAGCATGGGGATGCCCAAAGGCACAATGCCGGCATCTTCTTTGAGCGAAGCCTCTTCCGTATCGCCGGACGCCTCCTGCGTAGGTGACCGCTTGGCCTCGAGCATGTCGAGCCCGATCAGCAGCAGAATCAGCCCGCCCGCAATTTCAAACGCCGGCAGTGTAATCCCGAACATCTTGAAGATCAGCTGCCCGCCGAGGGCAAAGCTGGTAAGCACAATGAAGCAGGTGAGCGAAGCTTTTCGCGCCATGCGCTTGCGCCGCGCCGGATCCGCGCTCTCCGTAATGGCTAGAAACGAAGGGATTGCCGCAAAGGGATCGACAAGAAAGAAGATGGAGCTGAGCGCGAGGACGGCAAAGCGAACCCAGGGAACCCTGGATAACTCCGTCAATGCCGCCGTAGCTGGATTGGTAAAAGTCACAATAGTTAGAAGCTACAAAAGGTCAAATGATTCAACAGCGGGGTGGCCGTTAGCATCCGCAACTGGCCCATTTCCCGGACGCACCACCAGCCAGGCCTGTGCACCCGCCTCCCGCGCCGCGTCCAACTCCGCCACAACGTCGGAGAAGAATGCCACTTCCCCGGGCGAAACCTGGAGAGCCGCCGCAATTGCCGCATAACTTGAACAAGCCCGTTTCGGCCCGGTCCGTGTATCGAAGTAGCTGGAGATAAGCGGCGTCAGATCGCCGACAGTGGAATGGCGAAATACAAGCCGCTGCGCCTCTGCCGAACCCGACGAATAGATGGCCACCTTCGCCTTCTCTGCCCAGCGGGCCAGCGCATCCGGCACATCTGGATACAGTGTCCCCTTCAATTCCCCGCTCTCAAAGCCGGCCTTCCAGATCTTGCCTTGCAGGCTCTTCAGTGCTGTCGATTTTCGGTCGCGGTCCATCAGCCAGTTGATATATGCAAGGATGCGGGGAATGCCCTCGGCCGGACTCATCGAGACCACGTTTGGGTTCCCAGGCAGTATCCGCGGAGCTTCGGGATCCGTCTCAGCCCGGTTCTCCATCGAGAGCAACATGAGATCCATGAAGAAGCTGCCCTCGGACATATCCTGAGGTCCAAAGTCATCCCCTTTTTGCTCGATTTCATGGATGTTCTGCCAAAGAAATGACTCGAAGTGCATCCGCGCATACGGAAACAGCACTTCGCTCACCATCGAAACTGGAGCAACCGTCCCTTCAATGTCCAGCAGATATACCCGCGGCGCCAGAGGACTCGACGCGCTCATACGCTCAGACTGCTCGTAACGCGCTTGCCCAGATACGCCGGCCCAAAGCACAACGGCTGATACGCAGCATCCACGCCCGACCCTGTGTATTGCGGCGTCCAGCCAGTCGTCTCCTGAAACCAGCGAATGGCGCGGATGCGCCGATCCTCGCACAGCGTGAACCAATGCGTAGTTCCACGCGGCACCCGCAGCATGTCCCCGGGCCCAACCTCAACGGAGACTACTTGCTCGCCCAACCGCAAAAAGAAGATCCCGCGGCCGGCAAGAATAAACCGCACCTCGTCTTCCGAGTGCGTATGCTCCTTGTCGAAGCGCGCCAGCATTGTGTCCAGGCCGGGTGTCTGGGGATTCACGTCGATCACGTCCGCCGTCACATACCCGCCGCGCTGCTTCATCTCGGCAATCTCTTCGTCGTAGGCAGCAAGCACAGCGTCGGCGGAAGCATCCGAGTCCACCCGTGACAAATCCCACCGCTCGTAGTCGATACCCAGTTCCGCCAGTTCAGCGCGAATTGCGAGCTCATCCATTACGACGCGTTCATGCTCAGGAAAACGAAGAACAGCCATATCAACCTCTCAATGAGATTCTCGACTTACACATTCCCGCCCAGCGCTCGTCTTGCCTCGACCTCAAACAGAAACTCCAGCGCCTCCAAATGCCTTCGCGCCTCAGCCGCCGATCCCCCCCAAGTATAAAGCCCATGCCGGCTCAGCAAGACCCCATGCGCGTTTGGATTCTCGATCAGCGAATCCGCAAGCTGCACACTCAACTTGCCATAGTCCTGCGTGTTTTTGAGAATCGGCACCCGCTCCACATGCTCATGCGTGCTCACGCCGGACAACCCCTTCAAAAGCTCATATCCGCCCAGGTCCACGGAACCCGCATCTTCATGGATTCCCGAAAGCAGCGTATTCCAAACGGTGTGCACATGCAGAATTGCGCCGGCATCCGGTCGCGCCTTGTAGATCACCAGGTGCAGCCCGGTTTCCGCCGACGGCTTGCCAACGCCCGCCAACAAGCGCCCGTCCATATCCACTTCCAGCAGCCCAGCCGGCGTCAACACGCCCTTGTCCAGGCCGCTTGCGGTAATCAGAATCCGCGCGCCCCGTCGCGCACTGAAGTTCCCGCTCGTCGCCGGAACCCAGCCGCGTGTATAGCACCAGCGCGCCGTAGCGCACAGCAATTCAGCCTCAATCGAAATATCGTCTGTCTCTGCAGCCATGGTTGAAAGCAGTGTACCAATCCGAGATCAGAGAGCCTTAAGCCACCTAAGCCAACCCGTCAGCGCCAGTCGTCGATCACCCAGCAATGCGGCCGGTTATATCCCTCAACATGCGGCCGCTGCATGGCCACTCCCTGCGTCGTCACGCGATACCCGCGCCCGCGCAATTGGCAGAACACCTCGCCCCGCGAAAGGTTCACGCCCGCCTCAACCGCTGTGCCGCGCTCAGCCGCGAAGCTCTCGCACCCATCGATCAGACGATCAAATCGCTCCGCCGCTCCGGGGCCGCCACGCACCGCGCCGAACTTTACGTAGCAAGTCTTCTCGCCGCCTTCTGACCCCGCGCCAGTCATGCAAATCGCAAAGCCATCCGGCTTGCCGCGACGGCCTGGCCCGCGAGGTTCCAGCAGCACCACATCGCCAATCCCCTGCGCAAGAACTGCCTTGATCTCCGCCGTCAGATCGAGCCCCTTGCTGATGCGATTCGTAAGCTGCGCACACCCCGCAATCGCCTCTTCCCTCGCAGTCTTCTTCCGTTGCGACAACAGTGCCACCTCTGCCAAGGTGGCCTGCGGCGTCCGCGTCAGAACCGCCGTAAGATGTTGCGGCCAGTATCCGAACTTCTGATAAAGCCCCACGTGCTTGGCGCTCTGGGCAAACGTGAACAGCCCGCTATGCCGCACAGCCCAGTCATCGAACACCTTGACCGTCGGCTCAAGCAGCCGCTGGGCGACACCGCGATCCCAATACTCCGGTAATACCGTCAGCGGCCCAAAGAAGCCAAAGGAACCCCAGCGCGTCACCAGGTTCGTCCCAATCAGTCGCCCGTCATCGCGCGCCGCAATCGCTTTCACATGGGCCGACCGCACACGCGGATGCATGAACTGGCGGTCGCCCATGAATTCCTGCGGATTCGGCGCGCCAAGAAAAGTGCCAAATGCCACCCGCATGATCCGGTCCGCCTCGTCCACCTCACTTGCTTTCAGGACGCCGATCTTTATCGAATCCTCTTTCGGCATTGCGACTCTCCTTGCGCGAGTTTTCAACCCCGTCTCATGCACTGGTCCTTGGGGTATCAGGCTGGCTCAATGCGGGATCGATCTCGATGCCCAACATCTTAACGATGGCCAGCGCATTTGTCTGCCGTAAAATTCCCGGCTTCAATCGATAGTCAAACGCCAGTGGCTGCTCCGGGTCTTCGCTTTGCATGTGTACGTTCACTCCGCACAGCGCGGGGTCGGCTGCAATTTCGGTCAGAGCCAGGTCGTGCGTGGAAAGCGCGCCCACCGCGCCCGCCGCCACGAGCGCCGCAATCACGGCCTGGGCAGCCACCCGGCGATCGCGCGAGTTGGTGCCGCTCAGGATTTCATCGATCAAGAACAACACCGGCCTGCTCCCGTTTACGCCCGTGTGTTGATTGAGATTGGATTCCTGCGCCGATCCGATCGCCGCGCGCAACCGTTCCACTTCGGCAAGAAACTTTGACTTGCCTTCGGCAAGCGAGTCCGCGATCGAGATCGACGCGCAGATGTTGAACACTGACATCCGAGCCTTCATCGCACATACCGGCGCACCAGCTGCGGCCAGCACTGCATTCAATCCAACAGCCCGTAGAAATGTGCTTTTCCCCGCCATGTTCGATCCACTGATGACATAAAACGCCGTCTCCCGATTGAGCGACACATCGTTGCTTACGCACGCATCGCGCAAAAGCAGCGGGTGGCGCAACTGCTCCGCTTCATACCGCGCCGCGCCTGACTTCGACAACGCCTCGCCGGCAACCAACTCTGGAAACGCGTTCTCCGGATGCTCATAGGCATAGCATCCTATTGCATTCAGCGCTTCAAACTCTGCCCAGGCATCGAGCCAGTGTTCAAAGTCCTCACGGTGTACCGCGCGCCATCGCTCCGTGGCCAGCACAAGCTGCGTGCCCACCGCAAGCCACAGGCACAGAGCATAGAGATACACATCCTCTCTTCGCTCCACAAAAGTAAGCAGGCGCTCCAGTTTGCGGATGCAGGCGGCCGCATTTCCCGTGCGCAAACGCTGCACCAGGTCGCCCAGTTTTGGACTGCGAAATTGTTGCCGCTCGATCAAAGCCACGCCCTGCCGAAGCACGACCACATCGGCCCCAAGCGTGAGCAGAACCTTCAAGCGCTCGCGAACTTCACTCAGCAGCGACAACCCAATCAATGCCTGCGCAGTGAGTGTCGCAGCCAGAAAGGGAAAGACCTGCATCCAGGTAAAGATCTTCGCGTAGCCGCATACTCCCAGCACCAGACTCACCGTGCCGGAGAAAAGGAGAAACACCGAAATAACGCGTGGAACCGAAAAGGGAACCATGTCGAGCCAGTCGCGCAGATGCTTCCCTTCGCAGTTCTGGAACCGGTACTTGCCCAGCAGAGCTACATCCTCGCGCAGGCCAGCCGCGGCGCATAACTCTCGAACCGCCGCCTGGCGCTGCCTCGCTTCTTCCACCGTCACCGCATCCAGCAGAAACGAGGCCAGCCGCTCCGCGCCCACCTCCGAGCGCGTCGTCGCCAGCAATTCAAACAGCGATCCCTCGCCGAGTATGTCCAGGTCTGCTTGATAAAGATGCGATGATCGCGAAGACTCCGCTCCAGTGCTGGACTGGCCGCGCCACTTGCCTTCAATCCGATTGATGCCTCGCTCGCAATACGCCGCCCTGTGCGCAAGTTGAAGCGCGTCTCCGCGCATTCGAAGATAGTGCCAGAGCGCCCACGCCAGGGCAACCATCAGCCCCGAAGCCAGCGCAATCAAGAACGCGCTGCCATGCATCCCCGCACGAAAGATCAGCACACTTCCCACTCCGCCGGCGAGCATGAGCAGTCGCACCGTTCGCTGCCGGGTCTGGACCCTGCCGATCTCCCCCTGCAACTGTTCCATGCGCAGTCGATATTCGTCCAACACCGCACTCGCGTCGGATGGTGCTGCTTCCGTGGTCATCAATTTCCTTCCCGCCCAAGCCTCGGCCCCAGTTCCAGCCGGAGGAATGCGCAGAGCTCTCAGGATATACAGAGCCCCCCAGCGATGCGCGCTTCGCTACCCGCCCACTACAATCGGTTCGTGCCCGCAGCCGCCACAACCGCGCTCGTAAAGCCAGTCGATGTCGTGCTCGTCTCGCCGCGCAATCCGCTCAACATCGGCGCAGCCGCTCGCGCCATGGCCAACTTCGGCTTCGATTCCCTCACCGTGGTCGCTCCCTACGCACCCCACTGGCGTGAAGCCCGCTCTGCCGTGGGAGCGCCGGATTTACTGCAGAACGCAACAGAACACGCCTCCATCTCAGAGGCCTTAGCGGGTTGCACCCTCGTCGTCGGCACCGGTACCCTCACCCATCGCAAGGCGGAACAAAGAGTAGTATCGCTGCCCGCGCTCGCGCCGATGGTTCAGGAAGAACTGGCCCGCGGCGGACGCGTTGCCCTGGTCTTCGGCCCGGAGAAACACGGACTCACCCGCGACGATCTTTCCTGGTGTCACCTGCTGGTTGAGATCCCCACCGACCCGCGCCAGCCCTCCATGAACCTGGGCCAGGCCGTGGCCGTCTGCCTCTACGAGCTCGCCTCCCGCGCCTTGGCAACTCAAGACACCGTTCCCGTCCAAGCCATGCCACCCGCCTCCTCGGGAGGTCTCGACCTGCTCGCCTCGGTGATTGAGGAAACCATGGAAGCTGCCCGCTACTCACCCCGTTCCATGCAAAGCGCGAACCAACATGACATTCGCCTCCTGCTCCGCCGTCTCGCCCTGAACGAGCGCGACACGCGCCGCATTCTCGGCCTCTTTCGGCGCATTCTCTGGCGTTTGCGCAACGACCTAAAAGGAAGTTGACTCCCCCGGTGAGACTGCCTACAACTCCTGTGTCATTCCGTCAAAATCAGCAATCCGGTTACATCGGTTTCCTGATACAGTTGGGCCAAAGGTCCACTATGTCGCTGGCACTCCGCCCATCAAGAAACGCCCCTGTACGCCCGAAAGGTCGCGTTGCATTTTTGATCTTTGCCATGGCCGCACTCGCCACCGCGGCGTGGACGCAGACTCCTCAGCCGAACACTCCCCAGCAGCCGACGACCGCCACACCCGCACATCCGATACCCGACGTTGCTCAGCCCGCGGCAACGCAATCGCCTGCAACTCCAGCAACCGCCCCAACTGATCAACAACCAGCACAAACCCCGGCCGCAGTGCCTGCCGTCTCAGCTCAGCCTGCTGCCGAATCACAGCCCCAGCCGACCCAGGCCGGCGCAATCACGGAAGAAGAGCTCAGGCGTCAGCTCGTCGGCAAGCAGCTCTACCTTCGCGGCGGATACCTGGGCGACTCGCTCAACTTCGACGAGCGCGGCCACATCGTCGGTCACCCTGCACAGGGTTCTTACACGCTCAACGTCATCCAGCTCGACCACGTGCGCCTGACCAAGCACAAGGTGGAGTTTGAAGGCATACGCTATGGGCTCCACTTCAATGAACAGCTGGCCTACGAAGACTCGGAAAAGGCATACGACAGGGTCCGCATCACGCCGAATAAAAAGGTGGTCAAAGTCACCATCGACCGCGAAATCGTTGTGAGCCCGAAGAAAAAGAAGGAGTCGGCAAAAGAAAAGTCAAAGGCAGCCAAACCTGCCGCACCGGCATTAGTCCCCGGCACTCCTTCGGCAGCTCCCAATCAGTCGGTTCAGGCAACATCACCATCCCCCACGCCAGCCGCCGGAACCGCCAACCAGCCTGATGAGCCCAGCGAAGCCGACCAGCTCAAAGCCTCCATCGCCGCCGCCCCGGAAGCCGAGCGCCCCGCGGATCCGAACAGCGTCACCACCACCACCTCGCAGGCACACGCCAACACCCTGCTGCGCACCGCGATCGACTCGATTTTTGCCCCCGGCCTCGACGAGCGAATGATGGCATCCATGCCTGATTTCTGGAAGCTCTACTACCAGTCTGTTGCCTCGAAGACCGACTACAAGCCCACAGACTCCTCGATCCTGCGCCAGAACATGGTCGATCAGAAGGCCCGCCTGCTCACCAGCTTCGAGCCCGACTCCAACGACTTCGCCCAGGCCGCCGGCGTCGCTGGAATGTCTCTTTATCACACGGTCATCGGCGCAGACGGCAAGCCTGGAGAAATCGGCGTTGCCCGCCCCATCGGCTTCGGTCTCGACGAAAATGCCGTTGCCTCCATTCGCAAGGCCAAATTCACACCCGCCATCAAAGACGGCAAGCCCGTCCCGGTCATGCTCGACCTGGTGGTCCAGTTCCGCATCTTCTCCCACCTCACCAACACCGCCACCAAGGCCGGGCCCGCAGCGCCCTCCGCGCCGGCGCCCCAGGAACCGGAGAAGCCAGCCCCCGTACTTCCCGGTCCTTACAGTGTTCAGCACCAATAGCCCGGCGGGTTAGGCTTGTTCCATGTCCACACCGTTCCTCAAACTCATCCAGACAGGCGCCACGGCCGAGGTGGCCGCAGCCGTACATGACGATCCATCTCTGGCAACCTGGCGCGACCCCCAAGGCGTGTCGGCGCTACTCTGGGCCGTCTACTGTGGTCAACCGCTCATCCGCGACTTCCTGCTCTCCCGCCTCCAGCTTGACGGCGCAGAGCTCGACATCTTCGAGGCTGCCGCCGTTGGAGACCAGGCCTCTCTAACGGCTTTGGTTGAAGCCACCCCTGACAGCGCACATGCCTTTTCCGGGGACGGATGGACCGCGCTACACCTGGCTGCAGCCTTCGGAACCCCGGATGCCGTTTCCATTCTCCTCGCATCCGGCGCCAGTGTTGCCGCCTTGAGCCGCAACCCGCAACAGAATCAGCCGCTCCACGCCGCGCTGGCCCTGGGCCGTAATGCAGCAACTATCAATCTCCTGCTCGCGCACGGCGCAAATGCGAATGCGATCCAGGCCGGTGGATTTACGCCCCTCTTCTCTGCCGCCACGGCCAACCGGCGAGATCTCGCCGAAATCCTTCTCGCCCACGGCGCAGACCCGCACCACAAGAGCGACGCGGGAAAAACCGCAGCCGATTTTGCGCGGGAGCGGGGCCACGAGGAGCTGGCCACCTGGCTGGAGGCGCAAGCTCCAGCTTAGAAAATCCCAAGAGCGGATTCCTCAAAAAACAGATAGTTGAGGCGCAGTCCGCGTGTTTGGGCTGCATGTTTGTCTTACGTCCAGGGGACAGCCGCGGCCGTTGTCATACCGGTGGGAGTGTTCGCGGAACCGGCGCAGGGCGGCAGCAAGGCGCGCACGACAAACGTCTTACACACGAAAGACGGCGTCCATTCTCTGTCTCACAGCCGTAAGACAGCCGTGAGACACGCGTAAGAACCTGTCCAAGAACTGCTGATTCAGGGCAGTTTTGAAAGGGCACGGCTTCAGCCGTGCCGCAAAGACGCTGGAATGAGCCGGGCTTTAGCCCCCGAGGGACGCTTTTCCCTCCAACTTTTTG
>Ga0302319_10027347_pt1 | contig 9996 bp, 5 predicted proteins | sample Bog_T0_2_FD_203319 | JGI IMG/M metagenome (GOLD analysis project Ga0302319, IMG submission 203319) | Peat permafrost microbial communities from Stordalen Mire near Abisko, Sweden - Bog_T0_2 | ecosystem: Environmental > Terrestrial > Soil > Wetlands > Peat | place: Sweden: Abisko, Stordalen Mire...
GCACAATGCGCTGATGCATCTCCGCACCATCTCCCTTTCAAGCCGCAATCTGAGCACGATCCAAACCGAAAGCAAAATGAATGAGGAGATTGTGGCCGGACTGGATCAGCATGTTACCAAGCCGGCCTTCGAGATTCAGAAAGATTCCCGTCTGCTCATTCGAAATATCCATCAGGGTGAAGAAGAGATTGTTACCGTCAAGAGTTTGGACGGCGGGAAATTTGTCGCAGATTTCGCGCTGGATCACCCCATTGGAGCGGCTATCCGGCCCCTTGGTTCGATGCTCTTGCCGAATCTTGTAAGCGGCGGCGCGCATGGACCGCACGTGGAAGGCGCGCGAGCTTATTACCTCAACCTGCCTCTGTTTGCCACGGGGCTTTGGCTGCTACTCGGCCTGCTATCTTTATTCGCGGGTGTTGCCGCGCTTGGTTTTCCCACCTGGTTTTTCAGGAGTCTCGGAGTTCCTATTCCTTAGAGCAGTTCTCCTTCTGCTATACCCTTTCAGTTTCTGCGCGTTGGGATTTTCCTGAGGAAAACCCTCCAGAGACTCTGTTGCTCTGGACTGCACCTCAATGAGAACTGCACTCGCTATTTCTTCAGCAGCGAATCGCGATCGATCTGGTTGCCGTCGAGCAGGATTGTGTTGATGCGGCGGGCGTTCCAGATGTTTGTTGTGGGGTCGCCATCGAGGATGAGGATATCGGCGCGGCGGCCGGGGGCGATCTGGCCTAATTCCGACCATTTGAATTGCTCGGCGTAGTTGTTGGTGGCGGCGGCCAAGGCTTCGCGCGGCGATAGGCCGAGGCGGACCAGCAATTCCAGTTCGGTGTGCATGGAGATGCCGGGCTTGGTTCCCATGGCCGGCGCGCCGCTGGCGGCGAGGTAGTGCGGATAGGCTTCAAAGATGGCCTGATTGATGGCCCACAGCTTCGAGGCTTCAAGATCGGCTTTCTTGCCGGCGCTTTCTTCCATCCAATGGACGGTGTAGTTGGGCAGGTGGCGTGCCCAGCCTGGAAGCGGGTAGACGGCTTCTCCTGTTTGGCGATCGGAGGGCGCGTTCAGATTGCCCGGATCGAGCAATTGCGCGGCGGGCTCCTTCCAGAGATTGCGATGGCCGGGCAGTCGCAGGTAATAGACACTGAAGGTCGGCATCAGCGCGGCGTGGTGTGCGGCGATGAACTTTGCGTAATCATGCAGATGAAAGTCGGTTGGAGGCAGGCGCTCGGCGTAGCCGTAGGCGGTGCGGCCGGCCGAGCCTTCCGGATCGTCCATGAGGGGCTGTTGCAGTTCGTCGGGGATGACGCCGAGCTCGTAACGGCTCATGTGCAGCAGGGCATCGACGCCGGCCTGGATGGCCACGCGGTAGGGTGTTGAGACGAATTCGCCATAGGTGACAAGGCTCAGCTGGTGTGCGTGCTCGATGATCCACTGCGAATTGGCGGCGGTGAGATTGTGGCCGAGAAAAAGGACGCGTGTGCCGAGCTTTGCAGTCTCGGCGAGCTGGAGGGCTGTGTCTTCGGGGCTCAGTTCGACGGAGCGGCCCGGAGGGTTCTTCAGCTTGCGCGCCCACTCGGGTTGATTGATGAGCAGGCTCGCGTCGTCTGTGGAGCCGATGCTGTCGAGGAGGTAGAGGTGCGGACTGGGGTGGGCGTGTTGATCAACGGAAGCGTGGCTGCCATCGGAGCGAATTGCAGGGGCGCCAACAACAGTGGTCACGCCCATATAAAGATCGGCGCTGGCCTGGCCTTGTGTGCTCATGCCTGCATAGCCATCAACGAGGCCGGGGATGAGATATTTCCCTGTGCAATCGATGACCTGCGAGCCTTTGGGAATGGGCAGGGCTGAGCGCGGGCCGACGGCCAGGACGCGTCCATCTCGAATGTAAACGACTGCGTCCTGGATGTCGTTGGCGGAGTGGCCCCAATCTGTAACGTCGATGATGGTGCCGCCGACGAGAACGAGTGGCGGAGCCGGAACGGGTTTGGGAGGCTGATTTTGCGAGGCGGCTGCTAGCGTGGCCGAGGCCAACGCAAACACGAGTGCATTCCAGGTGGATTGTTTGAAAATGGCGGACACGATTTGTCTATTCAGAGTAAAGGTACGAATAAAGTTCAGAATTAAGGGCGACCTCTTCGGCACCGGATGGAATATTTCGACGGTTCGCGGCGATGTTCGCGTTGTGCTTCGCGTCACGGGTCGCGTAAAGGATTGCATCTTGAGGGTGTTCCTCATATTGTTGCATGGCGGATCGTGCTTGCGATTTCGCCTGAATTGTTCAACCGGATTGATTCAACTGTAACAACGATGCCTTTCGCTGCCCTGTTTGGCACTATGGCAAATGGGACCGCGGCCCCGGCGAGACCTATCATCGCAGAGTTCTCGACGAATATGCGGAGCTGATCAGGACGGGCGGCATAATTTTCACACAGCCCGAGCTAAATCGCGACACGAGTGCGATGCCTGACCCCGGCCAGATAGGGCTGCAGCTGCGAATGGGCGGCCTCGACGGTCAGACCATGGCGGGCGCGAAGCTGGTCGACTTTGCCATGCTCGATGAACTGGTCTGGCCAGCCGATGCGGACGACGGGAACGCTGAGGCCCAGTTGGCTCAAAGCCTCGATGATGGCTGAGCCGAATCCGCCACTGAGGACGTGATCTTCGAAGGTTACGAATGCATTGACGCGTCGCGCGTATTTTTCTATGACCTCAAGGTCGAGAGGCTTGATGAAGCGTGGATTGACGACTGCGGCGGAATAGCCTTCGCTGTCCAGACGCGAAGCCAATTCCTGAGCGAGAGTGATCATGGGTCCAAGGCCGAAGATGGCGACGTCGGATCCGTTGGAGAGCACTTCTGCTTTGCCTACCTGCAACAACTCGGGACGAGGCTTGCGGGCAACGCCGGCGACGACTCCGCGGGGATAGCGGATGGCGCTGGGGCCGGGGATTTGCAATGCGGTGAGCATCATGTCGGAGAGCTCATCTTCGTCTTTGGGAGCCATGACGACGATCTCAGGTATGTCGCGCAGGTAGCCGATGTCGAAGAGGCCGTGGTGGGTCGGGCCATCGTCGCCGGAGAGGCCGGCGCGGTCCATGCAGAAGACTACGGGCAGCTTTTGCAGGCAGACGTCGTGGACGATGGGGTCAAAAGCGCGCTGCAGGAAGGTGGAGTAGATGGCGCAAACGGGCTTGAAGCCTTGCGTGGCCAGGCCGGCGGCGAAGATGACTGCGTGCTCCTCGGCGATGCCGACATCGAAGTAGCGCTTGGGGTGATGCGGCCGGAAGAGATCGAGCGCGGTGCCGTTGGGCATGGCGGCGGTGATGGCGACAATCTTCTCGTCTTCGTTGGCGAGCTGGACGAGCGTGTTGGCGAAGACTTCCGAGTAAGTGACCTGGCCTGCCGGCTTGGTTTCGCCGGTTTCGGGGTTGTAGGGTCCGAGGCCGTGGAATTTTTTCTGACCATCCAGAGCGGGCTGGAAGCCTTTGCCCTTCTGGGTCAGCACGTGCAGCAGGACTGGCCGGTTTTCTGTCTTGAGGAACTTGAAGGTCTCGATGAGCAGCGGCAGGTTGTGGCCGTCGATGGGGCCGTAATACTTGAGCCCGAATTCTTCAAAGAGCATGGAGGGCCACAACATGCCTTTGGCTGCTTCTTCGGCTTTGCGGGCGACGTGGATTGCAGCCTTGCCGCCAAATCGTTCGATCAGGCGCGCGGCGGAGTCGTGCAGGTGCTTGTATCGCTCGTTGGTGACGATGCGATGGAAATAGCCTGCGATGGCCCCGACGTTGCGATCGATGGACCACTCGTTGTCGTTGAGGACGATGATCATACGACGCGTTTGAGCGGCGATGTTGTTGAGTGCTTCGTAAGAGATGCCGTTGGTGAAGGCGGCGTCTCCGGCGAGGGCGATGACGTGGTTCTTGCCGCCATTGAGGTCGCGGGCTACGGCCATGCCGAGGGCTGCCGATAGTGCGGTGCCTGCGTGTCCTGCGCCGTAGGCGTCATGTTCGCTCTCGGTGCGCAGCATGAAGCCGTTGAGGCCTCCGGCCTGGCGGATGGTATCAAATTGTTGACGTCTCCCCGTGAGCAGCTTGTGGATGTAGGCCTGGTGGCTTACGTCCATGGTGATTTTGTCTTCGGGGGTGTCGAAGACCATGTGCAGAGCCATGGTGAGCTCGACCACACCGAGGTTGGGGCCGAGATGGCCGCCGGTGCGGGAGAGGGTCTGAATGAGGAACTCGCGAATTTCAGCTGCCAGCGTCTCAAGCTGGCCGGGATTGAGGCGCCTCAGGTCCTGCGCCGAGTGAATGGAGTCCAACAACAATGCCATGCGTCTTCCTTCCGCGTCCTTTCAGATTCGCCAGGACGGGTCGTTCAGGGGCTGCGGTCATTGTTGCCGCTCCACTTAGGGACGGCACGAACCGGAGACCGAGAAGAAAAAGAGCCCACCGCGCAGGGGTCCCTAGGCAGCCAAAACCTGCTCGATTATAACAATTCTGCAAATCACCTTTTTGCACCCGCTAAACTTGGACTGATTTCTTGCATCTTTCGTCATACGCAGGATGCGGCGGAGCGGATGTAAGGGCATTTTTTGTTGGGTTAGGATACTTGTGCGGTTGGGAGGTTGGAATGCAAGAAAGACGGCTTAATTTCTGGTTTGTTTCCTTGCTGGCGGGGTGCATTCTGGCGGCAATTCCCCTTTCAGGACAGGTACTTGGAGGGGCCGGGGCGCCTTCCGGAGCGGCAGCCGAAACTCCGAATCCGCTGGCCGATACCACGATCAAGCCGGGGAAGGCGCTTCTGTTCGAGCTGGAGGCAAAATTTGCCAAGGCGACGGCCGAGGGTGGGGGAAGCGCGTTTTCAACCTGGTTCGCCGAAGATGGGGTGTCTCTGGCCAACGGTCAGGCGCCGGTGCATGGGCGGGACGCAATCGCCAAGCAGGCCATCTGGTCGCCCAAAGATTATCAGCTGATTTGGACTCCCACGGATGGGGTGATGAGTTCGGGCGGGGACATGGGATACACGTGGGGGCATTATGAAGGGCGAAGCTACGGCGTGGATGGTAACTCAAGAGTAACTAGCGGACGTTACCTCACCATCTGGCGGAAAGAGCCCGATGGAGGCTGGAAAGTGGTGTTGGACGCGAGCAACGAGGAGCCTGCGGGAGCGGGTGAGTGCTGCAAACTGCCGTCCGCGCCATGAACGTGAAAAAATAAAAGATTACGAAGGTTTTTCGGGTACTGTAGCTACATCAGGAAAATGCCGGAAACAGGCATTACTTCTGTTGGACGCGGGCCCCAGGGGCCGTTGACCCGTTTGTGCGAGAGCATTTCCGTTGCCGTTCAGCCATACTCGAGAACGTTGGTAAATAGCGGTCATGTCCCTTTTGGAAGATAAAACTCGTTCGGAAAATCGAGTCGTAGTGTCATCCCCCGAACACGAGGTTTTCGACCGCAGTCCAGACCCAGCGCTGGAAGAATTGGTGCGGTTGGCGGCGGTGCTTTCCGGGGCGGATTACGCCTATCTGGGTTGGATGGATTCGAGCCGGCTTTGGTTCAAATGTACCTACGGGTTTATGGCGCGGGATCAGGATCGGACGACAACCGCCTGCCAATGGATGATTCAGCAAGGTGTTCCACTGCTGGTTCGAGATGCCGCTGAGGATTCGCGCTTCCGGACCTCGGATGGCGCGGTGGGAGTCGAGCTGGAAAATGCGCTGCCCTGCCGGTCGTATCTTGGGGTTCCGCTGATTGGGCCGGGAAACCGGGTGATTGGCACGCTGGCAGTGCTGGCGATCGAGCAGAACCGGTTCAGCCCTGAACACATCAACCTGATCAGCATCCTGGCGCGCCAGGCGGTAACGCGGGTTGAGCTTTACAACCGGACGGTGGCGCAGGAGCAGGCGCAGCGTTCGCGGCAGCGGCTGGAGCGGGCACTCGCGATTGAGCGAAATTTTGTGGCGGCGACGCTGGATTCGATTCCGGCTCTCGTGGCTGTGCTGGATACGGCGGGGCGGATGGTGCGGTTCAACCGGCCTTGCGAGGAGTTGACCGGGCTGCGGCTGGGGGAGATTGTCGGGCGGCCGTTCGTGGACGAAGTTCTGGTGGAACGCGAGGCTCGCGGATGGGCGCAGGACAAGGTAGCGCTGGCGGCGAGCGGTCAGACGGTTGGGCCCTACGAGAATTTGTGGCGCACCGGTCCGGCAACGGGGCAGTTTGCTCCTCGCCGGGTAAGTTGGACGCTGCGGCCCTTGGTGGGGCCGGGCGCGGGGCCGGGGATGGATTCCGGGACCGAGGTGCAGTACCTGATTGTCAGCGGACGGGATGTAACCGGGCAACGGCAGGCCGAGCAGGCGCTGCTGACCAGCGAGACGCGCTACAAGCACGTGGTTGAGAACAGCCTGGGATTTGTCTTCACCTGCACGCTCGAAGGCCGGCTTACTTCGTTGAACAATTACACGGCGGAAAGCCTTGGGTATCGGTGCGATGAACTGACGGGAAAGCCGCTTTCGGATTTGCTGAGCAAGAACGGATTGCAGAGTTTTGCCGAGAGCCTCAAGACGGTGATCAAGACCGGCGAATACCAGGGAACGATTCCCTTTCTGCGCAAAGACGGAACCGAGAGACAGATTGCCTTTCGCAGCCGGCGCATGGATCTGCCGGGAAGTACCTCGTTTGTGCTTACACACGGAATGGACGTGACCGAACAGCATGATGCCGAGGGCCAATTGCATTTGGTGAGACGGCAGCGAGAGCTGATTCTGGCCGCGGTTGGCGATGGTATTTATGGAATGGATTTAGAGGGAAAGTTTAGTTTTATCAATCCTGCGGCGGCCAAGATGCTGGGTTATACGGCGGAAGAGCTGCGCGGCCAGGATATTCACGAGTTGATTCACCACAGTCATGCCGATGGCACACAACACTCCAAGGCGAACTGCCCCATTCTCCTTGGAATGCGTCGACGAGAAGGCGTTCGCATACGCGACGACGTCTTTTGGCGCAAGGATGGCACCACGGTTCCTGTGGAATATGTAGCAAGTCCACTTATTGATGAAGGGGCAATCGCCGGTATGGTCGTAGCATTTCAAGACGTATCTGAACGACGTCGGCTGGAGAAGATGAAGGACGAATTCATCTCGACAGTGAGTCATGAACTGCGTACGCCGCTTACTTCCCTGCGCGCATCTCTGGGCCTGATTTCTTCCGGATCGCTGGACAAGCGTCCGGAGAAGCAGAAACAAATGCTTGAAGTGGCTATCGGTAACTGTGACCGCCTGGTGAGGCTGGTCAACGACATTCTGGACTTTGACAAGGTTGAACGCGGCGGCATGGCGATAAACCGCGAGGTGCTGCCGGCTGCGGAAATTCTGCGACGTGCGGCCGATGTGGAGCATGAGGCAGCGGTGAAGGCGCAGATCACTTTTCGCTTCGACACGCCGGCGGAGGTTCTGGTGGACGTGGACCAGGCACGGATCTTGCAGGTGCTTTCGGAGCTGGTTTCCAATGCCATCAAGTTCTCGCCGCCGCAGACCATCATCAAGCTGTCGGCACAGCCTGCCGGGCCGAACCGGGAAACTGGCCAGGACGAAGTCTGCATCGCGATCGAGGACCAGGGACGCGGGATTCCGCAGGACAAGCTCGACATGATCTTCGAGCGGTTCCAGCAGGGGGATGCTTCCGATTCTCGTGCGCTGGGCGGTACTGGCTTGGGCCTGGCGATCTGCCGGCGCATCGTGCAGCAACACGGCGGGCGCATCTGGGCGGAAAGCGAACCGGGCAAGGGCAGCCGGTTCCTGTTTACTCTGCCTGCCGGCAAGGTTGAAAGCAGAGCAGAAGCATTAACCGCTTCGTGAGAGAATGCCCTCGGTGGGACCCGCGATTGCGGGTCTGCCTGAGGACTTTTTCGCATGGCGTCTGGCCCTAATCTTCTCAATCTGCTGCTTGGCCGCCCCCTGGCAACTTCCGAGGAGCGCGCGGAGCACATTGGCCCGATTGCGGGCATTCCCATCTTTGGACTGGATGCGCTGAGCTCGGCGGCTTACGGGCCGGAGGCTGCGCTGACTCTGCTCATTCCTCTGGGACTGCTCGGCGTGAAGGAGATTGTCCCGATCAGCGCGGCGATTGTGGCGCTGCTGATTATCGTCTTCTTCAGCTACCGGCAGACGATTGAGGCCTATCCGCATGGCGGCGGGTCGTTTACCGTGGCGAGCGAGAACCTGGGCGATGGCGCTGGGTTGCTGGCCGCGGCAGCGCTGATGATCGATTACGTGTTGACGGCGGCGGTGGGAATTTCTGCGGGCGTTGGCGCATTGATTTCAGCTGCGCCCGGCCTGCAGCCACATACGCTGGCGATATGCCTCGGAATCCTGGCCCTACTGACGCTCGTGAACATGCGCGGAGTCCATGACACCGGCGTGATCTTCATGATTCCCACCTACCTGTTTCTGATCACGCTCCTTGTCATCATTGGCGTGGGTGGCTGGCAGATGATCGCAACCGGCGGCCATCCCCATCCGGTGACAACACTCCCCGTGCCTTCGCCTGCAACGGAGATGATTTCCCTCTGGCTTCTGCTCAAGGTCTTCTCTTCAGGCTGCGCGGCAATGACCGGCGTGGAGGCGGTAAGCAATGGCGTGATGGCATTTCGCGACCCGGCCTGTGGCAACGCGAAGAAGACGCTGACCATCATCATCGTGCTGCTGTGCATTCTGCTGCTGGGGATTGCGTTGCTTTGCAGGGCTTATGGCGTCGCGGCGACTGATCCCGATGGGGCGCACTACGAGAGCGTTCTTTCCATGCTGACGCGGGCGGTAATGGGGCATGGATGGTTCTATTACCTGACGATCGGTTCAATCCTGCTGGTGCTGGCTCTGTCGGCCAACACGGCTTTTGCGGACTTTCCGCGGCTGACCCGGGCCATCGCGCTGAACAATTTTCTGCCGCATGTTTTTCTGCTTCGCGGCCGGCGGCTGCTCTATTCGTGGGGAATTTATGTGCTGGTGGCGCTGACGGCGCTGCTGCTGATCATCTTTGGCGGTGTTACTGACCGGCTGATTCCGCTGTATGCGATTGGGGCGTTTATGGCCTTTACGCTCTCGCAGCTTGGCATGGTCATGCATTGGCGGCGCAAGGGGGGCTCACGCCTGCGCATGGCGGTGAACGGCGTGGGGGCGACGGCTACCGGCATTACCACGCTGGTTGTGCTGGTGACGAAATTTGTGTCGGGCGCGTGGATTACCGCACTGCTGATCCCGGCGATGATCCTGGTGATGCGAGCGGTGCGGAAGCATTATGACCGCGTGGAGCGGGAGACGGAATTGACCACTCCTCTATCGGCTGCTCTGGTGGAGGAGCCGATTGTGGTGATGCCGATCGACCGGTGGAGCCGCATTTCAGAGAAGGCATTGGCCTTTGCCCTGTCCCTTTCCGACGACGTGCGCTGCGTGCATATCCAGAGTGGAGACGAGCCGGACAAGATCAGCACGGATTGGCAGAGCGTGATTGTCGACCCGTTGAAGGCTGCGGAGAAGCCTCTGCCTCAGCTCGTCGTCATCAAGTCGCCCTTTCGGTATATTTTGCAGCCGCTGATCGACTACATTCTTTCGATCTGCACAGCCGATGAGGCGCAGCGGGTTTGCGTGCTGGTGCCGGAGCTGGTGGTGCGGCACTGGTGGGAGAATCTGATGCACAATCGCCGTGCTGACCTGCTGAAGGTGCTGCTGCTGGTGCGCGGCAGGCGGAACGTGGTGGTGATCAATATTCCGTGGTATCTCGACAAGGAGCCCCGCAGCCTGTGATGCTTCGGATAGCAACCGATCTGCCAAGCCTGGACTGATAAGCTGGATACTGAGTTTTTCTCCTTAACTGCCGGTTTGCGGTTTGATCCGTCTAAGGAAACTGATCCCGCTTGCGCAGAAATGGGAAACGTGGAGTGAGTTGACCGGACGGGTCCGGAAGACCGGACATTTGTTGGGATGAGGATTGATTTGAGGAGAGTTTTGG
>Ga0302319_10027351_pt1 | contig 9995 bp, 6 predicted proteins | sample Bog_T0_2_FD_203319 | JGI IMG/M metagenome (GOLD analysis project Ga0302319, IMG submission 203319) | Peat permafrost microbial communities from Stordalen Mire near Abisko, Sweden - Bog_T0_2 | ecosystem: Environmental > Terrestrial > Soil > Wetlands > Peat | place: Sweden: Abisko, Stordalen Mire...
CCTCATTCAGCAATTCCGCCCCGTTCATGACCGGCATGCGCATGTCGGACACAATCACATCAAAGGGCGACTGGGCCATGCGCGCCAGGGCCTTGGCGCCGCTGTCCACAAATTCCATGTCCCATTCGCTCGACAATGAGCGCAAATACCGGTCCAAACCCTTCAAGGCCATTTCCTCGTCGTCCACGAATAATATGCGGGTCTTCATTATTTTGGGTCCTGCTTGTCCGGCGGAGTAGGAGCAAAATCCCCAACCGACCGGGATGGTCTAATGGGCAATCGAACCTTGAAACAGGTCCCTTTACCCGGTTCCGTATCAAAGGTAAATTCACCGTGGTGCTTCTCCACAATCACCGAACGGGCAATGGCCAACCCCTGGCCGGTGCCCTTGCCAATGGGTTTGGTGGTGAAAAATGGCTCGAAAATACGATGCCGGATATTTTCGGGAATGCCGGGGCCATTGTCGCGAATGCGCAACTCGACCCATTCTCCATTCTGGTGTGTGCTGACGGTGATGGTGCCCTTTTCCCGCCCATCCTTTTTTATGGCCTCGCCAATCGCCTGCGCGGCATTAACCAGCACGTTAAGCACCACCTGGTTGAATTCCCCGGGGCGGACCGGCACGGACGGCAGCTTCGGATCAAACTCCGTCACGACATCGGCCACGTACCGCCATTCATTTCTCGCCACAATAATGGTGCTTTCGATGGCTCGATTGAGGTTGATTTCCACCGGACTTTCGGTGGTTCCTGTGCCTGGGTGGGAAAATTCCTTCATCGCCCGGACAATATTTGTCACGCGCCCAATCCCCTCCAAGGCATCATCAATCGCCGCCTTGATTTCCTCCGCCCATGAGCGCTGGGCGGACAAGACATCTTCCCAGCCAGCTTTGACCAAATACTCCTGGGCGCTTCCGGCCACTTGCGCGTCTCGTAACAAATGCTGGTAAAAGTCCAGCATTTGGCCGCCCTTGGGGAAATGTTCCCGCAGGAAGCGAAGATTGTGTTCGGCGTATTGAGCCGGGGTGTTGATTTCGTGAGCAATGCCGGCCGCCAGGGTTCCAATGGCTTCCAGCTTTTGGGCCTGTTGCAACTCCAGGGCCATCTTTCTTTGCAGTTCTTCGGCCCGCTTTTGTTGCGTGATGTCCTGCACCTGGGCGATAAAGTAACCCGGCTGGTTCTGCTTGTCTCGGAACAGGGAAACATGCAGGAGGATCGTGACTTGGTGGCCGAGTTTGTGAACGTAGCGTTTTTCCAGCCGATACGTGGAAATTTCACCGGCCAGCATTTGGCGCACATACTCCAAATCAGCGGACAGATCTTCGGGATGGGTGATGTCCTGGAAGGTGCGGGCTAGCAACTCCACCTCGGTATAGCCCGTGATCTGGCAAAACGCCCGGTTGATTCTAAGAAAATGACCATCGGGGGCCACCAATGCGACGCCGACAGGCGCCTGCAAGAACGCACCGGAGAAACGCTCCTCGCTTTCCCGCAGAGCCTCCAACGCCTGTTTGCGCTCAGTAATGTCGAGATTGATTCCCACCACGCGCGCCGCTTTTCCGTCATCGCCGGCCACGGCCGTTTCGGCGGCATGGATGAACCTCACGGCCTGATCCGAAGCCCGTCTGATCCTAAACTCACGGTTGCTGTGGCCGCACGTGGCCACGGTGCGCCGCAATTGTTCCTCTTGTCCCACGATATCCTCCGGCCATACCCGGCAGCGCCAGTCCTCGTAATCCACCCAACCACCGGGTCTTGGCGGCAGGCCGTAGATTTCAAACATCTTTTGGTCCCAATGAATCTTGCCGTTGCCCACATCCCAGGCCCAAACGGCAATGCCCGCCGCCTCGGTGGCGAGCCGCACGCGCTCCTCGCTTTCCAGCATGGCCTCCAACGCCTTTTTCTGTTCGGTCACATCCAGCGATGATCCCAGCACGCAAGCTTCACCGCCAACCATGATCTTTTCCGCCGACCACAAGATGTCGGTGACTTGCCCGGCCCGGCCGCGAATCTTCAATTCAACATTGTACACCGCCCCATACGCTTGCAGCACCGCCATCTCGGCCATCCGTTGTTCGGAATTTATCCAGAAGCCCAATTCCATCGACGTATGGCCGATGACGTCCTCGCGGGGTCTTTGCAGCATCGCCAGGAATTTGGCATTGGCATCCAGGTACAGGCCGTCTTCGACCCTGGACAGCGCCATGGCCACCGGGCTGGAATGAAAAATTTTGGAAAACTTGTTTTCGCTGTCGCGCAAGGTTTCCTCCGCCCGTCGTCGCTCAGTGATGTCGCGTTCCACCGCCACAAAATGCGTCACCTGTCCCCGGAGATTGACGATGGGCACAATTTCGATATCCAGCCAGAATGGCTCGCCGTGCTTGGTATAATTGATGAGTTCCAAACGCACTGCTTGTCGGCGGTGCATGGCCGAACGAATCCGATCCAGCGCGGATCGTTCGGTTTTTTCTCCTTGGAGGAAACGGGGCGACCGGCCGATGGCTTCCGCGCGCAGGTAACCGGTGCGTTTGACAAATGCGTTGTTCACAAACACGATGCGCGGCCCGGGCTCGTCCATTGGTTCCGCTTCCGTGATAACCACCAGATCGTTCAGATGCTCAACGCAGGTCTCCAATAGCTGCAGCTGTTCCTGCGCCTTGCGACGCTCCGTGACATCGCTGGTCACGCCGGTCAACCGGATGATTTTTCCTTGTTTGTCACGGACTCTAAAACCGCGTGTTTGCACCCAGCGGATTTCACCGTCGGGTCGGGTGATGCGGTATTCAACATCCAAACCCGACCCGCCGTGCACGAATTTCGCCAGGGCGTCCAGCACCGACTGGCGATCCTCGGGGAGCAAATAATCGGTCCAACCCGTGGGAGTCGCATACAGGCTTTCCACGGACCGGCCCCACACCTGCGCGAACGCCGGGCTGACATAGTGCAACTCTTTCATGTCCGGCGAACGGACCCAGAAGACATCGGAAACGGTGTCCGCCAGCTGCTGGAATTTTTCCTCGCTCTGACGGAGTTTTTCCCGCGCCTCGCTTAATAAATAAAACTTTCCGGCCGGCAGCAGCACGGCGTCCACCTCGCCTCCGGTCAGCTCCTGCAGGCGCAGCTCGGTCTCCTGCAGCGTGAGGACCAGCCTGGCAATCTCATCGCCCGCGTCATCCGGCGGAGGCTGATTCATACTTCCAGTCCGGGCGGCAATCCCAGGATTTCCCGCAGGGCCCCGGAATCCTTCAAGGTGCCGACGATCCTGCGCATGGGTCCGGGTGAAAGTTTGATCAGGGTGGGCGTGAGAAAAACCCGCTCTGACAGGGCCTGCCGCGGTTCGCGTATCACATCCACAAACTCGATCTCATGCTGGTCCGGCAGATGTTTCCGGCAAAACACCTTCAAATTTGTCATCGCTTGCACTGAGTTTGGCGAATCGCCGGCGACATAAAGCCTGAATTTGTGGGTTGGTCGCTCGCTCATCGCGCGTTTTTATTTTTTTAAACTGGAGCCATCCGCCTTGCGCAGGCCGCGCAGCAGCGTCCGGTCCCTGGACATTTCCTCGGAGCGCGTCGCGGCGGCTGCTTCGAGCGCATTTCGCTCCTCGCGCTTGACTTCCAAATCGTGCTGCAACGACCGGATTTGGGCCTTGATTTCAGCCTCGTCGTTTTCGGCTTTGATCCGTTGCAGGTGGGTCGCAACTTCCGCCGCGCGCCGCGCCTGGCGCTCCGCGCGTTCCTTTTCCCACCGCAGCGTGCCCATCAGCACCTCGCCACCCGCCATGTACGCGTCCGCCAGCGTCACCCCCGCCTCGCTCAGCACCAGTTCCCGCACTTGGTTGGAATGCTGGGTGCCGCGCGACTTGATGATCGACAAACCCCGGTTGCGTTCACCCGCGCAAACCAGATAGTTCAAATGAATCCACGTATCCGCAATGGTGGAAATTTGCAGCGGCGTGCCTTCCATTTCGGTGAGATTCTTATTGTCCAGCAGGCTGGTGCAGACCAGCGTGATGCCTTCCGTTTTCACCCAATCAATCAGCCGCTCCGCCACGCTGTGGGCCGTGCCCAGGTTGCCATCTTTGGCCAGGGCGGACACCGGATCAATGACCAGACAGCGCACGTGGTGTTCCCGGACCAGCTTTTTGATCCGCATCAAATGAATTTCCGCGCTTCCGTTGATGGCGCGTGCCGATTTGGTGAACAAACTCCCGCTCTTGATGAACCGTTGCAACCGGATGTTCACGGAGGCAAGATTGCGGATGACTTCGTTCGCGTCCGAATCGAAGGTGACGAATAAAGTACGCTCGCCCCGCCGACACGCCGCCTCCGCAAAGGCGCCGCACAGCGTGGACTTGGCGGTGCCGGGAAAACCAGTGATCAGAACGCTGGAATTGCGATAGTAGCCCCCGCCCAGCATCGTGTCGAGGCGGGCCACCCCGCTGGCGACCCGCTCGTTGGAGGCCAAGATTCTGCTCTCCCCGGTAAAGCGTGAACCCGCAACCTCCAGGCCTTGGTCGCCAATCACGAACGGCGATTCGTTTTCTTCAAACGATGAACCGCGATATTTCAACACGCGCAGGTTTCGCTGGGAAACGCCCTGCACAATGTCGTGATTGAGGGTCATCGCGCAATCCACCATGAATTGCATGAAGCCAAGGTGCCCCGGATCATTCGCATCCTCCTTGGCCGTGATGATTGCCGTGAGCTCATGCGTCAGCAGCCACTCGTGCAGCTTGTATATTTCACGCCGTTCAGCCTTGGCATCGCCGAGCAGCGACAGCACCACGTCGATCGCGTCGAACACCAGCCGTTTTGCGCCCATTTCAGCCACCTTCGCCGTCAATGCCGCCAGCAATCCATCCAGATCAAACGCGCCGGATTGAATCAAGTCGGCGGTCGGTTGCGCATCCAGGAAAAAGAGGTTCTTTCGCTGGAGCGAAGTCAGGTCCCATCCGAATTTCGAGGCATTCATGATGACGCGCTGCGAGCTTTCCTCGAAGGTCACAAAAATTCCCGGCTCGTTGAGATGGCGCGCCCCGTACACCAGCGTTTGCAATGCCAGCAGCGATTTGCCCGAACCAGGCCCGCCCGCCAATAGCGTGGTTCGTCCGCGCGCCAGCCCGCCGCGCAAATTTTCGTCCAGCCCGGCGATGCCCGTTGGCGCCTTGGCAGGAGGTTGAAAAAGGGAAGCCCTATTTTTTTTCATGGTACGGTTTTTTAAACGCCGGGGATCAGAGTGATCTAACATTTCAATCTTCGAGTTGCCTTTGCAAGTTAAATTTGAGCAATAAGTGCATTGGTAAGAAATATGGATGTAAAATGCATCCTATAAGTAACTTCTGTATATGGCCGCAAGCGGCGCTTGTGAAGGCAGGCGTATGTCACTTATAGCATTCTTCAGCATCATGACAGCGCACATGGCTCTTGGGCGTGAAACCATGTGGTCCAGCCCATGTCATCACCAGGGTTGCGAGTGGGGTTCTCGTGTTATCCGGGCGGGTCCGCGCAATAAGTTTCATTTTGCCATAAAAGTCAAATGTATGCGGTGTGAATTTGGAATTGACAAAGTGATTTATTGCGATATCATTTGCTCATGAGTGGTGAGCCATAACCAAATAAACGAACACGCAACGAAAAATTAAAATTGCCTGATTGCCCCGTTCTCTGTGCGAGGAACTTGGCCTGCGCCGTGCCGCCACTGGGACGGGGCCACTCTCCTTGCATCACTCCATGACGTCCCCGGTGTCCCAGCCATGCTGACCCGCGGATTTGCCGGCGAGCCGATCAGCAAAGAAACTTCTCATGAAAACCCTGCCGCCATCAGGCCTGCTGTCAATGACCCGGATCTCGGCAAGCCCAACCTATGCCCAGCCGGGGTTCGGCCGGGTAAAAGCAGGTAAAACCAAAATATGAACCATTGGCGCCTCTCATCCGCTGGATGTAGTCCGGGTCCCCCCAACCCGGCGTCTTTATTGCCAAGTCGAGGTTTGACCCAGGCCGAGGTCCGGGTAAAAGCAGGTAAAACCAGCGCCCGATGCTTCACGCGGATCCGTGGGGAGAAGCACCGGCCCGGGGGAAAAACGGCTTTTGCGCAGATGATGGTTTCCGCCGCCCTATGGCTTCTGCCCCGTGGCCGCGCTGACCGCAGCGAAGAATTTCGTGGGCGCACAATTCATCCAGGCCCGGAATTTCTCGGTCGGCAGGTGGTCGGGCAGTTCCGCCAGACGGTCGAGGTTGAACGTTTTTTCCGCCAGGCCGATGCCGAACTGCTGCGCATCGATGGCGTTAACCTCCTGTTCGATGTGATTTTCGACCGGAACGAGAAATAGCGGTTTGCCAAGCCAGGCGGCTTCGCTGACGGATTCAAAGCCGGCCGTGCAGACCACGTTGCGGCACTCCGCCATCATTTGCAGGAATTTCTCACCATCCAGCCGATGAAAGGTCAGCGCGGCTGAATGATTGAATTCCTGGGGTGCCCCCGGTTTGTCATAAAAGCAATGCAGCCGCGTCTGGGGATGAGCGTCGCTCCAGCGGATGATGTGGTCCGCATAGCCGTGGTTCAACAGGTAGATGAGCGTGAAGGAGCCCGCGGGGTTCGGTTGCAGGCCGAAAAGCTGCTTTCGCAGGATGGGCGGCCCGACGATGATGCGTTTAGCCGGCAAATCTGCGGCCGGATAGAGCGACAGGGCCAGCTTGGTCGAGCGCGCGCCGAGGAGCCAGGTATAAACCCTCATGCTAATCAGCTGCTTCCACAGTTTCGGCGTCCGAACATAGCCCGGATGCTGGAACATGAATTGATGGCCCACGGCCACGACCGGCGGGCGCTGGCGCCGGGTCAGCGCATACAGGGCGGTGACAGGCTCAAAGAAATTAATGATGACATCCGGTTTCGCCCCGCGAACAACCGCATCGAGCGAGCGGATCATTTCCGCGTATTTGGGCAGTTTGGCCAGCACCCCGAAGAGCGTGGCGGAGGGGCTGACCGCTCGGCTGTTCTTATATTTGAACTCCAGGGTCGGCAATTGTGTGACGGGCATCTTCATCGCCGATTCGAAGTATTCCGGAACCGGCCGGTGCGAGCTCACTCCGAGCGTGACGGCGACGACCTGATGCCCTGCCGCGTCCGCCATTTCCTTCACCGCCATCGCCTGAGTCATGTGGCCGCGACCCTCGCCGAGAACGCAGAACATCATCTTCATGAAAGTGAATTAATTTAATCTTGCCGTCGAAATCTTCAATCAGCGCGGTGCAGCTCTCCACCCAGTCACCGCAATTCAAATACTGCACGCCGTCAATGGTCTTGGTCTCCGCCCGGTGAATGTGGCCGCAAATCACGCCTTCCGCCTGATGGCTGCGCGCCATCGTGGCCAGCGTTTTTTCATATTCGGTTACAAACTTCACGGCGGACTTGGCTTTGAACTTCAAATACGCGGCCAGCGACCAGTAACCGAAACCCAGCGCGCGGCGCAACCGGTTGAAATGCAAGTTAATGTCCAGAATCCAATTGTAAAGGTGCGAGCCAAGTTTTTCGAGCAGATGGTTGAAATGAGTCAAACCGTCGGCCTGATGGCCATGAATGACCAGATATTTCTTCCCATCGGCAGCGGTGTGAATGGCTTCCCGGGCCATCGTGACGCTGCCAAAACGCATCCCGACAAATTGTTCAATGAATTCGTCGTGGTTGCCCGTGATGTAAATAACCTTGGTGTGCTTGCGGCTCTTGCGCAATAGCTTTTGAATGAGCACGTTGTAGTCGTCCCGCCAGAACCAGCGGAACTTCAGCTCCCAGCCATCAATAAAATCACCCACCAGATAAAGGTATTTGCAGTCCACCAGGCGGAGAAAGTCCAGCAACTCCCCGACGCGCGCATGCCGCGTGCCAAGGTGGATGTCTGAAATCCATACGGAGCGGCAGCGGATCGGCTCCTCAAGATTTAGTTCCAGATGTTGTTGTTCGTCGTCCATAACCTGATGACAATTAGACTTTGCTATAGGAACAACTACCCCGGCAACCATTAACTGGGCTCGTCACCTGATTTTAACCTCGGTGTAACCAGATCGCCAAACATTGCCGGTTCTCGCACCCGGACAATGGCCCCGGTTGACCACCTGAAGCATGTTTCACCTCCCACCGCGCGACCCAGTCCGAAGCCCATCGGGGAATTTGCGGGTTTCCGCTTGCCTTTCCTGCGCCGTCGGGAAAAATGAATGGCTCATTAAACTATGCAAACTCAAGATGCCCCTGTCGAATTGATTTTTAAAATCTGGCCCTGGCTCGAGGCCAACAAAAAATTGCTCATCGGCACCGGCATCGGCGTCGTCGCGGTGTCCGGCATCCTGTTTTTTTGGTCCTCCCAGCGCGAACAAAACGCCATTGATGCCGGACAGGCAGTGACCTCTGCGCTGTTCAATCCATCCGCAAACGGCAATCCCACCCAATTGGTAAGTTCATTGGAAAGCCTGGCGGCCCAATACGGGGGCACCGTCGCCGGCCAGCGCGCCCAATTGCACGCCGCCGGGGAGCTGTTTGGCGCCGGCAACTATGCCGACGCTGAAACCCAATTTCAGAAGTATTTGAGTATTAACGCCAATGGACCATTATCCGCCATCGCCCTGCTGGGTGTGGCCGCCAGTCGGGACGCCCAGGACAAGGCGGATCAGGCGTCATCCGCGTACCAACAGGTTATTTCACAGTTCCCTCTGTCCCCTTGTGTCGCTGAAGCCCAATTTGGCCTGGGCTGCATTGCCGAGCGGCAACACAAGCTGTCGGAAGCCAAGGGCTATTTCGACAGTGTGGTCCGTTCCACCATGGGTGGCTCGCTGGCCCAGGAGGCCAGCGTACGCTCCAGCGAACTGCAAGCCAGGATTGCCGCCAGTTTACCCAAGCCGGCCGCCCTCGCCCAACCCGGTTCCGTTGTGCCAACTCCCGCCGTAACCCAACCCGCTACCAAGCCCTGAGCCGGCTCGGGCCCCATTCGCGAACATGAAACTCTGCATCATCGGCACCGGTTACGTTGGTCTGGTCACAGGTACCTGCTTTGCCGAGGTGGGGCACCACGTCATCTGCGTGGACAACGATGCCGCCAAAGTAAAAACCCTCCAGTCCGGTGGCATTCCCATCTATGAACCAGGCCTTGAGGAGTTGGTCAGGAAAAACGTGGCGGCTGGCCGCCTCAGGTTTTCCGCCAATACATCCGAAGGCGTTCAGGAATCGGCCGTTATCTTCATCGCCGTCCCCACCCCGCCCCAACCCGACGGTTCCGTGGATCTGAGCTACATCGAGCGCGTGGCGCGTGATATCGCCGCCGCCATGACCAGCTACAAGATCGTCGTGGATAAAAGTACCGTCCCCGTCAAGACCGGTGAAAAAGTCGCCGAAACCATCAAGCGCTATTGCGTGGCCAGGACCGAATTTGACGTCGTGAGCAACCCTGAATTTCTTCGCGAAGGTTTTGCCGTCGGCGATTTGATGCATCCCGACCGTGTCGTCGTCGGGGTGCGCTCACAGCGTCCGGTGGCTGCCATGACCGAGATCTACACGCCTTTCCAAGCGCCCATCATCGTCACCGACATCAACTCCGCTGAGTTGATCAAGCATGCCGCCAATTCCTTTCTCGCCCTCAAAATATCCTATATCAACGCCATCGCCACAATTTGCGAAGCCGCCGGCGCCAACGTGCAGGAAGTGGCGCACGGCATCGGGCTGGATGAACGGATTGGCCGCCGGTTCTTGAATGCCGGCATCGGCTTCGGTGGCAGTTGTTTCCCCAAGGATTTAAGCGCCTTCATCAAGATTTCGGAACAGGTCGGTTACGAATTCAAGCTGCTCAAGGAAGTCCAGCGCATCAATGCCGACCAGATGGACCGGTTCCTGAAAAAAATCACCGACACCCTCTGGGTGTTGAAGGACAAAAAAATCGGCGTGCTCGGCCTGGCCTTCAAACAAAACACCGACGACGTTCGTTCCTCACCGGCCATTGATCTCTGCCTGCGG
>Ga0302319_10027352_pt1 | contig 9995 bp, 3 predicted proteins | sample Bog_T0_2_FD_203319 | JGI IMG/M metagenome (GOLD analysis project Ga0302319, IMG submission 203319) | Peat permafrost microbial communities from Stordalen Mire near Abisko, Sweden - Bog_T0_2 | ecosystem: Environmental > Terrestrial > Soil > Wetlands > Peat | place: Sweden: Abisko, Stordalen Mire...
CGAAGCGGATCCCCTTCTGCTGCTGCTCAGAAGAAATCTGGCTCTGCCGGTATTGCAGCACGGCGCGGAATTGATCCGCCTTCGCCTGCCGGTTGCGCAGATTGATCGAAAGCGTCACGCCCACCCGGTACTCTGGAGACGAGTAGTTAAATGTGTTCTCGAACATGGCTGGAAAACCCGTAGGCAATGTCGTCGTGCAATCCTGCGTGTTGGAATTGCACAACGGGTTGGTGGGGCCTGCGGTACCGGCGCCGGCATAAAGTCCGTACATGTTGAGAGTCGGTAGAAGCTCGCTGTTGATGTCCTTCAGCGCCTGCTTCTGCACCTCGGCCTGCATCTGGTAGATAGCAACCTCGGGCCGCTTCTTCTCCGCCTCGGCTACCAGGTCGTCGATCGTCTTGTCGGCGTTCGGGTCGGCATCGGCATGCAGGTCGAGTGGGATCACGGGCATCTCGTCGATCGACGGATCGTCAATCTTGGTGAGCGCGTTCTTCATCAACAATTCGTTCAGCCGAAGACTGGCGCGAGCCACCGTAAGGTTCCCCTCCGCGGTCGCCACGGCGGACTGATCCGTCATCACCTGCATTGCCGGAATGGCCTGCAGTTCCAGCTGTTTCTGATCGTCGGAAAGGTTCTTGTTGGCAAACCCAAGCGAGCGCTCGCTGATCTGTTCGCCCTCGTAGGCATCCACCAAGTCCCAGTAAATATTCTCCACCTGGGTCACTGTGGCGATCACCTGTGCCTTGAAAGCAAGGTCGGTAATCTGCGAGTTGCGCTTGGCAATTCGGATAAAACGCTCGTTCGTGGCGACACCGAATCCGGCTAGCAAGGGCTGTGAGATTATCAACTGAAAATTGGAATACAACTCGGGATTGATCAGGTTATCTGGCGAGTTTTGCGCAACACGCTGGCCGAGGTAATTGATGTTTAAGTTTGTGCCGATCGGGAACGACTGGGAGTAGCTCGACAGAACTTCAATCGTGTTGGTCTTCAAAACCGGTACACCGGTCAGGATCTGGTTAGCCTCCTGAACTACGGTGTGATCCACATAGCCCTGGAAGGTGAGATAGGGATCGAAGGACGAAACGCTGGTACCGGCTCCAAGCGTCGAAGTGACAATGCCGCCATTGCCGGCGGAAAATCCCGATCCCGATGAACCGCCTCCGCCGCCGGTGGAAGCAGCAAAGCCGCCCTGTGTGCCCTGAACAATGGCGGTGTTAACGCCATTTGCAGGGCTGCCCGCCTTGGTGCGCAGAATATCGGTCTGAGCAATCGGAAAGTTATAGCGGAAGTAGGCCAGATCGAGATTGTTCTCGATTGCCACTGCAATCGCGTCATGCAGCGAAATATAGATCTTGCCATCGCGGATGAGGCTCTGCAGCCGCGGCGTGTTGCTCAAGTCCAACTCAGGCGCGGTGCTGGCCTTGTAGGGCGCAAGCGGGTTATGCGAGCGAGGCATGGGTACCTGAAACGGCTGCGGTGGTGCAAACAGCGGCACCTGATCCTGCTTGATCTCCTGTGCCAGCGAGGCGGGCGCTGTGGTGGTCTGTGCCGGTGGCGTCGGCGCCTCGGGCACTGTTTGTGTCGCCGGTGCTGTAGTCGGGGTCTGCGAAGTCTGGGCTGCGCTCTGAGCAGCAGCCGGCGCCGTGGCCAGCACCAGGTTCACTTGCAGCAAGACAATCGCCGCAATCGCCTGCGCGCTCTTGATGGTTGCCCGTTGTGTCGATCTCTTATGGGAAAAATTCACTTGGCGCCAACCTCCGTTACCCGCGGTTCCACTGCCTCATCGCGCGTCAGCCAGCCGTCGCGCAGTTCCAGCAGACGCTTGCCGTACCGTGCGTTATCTTCTGAGTGCGTTACCTGCACAATGGTCGTGCCCTGGCGGTTCAGCTCGCAGAAAAGCTCCATGATCTCCCGCGCCTGCGTGGAATGCAGGTTCCCCGTCGGCTCATCGGCCAGCAGCAGCGCCGGCGCATGCACCACCGCGCGCGCAATGCCCACCAATTGCTGTTGCCCGCCGGAAAGCTGGTTCGGATAAAGGTCCTTCTTGGCCACAATCTGAAACCGGTCCAGAATGTCGGCCACCATCCCCTGCCGCTCTTTAGCCGGCAGGTTCTTGTAACTCAGCGGTAAGTCGATATTCTCCGCAACAGTTAGATCGTCCAGTAAGTGGTAACTCTGGAAGACCATGCCAATCCGTTGCCTCGCCAGGTCCGCGCGCTGCTTGCGGTTCAGCTTGTGAGCCGGCGTGTCGCCAAACCAATACTCGCCCAGCCAGCCATCGTCAAGCAGGGCAAGCACGTTCAGCAGAGACGACTTCCCAGCTCCCGACGGACCCATCACTGTCACAAACTCGCCCTCATTGATGGTGAGCCGAATCTGCCGAAGCACCCATGTCTCTGTGTGCCCCGTTTTGTAACTGCGTTCAATGTTCTTCAGTTCAATCATGTGTTACTCCGATCTCAAAGCAAGAATTGGATCAACGGCCGCGGCACGGCGCGCGGGCAGCCATGCGGCAAAGAAAGAAGAAGCGGCCAGAATTGCAATCACCGCTGTAAAGGTGATGCCATCGTGAGCCTTCACTCCGTAGATGTAGCTGTTGGCGGACTTTACCGCAAACCAGGCCATCGCACCGCCAATGCTCAGGCCCACCGCCACCAGCAGCAACGCGCGCGAAAGCACCAGGCTGAGAATGTTCCCCTGCGGCGCCCCCAGTGCGATGCGCAGCCCGATCTCGCGCGTTCGCTGGGCTACGGTAAAAGACAGCAGCCCATAGAGACCCACCGATGCAATCATGAGAGCCAGCGCTGCGAATGCCTCCAGCAGATGGGCGATCAGTTTCTGACTGCCGAAGGAATCCTCGACCGCCTCGTGAATCGTCTTCACTTCCGTGGTCGTCGCATCGGGAGCCACCTGGTGAAGAACCTTGTCAAATTGCCCGCGCAGAGAATCGGCGGAAATCCGGCCTCGAATCGCCACCTGCATAAACGCGATGGCAATGCCATAGAGCGGCGTTCCCGGTTCAATCTGCGCCAGGCAGTAGTAGATCTCCGGCCTTGTAGCGTCGGTCACATTCGTCTGCTTGGTGTCGCTGATAACACCCACGATGCGCGCGGACGAGAAGCGGCCCGCCTTTTTGCCCATGCCATAGGTGTGCCCAATCGGATCGACGCCGGGACGAAACTTGTTCGCGAATGCCTGGTTGATGACCACCACCACCGGCGATGAGGCTGTGTCGTCCTCGGTAAAGAAGCGGCCCTTAACCATGGGAATCCCGAGCGCTTCGATCAGGCCGGCTGAGGCAAGGCGGCCATCCGCCGTGGGAGACTTTTCGCGCGGCGTGTCTTTTCCGTCGAGTTCCCCGCCGATACTAACGCTCATCTCTCTGCGCAGCGGAAGCACTGAACTGAGCGCAGCCACCTGCACGCCGGGGATCGCGCGTAGTCGCTCCAGCAGCGGCATGTACGACGTCTGGACAATGTTGGTCTTCACATTCGGATCATTCGCACTACTTTGCTCTTCGTCGTTTGATCCGTTGAGGATAATTCCGCCGGTAAGCACATTCTGCTGTGAAAAACCCAGCGGCACCTGGCGCAACGCTTGAATGGTACGCAGAAACAATCCCGCGCCAACCAGAAAAACGAGCGTGAGAGCCAGTTGCGCAACGACAAGAACCTCGCGCGTTCGATTCTGACTGGCGGAAGCCGTGCTGTTGACGCCGCGCAGCGACTCCTGCACATTGCGCCGCGAGGCGCGAAGCGCGGGAATGACCCCGATGACAGATGCGGTGACCAGCGTGAGCACAGCCAGCGCCGTCATAACCCGCCAATCCACGTGGATGGCGGAAGTGAGGGGCAAGTTGCGGTTGATCTGGCGCCAGAGCAATTTGATAACAGCCTGCCCAGCGACCATTCCGGCAAACGCTCCAATACCGCTCAGCAGCAAGCTCTCCACAATGGACTGCTGCAGCAAACGCATACGGCTTGCTCCCAGCGCGGAACGCACTGCCTGTTCGCGCACCCGTGAAACGGCGCGTGCCAGCATAAGGCTGGTCACGTTGAGCAACGCCAGCGCCCATATGCCGAACACCACACCAGCCAGCAGAAACAGAGGCTTGCGCGCTTCGGCATTCAACGAATCCTGGTACCCGTTGAGCTTCACACGCGTCGGCCAATCTTCATCGTCTTTGGGCACCTGTTTGGCGATGGCCGGTTGCGCACGGTTCATTACGTCTACCAACTGCGCCTGCGTCATGCCTTCCGGCAGCCGCGCGTATACGTTGTAGACAAACTTCGCCCCGGCACCGCTCATCGCCGTGCGCGCAGCCGAAGGAATCTCATCCGGCGACCAGATCTGGAGAGCATCTCCGCCCACTGGAAACGCGAAGCTTCGCGGCATGACACCCAGGATGGTATAAACCTCGCCGCGGATGGCTACCGTCTTGCCTACGATCTGCGCGTCGCTGTTGTAGAGCTTCCGCCACACATCTTCGCCCAGCAAAACCACACGGTTGCGGCCTGCCGCGGTCTCCTCCTCGCGGAAGACGCGGCCCAGAATTGGTTGCACGCCGAGCATGGGCAACAGGTTCGCATCCACGTCCGTGCGCTCCACTTGCAAGCGCCCACCGGGACCGACAATGCTCGCCCTCGATCCGCCAAGCATGGCTCCCATTTGCAAACCCCGGCCACCGGCATCGCGCAATTGCAGCATGTTCGCATAGGTCATGCTGAAGTTAGGCATCGTGCTGGCCAGTTCGACAGTCATAATGCGATCCGGAGTTGCATACGGCAATGGCCGCAACAGAATCCCATTCACTACCGTAAACACAGCAATGTTCGCTCCGATACCAAGCGCAAGCACTGCGACAGCGGTAAACGTGAACCCCCGCGACTTGCGCAGTTGGCGCAGCGCGTAACGCATGTCTTGCAGAATCGATCGCATCGTAAAACTCCTTTCCGGTTCGCGGTCGTGCTAGTCGTTGCGCAGCGCCTTCATCGGCTGCACCATTGCGGCACGGCGCGCCGGCAGTGCCGCGGCCACCACCACCATTACCACTGTCATCACTGTTGCACCACCGAGCGTAATCGGATCGAACGTCTTCACTCCGTAAAGCTGCGTGCGGAAAAGCTGCGCAAGCCCAACCACCGACGGAAGCGCGACCACAACAGCAATGGCGGCAATCGCTACCATCTCCCGCACCACCAGAAGGACAACTTTTGATCGCTGCGAGCCAAGAGCGATTCGGACACCAATCTCGCGTGTGCGCTGTTCCGTTGAATAAGCGAGCACGCCATACAGGCCCACCGCGGCCAGCATCATGGCCAGCACCGAAAAGCCAATAGCGAGAAACGCCAGCGCTCTTTGTTCCGACGCGCTCGCGTCTATCTGCTGTTCCATGGTGCGCAGCCCATCGACAACCAGCGTTGCATCGAGTTGATGAATGGCCGCGCGTACTGCCGGTTCGACAGTTTCGGGAGCTTGCACCGTGCGCATGTAAATCTCAACTCCGCCGGGATGCTTTTGTTGCAGACAGGGACGGTATACCGTCGGTCCCGGCTCTTCGCGGAGATTTTGATGCCTGACATTGCCCACCACTCCCACAATTGTCGTATCCAGTTTCACATTGTCGCCGCCGCCCTCGCCAATGGCGCGGCCCAGCGCATTCTGCGGCGTGCCAAAGAAACGTTTCGCAAACGCCAGGTTCACCACCGCAACGTTTGGTTGCCCCATCGCGTCCGATGCCTCGATTTCCCTGCCCGCCAGAATCTGCTGATGCAATGTCGCAAAATAGCCGGCCGTGATTCTGCCATCCTCGGCGTTCATGTTTTCATCTTCGGTTGGCTTGTGACCCTGGACCGAGAATGTCGAGCCGGTCGAGTCTCCCTGAAGTTCGGGATCGTTGGTGGCGGCGGCGGAGACAACACCTGGAATGCCACTAAGCCGTTCCAGCGAACCGGTGACGATTTGTGCAGTGCGGTCGTCGCCGTATCCGGAACTGGTGGGATCGAGATTGAAAGCGACCAGGTTCGACGTCTCGAAGCCGACTTGCTGATGGCGCAGGTTGTCAAGCGTACGCACGAAGAGACCGGCGCCTCCGAGAAGCACAACGCTGAGCGCAATCTGCACCCCCACCGCCAACTTGCGGAAGCGCTGCGTATTCTTCGAAGCTGTGCCGGCATTCTGGCGCAATGCGTTCGCCATATCGGGACGCAGGAAGTGGAGGATAGGCGCGATGCTGAACAACAGGCTAGCCAGCAGCGAAACAGCCAGGGTAAACAACAGAATGCGGACGTCGATTGAGGTGGAGTAAGGTTCCTGCCCTGCGTCGGAACTGGTGATGAGGCGAACCAGTGCGCCAGCCACCAACGGTGCAACGGCGAGGCCCACGGCCGCTCCCGCGAGGCCCAATAGCCCGCCTTCCACCAGCAGCTGCGATACGATCCGGTTCCGCCTGGCGCCCAACGCATAGCGCATTGACATTTCACGCGTCCGGCCGGAAGCCCGGAGCAACAACAGCGTGGCCACATTGATGGCGCACATTGCCACCAGCAATCCCGCCATGCTCATCAAAATGATCAACGGCGTTTGCAGTTCCATGCGGCCGGGGTTGAAGCCTCTGGAGTCGTCCAGAACCTTGAGTTGCGAGTTGTCCAGAAACCCTTTGCTGAAACGTGCCGAATGGCTCTTATAAAGCGTCAATTCGTAGGCGCGCAGCGAATGCCACAGCGGCCCCAAGCCTGCCTCCGCCTGCGCCCTCGTCACGCCTGGCTGAAGCCGGCCAACCATCGTGAGCCAGATGGACTGGTGGTTGTTCAAGTCGTCGCGCGGCGCCATCCACGGCATCGCGATCTCCACCATACTCATGGGAATAAAGACTCCGGGACGATAGCCGCCAATTGCGGAGTCGAAGTTCTGTGGAGCGACGCCGAGGACGCTGAAGGAGTGGCCGTTGATTAGCACCGTCTGGCCAACCACATCCGGCGATGCGGCGAAACGCGTCCTCCAATAGTCGTAACTAAGCACCAGAACGGAGTTGGCATTCTTCGCTGCGTCGTCCTGCGGTGAGAGCAACCGGCCCGCCGCTGGCTTCAACCCAAGCACCTGGAAGAAATTTCCGCTGACCATCTCCGCGTCTTTATTCTCCGCCTGGTTATGCCAGGAGACGCCAACCTCCGTCTTGTCGGCTGCGAGAACGCCGGCGAAGACCTTGTTCTGGTCACGCAGATCCTTGTACATGGGATAAGAGAAAAAGTCATGCTCATTGCCGCCAAAGCTGCTCGCCGACCCCGAAAAGTCGCCAGTCCAGTTGAAACGAACCAGTTCCTTCGGCTTCTCCACTGGCAACATGCGCAGCAGCACCTGGTCAAACAGCGTGAACACGGCCGAGTTGGCGCCGATGCCAAGCGCCAGCGTCGCAATCACCGTGATAGTGAAGGCTGGAGACTTGCGTAACTGGCGGAGCGCGTAGCGAATGTCTTGAAGCAGCGTGTTCATTTCCGGTTCACCTCGGGAAGCTCTTTCTTCCTCATTACTCTGTTCCGCATTACTCTGTTCCGCATTACTCGGTTCTAAGGGCCTGCATAGGTTCAATCGAAGAAGCCCGCCGCGCCGGCAGCCAACTCGCAACCAGCGTAACGGCAAGAATTGCGAATGCGGCCAGCAATGCCGCCTCGCTTCCGCTCATGACGATCTTATGTGTGGCATCTCCCGGGTCGACGCCCGCATCGGATAGCAGATGGCTCACCACTGGTCGAGTCATCCACGTTGCAAGCAGACCCGCAGCAATACCCGCGGCCGCAACCGCCAGACCGCGACCAAGAAAGGTGCGCAGAATATTTACGCGGTCCGCGCCCAGCGCCATGCGCACCCCAATCTCGCGGGTGCGCTGCGTAACCTGGTAGCTCAGCAAGCCAAATAATCCAATGACCGTGAGTACAAGCGCGAACCCCGAGAAGCTCGACGCCAGCAGCGAGAAGAAACGCGGCGCGCTGATCGTCTCGTCGATGACCGCCTGCATGGTGCTCATGCGGGTCACAGGAATCTCCGGATCGGCGCGCTCCACGGCCTGCTGCGCGGCCTGCGCAAGGTCGACATGCGCCGCGGTGCGCACCGCGAAACTGGTGGGGAACCAACCATTGATCACCCCGGTGAATTCGTCAGAAGCCTGCGCGAAGGGTTCATAAATCTGAATGCCCTGTGTCTCCACCAGCGTGTGCATCTGCACGTCCGGCACAACGCCGATAATGCGCCAATCATGCTGGCCCCCGGCGTGAATGCTCTCTCCAATCGGGGAACGACCGGGCCACCACTTCTTCGCGGTGGTTGCGCCGATCAGCACAACCGGATCGCTGCCGGCTCGATCGCTTTCGGCAATATCCCGGCCAGCAAGTAGATGCATCCCCATTGTCTGGAAATATCCAGGCGTGATCGTGCGCAGTTCAACAATCTGCCGCAGATTTGGCCGATCGGTCGGATGTCCGCCCATGTTCAGCCCGCGATCCATCGGCAGTCCATTGATGGCCGCGACGCTGTCCACACCCGGTGCACGCCGCAATCGATCCAGCACCGCGGCAACAAACTGCGATGTATGTTGGGCGCTCGCATAGCGTTCGCCCTTCAGCGACACCTGAAAAACCGCTAGTTGCTTCGGCTCAATCCCGGATGGCAGCGTCTCTAACTTGACGAAGGTTCCCATCAGCACCGCGGCAGTCGAAACCAGCACCATGGCCAGCGCGATCTGCGCCACCATCAGCGTGCGAGACAGGCGCGCGTGCGAGATGGCTTCGCCAAGCGATGGCCCGCCAAGGCGCATCTCCTTGCCTCGCTTGAGCAGGATGATTGCCGCGGGAAGCAACGAAAACACCGCAGTCGAACTCAACGCCAGCGCCAACACCGCTGCGCTCAACAGCCACGCGCTGGGCTCGCCGTTCAAGCTTGGGATGGCCAGAGGCGAAGTGTGCAGTAGCACGAAAATCGACCCCTGTGCTACCGCGATGCCAGCCAGCCCACCGCCAAGAGCAAGCAGCAATCCCTCCGCAGCCAGCAGTCGTGCTAGTTGCGCGCGCGTCGCTCCCAACGCCGTACGCAACGCGATCTCGCGCGAACGCCGCATGGTCCGCGCCATCATCAGCCCGGCAAGATTAAGGCATGCCACCAGTAGCACCGCAAACACAGCCCCCATCACCGTCAACAGGCTGCGCCGCACGTCGCTCACCATAACGTCCTGAAGGTTCCAGGCACGAAACTGGTTATGAAGATTGCCGTTTCCCCACTTCAGATAATCCGGATACTGTTCATAGAAGGGCTTCTCCAACGCTGTCAATTCCCGCTGCGCTTTTTCGAGTGTCACATCCGGCATGAGCCGCGCGATCATCTCGAAGTTATCGCCATCGTACCCTGGAGTCGCTGCACTCAGTTGCAGCGGCATCCACACATCGGGAGCGCCCATCACACCCGGAGCAGTCTCCGCGCTGGCCGCAAAACTGGCAGGCATGACTCCCACCACCGTGAAAGCCTCCTGGTTGATCCGGATCTCGCGCCCCACCACGCTTGGATCGCGGCCAAACATGCGCCCCCAGAGCCCGTCGCTCAGAATCACAGAATTCCCGCCACCTGCCCGATCTTCGTCAACGGTGAACGGACGGCCCAGAGCCGGCATCACCGCCAGCGTGCGGAAGTATCCCTGCGAAACACGCAACGACTTGATCTGAGCGGCATGGCTGCCATTGACGGATAGATTCATCGTGGCGCCCGAATCGTCCATCACAGCTATCGAAGAAAACGAGTGGCTGTTCTGGCGCACAAAGTCCGCGGTCTGCCCCGCCTGCTCGGCATTCGGCTTCTCCAGCGGGAATGTGAACGCAACGCCCACCAGTCGATTCGAATCGGGATAAGGCAGCGGCGAAAGCAGCACGGAGTAAATCACGCAGCAAACTGCCGCAGTGGCGCCAAGTCCCAGCGCCAGCGTCAGCATGGCCGTCAAGGTAAAGCCCGGT
>Ga0302319_10027353_pt1 | contig 9995 bp, 11 predicted proteins | sample Bog_T0_2_FD_203319 | JGI IMG/M metagenome (GOLD analysis project Ga0302319, IMG submission 203319) | Peat permafrost microbial communities from Stordalen Mire near Abisko, Sweden - Bog_T0_2 | ecosystem: Environmental > Terrestrial > Soil > Wetlands > Peat | place: Sweden: Abisko, Stordalen Mire...
CTCTCCGGTCGGGTCCGGACCAGGCTCTAGAACGCGCCGGAAGTAAACACGCTCTACCCATCGTCACGATGAGTTCCGGCCGGCTATTCCTCAACGGGTTGCTCGCCAGCATTGCCCGTCTCTGCTTCACCGGCAGAACCAGATTAAATCGATTGCCGCTTCGAAGGGAATTATTTATCATCGAACGGTAAACAGTCTCTTAACCGGTTGTCTCACTGAGCGTGACAAGTTCAGAGTATCGCTTAAATGCGAAGAGGCGGACCCTGGAGTTTATCAATGACTCGAATTTGGCGGTAACGATTCGATTTAGCGGTGATCCCGATGTTAGTGTTATCCAGCGTTTGGGTTCAGAGGACCGGAAGCTGGTAGCGATAGAGATAAAGGGTGGCACGGATATATCCAACATTTGGAATAGATTGGGTGAAGCGGAGAAAAGTCATCAAACTGCCAAAACAAAAGGGTTCAACGAACTCTGGACCCTAACCGGCATAGATCTCAACGCTGCTGAGAAACTGAAGACTGCAAAACAGAAGTCGCCCTCTACGACACGCTTTTTCTTTATTCCTCGAATGCTGGATGGTACTACTTCGGAAGGCAAGAGCTTTCGGCAACTCCTGGGATCCGTGATGGGTGTAAGTCTTCGCTAGATTGTCTAATTTGGCTTCTGGCTATAGCCAAAAAAATTAATCGTAAACCCCCTGCACAAACCAATCGCGCGTCTGCGCTTGCTGGTAAATCCGGTACAGCCCGCCATCATCCAGCGCGACATCCCATTCTTCGCGGCTCCAGGCGGTGTCGGCCCACCACTCACCACACGTCTTCCAAGGCCCGGCGGAACGCACCACCGCGCCTTTGACGCCGCTGGCCCGCACATCTTTGGGCGCTAGCTCCACCAGCCGCACACGCGCCTCTAAAGCGGGCCGGAAAATGCGTATCACCAGCCGCAACACTTCGCCTTGTGGCAGATCGCCTTGCGGCAAATCCACCAGCGCGCCGTCCGGCTGAAGCTGCAAGGCGCCCATGCGAAAGGCATCCGGGCGATGCGTATCAAGCCGCAGCGGCGAGCCTACATTCTCCTCGCCCACCATACCGGCGATGCGCGCTAACGTGATTTGCAATTTATCGGGCAGCGGCGTGGCCGGCAGAAACAGGCCGCCTTGCACGCGCCGCGGCTCTACCGGTTCCACCCGCAAATGGAACCCCACAATTTGCCCTTCCGGCGAATGCCGCTCCAAATGAAGCTGCAACAGCTTCAGCATGGTGCGTTGATCTGTGACCGGTACCGGAAACTCCAGCGCCGCGCGGTACGCCGGCTTGCCTGCTAGCGTCAGGTTGGCTTCGAGCAGCCGCGCCGCGCGCGCTTGGGCACGCAGTCGGGAACAGATTTCAGTCAACGCTCCGCTAAACAAGAAGAGCAACGGCTCTAACAGCGCAATGGGATGCTCCAACTCCACCTGCCGTTCAAAGTTGCCGGTGGCCGGCGGAATACGCAAGGGCCGGTGAATTACGCCCAGCGCCAAGTTGCGCAAATACAAGCCACCTGGGCCCAAACGTTCCGCTACGCCCGCTTCCGGCAAAACCGCCAGATCCTCGCACGTCTTCACGCCCCAGCGCAGCAAAATGCTCAGCATACCTTCATCGGCCGTCAGCGCGGCCAGCGGCAATGGCGCCAGTTGGCGCTGCTCTTCCCCGGGCGCCACAAGCGTTACCCCTTTCCCATAGCGCGCCAGCAGAATCGCCGTATCCGGATTGGAGGCAATCGCCAGGTTCGCCTGCACTTTGCGCTCAAAGCCGGCGCGCGCAATGTCGGACGCAATTTGATACGGCGAGCCCAACAGCTTCCGCAGCGGATCAATGCAGAAGAGCACGGTCTCTTCGCTGGTCTGCTCCACGTAAGGAGAAAATTCCAAGGCCAAATCGAGCATGGCCTCCCGGCCGTGGCCCGGCCCATATAAACAGGCGTACATGCGTTAGGCCACCGAAATTTGCAGCGGTTCTTCGGGCGGAAGGGAAGCCAATTTTCTTTGCCGGACGTTGCTGGCGATGCCGCGCAGCCTGCTGAAAGGCCGCTGGCCCGCCCAGCAAAACGATTTCACCTGGCAATCGAAGGAATAACGGCTGGCTGCTTTAGCTTGCGGCGTATCGGCGCAAATCAGCAGTATGGTGGGCGTGTCTTGGATGGCCCTTTGAAAACGGTACCAGTACGAAATCGGAATTTGATTCAAAATTTTTGCGTGTGCGCCGCTCAAATCGAGCAGCACCACCCCGAACCCCCCGGCATGCAGCAGCAAATCCGCTGTTTTTATTGTGTATTCTGGCTTACACTTGCAGCGGACCCAGAGCAGCCGGTCGAGTTGCACCCCGCTGGCAAAAGCCGAGTCCGGGTGAAAACTATCGTGTAAATCCACTACCGCGCAGACTTCCCCATTTTGCGTGGCGCGCGCCAGAATATGCACACACAGCGCGGTCTTCCCCGAAGACTTCGCCCCGCTGGCTTCCACTAAACTGCCACGCTTTAAGCCATTGAATAAAAAGCGCTTAAGGGCAGGTATCTGAAGGGAAGAGGGGGCTTCCAACGCCCCAGCTTTGGGTAAATCCACCGCTCTTTTCCAGCGCGGATCGGAAGGCAGAGCCGACATTGAATTCGCCATTTGTTCGCCTTCCCATAGTCTGCCCGATCCACGCTAAAAATGCAACACAAACTGCTAAAAGTACATCTGCCTACGATTCGCTGTTAAACGTATTCGTGTTTTAGTGTATTCTTTCCTACATGGATGTATCCCTTGCGGCCTACCGAAGGCTTGCCGAATTTCGTCATCAGATCCGCCAGTTCCTCCATGTCAGCGAACAGGCCGCTCGTACGAACGGTATTGAACCCCAACAGCACCAATTGATGCTTGCTATCAAAGGCTTACCAGAAGGAGCAAGGCCAACCGTCACCATGCTTGCTATGCGCCTGTGCTTGAAACATCACAGCGCTGTGGAATTGGTAAACCGTTTGGTGGAGCGCGGCGCCGCCGTTCGTCGCCAAAGCCAGGAAGACCGCCGCGAAGTTTTAGTGGAACTAACTCCGCTGGGCGAAGAGATCCTGGAAAAGTTGAAAGACTTGCATATGCAGGAGCTGCAAACCAAGAGCCCTGAACTCTGCAAATCGCTGCAAGCGATTGTAGATAGCCCGCAACCCGAGATGGGTAAAGCCGGGGCCGCGCACTGACAGACCTAGCTATAGCTAGCGCATTTTATCCGCTAAGCCGACCAAGGCTGCCCACACGATATACAGTGTCCATGCCAACGCCGCGCTTAAGCCGCCAAAAAGTAAGAACGCGTTGAACGCGTGATGCTTTTCCGTTTGTAAATGTTGTTGCATGTAGAAATTAGTCTCCTGCGCTCTCTCATGCAGCCTGCGTGCCAAGAAGAATTGTTTGTAGAATCAGACAGTTAGCTGCCCGAACTCGCGGTTCCTTCCGTAGCTTTGCGTGGATTCGCTCACCCAACCGTAGCCAGATAGCGCAATCTGGTTATGTATGCCCGAACTGCCGGATATTGCCGCTTATCTCACTGCCCTGGAGCCGCGCGTGCTCAACCAGCCGCTCCAGCGCGTACGCTTGGCCAGTCCTTTCCTGTTGCGCAGTTTGCAGCCTCCGCTGGCGGCGGCAGAGAACCGCCAGGTACGGGCTTTGCGCCGTGTCGGCAAACGCATAGCATTGGGACTGGCCGGCGATGGCGATCTCTGGCTGGTGATCCATTTAATGATTGCCGGGCGTTTGCACTGGAAGCAGCCGAACCACAAACTCGCCGGCAGGCAGAACTTGGCGGCCTTTGATTTTCCGGCCGGCACTCTTTTACTCAGCGAAGCCGGCGCCAAACGCCGCGCCTCTCTGCACGTGGTGGCCGGCGAACAAGGCTTGCAAGCGCTCGACCCCGGCGGCATGGACGTGTTTGCCGCGAGTCTCGCCGATTTTCAACAAGTCTTGAGCGCGGCCAACCACACGCTCAAGCGTGCTTTAACCGACCCACGCCTGCTGAGCGGCATTGGCAACGCTTATTCCGACGAAATTCTGCACGCCGCCCAGTTATCGCCCATCGCCCAGACTCACAAATTGAAAGCGGAAGAATGGCAGCGCCTGTTTGACGCCACGCGCGCCACGCTCACCCATTGGATAGAGAAATTGCGCGCCGAAGCGCAGCGGACTTTTCCTGAAAAAGTAACCGCTTTTCGCCCGGATATGGCGGTACACGGCCGCTATGGGGAAGCGTGCCCACGCTGCGGCGGGAAAGTTCTGCGCATACGCTATGCGGATAATGAAACCAATTACTGCGCACGTTGCCAAACTGGCGGTAAAGTGCTGGCCGACCGCGGCCTCTCCCGCTTGTTAGGCGCTGATTGGCCGCGAACTTTAGAGGAACTCGAAAATCTCCAGCAACGTCGATGAAAGCGTCGATAAGTGCAAAGAACGGTGTCGCGTTCGTCTAACGCGAGTTTCGCAGAAGTACTAGGACCGATCTTCTTCAAGAAAAGATTGCGAATTTTCGAGAGGAGATGTACCCTAACAGCAACGTTTGTTGTGGAGGATTACTCGAATGCGTGTGATTTCCGGTTGGATTTTCCGCAAAGTCGTCGAATTTTTTACGTTGGACCCGGTGTATCCGGTAAGTCGCTAACGAAACGCTAAACTCCCCCGTCGGGTCAACCAGTTGTCTCCGAAGACGCGCGACACAGCGCCGTGTTGCGCGAGCTTTCCCGTAGAGAAGGGTAACCTGTAGATAGGTTCGCTGCTCGATGCCAACAAATATTGGAACCTTGATCGAGAGATCCCTGGAGATTCGCAAAGGGCGCCCGCGCATTGCGGGTACAGGTGTCACGGTTCGACGCATTGCCGGATGGCACAATTTGGGTCTGTCTCCTGAGGAGATCGCCGCCAAAATTGAACATCTCACGCTGGCGCAGATTCATGCTGCACTCGCTTACTATCACGCCAATCGAGACGAGATTGACGCCGACATCGCCGCCGAAGATGCGGCTTTCTTCCGTCTTCAATCCGCTTTGTAAAATTGAACGGTCACATAGAAGAAGGGAAGTTTGTGCCAATCCGCCCTGCTGGTGGTGACTATCGACGGCGTCTCCTCGTCCGATGTCATCGAGATATTGAACAGGTCATCGCCTTTCCGGTAGAAAGCAACTGGCCCGTCCCATTGACAGCAACTCTTTACCAGTTTCTTCAAATGGACATTCTTTGAGAGAAAGTCTTCAACCTGAACGGCGTGATTTCCCGGAACCTTGTATGTCGCAACCCAAGTGTCCCCGGCGCTGGTCTCCTTGTGTTGGCATTCCACAAACTCAAGATGCGCGGGCTTCATTTGTAATCGCGCCAGGAAGTCTGAACAGTTGGCGGTGGCCGCAGGCAATACTGCGGCCACCGCAACAAACACAATCAACAGTCTTGCGCTTAAGCGACTCAGCGGATGGGTCATTTTTGAACAGTCACTTTCCCGATATATTTTCCCATATAACCGGGCTCTCGGCTGGAGATCAGATAGTCGTACAAAGCATTCCATTTCTGCAGTTCATAGCTTGTGATGCAACCCTCCGAGAGATGGCCCACATGCAGATAACGGCCACTGGGTACAGCGCCACCATGTAAGCCGATAGGAAACCAGACGTCGTTGCCGTGCATGCCTGGCGTTACCGCAACGTATCCGGTCGTTGGAATATTTTGATGCGACCGGTCGGGGGCAAAAATCTTATGGACGCCAACTGGGATCGGCGTAAATCGACCACCCCAGACGCTGTTGAGCGTTACTTGTGCGTTCGTGCCGTTGAACGTTTCGATCGCCCATTGCTGAAGCAAGCGGCCTTTGAAGGGCGAAACCTCCCAGGCGGGATCGCCCGTGTAGCGCACGTTGACAGTAGCGGGTGCTCTTGGCCCAACATCCGATAGGTACAAGTCGGCATTCTTCTTATGCAGTAAGGCTTCCTGACCAACGAAGCCACTATTACCATCGACAATCTTGAAATAAACGATCCCGGCAGATTCCCTGGTTAATTCAACCTTCGTGTATTCGCAGAGCGCTATTTCTTGTCTGGTTGCCGCGAGCCGTACTACTAACCAACCCGAATTTTCAGCCCGTCTTGTGAACTTCCTCGTTCTCATTTTCCGGCCCCTCGCTCGATACCCCTTTATGGCTATTTCGAGTCACGATAATCTAGCATCTTGACTGCCAACTGGTCCGATGTCGCTGGTCGCTTGCTTCTTTCTCCGTATTGCGGTGATGAGCAGATGGAGTGGTTAACCGATAGGTGAGAGATGGAAACACCTGGATAATGAGGCTCTCCCGAAAGAGTGAAATAGCCAACAGTACTTAGCTCTTTTGTCGTGAATCGAGGGCACTCGGCTCCCGATGGCGCCCTCGCGAAAAACGGGATTGCGGCAGAACCTTCTAAATCAGGAAGGGCGGCAGTCACGCTACACTTTGCCTAGCGAATGTTGCGATCTGTCCAAGCTACCCGGTATGTCACCCCTTTGCGCGAAGGCGGTTCTTTGCCCGCTATTGTGGAAGCCGATGACTTGGGTCTCTACGTCCTGAAATTCTATGGCGCCGGACAAGGTCCGCTGGCTCTGGCCGCCGAAGTGATTGCCGGTGAAATCGGCCGCCTGCTGGGCCTGCCCGTACCTGAGTTGATCCTCGTGCAAGTTGACGAATCTTTCGGGCGCAATGAGCAGGATTCGGAAGTGCGCGCTCTGCTGCGTGCCAGCACCGGCCTGAATTTGGGCATGGATTATCTGCCTGGATCGCTGATGTTCGATCCAGCAGCCGGTGATCGGGCCACTGCCGAATTCGCCTCCCAACTGGTTTGGTTTGACGCCTTTGTCACCAACGTCGACCGCACGGCGCGCAACCCCAATCTGCTTTGCTGGCACAAAAAGCTTTATCCCATTGACCACGGCGCAGCCCTCTATTTTCATCACAACTGGCAGAATATCGAAACGGCCGCGGTAGCGCGCTTCAGCCCCATTCGGGATCATGTTCTTTTACGCTGGGCCAGCCAATTGGAAGCTGTACAGCAAAGGGCGCGGCCGTTACTCGGGTGCAACGCTTTACAAACCGTGCTCAGCAAAGTGCCTGATGCCTGGCTGCTGCCTGCTCCCGGCGTAGAGACGCCTGCGGCCAAACGCGCGGGATATCTCGACTATTTTCTGCGCCGCCTGGAATCTTCGGCCAACGGCGGGTTTCTAGAGGAGGCCCAGCAAGCGCATGCCCGCCTCGTTTGAGTACGCTGTAATCCGCGTAGTGCCACGCGTCGAGCGCGAGGAGTTCGTCAACGCGGGCGTGATTCTATTTAGTTTGGAAAGCCGCTTTCTCAAAGCCATTGTGCAACTGGACGAAAAACGTTTGTGCGCGCTCGACCCCGAAGCGGATCTGTCCGCGTTGCGCGATCACTTGCAGGCCTTCGAGAAAGTCTGTGAAGGAGCCGAAGACGGCGGCCCGATTGCGCTCTTGTCACAGCGCGAACGATTCCGCTGGCTCGTTTCCCCGCGCAGCACCATGATTCAGGTTTCGCCCGTGCACGCGGGGTTATGTGAGAATCCGCAACAGACGCTGGAACAGTTGTTCCGGCGGTTGGTAATGCTCGCGCCTCCGCAAGGGTGACTGTCACCGCGGCAGGCCCTCGTTGCGGCTATTTGATGAGGCCAGCCTTTACCTTCTCCAGCGGAATTCGTTTTTCGTGCCGCCGCGAGCGCGACACCTGCACGTCCTCAATGTCTTCCCACAATTCCTTATGCGTTTTCAGGTCGATCTGAACGGCCACCTTTCGGCCTTTCTCATCGGTCACATATTGAATTCCACTCATGTCTTTAGTTTCTCATCCGTCGTCGCACGCCGGTTCGCTGGCGCACCCGGCAGCGCCGCTTTCAATCCCTCCGCTGCCGCCCCCGCCGCCGGTCGCTTCTTCGCCGCTGCCGCCTCTTTCACCCGTTCCTTCACCAGCGCCACCACTTTTTCATTCACCGGCGTCGGCAAGCCATACTTCTTTCCCATTGCCAGGAGCGCACCGTTTAACGAAGCCAATTCCAAACGCTTGCCATGTTCGAAATCCTGCAGCATTGACGTACGCGTGCCCTCCGGATAAGAACTCAGCACCGTCAAAATCTTATTGCCTTCCGTGGCCCGCACGCGCGCTCCATCGGCCTGCGCAATCGGGAACGCCTCCGCCAGAATCGCCTGCGCCAGCTCCAGGTATTTTTCTTCGCGCAGAATCTCCAAACCGCGCCCGGCAATCGCCGTCAGCGGATTCGAAACGCAATTGTGCAGCATCTTGCGCCACGCCGCCGTATGGAACGCGCCTTCTCGCTCCACTTGAATGCTGGTATTCACAAACAGCTCGGCAAATGGATTGCACGAAGACTGCGATGGAATCGTAAAGTGCGCATGCTGCGGCAGGAAAGCCCGGTAGACGCCTTGCTGCGCCTCCACATACACGTACGAAAGCACCGGGATCGCCGGGTAGGGCGAGATCCTCTCGCTATGCCCCACGCCGTTTTGAATCACCGCCACCGGCTGATTCTTCTGGCACAACTGCGCCAGCCAGCCAACCGCCCCCGCTGTGTCATACGTTTTCACCGTCATCAAAACGATATCGGCCGCCGGCGGGTGCCGGAAAAAGAAAGGAAAATGCCAGGCGGGTGAATCTTCAAAACGCAGCGCTCCCGGCGGCGTGTGGCGTACGCAGAAAAATACGTTGTGCCCGGCGGCCTTGAGTTGCGTTCCTAGGTAAGCCCCCAGATTACCCGCCCCGATAATGGCAACCCGCGACATCTATAACGAGTCAGCGGGTCTGGCCGAGAGTGTTTTGACAAGCTCGTACAAAAACGTCTGTCCTTCATAAAACGAGCGCACCAGCATGCGCTCATCGCGGCCATGGGCGCGTACGTCGTCGCGATCGCCGAAAAATCCTTGCACGCCGTAAGTGGGTATCCCGGCGGCCCGCAGATACTTGCCGTCGGATGCACCGATAGCCATCGTGGGCACCGTCGTTACTCCAGGCCACATTGTATCGGTCACGCGCGTAAACGCCTTCATCACGTCGGGCCGCAAAGGCGAGAGCGGCGCCGCCGGCTCTCCCACTTTCACCGTCACTTGCACTTGCTCGTCCGCCACCACCGTCCGCAAAGTCTTCAGCACGTTTTCTAACGAATCCTGCGGCAGAATACGGCAGTTCACATTCGCCGCTGCCAGTTGGGGCAGCGCATTGGGCGCATGGCCGCCCTCCAATTGCGTGGCCACGCAGGTGGTCCGCAACATCGAATTCATACCCGGCGACACCGCCGCAATCCGCTGCATCGCTTCTTGCGAACCCTCGCTGATCTTCGCCAGATCCGCCGCTAACTCGCCTTTCTCGATCTTCGACATCTGCCGGAAGTAGATGCGCGTCACATCGTTCAGTTGCATCGGAAAGCCAAAAGTAGAAAGCCGGTACAGCGCGCCCGCCAAATGATAAATAGCGTTATCGGGCACCGGCCGCGAACTGTGGCCGCCCTTATTGCGCACTTCGAAGCGGAAATCGGCGTAGGTTTTTTCAGCCAGCCCGATATCGTTCGCAATCCGCCGGCCCTCCAGCATCTCGCCGCGCCCGCCTTCGTTGAAACAGAAATCCGCGTCTATCAAATCGCGATGATTCTTCAGCAGCCACTCCACGCCATTGGCCGGTCCACCGCCTTCTTCATCGGCCGTCAACGCCACAATCAAATCGCGATCCGGCCGGAAGCCTTCGCGTTTATAGCGGATCAGATTCGCCACCCAAACCGCCGCTTGCGCCTTATCGTCCGCGGTGCCGCGGCCATAGAAATAGCCGTCCTTCTCAATAAATTCGAACGGGTCGGTCGTCCAGTCCTCGCGCTTCGCTTCCACCACGTCCGTATGCGCCAGCAGCAGCATCGGCTTGCGCGCGCCCGTACCGTGATAGCGCACCACCAGGTTCATCTTTTCCGGCCGCG
>Ga0302319_10027354_pt1 | contig 9995 bp, 8 predicted proteins | sample Bog_T0_2_FD_203319 | JGI IMG/M metagenome (GOLD analysis project Ga0302319, IMG submission 203319) | Peat permafrost microbial communities from Stordalen Mire near Abisko, Sweden - Bog_T0_2 | ecosystem: Environmental > Terrestrial > Soil > Wetlands > Peat | place: Sweden: Abisko, Stordalen Mire...
CGGGCGATGGCCACCGGCGATGGGTGGCTCTTCATTTTTTTTTGAATCGACGCACCGTCTCTGGCTGTCCAGCCATAGGCGGTGGATCAGGTAGCCGACGATCAGCAGATTTCCCACGATGAGGCCTGCCTTCCACCACTCAACCCTCGCGAACATCGCCCAGATCTCGAACGGCAGCAGCGAGCCGGTGACGATGACGACGAAATATTCGGCCCAATGCTTGCGCAGGTACAGGCCGACGCCCTCGATACAGAAAAGCAGCGCGTAGAAGAACACAGCGTCGCTGGCCAGCACGATCTTGTGCGGCGTCAGGTTGTGCGCCTCCCGCAGCGCCCAGTCGACCAGCCGGCTTTCCGGCGGAAACTGCAGCGGCCGGAAGACGTAATCGTTCAGGAACATCGGGATGTCCTTATGCTTCAGCTTGACCAGCCCGACCCCGATGCCGATGAAGAATAGCCCGTGCAGAATCTTATAGATCGCGATGATGCGGAGGATGATGTCCTCCCACGGGGCGACTTTCGGTTCTCGAGCCATGGTTAATTTGGACGCAATAAAGTGGAAAAAGTTCGATTGAAAAAATCGAAGCAAAATCCCGTCATCCTCATCTTGCACCTCGCGGGGTGAAAACTCCACCCCTTTCCACCCGACTTAACGATGACGAAAGTGTAATTCCTGATCGAATGCCGGAATGGCGTTCGTCCCTTTCCTTCCGGGAATTCAGGGGAATGTGAGCAAAAAAATCTCGCACGGTCGCGCCAACGCGTAGTCTAACAAACATGGCCCCGTTGAATAATCGACGCTCCGAATGGCTCGAAGCCGACGGGCTGGGCGGATTCGCGAGCGGAACCGTCGACGGCATTCGCACGCGCCGCTATCACGCGCTGCTTCTCGCCGCCACCACGCCGCCGAGCGGGCGCATGGTGCTGGTCAACGGGCTCGACGCGTCGCTGGAGATTGGGGACGCGACGTTCCCCATTTCGCGCCAGCGTTACCTGCCCGGCGTGGACGTTCCCGCCGATCCGCTGCCGCTCGCCTATTTCACGCTCGATCCCTGGCCGCGCTGGACCTGGTCGATCGCGGGTGGCGAGCTGGTGCACGAGCTTTTCGTCCCGCCCGGGTCGCCGGTGGTCGTGCTGCGCTGGCAATGGCGCGGCGCGCCTCAACCAGCATGCCTGCGCGTGACGCCGTTTCTTTCCGGCCGCGATTTCCATGCGCTTCATCACAAGAATCCGAATTTCAATTTCACGCCCCTCACCGTGCGCGACAGCCAGAAATGGACACCTTATTCCGGCGTGCCGCCGATCATCGCGCGCAGCAACGGCGATTACCGGCACGATCCCCAGTGGTATCTCAACTTCCTCTACGACGAGGAGCTGAGCCGCGGTGTCGATTTCGCCGAGGACCTTGCCGCGCCGGGCCATTACGTGTTCGATCTCGCCTCCGCGCCGGCCGTGCTGATTTTTTCCACCACCGAGCTCGATCCCAAGGTCACCCCGCCCGATCTCGCCCGCCAGTTCGAGCTCGACGAAACCCGCCGCCGCGCCGCCTTCGCCACGCCGCATCTCCGCTCCGCCGACGCCTACCTCGTCGAGCGTGGCGTGGGCCGGACCATCATTGCCGGCTACCCGTGGTTCGGCGACTGGGGCCGCGACACGTTCATCTCCCTGCGCGGTCTCTGCCTCGCCACCGGCCGCCTCGACGATGCGCGCGACATCCTCCTCGCCTGGGCCGGCTTCGTCTCGCAGGGCATGCTGCCCAACCGCTTCCCCGACGTCGGCGACGTGCCGGCCTACAACTCCGTCGACGCCTCGCTCTGGTACGTCATCGTCGTGCACGAGTACCTGCGGCTCGCGCCCGACGGCAGCGGCGAGGGCGGCGTGGGCGAGACCCTGCTCGGCGCGGTCGATGCCATCCTCACCGGCTACAGCCTCGGCACGCGCTTCGGCATCGCCGCCGATTCCGACGGCCTCCTCGCCTGCGGCCAGCCCGGCGTTCAGCTGACCTGGATGGACGCCAAGGTGGACGACTGGGTCGTCACCCCGCGCGTCGGCAAGCCGGTGGAGGTCCAGGCCCTCTGGCTCAACGCGCTGGCCCTCGCCGCGCGGCGCAACCCGCAGTGGCATTTCCTCTTCATCCGCGGCCTCACCTCCTTCCACGACCGCTTTTGGAACGAGGCCAAGGGCTGTCTCTACGACGTGATCGACGTCGACCACCGCTCCGGCACCGTCGACGACCGCATCCGGCCCAACCAGCTCTTCGCCGTCGGAGGCCTGCCGCTCACCCTCGTCCAGGGCGATCGCGCCCGCCGCCTGCTCCAAACCGTGCAAGACCGCCTTTGGACGCCCATGGGCCCGCGCTCCCTCGCGCCCGGCGAACCCGAATACGCCGCCACCTACCAGGGCGACCTCCGCACCCGCGACGGCGAATACCACCAGGGCACCGTCTGGCCGTGGCTCACCGGGGCGTTCGTCGAAGCCTGGGTGCGCCTCCACGGCAACACGCCGGAAGTGAAGGAACAGGCCCGCACTCTTTTCCTCGGCACCCTCTCGCGCCTTGACCACGTCGGCCTGCACCACGTTCCCGAGATCGCCGACTCCACCGAGCCCTTCACCGCACGCGGCTGCCCGTTCCAGGCCTGGTCCCTCGCCGAATTGCTCCGGCTCGAATACAAGGTGCTGGCGACATAGCGCCAATGGCGTACTCTAAATAATCGTGCCCCTGCGCATCATCATCACCGCCGGCCCCAGCTACGCGCCCCTCGACGGCGTGCGGCGCCTGACCAATCTTTCCACCGGGGAGCTCGGCACCCTGCTTGCCGAAAAATTCGCCGCCAACGGCCATCGCGTCCTCATGCTGCGCGGCGAGGGCGCCACGTTCCCCGCGCCGCACTGGGGCGTCGAGGTCGTCCCCTTCTCCACCAACGACAGCCTCCAGTCCCACCTCACCCGCATCGTCGCGCGCGAAGACGTCAACTTCGTCTTCCATGCCGCCGCGCTCTGCGACTTCACCATCCGCTCCGTCACCAACGAGCAGGGCGAAGCCCTCGTGCGCGACAAGGCCCCCAGCCGCGAGGGCCCGCTGCGCGTCACGCTTGATCCCGCCCCCAAGCTCATCGCCGGCCTGCGCAAACTTTTTCCCGCCAGCATCCTCGTCGGCTGGAAGTATGAGATCGACGGCACGCTTCCCGGCGTCATGGAAAAAGGCCGCGCCCAGATGGAGGACTGCCTTACCGACGCCTGCGTCGTCAACGGCCAGGGCTACGGTTCCGGCTTCGGCGTCATCTCGCGCGCCGGTGAAAAGGCTCACCTGCCCGACAAGTCCGCGCTCAGCCGCTTCCTCGTCGAGTGGGCCGAGCACCTGCCCATCTCCGGCTCGACCCCGCGCCAGGAAAGCTTCCACGCCCTCGCGAGCTTCATGCCGATGGCGCCCTTCATCTGACGGGATTGGACAACGCCTCAATCGGACGCATCTTTTCGCATGCATCGCACCGCCCGACTCTCTTTTCTTTTCCCGTTCCTCCTGCTCGGCGGTTGTTCCCGTGCGCCTGCGCCCGCGGCATCAGTCCCCGGCTCCGATACGCCCGGCGGCCCGCCAGCCGCCAGTTCCACACCAACCGCCGACGCCGCCCCGGCCTGGACCCTCAACGATCTCGACGGCAAACCGGTCAGCCTCGCCGACTTCAAGGGCAAGGTCGTCGTACTCGACATCTGGGCCACCTGGTGCCCGCCCTGCCGCGCGGAGATTCCACACTTCATCGAGATCCAGAACGAATACAAGGACAAGGGAGTCACCGTTGTCGGCATGTCGGTCGATTCCACCGGCCCGGCCGACGTTGCAAAATTCGTCAAGGACAACGGCATGAATTATCCGATCGTCATGGCAGATGAAAAAACAGCCACCGCCTATGGCGCCGACCAGGGCATCCCGTTCACCATCGTCATCGACAAAAACGGCAACGTCGTCAGCCGCCATCTCGGCCTCACCGACAAGAGCGTCTTCGAGGACGACATCAAGAAGGCGCTGGCGCAGTAGCGGCGCCTATCTCGTCCCCGCCGCCTCGCGCCGCTTGCGCATCGTCTCCGCCAAACTCACCGTGCTGATCGTGCAGCCCGCCTGCCCGACCGCCGTGCGCACCCGCTTCTCGTGCATGATATGCCGGCTGCGCTTGTAGAGCAGGTAATCCTCGCGGTTTGCCGGCGGCGTCAGGTTGATCGTCGCCAGGTTCGCGCCCGCGTTGAGCGCCCGCACATATCCATCCTCGGCCAGCAGATTCAGCGCGCTGATTGCCGGGATGACATACGACGGATTCCGCAGCCGCAGCCGCGCGATGCACTCGATCGTCGTCGCGAAATCGCCCGTCGCGCGGCCCGCATATGGCGTCTGCTCGCCGGAAATGAACGGGCTTACGCTCGCGCCCACCAGCGGCAACTCGCTCAGCAAATCCAGCGACTCGCCGATATGCGCGCGCGTCTGCCCCGGCAGGCCCACGATGAACCCGCTCGATACCGCCCAGCCGCTCGACGCCAGGTAGCGAATCGCTTCCAGCCGTTTCTCAAACGTCCCGGGCGCCTGGACTTCGCGGTAATGCTCCGCGTTGCCCGTCTCCACCTTGATGATGTAGTAGCTCGCGCCCGCGGCGCGCAGCTCGTCGTAAACTTTCGCGTCGAGCGTCCCCAGACACAGGCTGATCCCCAGCTTCGTCTCCTCGCGCAGCATCTTGACGAGCGGCAGGATCACCTCGCGGATGCCCACCGTGTCCTCACCAGTCTGGATGTTGAGGTCCGTTATGACATCCGGCAGTCCTTCGCGAATGATCTCGCGGAACTGGTCGATCTCGAGCCGGAACCGGTGAAGGTCGCGGTTGTCACGCCGCATCCCGCAGTAATTGCAGTTCTGCCGGCAGAAATTGGAAACCTCGATGACGCCACGCACAAAGACCTGGCGGCCAAAGACCTCGTCCCGCAACGCCCCCGCGCGCTGCTCCAACGCCACGTCGCCATCCAAATGGGGGAAACCGACTGGGGGAAGCGACGTCATGCGCGGCGCGCCAACCGCGGCGAACGGGAGTTAATAGACGTCATAAACGGGCTGTTTCCTCGCAAAAACATCGCGAAGCCGTCAAGTCTTGTCAATCGGGCGCCACCATGAGCGACGGCTCCATACCACCGGCCATGGCAGCCAGCAAACCAGCCAGGCCGCCGCGCGGCCGATACTCCAGAGCTCCAGGGCAGGCAAATCACGCAACCCGACCCGGCAGCCGATCCGCCGGCAGATCAGCGTCGCGGCCAGCACATCGAGCTGCATCATCACGGCCAGCCCCATCCAGGCGAAAGCCGAATCGGGCCGGCACATGACGAACGCCAGCCAGCCCAGCATGGGCAAAACGATGAGCCGCGCCGCCGTGCCGCCCGGCCGGTTCCAGCGCACGGTTTTGCTCCAGCGCAGGTAATGGCGGATTGCCTCGCCCCACGAGGCGATCGCGGCATGGGTCTCCAGCTCGGCACGCCCGATGCGCACGGGCTGCAGCTTCTGGCCGAGAACGAAATCGTCCGCCAGCGCCGCGCCCAGCTCGGTCCAGTCGACGTTCCGGTCGAAATCGGCCCTCGCAAAAAGCATGGCCGCGCCCAGCCCGAAATCCACCGGGCCCAGCCCGCGCAGAAACAGCACCCCGGGAAAAAACTCCACGTTCACATAAAGCGCGTCGAGCACCGCCGGACCGGATTCGATGTCGCGCACGACATAGGGCGACGTCAGCAGGTGCGCGCCGCTGGTCGCATGCTCCTCGCGCGCCGTGCCCAGGTAACCGGACGGCGCATAGATATCCGCGTCGCTCCAGAGCCAGAGCTCGCCCTTCGCATGGGGCGCGAGGATTTTCAGCCACGCGACCTTCGGGTTGCGCATCGCGCACGGTTCCGTCCGCCAGATCACCCGCAGGCGCGCATGCGAAAATTGTCGTTGCGCGCGCGCCAGCCACGGCTCGACCTGCGCCCGGTCGACCTCGTGCACGCCCAGGAGAAGTTCCGCGTCCTCATCGAGCTGGGCGAGAAACGATTCGATCCCGCGCCCGTCGAACGGGGCCGCGTGCAGTTGCGGCAGCGGCTTGAAAACAGTCAGAAGCCGGGGCTCGGGCGCATCGACCGCGCGATTCCTTTCCACCGGAACCGTCGCACCGGCGTGCGCGCGCACCACCGACCACGAAACAATCCACCACAGCAACGCCAGGCCCGACCAGGCCACGATCCCGGCTTCAAGGAACATGAGATCCAACCGACGCCTCCGCGGGCCGAAGCAGTTCGATCGTGTCGCCCTCGCGGAACCAGGTCACCGCGTCCCGCACCGCCTTGGCGACCGTCTGCTCCGGCTGCCAGCGGAGCTCTCGCCGCGCCTTCGCGTTGCAGAAAAACTGCCGGCGGCTCGATTGCAGCGCCGTTTCCAGGCACACCCGCGCCCCGCGGCTGCGCGGATTGAGCAGGTCGGCCAGCTCGCCCACCGCGCCGATCAGGCGGATCAATCCGTTCGGCAGGCAAATCGCCGGCGGCGGAAGGCTGGTCTCGTCCGAAAGCTGAAACAGAAAATCCTTCAGCCACATGTTTTCGTTGCAGAGCAGATAGCGCTCGCCCGGCCGGCCCAGCGCCGCCGCCTGCCGCAGCCCGTCGCTCAGGTCGTCGATGCCGATGAAATTGAGCCCCGTATGGCAGTAACAGGGAAATTTACGCTGCAGGAAATCGCGGATCATTCGGCCGGTCGGCGTCGGCGCCTCGTCGCCCCGGCCGATGGGACAGGTTGTGCTCGCGATCACCACCGGCAGCCCGCGCGCCACCCACGCCAGCGCCCGCTTCTCGGAATGCCACTTCGAGTTCTTGTAGGCGCACCAGCGTGGCGCCTGCTCCGGAAAATCATTCTCCGTCAGCAGCGCATGATTGCTTTCGTTTCCGCTGAGCACGCCGCCCGAGCTGAGGTGCACCACCCGCTCCACGCGCGCGCCATGCGCGGCGTTGAGCAGATTTTCCGTGCCATCGACATTGGTCCGCCACAGCTCGCGCCGGTGCTTCAACCCAAAGCGGTAACTGCCCGCGATGTGATAAACCATTTCAGCGCCGGCGCAGGCGCGGGCGAGCGAGGCAGTATCGGCCAGCTCGCCGGTCACGATCTCCACATGGTCGCCGAACAGCTCCCTCGCCTTCGCGCGCGAGCGGGCCAGGACCCTCACCGACCCGCCGCGCGCCAGCAGGCTTCGCGTCAGCGATCGGCCGATAAAGCCGGTCGCGCCGGTAATGAGGGTTTGCGGAGGCATGAAAAGCAGGCACGGTTATGACGGAATTTCTGCCCATGGCCAAGGAGGTTGTTTTTGTCGCGGACGATCTCGGCATGTCCGCGGAGGTCAATGACGCCATTTTACACGCGCATTGCGCCGGCCGGCTCGACGGCGCCGCTCTCATGATGGGCCAGGCGGGCACCCACGACGCGGTGCGATTGGCGCGCGCGAATCCTTCGCTACAAATCGGCTGGCACGTGCACCTGACCGACTCGCAGCCCGTCACGACCGACCGCTGGCCCTGGGGAACCTCGCCCGCCCGCGCCGGCTGGGCCGTCGGGTTGCTTCCGTCCGCGCGGCGCCTGATGGAAAACGAGGTCGCGCGCCAGTGGGAACTTTTTCAATCGACCGGCCTGGCCTGCGCCTTCGTCAACTCGCACCATCATCTCCACGCGCATCCGTTCGTCTACCACGCGATGCGCCGCGTCATTGGGAAAACCTCACCGGGCTGGCTGCGCCTCGGCCGGCCCTGTTTTTTTTCGTCGCGTAGCGTCACCGAGGCCGCGCTCACGCTCGGCGACCAGCTCTTCATGAACCGACGCCGAAGGTTGTCACCCTGGCGAACCACCGATACCTTGTGGGGCCTCGACCGGCTTTTTCGCATGGACCCACGCGAAGTCCGCGCGGCACTGGCCGGCCTTCCCGAAGGTTTTCACGAATTCCTCTTCCACCCTCGAACCCGCACCTGTCCGGACACGCAATGCCTCCTCGCCCTCAAATCGTCCTAGCTTTTCTGCTCGTCCTCCCCGCGCTCGCGGCCGCCTACGAATCCCCCGCCACGCCCGCGCCGCGCGCCTTTGACTACCCGCGCGACACCTACGCCTTCAAGAACGAGACCGTCTGGAATTACGGCGGCGGCACGGTCCAGGGCGGGCCCGACAGCACAAAGAACCAGCGCCAATACACCCGCCGCTGCTTCGTCCTCAGCCGCTCGATCGTGCAATTCTGGAAGTTCGCGCGCTTCGACCCGGCCGGAAAACCGCTCGACGACCCGGCTCTTGCCGCGCGCATCCGGCAGGTCACGGAGCGTTCTGTCTGGCTCCCGATCCTTGCCGACAAGGACCGCGTTGTCTTCCCCGGCTACCACGACCTGCGCGAGGCCAGCGCCGACCGCCCTGATGTTTTCCGCGAGAACGTCGGCCTCGGCTGGCCTATTTATTTCCGCCCCGGCAATTTCCCGATCACCGTCCCGGTCGACCGCTCGACCGAGGCGCGCGTGAACCGCGAGATGGTCCGCGACATCCAAAAAAACTATCCCACCATCATCTGGGCCTACCGCTTCCCCAGCCTCAAGCTCAACCACGTGCTCGTCGTCTACACCTACACGCGCGACGCGAACGCCTACCATTATCTCGTCTACGACCCGAACTACGACGATCGCGCCGGGCATCTCGACTACGACATCAAGACGCGCAGCTTTTCCTACCAGCCGACCTACTACTTCAAGGGCGGCTACGTGAATGTGCGGGCCATATACCGGGGCCTGCTCGAATAACCATGGCTGGCGACCCCGCGAATCGCGTTGTCGTGACAGGAATCGGCGCGGTCACGCCGTTGGGCGAAAATTTTCCGTCGTCGTGGGACGCCCTCATCGCCGGCCGGGCCGCCGACGCGCCCGTGGAAGTCTTCGACACCTCCGGCTGCCGCGCCCACCGCGCCTGCTCCGCGAAACTTCCCGAGCTGCCCGGTCGCACGCGCAAGGCGCTCAGCCGCCTGTCGCGCGCCTCGCGTCTTGCCCTCCCCGCCGCGCGCGAGGCGCTCACTCACGCCGGACTCCTCGGCAATGACGGCCGCTGCACCCGCACCGATCTCGCTCTTTCCATTTCCACCACGGCGGGCGGCATGGCCTTCGGCGAAAACTTCTGCCGCGACGTGCTCGCCGGCAAACGCGCCCATCTATTCAGCCAGGTCGAGCGTTATTTGCCGCAACAGCAGGTGCTCGATCTCCAGCAGGATTTCGCCGTCAATGGCCCGTCGGTCATCATGGCCAACGCCTGCGCCAGCGGCGCGAACGCCATCGGCCACGCCGCCGACATGATCCTCACCGGCGAAAGCGACTGCGTGCTCGCCGGCGGCATCGAGGCGCTCTGCGAGCTCGTCTTCGTCGGCTTCGACTGCCTGCAGGCCACCACGACCGAGAAATGCCGCCCCTTCGACCTGAAGCGCTCCGGCCTCATGATCGGCGAAGCCGCCGCCTTCCTCGTCCTCGAGTCGCGCGCCGCCGCCGAGGCCCGCGATGCGACCATTCTCGCCGAGCTCGCCGGCTACGGCCACAGCACCGACTTCTTTCACCTCACCCAGCCACAGCCCAGCGGCAGCGTCCTCATCGAGGTCATGCAGGCCGCGCTCCGCGAAGCCAGCCTCGCGCCCGCCGACATCGGCTACGTCAATGCCCACGGCACCGCGACCCCCGTCAACGACGGCCCCGAGGCGCTCGCCTACCAGACGCTCTTCGGCAGCTCCCTCAGCACCACCCGCATCAGCTCGACCAAGGCCGCCGTCGGCCACACCCTCGGCGCCGCGGGTGCGCTGGAAGCGCTATTTGCGCTAAATACGCTCCGCACAGGCGACCTCCCGCCCCAGCTCAACCTCCAGGAACCGATCCCCGATATCGCCCCGGCCCTCGTCGCTCCCGGTGAAAAGCGCCCCGACCTGCGCCACGTCATGAGCGTCAACCTCG
>Ga0302319_10027355_pt1 | contig 9995 bp, 8 predicted proteins | sample Bog_T0_2_FD_203319 | JGI IMG/M metagenome (GOLD analysis project Ga0302319, IMG submission 203319) | Peat permafrost microbial communities from Stordalen Mire near Abisko, Sweden - Bog_T0_2 | ecosystem: Environmental > Terrestrial > Soil > Wetlands > Peat | place: Sweden: Abisko, Stordalen Mire...
CCGGACCGGCTGGACGTGGGCGGCCATGGAGTCGCCGACGATCTCGGGCCAGCGGGAGAACAGACGGCCGACGCCGCGGGAGTCTTCGAGGCCCAGCTGTCGGGTCAGGGCGTCGAGCGAGCTGTCGAGGGGCCGGGGACCCGGCTCCTCGCCCGACCACGGATGCCGGCGCCGGCCCATCAGTCCGGGTCCGGCGCGACCGGGGTGACGTGGCTCCCGCCGGCGACGGCGTAGACCATGGATGCCGACACCTCCTCGGGTGGGGCCAGAGCGGTGGTCAGGAGGGTCTGGCCGGGCGGGAGCCCGTCCAGAAGGGCCCGGGACCGGAGGGGATCCAGTTCGGAGAAGACGTCGTCGAGGAGGAGCACCGGCGCCGAACCGAGTCTCTCGGTGGCCAGTTGGTGGGCGGCGAGCTGCAGGGCCAGGGCCAGTGAGCGCTGCTCCCCCTGGGAGGCGTGGGTGCGACCGGGCAACCCCTCCAGCGAGAGCTCCATCTCGTCACGGTGGGGACCGATGGTCGACACCCCACGTTCGAGGTCGGCCGCCCTGGAGCCGCCCAGCGCCTCGAGAAGGCGGCCCGACCACGACCGGCGGTACCCGAGGGCCACCGCGGTGGGCCGGCCGGCCAGGCGGGCGTAGTGGGTTGCCACCAACGGGGTCAGGTCGTCCACCAGGGACTCCCGGGCCTCCACCAGGGTCGTCCCGGCGGCGTCGAGCCGGTCGTCCCAGACATCGAGGGTGACAGCCGCCTCCCCGGAGAGTCTCCGGCCACTGCGACGCAGGAGAGCCGACCGTTGGCGGAGGATCTTCTCGACCTCTTCCGACGACCGGGCCGCCTTCGGCTCCACCACGGCGAGCGTCTCGTCGAGAAATCGCCGCCGCTCGGCCGGGCCGCCGCGGACCATCCCGATGTCCTCGGGGGAGAACACCGTCGTTCTCAGGGCGTCGTGCAGGTCGATCCGACGCCGGACCGGTTGCCTGTTGACCTGGGTGCGGGACCGGCCGGCCGCCGACACCTCCGCCTCGATGGTGAGATCACGTCCGTCGACCACGGTCTGGGCCCTCAGGATGGCGCTCTCCGCGCCGCGGCGGATCAGTGCCTCTTTGGGTGAGTGCCGGAACGAATTGAGGGTGGCCAGATAGGCCACGGCCTCCAGCACGCTGGTCTTGCCCGCGCCGTTCAGGCCGGTGATGACGGTGGTCCCGCGGGGATCGGGTTCGAGATGGAGCCCGCTGATGTTCCTGAAGTCGGTGATGGTCAGCGAGACGAGGTGCACAGAGTGGTCGGTGCTCGGTCGGACCGGCTACGAGACCCGGACCGGCATCAACAGGTAGTGGAAGTTCGTTTCCTCTGCGGCGCGCACCGTGGCCGGCTTGGTGGCGTCGAGTGTCTCGAGGAGCACCTCGTCCCCGGAGACCGCCTCGACCCCGTCGATGAGATACGTGGGGTTGAAGGCAATGGTCAGATCGGTTCCCTCGAAATCAGCGTCCACGGTCTCGCTGGCGTCCCCGACCTCCTGGGAGACCACGGTGAGATCCACTCCCCCGCCGCGCATGGACAGACGGACCGGGGTCGTGTTGTCCCGCACCAGGAGGCGCACCCGCCGGAGGGCGTCGAGGAGCGAGTCCTTGCCCACGTGGAGCCGGTTGGGATATTCCGCCGGGATCAGTTGGCGGTAGTCGGGATAGCTCCCGTCGAGGAGCCGGGTGCTGACCTTGACCCGTCCGGCCGTGAAGGTCACGTCGTGTTCGCCGATGGACAGACCCACCGTCGGCTCCGACGATCCGCTGTCGGCCCCACCTCCTGCACCCCCGTCCTCTTTGGTGGCGGCACCGAGCCCCGAGAGCTTCTGCAGTTCGGCCAGGGCCCGGGCCGGTACCAGAATCTGTGAACTGTCGGTGAGGACGTCACTCCCGTCGATGTCCCGCATGGCCAACCGGTAGGAGTCCGTGGCCACCAGGCGGATCCCACCGGCCTCGGCGGCGATCAGAACTCCGGTGAGCAGAGGTCGGGCGTCGTCACCCGAGGCGGCCCGGACCACCTGCCGGAGGGCGCTGGCCAGGTGGGCGGCGGGGAGGAATGTGGCCGGTTGGGGTGGTTCCGGGAGGGACGGGAAGTCGTCGACCGGAAAGGTCCGGAGGCTGAAGCGGGACCGGGCCGCTCCGATCTCGATCTTCTCGCCCTCGGACTCGATGGTGACAGCCCCGGGCTCCAACGAGCGCACGATGTCGGCCAGGAGCTTGGCCGGTGCCACACAGACACCGTCGGCGATCCCGATGGCTTCGGTGGAGGCGTGCACCGTGAGATCGAGGTCGGTTCCGACCACGCTGAGCTGGTTGTCCTGCGATTCGATCCGGAGTCCTCCGAGAGCCATCGAGGTCGAGGTACGGGAGCTGACGGCCCGGCCGGCTGTGGTGAGGACCTCCACCAGGGAGTCGCGCTCACATCGGAACTTCACCAGGATGTCCTTTCTTGTCTTTGTACTAAGTATCTAAATTTGTAGTGATGGTAATAAGCCCTGTGGATTGGGGATAACCATGTAAAACCCCAGGGTGCAAGGCTTGTCACGATCCATCGTCCGTCCACCGAATACCCCGACCGGTGATCTGCGGGTGTGCGGCAGGTGACGGGTTATGGACAAGTTCACGTGAGTTCACAGAATTGCCCCAGGTTGAACCGGAGATATCCACAGATAGTGCACAACCTCCGGATAGAACAGGCGGATGGTCGCCTTCCGGTCGGACGGGATCTCCGACCGGCCGGTGCGGAACCGTTTCACGATCCGCTCTTGATGCGCACGATGAGATCGGTCACCTGGTTGTAGATCTGGTGACGCTCCTTCATCAGATTGGCGATCTTCTCCACCGCATGCATGACCGTCGAGTGGTCCCGCCCCCCGAACTCCCGCCCGATGGCGGGATAGCTGAAGTCGGTCAGTTCGCGGAAGACGTACATGCTGATCTGGCGGGCGGTCACCAGAGGGCGGCGGCGGTTGGGGCCGCACAGCTCCTCGACGGAGAACCCGAAGGTGTCCGACGTGGCCTCCAGGATGACCTGGGGGGTGATCCTCCTCGGCTGGTCGGCCGAGACGATGTCGGACAGGACCACTTCGGCCAACTCACGGCTGAGGGGCTGGCGGTTGAGGCTGGCGAAGGCGGTGACCCGGATGAGGGCCCCCTCGAGCTCGCGGATGTTGTCCTTCACGTGGGTGGCGATGAACTCCAGGACCTCGTCGGGGACGTCCACCCTCTCGTGCTCCGCCTTGGTCTGGAGAATGGCCAACCGGGTCTCCAACTCAGGGGGCTGGACCTCGGTGATCAGTCCGGAGAGGAACCGGCTCCGGAGCCGGTCCTCCAGGGTGGCGATGGATTTGGGGGGTCGGTCGGAGGTCAGGACGATCTGCTTGGACGCCCCGTAGAGGGAGTTGAAGGTGTGGAAGAACTCTTCCTGAAGGGACTCCTTGCGCTCCATGAACTGCACGTCGTCGATGAGGAGGACGTCGCACTCCCGGTAGCGGCGTTTGAAGGCGGTGGTGGTGTTGGTCCGGATGGCATCCACGAATTCGTTCATGTAGGTCTCGGTGGTCACGTAGCGGACGTGCCGACCCGAGAAGTTCTCCAGCACGTAATTCCCGATGGCGTGGAGGAGATGGGTCTTCCCCAGGCCGGCGTCGCCGTAGATGAACAGCGGGTTGTAGGAGCGGGCCGGTGATTCGGCCACGGACTGGGCCGCAGCGTGGGCGAAGCGGTTGGAGGAGGCGATGACGAAGGTGTCGAAGGTGTAGCGGGGGTCGAGGACGGGGAACTCGGGCCGGTCCCCCCGGGCCGGCCGGTTGGGACTCTCCCCCCAGACCGACGGCCCGTTGGGCCGGTTGGCCACCGACGGTGCCGTCCGCCCGGGGTCGACGAGGGGGGGGCTGTCCTCCACGGGCTCGTAGACCGGTGCCACCACCTCGAGTTGGACCACCAGATCCCGCCCCACCGTCCCGGTGACGGTGTCCTGGATGAGGGCGAGGAAGCGGGACTCGACCCGGTCGCGGATCAAGGTGTTGGGTACGCCGAGGACGATCTCGCGGTCCTTGATGGAGAGCGGCGTGATTCCGGACAGATACGCCTGCCAGCTGGCATCGGAGACCTGCTCCCGCAGTGCCTCCGAGCACAGATTCCACATGCCTTCGGTGTCGTTCATGTGGGCCTCCGCCCTTGGACAGCTGGTTCGGTCCACAGCACTTTCCACAGCTGTGGACGAGTACCGACCCGTGTGGCCAGGGCTGGTCGGGCCGGGGCCCGGGCGCTGTCGCGAGTGGATACCCTGCTCGTTCGTCCGCAGGCGGCCGGCCGGGTCGGCCTTGCCGAGCCCGTGGGGCCACCTGCTTGATCGGAACGGTACACCGTGCCCACCCGGTGTGCCTCCTGGGTTCCGACTAGAGCGGGGGGGTGGTTTGCGCCTAGCATGTAGGAGAATGCCCTGACCCGCCGCGGTCGGGGCCCCTGCCGTACGTGACGCCGCCGTCCACGGTCCAGGGCCCAGGAAGGAAGTGGATGAATGAAGCGGACGTATCAGCCAAATGTACGGAAACGGGCCAAAACGCACGGATTCCGGAAGCGGATGTCGACCAAGGCCGGACGGGCCGTCATCCGGTCGCGCCGGGCGAAGGGACGTCATCGTCTGTCGGTGTGACGACCGGCACCGGACCGGACGGCACCAGGCCCACCAAGGTCGCCGCCATCCGGTCCCGCCGGACCTTCGAGGAGATCCGCCGTGCGGGTCACCGGGGGCGTTCAGGACCGCTGTCTGTCAGTTTTTTGGAGCAACCCTGCTGGTCAGGGCCGGAAGTGGCCTTTGCCGTGAATCGACGGGTTGGAAACGCAGTGACGAGGAACCGGTTGAAGCGCAGGTTGCGGGCCATCATGTCCGACCATTCCGCTGCCCTTCCGGCCGGCGCCTATCTGGTCCGGGCCGGACCAGGGGGGCCTCTATTGAGATTCGATGAACTGAAGGTGGCCATGAGCCGAGCACTGGAGAGGGCCTCAGCCGGCCCTGAGCGACGGAAGTCCTCCGCCGCGTCCCCTCAGAGGGGCGCGCCCCGGTGAGTTCGGTCCCGACACCACTGGTCGAAGAGCGACCCGGCGCGGACCACCCGATCCCCCTGGCCACCGGGGAGACCGCCGGCATCCCGGCACCCCGGACCCGGGCGGTGGCCGGCTGGATGATCGCTTCGATCCACGCCTACCAGGGGCTACGGTCGGGCCGCCCCACCGGGTGCCGGTTCCTTCCGACGTGTTCCGAGTACGCGGTCCAGGCCATTGAACGCCACGGGGCAGCCCGGGGCACGGCCCTGGCCACACGACGGTTGGCCCGCTGTCATCCCTGGGGAGGACACGGCGTCGATCCCGTTCCTGAAGGGAGGGTCCCGTGCTCGCCTCACTGACCACGCCGATCGGCAAGATCTTCCAACCCCTGCTGGATTTTGTGGGATCGGTGCTGGCGTTCTTCTTCTCCATCATCCCCAACTACCCGGTCGACGTGGCGCTTCTCACCGTCGTGATCATGGCCGCGCTGACGCCGCTCACCGTCAAGAGCACGAAGAAAATGGCGGCCATGCAGGCTCTCGGGCCCGAGATGAAGAAGTTGCAGCAGAAGTACAAGGGCGCGGAGAACCGGGCCCAGATGAACGAAGAAATGATGAAGCTCTACAAAGAGCACAATGTCAATCCGGCATCCGGGTGCCTGCCGATGCTATTGCAGATGCCGGCCTTCTTCATTCTCTACAGCGTTATCCGGGGTATCACCAACACCATCACCATTCCGGCGCACACCATTACCGTGGCGGGGCTCAAGAAAAACGTCCCTGAGCAGATCAGGGCCATTCCCCGGTACATCCCGAATCCTTCCAAAATGAGGACGGACATCGTTGCTGCCCACGGCCAACTGAACTCCTTCGGGATGGACTTCGCCCAAAAACTCCTCTCCCACCACAGTTCAATTTTCGTGGCCATTCCCTACCTCTTATTGGTGGCGGCCGCGGTGGGCCTTCAGTACCTTCAGATGTCCCGGCTCAATGCCCGAAACCCTCAAGCGTCGCAAGCCAATCCCCAGGCGGCCATGCTGCAGAAATATATGCCACTCATCTTTGGGTTCATTTACCTAAATGTGGCAGCTATTCTGAACGTCTATTTCATCGTTTCGAGCGCCATCCGGATCCTCACACAGGAGATCCTGTTCCGGAAGGGCATCGTCGCCGGTCCCCCGGCGGCGGCCACCACCACGGGAAAGAAGGGCCCGGTGGTCGACAGGTCCGAGCGGGAGCTGCCCAAGCCCAAGGCGGTCGGATCGGGGTCGACGAAGGCGAACGGAGCCACCGCCAAGGCACCGTCCAAAGCCGCCTCGAAGGCCGTCGGCGCCGCCGCCGCCGGTGCGGCGGCAGGGAACGGGACGAAACGACCGCCTGCAGGCGCCAAGGCGTCCCCGGCCAAGGCGGGGTCGGGGAACGGTTCCAACGGCACGAACGGGTCGAACGGAAACACCGCCGGCAAGAGAGCGGGGTCGGGAAACCGGAACGGGTCCGGGGCGGTGCAGGGTGCCGCCAAGGGCTCGACCAACGGGAGCAATGGGTCGCAGAGCGGAGATGACGAGGACGGCAAGGCCGCCGGTCCCAAGGAGCACCCCCGTTCAAAGGCGAAACGAGAGAGAAAGGCGCGATAAGGCGTGGAGTGGGTGGAAGCCAGCGGTAAGTCCCTTCCCGAAGCCAGAGAGATCGCTTCGGATCTGTTGGGGGTGGCGGAGGACGACGCCGAGTTCGTCGTACTCAGTGAGCCCAAGGCGGGTCTGTTCGGACGCCAGCGGGGCGAGGCCCGCGTGCAGGCCCGCGTGCGCCCGGTGGCTCCCCCACCAAAACGGGGCCGGCGCAACAAGCCGGACCGTAAAAGGGAGGGCGGCGACCGGTCGCGGAACGGTGGGCCCCGCAAGAACGGGACGGCGGGAGGCGGTGCGGAGAAGGCGACGGAGACGGCGTCGGCCGGATCCGGGAACGGAAACGGTGGCGGCGCAGTAGCGGTGGCAGAGAACGGCGGGGGTACCGACGGCTCGGGTACCGGTTCGGCGTCGCGGTCCAGTCGCCGGCGGCGCGGCGGTCGGGGCGGCGGCGGGTCCACGGGAGCTGCCTCGGCGGCAGGTGCCGGACGGGACGACAACGGTTCGAATGAGCAGCAGAAGAAACGCTCCGGCCCCAGGTCGGAAGAGAGTGAGAGCACCATGGAAGAGTCGTTGACGCTCGAGCAACAGGGTCAGGCCGCAGTCGACTTCGTCGCCGGTCTGGTTCAGGAGTTCGGTCTGGAAGCCGATGTCGGCTACACCGAGGTGGATGACGAGACCGTTCAGATCGCAGCCAAGGGGGACGACCTCGGACTGTTGGTGGGTCCGCGGGGGGCGACACTGTCGGCTCTGCAGGATCTCACCCGGACATTCGTGCAGCGCCAATCGGAGAACCGGACCGACAGGATCCTGGTGGACGTGGGGGGTTACCGCGAGAAGCGGGTCGCGGCGCTCCGCCGTTTCACCGAAGGGCTCGTCGCCGAGGTCAAGGATTCGGGCGAGGAACGGGTGCTGGAGCCCATGTCGCCGGCCGATCGCAAGGTGGTTCACGACACCGTCAACGAGATCGACGGTGTCGAGACCCGTTCGGAGGGCGTCGAGCCCGCCCGGTACGTGGTCATCCAGTCGTCGAACTGACAGCCCGGATCCCTCCCCGGTACGCCTTCCGGGGGACGGGGAGGAAACGGTGGCGGGACGGAGGATCGTGGACGCCACCGCATCCATCGCAGACCTGAAGGGGCGGGTCGCCTCCTGGGTGGGGGAAGCGCTGGAAGCCTCGGCGGAGCTCGGATTTCTGGGTTCGATGCCGGTGTCCGACCAGATCGACCACGCCCTGGGGTTCGTGGCGTCCGTCGAGTCGGTGACGGAAAGGCCACCCCGATCGGTCCTCGACCTCGGATCGGGGGGCGGTGTTCCGGGTCTGGTGTTGTGCTCCTGCTGGCCGGAGACCCGGGTGGTACTCCTCGACTCGAACGAGCGTCGGACGGAGTTCCTGGCCGGGGAGCTGTCCAGGCGACAGGTCGACCCACCGGAAGGCGGCCGGGTGGTCCAGGACGTTGTCGTGCGTGGCCGTGCGGAAGAATCGGCGAGGATGGAAGGGCTTCGTCAGACGTTCGAGGTGGTGACGGCCCGGTCGTTCGGAGCCCCGGCGGTCACGGCCGAATGTGGAGCCCCCCTTCTGGCGGTCGGAGGACTGCTCGTCGTGTCCGAACCTCCCGATGCTCCGGGTGCGGACCGTTGGCCGGCGGCGGCCCTGGAGCAGTTGGGGCTGGAGACTCTGAAGGCTGTACGGGTCGACGACCGTTTCGGATATCAGATCCTGATCAAGGCCGGCCCCACCCCTGACCGCTTCCCCAGGCGGGTGGGGATTCCGACGAAGCGGCCATTGTTCTGACGTCCAGGGATCTGTGACGGTCCCGGCGATGTTCCACGTGGAACATCGGCCGGAAGTTCCGGGTGGCAACTGCAACCCCCCGACATTGCTGATACGCAACCTGCGGGTGGACGGGTGATTCCGGATGTCGACTGTCACAGCCGAACGTGAATCCGCCCGGGGTCCGGGGCGCGTGCGGAGAGCCGGGTGGAACGGCGCACAGTACCCGGGCTTCTGCAGACACCCCGCGATGTTCCGCATATGTCCCGGCTGCGGCTCTCCCCCGGCCGGCACGAATCGGCCGTCACCAAACTCTCCGGGCAGCCGGCAGTCTTTGGGATGATCGCGTGCATGAACGGATGCACCGGCATCTGATCGAGGTCGTCGCCGGACTCATCCATGCCATCAGGACTCGTGCAGAGACGCCTGAACGGAGCAGGATTCTCCTTCGGCGAACGGTGGAGGTTGTGCGCATCGAACGACACGATCTGGGTCCAGACCCCGGTCTGGACCCAGACGAGCTTCACCGATTCAGGTCTTCCCTGGACGATGCAATCGTCGACGGCGTCCACGGGTGCACCTTGGACACCACCGTCGGATGGGTATCCGTGATAAGCCGTCGACCAAGGATCGTCACCCGGGCTGGACCCTGTCCCCATCCACCGGGACGTCGGTGGCCGGAAAGCGGAGAGTGGGTGTCGGCCAGGCACAGCGGATGGGCTGAGGAGGCACTCTCTCTGGATTCCTACATCCGAGGCGGGGTCTGCGGGTTCCGGTTGACACCGGCACGCAGTGTCAGCGGACACGGTGCGCAGTGCACGGGGCGCTGTGTACGGGTTAAGACCTGCCGATCGGACCCCCTGTGGAGTGAGCTTCCGTCGACCGGTCAGGGTGGGTACCGTCACCTGGACGGGTGAGCCACCTTCCCTCCCAGATCGGTCCCACACATTCCCGTGGTGACCGCTGGACCCGACTCACGTCGGGGAAGTCGGGCAGCGTCCCCCCGGCGAGTCATTTCACCGGCGCTCTCGTTCCGCCGAACTGCCGGTCGGGAGGCGCTGGCTCCGGGTCCGACCGTTGAAAAATACGGTGGATGGTTCCACGTGAAACATTTCGATTGAAAGGCTTGACCTGATGTGTGGGGCGGGGGAGTATGAAGTTCTTGACCCCTGCTGAACTGAAGAGAAGATAGTGCTCGGTCGTCGTCGAGGCCGCAAAGGGAACGCCCCACAAGATGAGTCGGCTTCCGGCAACGATCCGGAACCATCGACCCCTGGCGGAGCTGTCAAGTTGGTCGAGGATCCTCCCCCGGCGGGGGCTCCGGCGGACGATCCATTCCCGGTCGAACGCTCGACTGCGCCGGAGGGGTCCTCATTGAAGAGGCCCACTCCCATCAAGAAGACCAGCTCCGATGTGGCCACCGCCCACGCCGAGCTCGACAGTGTCCTGCCGCCGCTCAACAGATCGGCTGCCGAACAGGTCGTGCAGAGACGGGCTGCCGAAAGTATCGTCGTCGAGAGTGTGGCG
>Ga0302319_10027358_pt1 | contig 9994 bp, 6 predicted proteins | sample Bog_T0_2_FD_203319 | JGI IMG/M metagenome (GOLD analysis project Ga0302319, IMG submission 203319) | Peat permafrost microbial communities from Stordalen Mire near Abisko, Sweden - Bog_T0_2 | ecosystem: Environmental > Terrestrial > Soil > Wetlands > Peat | place: Sweden: Abisko, Stordalen Mire...
ACGTCTGGCTGCGGAGATCACGGCATGGGAAAACCAGCGCAACGAAAGCGGCGCACGCATCAAGTGGATGTTCACAACCGACCGCGCGCGGGTCAAGCTGGCCCGCGGCTACCCGGAGTCGCCAAAGAGTCAGAACCACTGTGACGGGGTACTAGCGTCTTTCTCGAGAGCGAAGGAAGCCCGGGATTGATTCCCGGGCTTTTCTGGACGGTGATCCGTTCGGCAATGGATCAGGCGACCCTCTTGCTGAACGTCTCGACCTTGAGGGTCGCGCGTGCTGTCAGCGGCGCCAAGGTCTGCTCAAGCAGCTTCACCGAAGCGTCGGCGATGCGGCTGGAGTCGGCCAGCGTTTTTTCCACGGCCGAGCGGACCAGCTTGGTCTGCAGATCCAGGGCGTGTTGCGGCGACTTAGCCGAGGACAATGCCGTGAAGACCGCCAGTGTTTCGCCGAGCGACGCCTGTGCGCTCGCCGCGACCTGCGTGGCCAGCTGCTGCAAACCCGTTGTCCAGATCTGGCCAGCCTGCAGAACTGCTGCAAAATTGCCCTGTCCGAGCGAAACCAACTCCCCCACGTTTATCGGAGTCGTGTGAAGACCAATCCGGTCCGGTGTGTGGTCAGCGGCCGCCAAACTGGCCTCCAGGCTCGCCGTAACCTGATCGTCGGCGTTCGCTATCAGCAACGGACCGCGTTCGGCTCGAACGGCCAAAGTCGGCGGACTCGTCTCCAAGCCGACAGGCTCCTGATCATCGGATTTCGCCTGGGGAGACGACCCATCCAGGACAGTTTCCATCGGCAACACCGTCTGTGGCGCAACAGGCTGATCATCGGGTTTCGCGTCCAGAGACGAAGCCTTCTCGACGAGGACGTTTGCGGCGGATGGAACCGTCAACGGGCCGACGGCCGGATCATCGGAATTCACTTTCGCGGGCGCGTCCGATTCAAGTGGGCCACCAGCGGTCGGCACGTTTCCCTTGAGGATGACAGATGCCGGATCTCTGGCCCTCGCTTTCGGCGACGAAGCCTGCTCGGTCGCAACGGCGCCCGCGTCGATCGACTCAGGTGTTTTGGGTTTCGCGCTCATGTGCTTTGTTTCCGATCAATGAATGAGCGCACGGGACCTGCGCAGTCCCAGACGCCGTCTTGTCATCACCTAGATTGCTGCATTGCAGCATGAGTTCACCCTATAAACGCCGTCTTGAACGGTCAAGGGTGCAGCGTGAGATTACGAAATCATGACAATCGGCGCTGTTCCATGCGCCTGGCTACGGCGGTGAGCACAACCACGCTGACCGGGCTGTCGCTCGCCAATCATGGGCGACACGCTGAACTATGATTCGCGCCGCCGAGCAGTTCTGCGAGCTGCACCGGCCGGAAATCCCAAACCTCCACGCCGACGTCGAATTGGCGCGGCAGCAGCTTCAGTCGGCCGTGACTGTGGCCATGAAGGTTGATCCAACCTTTGCCCGAATTGCGCCAGGTCCGGAAGGGATAGTGGCACAGAACGAGATGCCCGCCGTCGACGCTCAGCTCGCAGTACGGCTGAACGGTCTCCCAGCCAGTGCTGCTCGTCACCGCGGCATCATCGTTGTTGCCGGTGATCAGATGTTTGCGTCCATGGAGTGTCGCCAAAAGCAAGGCCACACGTTCCGGCCGTTGGCGAACGGCGAAGTCCCCCAAATGCCAGACCTGATCCTCGCGGCCAACGATAGAATTCCACCGCTCGACCATCAGGCGATCCATCTCGGCCACCGATGCGAACGGACGGCGGTAGAAGCCCAGTGCTCCAGCGTGGCCAAAGTGATGATCACTGACAAAGAAGGTTGACATTTAGATGCGCCCATGCACGTCAGGCCGACGAGTCGTTCGCGTTGAATCTCGGCAGCCGTGCCGCGGTGGCGTTCCGCCGTTCAACTGCGGAACTGCGGTGCAGCCCTCGGTCCACATCCAGGTCTACGAAAATCCGCCGAACAGCCCATCGACCAGCGGCGCCAGCCGGGCGGCCGCCGAAATCCGTCGCCGATCATCCGGGACCTGCCGCGCTTGAGCGCATTCCCGGCATTCTCCGACACCGCAACATCGCCGCCCACCATGCAGCCAGCCTGGCCTGGTCAAGGAAGCCGGTTGCCTCACCTGCCTGCACGGCGGCTGGTCGAAATGCAGCTGGACCCGGCCGGGGGCTGACAAAGATGCCGTACAGCACGCGTCGGCATTCGGGTCCCTTCGCTAAACTGTGGTTGGTGGGGGCGGCGCGCTGGCGCCGTGTAGCCAATTCGTGATTTTGGCCACGGCCACAGCACGGTCGGTTTCATCAAGCGCGGCGAGTTCGCCGCCCAGTCGGTCGATCGCTGCTTCGTAGATCTGCCGCTCGGAGAAACTCGGTTCGTCCTTGCCGGGCTTTCGGTAAAGGTCACGGACGACTTCGGCGGTCGCCAGCGGATCGCCGGAGTTGATCTTCGCTTGGTATTCCAGCGCGCGGCGCGCCCACATTGTCCGACTGATCCTGGCGCGCCCCTTTAGCACGGCGAGCACCTCATCGAACTGCTTTCGGGTTGCAAGCTTACGCAGCCCAGTGCTCCGCGCCTTCGAGATCGGCACGCGCAGTGTCATCTTGTTTTCTTCGAAGGTGATGTGGATGAGCTCAAGCGTCGCACCGGCGATCTCCTCAGTGCCGACCTTCGCCACCCTGCCAACACCATGCGTCGGGTAGACCACGTGGTCACCCTCCGCGAATATTGCGAACTTAGAGGGGACACGCGGAGGAGTGCGGTCCCCAGCCCGTATTGACCTGCGCTCTGGCGCGGGACCGCTGTCCGATCCTATGACCACCTCCAGCGGAGTTGTGGTGGCGTCCGTATCAATTGCGGCCGCCGTCGCCGCGTTCGTGCCTGGTGATTCCGGGAACGGCTCGGTTGTTGGTGCGACTGTGATCTCGTCGACAGGAGTGATCGTCTGAGCGTCTGCGGCCTGGGCGGGGATTGGATCCGTCGTATCAGGCTGTGCGGTCGATAACACGTCGTCGGTTGTCGTGGAGTCCGCATCAGTCTCGGGCGGCGGCGTTGGCGGATCGTCGGTCGCTGTTTCCAGAACCGGTAGGGCCGTCGACACGTCTGCGATCTGCTCCACGGGAGCGGAGATTGGAGCGGGCGCAGCACAATTTGGCCCAGGACCGGTCATACCAGGCTGCGCGGGTGCCGAGACCCCTGGCGTGGCGGCGGGCTCGGGCTCGGATGGCGTCCCAGTTTCGCAACTGGTGACCGCGGAGCGATGAGCGATCGCGGGGTCTTCATCAAGGTCGATAGGGCTGGGCCACTTGTTCACTTGTTTGCTTTCTAAATCCCGCGCCGAACCAAAGGCTTCTCTTTCAGCCAGCGGCTGAGCAGGAAGACGCTGCGCCCACTGTAACACATCGCGTTCGCATGGGCGGCCAAACTTTCGCGGACGGACCGTCATCCGGTCGGGCGATGCGCTCGTTCGGAAAGATTCCGGCCGTTGGCGGGGCGTGTAGTGATCTTGCCGGCCTTCGCGTTGGTGCCTCTGGCGTCGCCGCCCAGCGCAGACCATCGCAACGGAACCGCAGCGGCGCTCGTCTGCCCGATCGGACTCTCGTTCGGCCAGCGGGCTTCCAGCTTGCGCGCCTCCAGGCTGCCCGCGTCCTGATCGTCGGCTTTGCTGGCAGCGCCGGACCGTGCTCGCCTGGCCAGGGTTGGCGGCCTCATCTCCCGCGAGACATTCGCTGCCGACCGACATGCATATCATCGTCACACGCCTGATATTGGCTTGCATTATATTTGGTAACCGGCACTCGCCGATAAAACCCGCCTTAATTTAATGAAAATCGTTGACAATGATCAATGCTGCGGTTACCAAAAGTCCTGCGCGGTCTGCGTCATCCTGCATGACCGAGCGACCGGGTCCCGATGCGGGCAGCCACGGACAAGCGCAGTCTCTGAAAGACCGAGATGCTGCTACGTCGAAAGCTTCTATTATCAGCGGCTGCCGTGACCGGCGCCAGTGTGTGCGGTCCTGCAAGGGCGGTGACGCAGAAGGTGCGCAACCTGCGCTTCGCCTATCTGCTGTCGGGCGAGTCGCAGCTCGGCGCCGGCGCCACCGCAATGGCCGAGGAAGTTGCCCATCGCACAGGTGGACGGATCAAGATCCGGCAGTTCCCCGACGCTTCCCTCGGCGCCGAGGTCGAGATGCTGAAGGGCGTGCAGCTCGGCGCCATCGACCTCGCCTTCATCGATGGGGCTCCGCTGCCAAGCGTTCTGCCGGAAGCCGGCATCTTCGATATCCCGTTCCTGTTCGACAGTCTCGCGCATGCCCATGGTGTGTTGGACGGGCCGATTGGCGAGTCCTATCTGCAACGCCTGTCCGGCAAAAATCTCGTCGCGTTCGCCTGGGGTGAGAACGGCCTGCGCCACCTGACCAACGCCAAACGGCCGATCGCGTGCCCCGACGACCTCAAAGGCCTCAAGCTCCGGCTACCGCAGTCTCCGGTCATGCTGATCGGCTTCCGGGCGATGGGCGTCGAAGCCAGTCCGCTGCCGTTCCCGCAGCTCTACGCCGCGTTGCAGGCCGGGGTGTTCGACGGAGAGGAAAACCCGATCGCGACCATCCGGTCAGCAAAACTGGGTCAAGTCCAACAGTTCCTGACCCTAAGTGGGCACGTTTACGACCCGGCGGTGATCGTGATGTCGACCGACGCCTATGGCGATCTGTCGGCCGGAGACCAGGCGATATTCCAGGAAGCCGCGAAGACCGGTGCACGCGCATCGCGGACCTACGCCGCGGAGGCCGAAGTCACCGGCGTTCCTGCCTTGCAACAGGAGGGGATGCAGGTGCTTACCAGCATTGATCGTGCGCTCTTCGCAGCTGCGATGGCATCTGCCATGCCGGAATTCGAGATGATGTTCGGCAAACACCGGATCGAGGAGATCCGCAGCGCGGCCTGACTGCAGCATGACCGCGCGCCGTCTTTGATGCGAGGGGAAGAATGGCCAGCGATCGGCTAAAGACCTGGGCGACGCCATCGGTGGGCATCCGTATCGCCGGCGGCTTCGCGGTGTTGCTGGCACTGCTGGTCGGGGTCGCGGCCGCCACGTTTCAGCTCATAGGGCCGGTCGATTCCCTCGCGGGACGCGTCCGTCGCGAAAGCACCAAGGTCGAGATCGCGGGTGCGCTGCTGCTTAACGTTAGTGACGCCCGCGCGAGTGTGGCGCAGTACGCACTGACCGCGAGCGTGGCCGACCAGAAGGCGGCGACGGACAGTCTGGGCAGGCTTGGTCGGGCGATTGGGCGCACGGTGACCAGTGGCAGGCGCGACGAACACGGCCTGGCCGCGCTTGCAGTTCGCTACCGCACCAGCGTGGACGAGACCTTCTCCGCCGTTGAGCGGCGCCGTGCCGGCATCGAGAGCCTGCTGGCCGCAGACACCGAAATCCGAATGATCACCTCCGCCATTGCAGAAGCGATGGAGCGCGAGACCGACGCCAACCTGATCCGCAGCGGCATGCGGATGGCGCAGAGCTTCCAGGAAAGCGACGCTGCGGCCATACGGTTCCTGGCCTCCCGAAGCCCGGCAGATGCGAACATTGCTGTGCGAGAGCTGACAATCTTGCCGGCCGAGCTCGGCGAACTGGCGCGCCTGGCTGGGGCCAACCCCCGCATCCGGCGCTTCGTCGCTGCCTTGATGGAGCCGCTCGACGTGCATACCGAAGCGCTGCAGAGTGTTGTGGAAGCCGACGCCCTGTTGCGGCGCGCGGCTATCGAACGGGATGCCGCAAGCGCCGCCGTGCTCCAGGCCGCCACCACGGAACTCGACAATGCAGGGAGATCGCAGCGCGAGGCGGTGGCCGCGATGCTCGTCAGCATCAGCTTTGTGCACCGGCTGCTGCTGGTGATTTCGCTTACCGCGATTGCCATCGGGGTTGCGCTGGCCGTCCTCATCGGCCGTGCGCTGCTGTCGCAATTCCAAGCGCTGGAGGCGGCACAGGGGGCACTGCGGAAGAAGTCCGTGCTGCTGGAGACAACGCTCGCGAACATGGACCAGGGCCTTGTCATGGTTACCGCGGAACGAACCATCGGTGTGTTCAACGACCGCGGAGTCCAATTGCTAGATTTACCTTCGGAATTGATGCGCGGTGGCGCCCCGTTCGACGGCGTGGTGCGCTATCAGCGGGAGCACGGGGAATTCGCAGAGCAGTCGGATTCCGACATGTGGTCGCCACACCAGCGACGGGGTCCCAAGGACCTGGGTCCCATGCACGAATGGCGTCGCCCCAACGGAACCGTGCTCGAAATCCGCAGCGTGGCATTGCCTGACGGTGGCGTGGTTCGGACCTTCACCGACATCACGGAGCGGAAACTGGCGGAGGAGCGGGTGATCTACGCGGCGCAGCACGATGTGCTGACCCGGCTGCCGAACCGCGCCTTGTTTGCGCAGCAGCTCGGGAAGGCAATGTCCCTTGCGGAGAGTGACGGGACCGCGCTTGCAGTGCTTTTTCTTGACCTTGATCGTTTCAAGCTTGTTAACGACACGCTGGGGCATGGCGCAGGCGATGAGCTGCTGCTCCAGCTTGCGGACCGCATGCGGACCGTTATGCGCGAGGATGACACGCTCGCTCGCATGGGAGGCGACGAGTTTGCATTGGTCATGCCCGGCGTGTGCCCCCCCGACGCTGCGATCGTCACCGCCGAGCGTATGTTGACCGTGGTCCGCGAGCCGTATTGGCTGCCGCAGGGCACAGCCTGCGTCGGTGTGTCTATCGGCCTCGCCTTTTTCCCCGCCCAGGGTCGCAGCGCCGAAACGCTGCTGAACCACGCGGACCTTGCATTGTACCGCGCTAAAACAACCGGCCGCGACAGATATTGCGTGTTCGATGAGGCGTTAGACGGCGGACGGCAAGATGAACGGGTCCTCGAAAACTCTCTGCAGTTCGCCTTGCAGGAGGAGCAGTTCTCGCTTGATTACCAGCCGATATGGGATATTGGAGCAAAACGGGTGGTCGGCGCCGAGGCTTTGCTCCGCTGGCACCATCCGACGAGAGGGGTCATCTACCCTGCCGGCTTCATCCCACTGGTCGAGCGCACCGGCTTGATCGTGGAGCTTGGGCGTTGGGTCATGGAGACCGCCTGCCGTGAAGCGCTGAGCTGGGCGATACCGATCGGCGTCTCGGTCAATGTGGCGCCGGCGCAGTTGCGCCGTCGCGAAATCGTCGAGGAGGTGCGCAACCTGCTGGCGGCCACGGGGCTGCCGCCCTCACGGTTAACGCTGGAGGTTACCGAGGGCCAGTTGCTGGAAGAGACAGCTGATATGTTGGGGCGGATTGCCGCGCTGCGAGATCTTGGCGTCCGGGTCGGGCTTGACGATTTCGGCACCGGCCGCTCCAGCCTCAGTACCCTGCGGTGTTTTCCGTTCTCCGACATCAAGATCGACCGCAGCTTCACCCAGGGCATCCTGCAGGACGAGCGCTCGCGCGGCCTGATCGAGGCGATCCTGCAGGTCTGCCGGGTTATGAACCTTGACTGCGTGGCCGAGGGGGTGGAGACCGCCGAGCAACTCGCTGCGCTGGAAAGCATGGGTTGCTCACACGCGCAGGGATACCTGATCGGCTATCCCGAGCCGCCGGCAACAATACGCCGCACGCTGTGGCGCGTCGCCGGCGACGAGAGGCAAGATCTGTCGAAGACCCAGGCCGACGTAAAGGCCGTGGTCTGAGCTGAGGACGGCCCGGCCCGCAGCGGCGGAGCGACCAGGAAGCCCTGGCACACGATCGCTGTAATGCGATTCCGCCTGACCAGGACGGTCGCTATGTTGAAGCAATGGCAGAGCAGACCGCGCCGCCCAGGCCAGGATGGCTCGTGCTCATGTCGGGGTGCCGCTCCGGCCTGAGCTGCTGGTGGCAGTCATTGCGGCCGCCTTTCGATCCCTGGTGCGAATGGATATTCCGCGACGGGTCAGAGGCACTGGCGCTCCGCAGCAGCGCCTTCGACCTGGCGCAGAATGCCAGCGAAGTGTGGGGATGCGCTGTCCCGCTAATCCACCTGCTGAATGGTGCGTTTGCTGCCGGCGCAGGCACGGAGCCGCTTTGTCTTCAGGCCATCGTTCGACCCGGCGGCGGAGAGGAATGGTTCCCGCCTGTTTTCCCGGAAGGCGCTGTCCGGATTGATGGCGGAGTGCTGACCGGGCCAGAGGGGATCTGCGGTGCGGATGACACCTTTATTCTGGGTCACACGCCAGAACCATCAGCGATCCGTCGGCTGATCCGGGCAGCCGAAAAGGACAGCTCCGTTGCGGCCCTTCTTGTGCTCACGGGGCGGGCCGACAACTGGTGCGACCTCCATAAGGCGCTTGAACTTGCCGAAGAACTGTGCGGCGGCGGATGCCAGCTTGCCGAGTTGCTTGGCTGCTCACCCGCCCGGTACCAGGGCATCCGGTCCACCGCCAGCTTTCACCGGTTTGCCCAGGGCCGCCTGCCAAAGGTTCCTGAACGGCTCGCGGACGCCCGGCGGCTTTTGTCTCTTGCCGTCAGGGCCGTCGTCCGGCGCCGAGCGGCAGGCGCCACGGCGCTGTTTCTTTCTCCAGGCCACCAGTCGGTGATGGAGACGCTCATCGCGCACCTTCTCGGCGGCGTGAAGCTGGTTGCGGTGACGGGACCGGCCGGGGTCGGGAAAACAACGCTGGTCGCGGCTGCTGTGCCGTTGCTGGCTGAGCAGTCGCTGCGTGTGATCAGGGTGAACGGCCAGGACGGCGTGCCGCTATCGCTGAACCTGATGCTAACCCAGATTCTGGAAATGCCTGAGCCCGGGATGCTGCCGCGGGACAGCGAAATGCTGGCCTGTGAGGTGCTGATTTCGCCGCCTGGCGGTGAGCGCGCCACTGTGGTGGTGATCGACAACGCACACACGCTGCAGCCCGACGCGCTCCGTATGCTTGCCGTTGTGTCCGGCAGCGCCGGGCTGACCAGGCATGTGGTTCAGATCGTCCTCGTTGGACGCCAGGAACTGTTCGCAGTGCTGCGGGGGGATGGTTCGAACTGCTTGGCCGTCCAGGCAGCCGCGTGCCTGCCGGTTGACCCTTATTCCGGGCAGGAATCCCGGAGCTTCGCGGGGCACTGCCTTGCTCTGGCGGGCCGGAGCGGCGGCTCCCTGCCGGTTTTCTCTGAGGACGCGCTGAGCGAGATCCTTCAGCGGGGAGGCGGACTGCCTGGCCAGATTGGCGGCGGCCTGGAGGCCGCGCTGAACGCAGCCCGTCGACGCGGCAGCCGGCGTGTCACGCGGCGGACGGTACGCCGTGCGCTTGGGGCGCGGCGGGCGGACGCCATCCGGAGGCGGCGCCGGCCGGTCTGGGCTGCGTCGGCCCTGGCGCTGGCGGTTCTTCTTGCGTTTGGCTTGTTCGGCTCAGGCCGGCTGGCGGAGCAGCATCACAGTCTGACCGCTGGAGCCGGTGTGCCGCCAACGCTTTCGATCGTAAGTGCCATTTCTGCTGTGGACGGGCAGCCGCCGGACGCAGCTTCCGGGTCGTCCGACGGCAAGCCAGCGGCGGCGGCCGCCTTTCCAGCGGCTTCGGGGTCAGGCGGTTCCGCTTTGCGTGTTAAACTGCACCCAGACAACATCGCCGCAGTCATCGGCGCGATGCCAGCTCCAGAGCCGCCACCGGTTTCTAGTGACGCTGACCTGAATCCAGGAGCCGCGTTACAGTCCGCACCCGGGCAGGAGCCTGGGTTATCCGGTGGTCTTGGGCCATCCGGTGCTCTGAAGGCAGCCGGGCCGTCCGCTGTCAGGCCGCGGACTGCCTTCGAGCCCGCCGAGGCCGCGCTGCTACGGCACGCGAATGCACTTATGACAGTCGGCAACGTGTCCGCTGCACGGCAGGTCTATGAACCTAGATCCGGCGGTTGGGTGATTGCGCGGGCTGGCCGAATCGGCTGAATCTGGGGATATGGGAACTTTAGAAACGGGTCTGGTGGTTCACCCGGAGGGTGAGCAACCTGG